>Ga0209963_1000097_pt1 | contig 357784 bp, 292 predicted proteins | sample ThiBio_1000_biof_2_FD_183957 | JGI IMG/M metagenome (GOLD analysis project Ga0209963, IMG submission 183957) | Wastewater bioreactor microbial communities from Cape Town, South Africa - Thiocy_cont_1000_biof (SPAdes) | ecosystem: Engineered > Bioreactor > Thiocyanate-remediating >...
CCGCCCTAGAAGTTGAGAGAAACGCTCGCCAAGCGACAATAAATTGGCAATTTAATTGTGAAAAGGCTCGCACCAAACTTCAACGTCTTTATCCTGACCTATCAAAATTAGCGTGACTAAGTACTAGTCGCAATTGGATTGGCGGAATCTAGCCCGTACCCAAAGGTCGCACCTACAGGCATACGGGTTCCGGTGGCGGAAGGTAAAAATGCAGACATTAGGCAAGCCGATGGTGTGAGAAGGTCAGCAAAGAATGGGCAAAACCCTCCAACTTGTCATCCTGAGCGAAGCGAAGGCACCCAGAGGGTACCCGCCGCGCCGTTGGCGAATAGCACGGTCGGAAGGGTTTAGAATCGCGATACGTAAACACTGGAAGTTTTAGGGCAGAAATGGTTTTAACACGTTCAACGTTCACCCTAAAGGGCGCGTTCAACGTTCAACGAGATTTTATTCTATGAGCAACTTTCTAACTACAATCCTGGAATACAAATACGTCGAGGTGCCCCGGCAATCCGCCCTCGAATCGCTGGCCGACTTGCAGCGTAAAGCCGCGACCCTACCCGCGCCGCTCGATTTCGAAAAGGCCCTGCGCCAGCCGCGGGTGCCGGGGGAGGTCGCCCTTATCGCCGAAATCAAAAAGGCCTCGCCCTCGAAAGGGCTGCTCTGTCCCGATTTCGACCCCGCCCGGCTGGCGGCTTCCTACGAGCGGGCTGGGGCCTCGGCTCTATCGGTCCTGACCGACGAAAAATTCTTCCAGGGGCATCTCGACTATTTGCAGGTCGCTAAAAAAGCTTCCGGGGAACATATCCCCATTCTGCGCAAGGACTTTATTGTCGACCCTTACCAGGTCTGGCAGGCTCGCGCTTACGGGGCGGACGCCCTTCTATTAATAATGGCGGCCCTGACCGACGCCCAGGCCCGCGAACTCTACGACCTGGCCCATAAACTCGGCCTGGGGGTGCTGGTCGAGGTCCACGACCCGGCGGAACTGGACCGGGCCCTGCAACTCGGAGCCCGCATTATCGGGGTAAACAACCGCAACCTGGAAACTTTCGAGGTGAGCCTGGCGACGACCGGGGAGATTGCGGCCCACCTGCCCGCCACCTTTGACGGTCTCCTGGTCAGCGAAAGCGGGATTGCCACCGCCCAGGACATCGCGGCGGTCCACCGCCAGGGGGCGCGGGTCGTCCTGGTCGGCGAGACACTCGTCCGGGCCGCTTCGACCCCCACCGGGCTGGATACGACCCGCCTTGAAAGCAAGATTGGCGAGTTGTTTGGTGTTTAGTAGTCAGAGGTCAGAAGGCAGTAGTCAGAAGGCAGTAGTCAGAAGGCAGTAGTCAGAGGTCAGACCCGAAGGCAATCGTTCGATTGTGCTATTGTCCAACGGACCGGCCCACAAGGAACCCTACGGGCTAGATTCCTCGGTTCCCTCGGAATGACAATAACTACGGGCGTCTCAGCGCCGATGGCGTAACGTATACACAATGACTTAATCAGGCAAAAACTTTGAGGAGGTCCACAAGGATTGGTAAGGTCACAAACTTGTCATTCTGTGGCTCTGCCACAGAATCTCGCGCCGTTGGCGGAGGTACTGACCCTGGTTTGCAACGGTGAGGTGGTCAGGACTCAGATAGTCGTTCGACTGTGACATTGTCCACCGGACCGGGGATTCCACGGTTCCATCGGAATGACAGGAAATCCGGTAAGGCAACCTGACCTTTATGAAATAATAATTTGACCTGAAAAATTGCTCAAAATTTAATAGGTAAACGCCATAGTAAGTAAATCTGTCCATTTAGTAATACAGACTGACCAATAATTTTTAAGAAAGAACATACGATTTTGGCACCGGAAGTAAAAATAAAAATCTGTGGTATCAAGACGCCGGAGATGGCCCTGAAAGCGGTCGAAAGCGGGGCCGACCTCCTGGGGCTGGTTTTTTACCCGCCCAGCCCGCGCTTCTTGACCGACGAGGCCGCCGCCGGGCTGGTCGAGAGCATCGCCGGGTTCGAGCGAAAACCGGGTCTGGTCGGTCTGTTTGTCAACGTGCCGCTCGAAGAAATGGCCCGCAAGGCCGAGCAGTACGGCCTCGATTATCTGCAACTGAGCGGCGACGAGACCCCGGCCCAGGTGGCCGAAATAAGCCGGGTCCGCCCGGTAATACGAGCCTTGCGCTTGCCCGCCACCATTGAGCCGGAAGCCGCCCTCGAACTGGCCGCGCCCTTTGGCTCTCTGCCGGGGGTTACGCTCTTGCTTGATACCCACAAACAGGGTATGTACGGCGGGACCGGGCAGACCGGGGACTGGCAGGCCGCCCGCGCTATCGCTCAGAATTACCCGACCCTGCTGGCGGGGGGGTTGAAACCCGGCAACGTGGCCCAGGCGGTCGAGTTGGTCCGGCCCTGGGGCGTCGATGTCAGCAGCGGGGTCGAGATGGACGGAGCGCCCGGCGTCAAAGACCCTCTCAAAATTGAACAGTTCTGCCACGCCGCCCGTTTTGATGCTGCCCTTAACCGGGCTGAAAAGTAATTTTTAGAAGAAGTAATCGCAAAGAGTAATTTTTAAAAGTTATAAAAGGATAATGTGATGGTTCAAAATTTACAGGAGACTGCCGGGACGTACAATCTGCCCGACGCGAGCGGACATTTCGGGGTCTTTGGCGGCAAGTACGCCCCTGAAACGGTCATGCCCGCCCTGACCGAACTCGAAGCGGCCTACACCGCCGCGAAAGCCGACCCGACCTTTCAGGCCGAGCTAAACGAACTGTTGCGGCATTACGTGGGGCGTCCGACCCCGCTTTACCACGCAAAACGGCTCTCCGAACATCTCGGCGGAGCCCAAATCTACCTCAAACGCGAGGATTTGGCCCATACCGGGGCCCACAAAATCAATAACGCCCTCGGCCAGGCCCTGCTCGTCAAACGGATGGGCAAGCCGCGCATCATCGCCGAGACCGGGGCCGGGCAGCATGGGGTCGCCACCGCTACCGCCTGCGCCATGCTCGGTATGGAATGTATCGTCTATATGGGTGAAGTCGACATCGAGCGGCAATCCCTCAACGTCTTCCGCATGAAACTGCTCGGCGCGGAGGTCCGCCCGGTCACCAGCGGCAGCAAGACCCTCAAGGACGCCATCAACGAGGCTATCCGGGACTGGGTCACCAACGTCCAGACCACCCACTACCTGATTGGCTCGTCGGTCGGCATGCACCCTTACCCGTTGATGGTCCGCGACTTCCAATCGGTCATCGGCGCGGAGTCACGCCGCCAATCACTCGAACAGCTTGGCCGCCTGCCGGATTACGTGCTGGCCTGTGTCGGCGGCGGCTCGAACGCCATCGGCATGTTCTACCCCTTTGTCGAGGATACCGAAGTGCGCTTGCTCGGTGTCGAGGCGGGCGGGAGCGGCGTCGCCAGCGGCAAGCATTCCGCGACGTTGGTGGCGGGCCGGGTCGGGGTCTTGCACGGCTCCAAGTCGTATCTGTTGCAGGACGCCCAGGGCCAGGTCATCGAAACCCACTCGATTTCGGCGGGCCTCGACTATCCGGGGGTCGGGCCGGAGCACAGCTATTTGAAGTCGATTGGCCGGGCCGAATATGTCGCGATTGACGACCGGGAAGCCCTGGACGGTTTCCAGCAGTTGTGCCGCTTTGAAGGGATTATCCCGGCCCTGGAGTCGTCCCACGCGGTCGCCCAGGCCCTCAAACTGGCCCCGACCCTGCCCAAAGACAAGGTGGTGCTGGTCAATTTGTCCGGGCGCGGCGACAAAGATATTCATACCGTCGCGGACGAATTCGGCGTCAAGTTAAAATAAGGTAGGCTCATCTTGTTAATTCTGTGTGATTTTGACGGCACCATCACGACCGAGGACGTTACCAATTTAATGCTCGACCATTTCACCGGGAAGGGCTGGCGCGATGAAGTGTTGCCGCACTACTGGGCCGGGGAATTCAACCATTTCGACCTGATGGGCAAGCTCTACGCGACCCTGCCCCACCCCGAACCCGAACTGCTGGCGGTATCCCGCACCGTACGGTTCCGGGCCGGGTTCGAGGACTTTGTAAAATACTGCCGGGCCAGGGGCTTTGCCCTCTCGGTCGTCAGCGGCGGTCTCGACTTTTACATCCGGTCGCTCCTCCCGGCGGACATCCCGTTTTACTCCTACCGGGGCGAGTACGACCCGGCGGGGAGCCAGTGGCGGGTCCATCTGCCCGGCTGGCCGGAGGTCAATCTCGCGGGCGGCGAGGATTTCAAGGTGCGCGTGCTGGAAGAGTTAAAGCGGCAGCACCCCCAGGATCACCCGGTCGTCTTTATCGGGGATGGCCGCAACGATGGCCCGGTAGCCGCCGCCGCCGACCTGGCTTTTGCCCTGAAGGGGAGCCGCCTGGCTGAGATTTGCGCCGAACGCGGCCAGAAATTTTTTACTTTCGAGAATTTTACCGAGATTTGGGCGACTTTAGAGGATTTTTATAAAAATGAAACAGCTATTAACTAAACAGCAAAAACAGAGCGCGGCAACCCTGCTTGGCGGGGCCTCGATAGGGGTCGGGCTGGGCTTCCTGGCCGCGCCGGGCCTGACCGGGCGCATGCTCGGCACCACGCCCCAGGCCGCCGAGGAAGCGGGCCACCGTTTCGCGGTCCGGGCCCTGGGTGCCCGCGACCTGGCCCTGGGTATCGGTCTCCTGGCGACCCGGCAGGACCGGGACAAAGGCGCCCTCTGGCGGCAGATGTTCGCGGTCTGTATGGCCGGGGACGTGGTGGCCTCCGGGCTATCCGTCGGCAAACCGGGCGCGAACTTCTTTACCTTCGCCGGGGGTCTATCGTCGGCGGCGCTGGCCGTCCTTGCCTATCTTTCAGCCCAGGAGGATTAACCATGAGCCGCATCGCTCAAACTTTTGCCCGGCTCAAAGCCGAGGGTAAGACCGCCTTCATGCCTTTTGTCACCATGGGCTTCCCCGAACTCGATACCACCGCCGAACTGGTCCCGGCGCTGGCCGAGGCTGGAGCGGACCTGTTCGAACTGGGCGTGCCTTTCTCCGACCCTATCGCGGAAGGGCCGACCATCCAGAAATCGAGTTTCAGGGCCCTCGAAAACGGGGTCACTATCGAAAAATGTTTCGAGATGGCCCGCCAGATTCGGCGCAAGACCGACGCGCCCATCCTTTTCATGGGCTATTTCAACCCGGTCTTTGCCTACGGGGTCGAGAAATACGTGGCCGAGTGCGCCGCCAACGGGATTGATGGCCTGATTATTCCCGACCTGCCGCCCGAAGAAGCCGCCGAACTCCTGGCCGCTTGCCGCCGGGCCGGGCTCGACCTGGTGTCGATGGTAGCCCCGACCAGCACCGACGAGCGCATCAGGGCGGCGGTTGCTAACGCCAGCGGGTTTATCTACTGCGTGTCGCTGGCGGGCGTGACCGGGGCGCGGTCGGCGCTGCCGGAGTACCTGCCCGAATTTTTGGGCCGGGTGCGGGCGCAGACCGATTTGCCCCTCGTGCTCGGTTTTGGCATCAGCAAGCCGGAGCATGTCGCGCAGGTTCGCGGCCTCGTAGACGGGGCTATCGTAGGGAGCGCCCTGGTGGACGTGCTGGCGAACGCCCCGGCGGAGAAGCGGGTCGAGCGGGCGGTGAGTTTCGTCCGGGAATTGCTCAACGAGAATCCAAAATAGAGGCTGGATACCGTTGACAAAGGTGGGGACCGGGTGTTATAATGCGCTTCGCAATCGAGCGAGACCCGGTTGGCGCAGGGAGCATATGCCGCCGTCTAGCAACCACTCATGCGGTGGGTCGCTCAGTAGGCGAGGTAGCTCAGTGGTAGAGCAGGGGACTCATAAGCCCTTGGTCGAGAGTTCAAATCTCTCCCTCGCCACCATCAAGACGGCAAAGAGCGGGCGATTAGCTCAGTTGGTTAGAGCGTAGCGTTGACATCGCTAAGGTCACTGGTTCGAGACCAGTATCGCCCACCATTCGAAGCAGTCCTGGCTTGCCAGGGGTCGCACAGGTTGGTAACGCAGGGGTGTAGCTCAGCTGGTAGAGCAGCCGTCTCCAAAACGGCCGGTCGAGGGTTCGAATCCTTTCGCCCCTGCCATTTACAAAGATGGCAGCGCCCGCAAAGTAGTAAGACACTCAGCGGCGACGTAGCCAAGTGGTAAGGCAGAGGTCTGCAAAACCTCCATCCAGCGGTTCGAATCCGCTCGTCGCCTCCATTAACAAGTTTATAACGGTTTTGTTTGCATCAATTCTTAGAGAATGGGCGTGTAGCTCAGTTGGTTAGAGCACATTCCTGATAAGAATGAGGTCACTGGTTCGAGACCAGTCACGCCCACCATTTTTCCTTTCGGAAAGATGCAGACAAGCCGCAATCTGCGGGAGTGGTGGAACTGGTAGACACACAGTCTTGAGGGGGCTGCGCTTCACGGCGTGCGAGTTCGAGTCTCGCCTTCCGCACCATTGTCCTCATTTTCTTTTCTCTACAGTCACGCGCAAGTGGCGGAACGGCAGACGCGCTACATTCAGGGTGTAGTATCCTTACGGGTGTGAGAGTTCAAATCTCTCCTTGCGCATCCTTTTTCTTCTTCCAGAGTTTCCAATTTAACGTGGCGCATTCGTCTAGCGGCCTAGGACGCATCCCTCTCAAGGATGAGACCACGGGTTCGAATCCCGTATGCGCTACCATCTTCAAACTTTCTCCTGTCCCTTTCAAATTTCTTCTCAAAACACTTCTTATCCCACCCAATTTTTCCAAATAAAAATTGAATAAAAAGGGCTCTCGCTTCGGACTCTCATGTCCGGGGCGAGAGCCTTTTTGGTTTTATACCAATTACTGGTGAACTTGCGGAATTAAAATTACACGGGCCGTGCCAATGTCCAACGGACCGGAAATTCTCTATACAATGACAAGTTTATAGTTGTGATAAAGTCCGGCGGAACACATTTACCCTTTAGCGGGAAAAGTCATGCCCCCCTGAACCCGGTCCCTCCCCGTTTACCCCTAAAAACTTACTTACACCCTACCGGCCCCAAATTACTAACACTAAACACTAAACACTAAAAACTTCTTACTGCCTCTCTGCCTACTAAAAACTAAAAACTGAACACTAAAAACTCCCCTCCACCTCTTGACTCGCGGAGCAAATGGCGTTACACTTGGAACAAGTGGTATATACAACCTGACCAGTTAGCAGCAAGTCAAAATCCAATCCCGGCATTAAAAATTCCATAATCTACGAAGTTGTAAAAGGCAGTGGCATGTTAAAAAATGGGCCCGTTCCCCGGTATTACCAGCTAAAAGAAATCATCCGGCAGAAAGTTACCGGCGGGCAGTGGGGACCGGGTACACCCATCCCCAGCGAGCGCGAGCTCTGCGAGCAGTACGGCATCAGCCGCATGACTGCCCGCCAGTCCATTACCGAACTGGTTAACGAAGGCTATCTCTACCGGGAGCAGGGTAAAGGCACCTTTGTGGCCCAGCCCAAAATCACCCAGCAACTTATCCAACTGACCGGTTTTACCGAGGACATGGAAGCCCGGTCAAAACGCCCGGCCACCCAGGTGCTGAACCGGGCCATGGTCCCGGCGGACGCCGCTACCGCCACCGCGTTGCGTATCAAACCCGGCCAGTTGCTTTTCAGGGTCCAGCGTTTGCGGCTCGCCAACGACGAACCCCTGGCCGTGGAAACGTCGCTGATAAACTTTATCGGCTGCGAACACCTGATGGACGAAGACCTGGGGCACGAGTCGCTTTACCAGTTACTCGAAAAGAAGTACGGCCAACCACCCCTGGAAGCCGACCAGGAACTCGAAGCCCGGCTGGCCGGGGACGAAGAAGCCCGCTGGCTCAAAATCTCCAGGGGCGACCCGGTCCTGCTTATCCGCCGGACCACCTATACCGACCGGGGCCAGCCGCTCGAATTTGCCCGCTCGTTCTACCGGGGCGACAAATACCGGTTCTATACCAGGCTCCACCGGAAATAATCGAATTCAGTTTCTTTTTAGATTTTAGACCTTATTTTTTTTATTAATTACTTATATTATGGTTAAAAGTGGACTCGATACTTTAGATAAACAACTTTCCGGGCAGCGCGTAGGCCTGGTGACCAACCAGACCGGCCTGAACCGGCAGTTCAAACGGACCGCCACCGTCCTGGCCGAAAAAGGGGCGCATCTCGCCGCCCTCTTTGGCCCGGAACACGGCTACTACGGCGTCGAGCAGGACGCTATCCCGGTTACAGAAGTGACCAAAGATAGCTGGAGCGGTGTCCCGGTCTACAGCCTGTACCGCTCGGTTGACCTCGCTAACCCTGCCGCCGACTCTTTCGGGCCGCCGCCCGGCAGTCTCGACGGCCTGGACGCCCTGGTCTTCGACATCCAGGACGTGGGTTGCCGTTTTTACACCTACCCGACCACCCTCGGCATCCTGATGGAGCAGGTCGAACTCCCCATTTACGTGGTGGACCGGCCCAACCCGATTGGCGGGGAACTGGTCGAGGGGCCGTATGTCGAGCCGGGGTACAGTTCGTTTGTCGGGCGCTACCCTCAAATCCCGGTCCGGCACGGCCTGACCCAGGGCGAACTGGCCGAGTTTATCAACCGCTACCTCCTGGATGGGAAGGCGAAACTCGAAGTGTTGAAGATGGAAGGCTGGCGGCGCGGCATGACATGGGAGGAAACCGGCTTGCCCTGGCTGGCGACCTCGCCCAACCTGCCGACCATCACCACCGCCCGGCTCTATCCCGGCACCTGTCTGATTGAGGGGACCAACCTGTCGGTCGGGCGCGGCACCACCCAGCCGTTCGAACTGGTCGGCGCGCCCTGGATAGAGCAGCCGGAAAGACTGGCGGCGGAACTCAACCGGCTGGGCTGTCCCGGTCTTTACTTCCGGGATACCTTTTTTAAACCAATCTACGAACCGTTTGCCGGGGAAGTCTGCGGCGGGGTGCAGGTCCATGTCGCGCCCGCCTACGAGGATAACCCCAACGGGCCGGACTATATTGTCAGAAGTGGTTTGCTTCTTGTGGCGACAATTGCCCGGCTCTACCCCGAACATTTCCATTGGCTCCCTGCGCACTTCGACCGGCTTATCGGTAGCGACGTGCCTCGGCGGATAATTGCCGGAGAGAACAATCCGATTAACTCCGTGGCAGACCTTTTTCAGACCTGGTTTTTGCAAGAAACCAGGTTCCGGGAAAGCCGCCAGCGTGTTTTATTTTACTAACTTACTCTAAGGAGGAGAAGATGTCCGAAGAAACTAGAAAGAGACTCAGCCGCCGCAAATTCGTTGCCCTGACCGGTGGCGCGCTTGTGGCGAGCGGTATCCTGGCGGCCTGCGGCGATAACACCGCGACCACCGCTCCCGCTACGACGGCCCCGGCGGCGACCACGGCGGCCAGCACTACCGCTGCCGCTACCACCGCCGCTACCAGCACCACCGCGGCTGCCACTTCGGCGGCGGCTACGACTGCGGCTGGCACCACTGCCGCTGCAACTACTTCGGCGGCAACCACCGCGGCTGTGACCACTTCGGCGGCCAGCACGGGCGATTTCATCACTTCCAAGAGCGGTTACAAAGGCAACCTCGACTACTGGGCCCTCGGTTACGCCGCCGGTGGTGGGAACGCCTTTAGCAAGTCTTCCGACTCGGCGGTCGCGGCCTTCATGAAAGCCAACCCCGACATCAAAGTCACCATTACCGGTTACACCCCCGATAATGCCGGGTTCGCCAAGGTCGTCAACGCGGTCCAGTCGGGCAGCGGTGTGGACGCCTTCCGTATCCCGAACGACAGCCTGCCGACCCTCATTCAGCAGGGCGCAATTGCCCCGATTGACGATTACCTGACCGCCGACGACAAGAACGACATCCTGCCGAACCTGTTCGACCTGGTGAAGGTAAACGGCAAGCTTTACGCCTGGCCGTTGTGGGTGCCCCCGGTCGGTATGTACATGAACCTCGATATTTTCAAGGAAAAAGGGGTCGATTTGCCGCCCAAGACCTGGACCTACGATGATTTCGTGGCAATCGCCAAGAAGCTGACCTTTACCCGGGGCAGCGACAAGGTTTACGGCTTTAGCGCCCTGTTCGATCCGGGTGGGGTGGATAGCTGGCCGTTCATCCTGTCGGATGGCGCGCTCCCGCTCAGCAGCGACAACAAGAAGTATACCTGGAACACCGCCGACGCTTATAGCGGCCTCAAGAAGGTCACCGACCTGGCCCTGGTCCACAAGGTTACCCCGCCGGACTTCGGTACCCAGAAACAGGACGACCTCCTGACCGCCATGAAGAACAAGTTGCAGGCCATGTGGACCCGCCCCAGCGGTGACGCCGGGACGCTGACCCAGGCCGGTCTGAACATCGACATCTGGCCGATTCCGCTCGGCAAGAGTGGCAAGCCGATTTCTGCCGGTGGCGTGGGCCTGATTGCCGTTACCCCGAACAAGGATACCGCCAAGCAGAAAGCCGCCATGGACCTGGCCCGCTACCTGACCAGCCCCCAGGTGGAGCAGGACGTGCCCGGTTACTACCTGGCCCCCGGCGCCCGCAAGTCGGTCACGGTAAAGGCTCCTTACAACAAGTTCGCGGATATTGCGCCCAATGCCTGGATTACGCCGAGTATTCCGCAGTGGACCCAGATTCGGACCCTTATTCACCCGAATATCCAGAACGCCGTCTTTGGTAAGATGACCCCCGAACAGGCTCTTTCCCAGCCGGCGGACGAGATTAACAAGCTGTTGTCCCAGAGTTAGAGGCAATTTGATGGCAGATACTAATATCACCCAGGTAAATAGTCCGGCGGTCCAGTCAACCAATCCCTTCGTGCTCTTTTTTCGAAGGTACGGTTGGGGGTACGCCTTTGTCTTCCCAAGCTTCCTGGCTTTCGCTGTTTTCACCTTCTTCCCGGTAATCTGGGCTTTCATAATAAGTTTCCAGGATTTCCGGCCACGCGGCGGGGGCAGTTGGGTCGGGTTGCAGAACTATATTGACGCGTTTACTACCCAAAACGGGGTGTTTGTCGAAGCGTTACAGAACACGGTAATCTATGCCGTGGTCACCGTGACGGCCAACATCTTCATCGGGCTGTTCCTAGCCAGCCTGTTGCAACCGCTCTCCAATAAGTTCCAGACTTTCTTCCGGGCGGCTTATTATCTGCCAGCCGTAACCAGCGCCGTCATCATCGCGGTGACATGGCGCTGGTTATTCAACACCCAGTGGGGCTTTCTCAACTTCTTGTTGGGCCTGGTCGGAGCCGAGCCGGTTCGCTGGCTCTCCGACCCGGATATAGCCCTGCAAAGTATCATCCTTTCGACGGTCTTCACGATACCGGCGGCAGGGGTGGTCCTTTTTAACGCGGCCATGAACAGTATCCCCAAGGATTTCTACGAGGCCGCCGACCTGGAAGGGGCGGGACCACTGCGTAAATGGTGGAGCATCACCCTCCCCCTGATAAAGTCGACCACCCTTTACGTGGTCGTCCTCTACACGATTGCCAGTTTCGAGGTTTTCGAGAAAGTTTACATTATGGTGCCGAGCGGGGTCGGCAACAGCACCCAGACCATTGTGACCCAAATTTACCAGACGGTCTTTTCCCAGTTCCGCTACGGCGTGGCTTCCGCCCAGGCCATGGTGTTGTTCGTAATTGTGGTTACATTCGCGGTTATTCAGTTCCGGTTCTTCCGGACGGATGTGGAGTATTAAATAATGGCTTTGAGCGTAGCGCGTAACGCGGGGCGGCAAGCACCCTCCAAAATAACCGTGCCCCGGATTTTGATGTGGACCGCCCTCATTCTGACCACCCTTATTTCGTTATTCCCGATGTACTGGATGTTCGTGACGGCCTTTACCCCGACCCAGGATACTATCAAGACGCCGCCCGACCTCTTTCCGCACGCCGACCTCTCGAACTTCGAGCGGTTGTTCAGTTCGGCCAGGGATTACTGGAGCTGGTTTGCCAATAGCGTGATTATCACGCTCGGCATTACTTTTTTCCACCTCATTTTCGATACTCTTTCCGGCTACGCCTTTGCCAAGAAGAAATTCCCGGGCCGCAATATCCTGTTCTGGATAATTATCAGCACCCTGATGATTCCGCCCCAGGTGACGCTGGTCCCGCTCTATATCGTGGTGCAGAACTTCAACCTGCGCGATAGCCTCTGGGCGGTCATCTTGCCGGGGTGGGCCAACGTTTTCGGTATCTTCCTGATGCGGCAGTATATCCAGACTCTGCCGACGGAACTGGAAGAAGCGGGGCGCATAGACGGGTGCAGCGAGCTTGGCATCTTCTGGCGAATTATCCTGCCGCTATCGCGCCCGGCCCTGGCGGCGCTGGCGATATTCACTTTCGTGCGCTTCTGGAACGACTTTTTGTGGCCGAGCATGGTCCTCATCAAGAGCCCGTCTTACACCCTGCCGGTTGGGGTCGCCAGTTTGCAGACGGAGTTCTCGACCGATTACGGCCTCATTTTTGCCGGGTCGGCGGTGGCGGCGCTGCCGATGATTGCCTTCTTCCTGGCTTTCCAGAAATATTTTCTAGAGGGGGTCCGGGCCGGGGCAGTTAAGGGATAAAGGCTCGTGAAAAGTGTTTAGTTTTTAGTAGTCAGAAGTCAGAGGGCAGTAGCCAGTTTGGATCGCAGCCGCAGGTGCGACCTATAGGTGTGAGCGCTGCCCACAGGGAACCCCCCCTATGGGCTAGCTTCCGTCAATGCGACACACCAGTGTGATTGCGACTACGCATTGTGGTATGCGCACCCGCAAGGCGTGACAAGGTAGAAGCTTTCTCTCATTGTCAGGATATGGCATAGCCAGAAAGACTTTATTTACAAAGTCCTAAATATAAGAATCGAATTTATGGCACAAAATTCTCATTCTTCCCGGTTGAGCGCCACGGTAGTCGGCCTGATGAGCGGCACCTCGGTTGATGGGGTCGACGTGGCCCTGTGCCGGTTCGAGGAAGACCTGACCCAACCGGGCGAAATCTTCCTGGAAGTGCTCGACTACAGCGAACAGCCTTTCCCCCAGGAAATCCGGGCCCAGGTCTTTGAAGCTTTCCAGGAAAAAAGCGGCCCGGCGGAGCTTTGCGAGTTAAATTTCGCCCTGGGCGAGGTCTTCGCGGCCTCGGCCCTGCGGGGGTTAGCCGCCTCCGGCCTCGACCCGGCCCAGGTCGACCTCGTCTCCTCGCACGGCCAGACCATTTACCACCAGGTCGCCGCCGGGCACCGCCTTTCGACCTTGCAGATGGCCGAGGGCGCGGTTATCGCGGCCCGGACCGGCGTCACCACCGCCTACGACTTTCGGACGGGCGACGTGGCGCTCGGCGGGCAGGGCGCGCCCCTCGCCCCTTATTTCGATGTCCTGTTCTTTTCGCATCCGACCCGCAACCGGGCCTTGCAGAATATCGGCGGTATCGGCAACGTCACCTTTTTGCCCGCAACGGATACGAACGGGGTTAACAAGGCTCCTCTCGCCCTCGATACCGGGCCGGGCAACGCCCTGATTGACGCCGCCGCCCGGATTTTTAGCGAAGGGCAACGCCAGTTTGACGACAACGGCGCGATGGCGGGCCAGGGCACGATTGACCCCGCCTGGCTGGCCGAACTGATGGCCCACCCTTACATCCGGGCCGAACTGCCCAAAAGCACCGGGCGCGAGGTCTTTGGCGACGCCTACGCCCGCCGCCTGGTCGAGCAGGCCAGGGGCAAGGGCCTTTCGCCGGAAGATACCATGGCGACCCTGACCGCCTTCACCGCCAAGAGTATCGCCACCTCGATAAAAAGGTTTAGCCCGGTTGCCCGCCTGGATGAGTTAATCGTCAGCGGGGGCGGGGCTCATAACCGGGTGCTGATGGAGATGCTGGGCGAATGGCTGCCCGGCGTCGAGGTGCGGCATCACGACCAGTTCGGCGTGCCCGCCTCGGCCAAAGAGGCGGTCTGTTTCGCCCTGCTCGGCTACGAACTTTTACGCAATCGCCCGGCCAACCTGCCGGGCAGCACCGGGGCCTCCCGCCAGAGTCTGCTGGGTAAACTCGCGCCCGGCCTGAACTTTGCCCCCTTGCTCCAAAAATTCGGCCCGGTAATGGAAAACTTTTCCCCGGCGACCGGGCCTTCATCCACCGATACCAACACCAAGGAGAATACCTCATGGCAGAAGATGCCTCGCTTGAAGCTGCGGCCAACCAACCCCAGCTAGAAGCGGTTGATACCGTCAGTCTCGCCACCGAAGCTTCCAACCCGGCCAGCCGTAACCTGGACCAGTTGTCCGCTTCCCAGATTGTCGAGCTTATGAATGACGAAGACGGCAAAGTCGCCGGGGCCGTCCGCAAAACCTTGCCCCGGATAGCCCAGGCCGTAGAGGTCATTACAGCCCGGATGCAAAAGGGAGGCCGCCTGGTTTACATGGGCGCGGGGACGAGCGGTCGCCTGGGCGTGCTTGACGCCGCCGAGTGCCCGCCCACCTTTAACACCTCGCCCGACCAGGTGCTGGGTCTGATTGCCGGGGGACCGAACGCGATGGTCAACGCCGCCGAAGCCGCCGAGGATGACCCGGCCCTGGGACGCCAGGACGCCGCCGCCATCGGCCTGACCGAGAACGACATCGTGGTGGGGCTTGCCGCCAGTGGCCGGACCCCTTATGTTATCGGGGCCCTGCAATATGCCCGCGAGGTCGGGGCCGCCGCTATCGCCGTGACCTGTAACAGCCCTTCGGCCCTGGAAGAAGTGGCCGAAATCACCATCGCCCCCGTAACCGGGCCGGAAGTGCTGGCCGGCTCGACCCGCCTCAAGGCCGGGACCGCCCAGAAAATGGTGCTAAATATGCTCAGTACTGCTACAATGGTCCGGCTTGGCAAGACTTACGGCAACCTGATGGTCGATATGCGGCCTACCAATGCCAAATTGCGCCGCCGCGCCGCCCGGATTGTGGCCGAGGCCACCGGGCAGGACGAGATGGCGGCTATGGAAGCCCTTGAAGCCAGTGGCGGCGAGACGCGCACCGCTATCGTGGCGCTCCTGGCCGGGGTTACGCCCGAAGCCGCCAGGGAACGCCTGCGCCAGGCCAACGGTTTTGTCCGCAAAGCTCTCGAAGGTTAATAGTCTGTTAGGAAAGTCCTGGTAGGGTATTGCATTTCAATAACGGGTAAAGTCGCACACCTTGTCACGCCCTACGGGTGTGTAGAAGGCTGTACAAACAGACACCTGGTAGGACGAAGGTCCTTCTACACACCCGTAGGGCGTCTCGCGCCGTTGGCGAAACGCAAAAACAAAGGCTTTGCCAGGTCTGAAGTGCGTTATGTCGTAACCTGAGTCTGCCTTAGATAAAGGCCAATTTTCGACTGTACGCAACGCCAACGGCGCGAGATTCTGTAAACCGCAGGATGTTTAATGGCAAATCATCTCTCTTAAAGCGGCTTACAGAATGACAAAAGTATGGCTCTTCTTAGTTTAAAGAGTATTTGCTGCTAAATTCTATATCGGAAAATGAGTTCTTTCTCTATTTCAAAACCTGCGTTTCAGCCGGGAGATAATCTCAGCCTGGTCAACACTTTCCGTTGGCCGGATAAAACTTTTCGCAACGAATACCGGGTCAGCCAGGGGCCAATCGCCACCGGGCTCGAACCCTGGTTGGCGTTGGCCCTGCTCCCGGCCATGGTTGCCGGGATGGATATAAAGCTCGAACAGCCCGTTTCGCCGCGTCTGCTCGAAAACCTGGGCAAAATCCAGGATATTTTCTATTCCTGGGAGAACAAGACCTTTCACCGGGTCGGTATCGAGGCCGCGCCCTACAGCCAGCCTGTAATCCCGGCGGACGGGCGGGCGGTTGCCACTTTCTTTTCGAGCGGGGTAGACTCTTTCTATACCCTGTTCAGGCATTACGCCGAAATCGACAGCCTCGTTTACATGAAGAACCCCTTCATAAGCGTGACCGACGACGCGATTGTGACCGGGCGTATCCGCAAAGTGGCCCATCTTGTCGAGAAGCCTGTCCTCGAAGTGCTGCCGCTGGTGCGAGCCTATACCGAGCCCTACGTGACCTGGTATTACATGCACGGGGCGGCGATGGCAAGTTGCGCCCTGCTGCTGGCCCCGCAGCTTTCCAAAGCCTATTTCGCCAGCACCCATTCCTATTCCGGCATGGCCCCGGCAGGTTCGCACCCCATCCTGGATGGGTTGTGGAGCACCGAGGAAGTCGAAATCGTCAATGATGGGGCCGAGGCGACCCGCTTCCAGAAGATTGAGTATGTCTCGCAGTTTGATGTGGCGCTCCAGAATATGCAGGTCTGCGTCTGGGACCTGCCCGATACCGAAAAGTTTAACTGCGGCAAGTGCCATAAATGCCTGATTACCCAGGCGGCGTTGCGGATAGCCGGGAAGTTGGACCAATGCCCGGTCTTTGCCGAGCCGCTTGACCTTGAGAAGTTGGCCCAGGGCGATTACGATACCTATTACCACCGGACCAATTTGCTGGAAATGCTGGAAGTGCTCGAAGAACGGGGCAGCGACCCGGCCCTGGCAAACGCCCTGGCGGCGGCCCTGGCTAACCAGCGTCCCCTGGCCCATTTTCAAACCTTCCTGGGGGTCGACCCCGAAGTGGCGGGTCTGCGCCATCAAATGGCCGGTTTGCGCCAGGAACTGAACGTCTACCGGACCGCCCTCCGCTACCAACTGGCCGACCGCGTGAATAACTACCTGGGCCGGAACAAAGCGGTCCACCGGGCCGGGGAAATCCTGGCGCACGGGATGGCGCGTATCTTTAAGTAAACCGGAAAATGAGCTCATTCTCTATCTCAAACCCCGCTTTTCAGCCGGGAGATAACCTCAGCCTGACCAACACCTTTCAGTGGCCGGATAAAACCTTCCGGCACGAATACCGCTTCAGCCAGGGAGAAATCGCGACCGGCCTCGAACCCTGGCTGGCGCTGGCGCTGCTCCCGGCGATGGTGGCCCGGATGGATATTCGCCTGGAAGAGCCCGTCTCGGCCCGGTTTATGGCCGGTATCGAAAAAGTGCAGGACGTTTTTTGTAGTTGGGACCCCGACAAGTACCACCGGGTCAATATCGAGGGCGCGACCTGCCTCCCACCGGCCCGGCCCACCGCGGGGCGGGCGACCGCCGGGTTCTTTTCGGGTGGGGTCGATTCTTTCTATACGTTGTTCAGGCATTACGCCGAAATCGACACCCTCGTCTATATGAAGAACCCCTTCATAAGCGAAGCGGACGAAAGCATTGTGTCCGGGCGGATACGGAAAATCGCCCGGCTGGTGGACAAAAATGTAATCGAGGTCTTGCCCCTGGTCCGCGAGTACACCGAGCCGCATCTTATCTGGTATTACGCGCACGGGGCGGTGATGGCGAGTTGCGCGCTCATGCTGGAGCCGCAGCTTGCCAAAGTCTACTTTGCCAGCACCCATTCCTACCGGGGCATGGCCCCCAACGGCACCCATCCCCTGCTGGACCGGCTATGGAGTACCGAAACAATTGAATTTGCTACCGATGGGAGCGAGGCGACCCGCATCCAGAAGCTGGAATATATCTCGCAATTCGAGGTAGCGCTCCGGCATTTGCAGGTGTGCGTCTGGGACTTGCCCGATACCGAAAAGGTCAACTGCGGCGAATGTTATAAATGCCTCATGACCCAGGCCGCTCTCCGGGTGCTGGGCAAACTGGACCAATGCCCGGTCTTTGCCAAACCGCTCGACCTGGACGCCCTGGCCCGGCACCAGTTCGACTCTTTTTACAACCGTACCAACCTGCTCGAACTCCTGACCATCCTGGAAAAACGGGGCGACGACCCGGCCCTGGCAAACGCCCTGGCAGCGGCCCTGGCAAACCAGGAGCCTTTACCGACCTTGAACCTGCTGGGCATCGAATCCCGGATAGCCGCCCTGCATTACCAGGCGGACGATTTGCGCCGGGAACTGGCCGTCTACCAGACCGCCCTCCGCTACCAACTGGCCGACCGCGTGTATAACCTTTTAAGCCGGAATAAGGCGGTCCACCGGGCCGGGGAGTTACTGGCGCACAGGGTAGCGCGGTTTTTTAAATAATTCCAGCGCCTTTGGCGTAGGGCACTAACAGAAGTAATGTCATTCCGTAACCCGCTTTTAGAAAGGTGACCTGCCAAAAACGAACGACGGGTTACGCACCCTAAAGGGCGTCTCGCGCCGTTGGCGAAACGTAAGGTCAAAGACCGTCCCAGGTCCAACGAGCCGAAGGTCGCAACCTGAGGTTGTCAGGTCGAAGCCTGATTCTGCCGGGGATACGGGATGGTTGGGGTCTGTACGGTACGCAACGCGCTAGATTCCGTAAGCCGCCCCACAACTAGAGCAAATGGTCTTTCAACAGCGGCTTACGGAATGACAGGTTTGCGGGCTGTGCTAAACGCCAACGGTACCCTTAAAGAGGTGCCCAATGTTCCGACAGTGGGCTTGCGCCTGTAGGTACCAACTCCGGTTTGTAAGCCGCCGCTCGGCATAGGAAAGCCCTCTTTTATAAAGCGGCTTACGGAATGACAAGAAGCAAGGTTTTCTCGAATTAGTAGGATTGCTACCAGGGCAGTAACCGGGATAACTCTAAGGAAACCGCTAAACAGACCTGTTATGAATCGGGTAAAATAAGGCTCTTTGACAATAAAAACCAATCAGCCTCTGCGCTGATTTAACCCTGGCAACACATAAAAATTAAGGATATAAATGACTCCTGAGATTGAGGCCGTGGACCTGGCCGCACCTGCTCCCAAAGAAAAACCGCGTCTGACCGATTTTTGGGCGGTCATCCTGGTGGTCTTGACCGGCGTTAGCTACGGCTCCCAGGCTATCTTCGGCAAATGGGTCTATGCCAACGGTGGCAACGCCATCACGCTGCTCACCATTCGCTCGGTTATCGCCATGATAGTGGTCTGGCTGATAATCGCCTTTCTCCGTCCCTCGCTGCGCCTGCCCGTCCGCAAGGTGGTCGAGCTGAGCTTCCTGGGGGTGATATTTGTTTCAAGCTCGGTGACCTATTACGTCTCCCTGATGTACATCCAGGTCGGGACGGCCATCCTGATTGCCTATATCTTCCCGGCGCTGGTGGTCGTGGGCGCAGTCATCTTCTACAAAGAGAAATTTACCGGGCGCAAGGCTATCGCCCTGTTGCTGGCGATTGGCGGCTGTATCCTGACGGTCGACCCGGTCAAGACCCTCTCCGGCGGGGTCGATTTGAACATGTTCGGCGTGTTGATGGCTTTTATCTCGGCCTTTGTCACGTCGGGTTACATCCTATTGAGCGCCCGGCTCGGCAAAGGGGTGCCGGGGGTAGTCGCCTCCGCCTACAGTCTGCCCGCCATGGCCTCTTTTTATGTAATCTGGTGCGCGCTGGGTCAGGTCGGGCTCGATATGAGCGTGGTCGGCGGCGGGTTCGCCTTTGGCATGGACTGGGTCGGCTGGCTGTGCTGCGTCATAATCGGCCTTTTGACCAGCCTGGCCTGGACCTTCTACCTGATTGGTCTGCCCAGGGTCGGTCCGAGCCGGGCCTCTATCCTGGTCACGTCCGAACCGGCCACGGCGGTCTTTTTAGGCATTATCATCCTGGGGGAAGCGGCCAGCCCGGTCAAACTCGTCGGCGGCGCGTTCATCTTCTGGGCGGTCTTTTTGTTGCGTAAGTAGAGGGCAGAGGGCAGAAGGCAGAAGCCAGTAGGCAGAGGGCAGAAGGCAGAAGCCAGTAGACAGAGGGCAGAAAGAAGTTTTTAGTAATCAGGGATTATTATAAACGCTCAGGTTATTTGGTCCGTCTGAAAAGAACAGGTGAAGAAGCGTCGAGGCATTTCGATATTTTTATAAAGTAAAAAGGGAAGCAGCAGGGAATGGCACAGATTTTTGTAGGAGTTGACGGGGGCGGCAGCAAGACCAGCGCCGTGGTGGTGGACGAGCAGGGCCGGGAGATAGGCCGGGGGGTGGCCGGGGCCTCCAATTACCAGGGCATTGGCCTGGAACTGGCGGTAAACCACGTCCGGTTCGCCATCCAATCGGCCCTGACTTCCGCCAACTATTACGACCTGCCCGACCATATTCTAATCGGGGTGGCCGGGGTGGACCGGCCCCAGGACCAGGTCTCCTGGCAGCAGGCGTTAGCCCAGGGGCCTCAACTCGCCCACAATGTCGAGGTGGTCGGCGACTTCGAGCTAATTCTCTACGGTCTGCCCGACCATACCGGCCTGGGCCTCATCTGCGGCACCGGCTCTATCGCCTTCGGGCGGGACGGGCGCGGCAAAAAGACCCGCTCCGGCGGCTGGGGCCATTTCTTTGGCGACGAGGGAAGCGGCGTCTGGTTTGGCCGGGAAGCCTTGATGGCCTCGGTCAAGGCGTCGGACGGGCGTGGACCTCGCACCCTCCTGCTCGATTTAATCATGAAAGAGTGGAACCTGACCACCCCGGCCAATTTTATCGGCGAGGTCTACGGCAGCGGCGACCACGGCATCGACAATACCAAAATCGCCCGGCTCTCCCGGCTGGTCTTCCAGGCGGCGGAAAGTGGCGACGATGTGGCCCGGCTCCTGATTCGCAACGCTATCAACGAACTGGCCCTGGCGATAAAAGCCTGTGACAAAAACCTCTTTTTCGATAGACCGCCCGGCCTCGCCATCACCGGCGGCCTGATTTTGCACTCGCCCGGCTTCCTGGACGGCCTGATAAAACGGCTGCGCGGCATGATGAGTGTCGGTGAGGTGGTAAGGGTGGAAGACCCGGCCCTGACCGGGGCCCAGGCGATAGCGGGGAGGTAGGCAGAAGGCAGAGGGCAGAGGTCAGAAGGCAGAGGGCAGAGGGCAGAAGACAGTAGTCAGAGGGTAGAGGGCAAAAGACAGTAGACAAAGGGTAGAAGCCAGAGGGCAGAGAATGTAAAACCTGATTACTGCCTACCGACTACTGACCTCTGTCTACTTCCTACTAAAAAGGAATATGATGGGCGCACGGAACTATAAGGACTTATTGGCCTGGCAAAAAAGCATGGATTTAGTGGAAGCTTGTTACAAACTAACCATGAATTTCCCTGCTACCGAAAGATATGGCTTGACCGATCAACTCAGGCGGGCGGCAGTCTCAATTCCGGCTAATATAGCAGAAGGCCAGGGTCGTCATTATGAAGCGGAGTTTGTAAGGTTTCTGTATATAGCTTCTGGCTCTCTGGCTGAATTGGAAACACATATTTATATTGCACAGCGGTTAGGTTATCTGGGGTTGTTGGAAACTGATCAATTGCTCGAAAATGCTGCCGAAATTGGCCGTATGTTAAACGGCCTGATTTCTTCTCAAAAGAAAAAATTAGCGGGGCAGTAGGTAGAGGGCAGAAGCCAGTAGGCAGAGGGCAGAAGTTAGTAATTGGAAAGCAGGTGTTGGTAGGTGGAAGGTAGAGAGCAGTAATTGCGGGCAACTGACTACTGTCCTTTGCCCCTTGGGTCCTGAATTCTGACTACTGCCCTCTGCCCTCTGACTACTTGAAAGGAACTCACTTTGAACCAAAAGGATAAAGCCGGACAGCGCCTGATGCTGGCCCTTGACGGTCCGGAACTGGACGACGCGACCGCCCGTTTCCTGGTCGAAATGCGGGTGGGTGGGATTTGCCTGTTCGGACGCAACATCACCTCGGCGGAACAGGTCACCCAACTGACCCGCGACTTGCAGGATTTAGCCGCCCGGCACGGCCTGCCGCCCCTGCTCATCAGCATTGACGAGGAAGGCGGGCGGGTCAGCCGCATGCCCGCCGACGGCCAGGACTGGATTACCCCCAGCCAGATGGCCCAGGCCGCCGCCGGAGACGACGCTATCGGTGTGGCGGCGGGGATAGTCGCCCGGCGCTTGCGCAAACTCGGCATCAACATGGACTTTACCCCGGTGGCCGACCTCAACAACAACCCGGCCAACCCGGCTATTGGCACCCGCTCCTTTGGCACCGACCCTGAAACGGTCGCCCGGCGGGTCGCAATCGCTGTCCGGGCCTACCTGGCCGAAAATATCGCGCCCTGTGTCAAGCATTTTCCCGGTCACGGCGATACGGCGGTAGACAGCCATCTCGGTCTGCCGGTGGTCTACCACAACCGCGCCCACCTCGACCGGTTCGAGCTCGCCCCCTTCCGGGCCGCTTTCGCCGCCGGGGTCCCGGCCCTGATGAGCGCCCACATTCTCTACCCGCAACTCGAACCGTCCAACCTCCCGGCGACACTCAGCCCCCTGTTCCTGACCCGGCTCTTGCGCGAGGAACTCGGCTATACCGGGATTGTCTTTAGCGACGCCCTGAACATGGATGCCATCGCGCAGTACTATCCCCGGCCCGATGCCACCGTGATGACTCTCAAGGCCGGGGCCGATATTGCCCTGCCGCTTGGCGATATGGCGACCCAGCAAGCCTGTTTAGAGCGCATTGTCGAGCGGGCGGACGAACTCGACCTCGATACTTCCCTGGCCCGAATCCTGGCCGTCAAGGAAAAATTCGCCCTGCCGCCCCTGCCCGCCGACCCCGACCGCGAGAGGGCGGACGCCCGGTTAGCCGCCGAGGTCGCCTGCCGGAGCGTGACGCTGGTGGGGAAAAATTCGCTCCTGCCCCTTTCGGGTGCGGAAGCCCGTCCGGTCGTGGTTGATTTCGAACTGCCGGTCGCTTCGTTTGTCGAAGAAGGCCGCCGGGCCGGGCCGCTCCTGGCCCAACTGCTGGGCGAACGCTGGCCCAACCTTCAATTTCTGACGACCTCGGCCCTCGTCCCCGAAAACGAGGCCGAACTTGTAGCGGCGGCCCGCGAGGCGAGCGTGCTGGTAGTGGTGGTGCGCAACGCCCAGCGCGTCCCGGCCCAGGCGGCTCTTTTGGAAAAGCTGCTGGCCGTCCAACCTCGCGCGGTGGTCGTTGCCGCCCGCGACCCCTACGATTTGAGCCTGGCCCCGGCGGCCCCGGTCCGGTTAGCCCTCTACGGCGACCCTCCGGTCAGCGTCCGGGCCCTGGTGAAGGCCCTCTTTGGTGAGATTACTATCACCGGCCAGTTGCCGGTAAAAGTGAATTAAGTCAGGAGTAAGTTTATGGATTTTGAAATTGACCATGCCGCGCCGGGCGCGCCTCTGCCCGACCTGGAAATTCTCGAACTCTGGAACGCTTCGTTTGGTCCCGAATTTCAACTGAGCGAGGCTCTCTGGCTGCAAAATACCACTCTCGACCCCAGTTTCAACCCGGCGGATATTATCCTGGCCCGTGACGAAACGGGGAAACTGGCCGGGTTCGCCCAGGCCAAGGTCTTCCGGGATACCGCCAGCTATTCCGGCGACGACTTGCCCAAAATCGTCCGGCGCGGTCATATCGCGGCTATCGCGGTCCTGCCCGAATACCGCCGCCAGGGTCTCGGTCAGACCCTGCTTACCGAGACCGAAGCCTACCTGGTCGAGAACGGCGCGAACTATTTTTACGCCGGGGAGAATTTCCGGCATTACTTTCCGGGCGTCCCGAAGCACAGCGCCGAGGCCCTCGCCTTTTTCCAGGCCAACGGCTACAGCCTGGGCGTGGTCGAGGTGGACCTGGATGGCCCGCTCGACCCGGAGGTCTACGAACCGATTATTGACAGCGCCCGGCAGGTCACTTTCCGCCAGGGCCAACCGGGCGACGAAACGGCTCTTTATGAATTCCTCAAGCGGTCTTTCCCCGGTCGCTGGTTCTATGACACCCGCCTTTATCTCGAACAGGGCGGGCTGCTGGAAGACATCTCGCTGGTGTTCGACCACGCCGGGATTGTGCAGGGTTTCCTTGTAAGTTACCGCCCCGGTGGTAAAATAATCGGGCCGGGCCGCTTCTGGCTGACCGGGAACCGGGAGTGGGGTGGTATCGGGCCGCTCGGTCTTAGCCCGGAAATGCGCGGCCTGGGGGCCGGGCTGGGCGTGGTCGGAGCCGGGATGCGCCACCTGCACGAACACGGCCTCAAGTTTGCCCGGATTGACTGGACTACCCTGGTAGATTTCTATGGCAAGGCCGGGTTCAAACCCTCGCTGACCTACCAGCGCGCCAGTAAACCTGCTCTGTCTTAAGAGTAGTCAGAAGTCAGAGGGCAGAGGGCAGAAGTTTTGGCACATTCAGGGGGCATCTCAGCGCCGATGGCGTAACGTCAGGCCAAACACTTGTCATTCCGAGCGCAGCGAGGAATCTAGCCCGTAGGGTTTCCGTTGGACCATAGCACGGTCGAAAGTGCCGGGCACCTGCCTTCTGACTACTAAATACTGCCCTCTGACTACTAGAAAGTGAAATTAACATGTCTGCACCGGAACTGGTTTTAAGCGGTAATATCTGGCACGAGGACGGGTTCAGGCCGGGCCGGGTGACGGTCCGGGAGGGCCGGATTAGCGGGGTATCTTATGGCGACTCGGCGGGTCCGGTCGATTTCGACTTCGGCGCGGCCTACATCACGCCCGGCCTGATTGACATGCAGCTCAACGGCGGGTTCGGCCTCGATTTCACCGTCCAGCCCGAAACCGTCGATACCGTGGCCGCCGCCCTGCCGCGCTGGGGCGTGACCGCCTTCCTGCCCACCTTTATCACCGCCCCTATCGAGACCTATCACCACGCGCTCGGCTTCCTGCGCGACCGCCAACCGGGCCAACCGGGGGCGCTGGTCCTGGGGGCGCACGTGGAAGGCCCCTATCTCAACGAGGCTTACCGGGGCGCGCACGACCCCCAGTATATCCGCGAACCGTCGCTGCCCGAACTGCATCACCTCCTGGCGTACGGCACGCTCAAATTCCTGACCCTGGCCCCCGAAGAACCGGGCAGCCTCGAACTCATTCACTCCGCCACCGAGAACAAGGTGCTGGTAGCGACCGGGCATAGCGGCGCGACCTACGAGCAGGGCCAGGCCGCTTTCGAGGCCGGGGCCGTTTGCGCGACCCACCTTTTTAACGCCATGCCGCCCCTCCATCACCGCAAACCGGGGCTGGTCGGGGCCGTCCTCGATAACCCCAACACTACCGCCAACCTGATTGTGGACGGTATCCACCTCCACCCCGCCATTGTCCGGTTGATTTATCGGCTCAAGGGCTGGCAGCGGGTGGTCCTGGTCACCGACGCCATGGCCGGGCTGGGCATGCCGCCGGGCCGGTACGACCTGGCCGGACAGGCCGTTATCGTGGACGAAAAGTCAGCCCGGCTGGCCGATTCCGACACCCTGGCCGGGTCTATCCTGACCCTGAACGACGCTCTCAAAAACATGGTCGAGTTTACGGGCTGCCCACCGCACGAAGCGGTCAGCATGGCGACCCTCAACCCGGCCCGCCTGCTCGGCCTGGCCGACCGCAAGGGCCGCCTGGAAACCGGGTTCGACGCCGACATCGCGGTCTTTGGTGATGGCGACAATTTCGAGCCGCTCCTGACCATCATCGGTGGCGAGGTGGTCTTTCAGAAGAATTAGCAATTTAACAATTTTTAAGGCTTGTTAACTTATTCTTTTAGCTTCCAGGGCTATACTTGAAGGCGGTTTTCGCTAAATTGCTTGTCATTCTGAGGCCGCAGCCGAAGAATCTAGCCCGAAGGATTCCCTGGGGCAGCGCCGTTGGCGAGACGTCAGGCCAAACACCTGTCATTCCGACCGAAGTGGAGGCATCTCAGCGCCGTTGGCGAAACGTCAGGTCAGTAACTTAGAATTTTGAGGCTCACATTTGCCAGGGAACTACGATTCTAAGCACGAACGACCGTAACATGGTCCAACGGACCGGCCCACAGAGAACCCTATGGCTAGATTCCGCCAATGCGACACACCAGTGTGATTGCGACTGTGCGCCCGGTGGGTGTGACAAAAGGTCCGGTCAGAATGACAGGTAGCCCCCGGTCAGGCGAAAGGCCAAATATAAAAAGAAAAAAATTGGGTTGTAAAACAGAGGAGCTTTTTTGATGGACGAACAACGCAAACCTATCTCCCGGAGCGATTTCCCCGCCGACTTTGCCTGGGGCACCGCTACCGCCTCCTACCAGATTGAAGGCGCTTTTAACGAGGACGGGCGCGGCCTGAGCATCTGGGATACCTTTTCGCATACCCCCGGCAAGACCCGCGACGGCGATACCGGCGACGTGGCCGACGACCACTACCACCGCTACAAAGAAGACATAGCCCTGATGCGTGAACTCGGTTTCAATTCCTACCGCTTCTCGATAGCCTGGCCGCGCATTTTGCCGGAAGGCCGGGGCAAAGTTAACTCGAAGGGGCTCGACTTCTACGAACGGCTGGTCGATACCCTTCTGGCTAACGGCATCGAACCCTACGCGACCCTCTACCACTGGGACCTGCCCCAGGCGTTGCAGGACAAGGGCGGCTGGAAAGAACGCTTTACGCCCCAGGCTTTTGAAGAATACGCCGACGCGGTTTCGCGGCGGCTGGGCGACCGGGTCAAGGGCTGGATAACCCTCAATGAACCGGCGGTCTCGGCCTTCGTGGGGCACGTGGAAGGCCGCCACGCTCCCGGTGAACACAGTTTCCAGGCGGGTATCCGGGCCACCCACCACCTGCTGCTGGCCCACGGGCTGGCGATGCCGGTCCTGCGGAGCAACAACCGCCGCAAGGACGCCGAGTTCGGTATCACCCTCAGTACGACCTTTGCCGAGCCGGGCGACGACTCCCAGCAAGCCTACGAAGCGGCGGTCATGGTCGATAATTTCAACAACCGCATTTTTATGGACCCGCTTTTCAAAGGGCGTTACCCCTCGGCTATCAGCAACCTGATTGACCAGTATCTGCCGGTCCAGGGCGGCGACCTCGAAAAAATTGCCGCGCCGCTCGATTTCATCGGCATCAACTACTATTTCCGCACCCTGGCCCTGGCCGTGGAAGACCAGCAAGCCCTGAAATATAAGACCCGGAAGGTCAAGGGGGCGCAATACACCGAGATGGACTGGGAAGTCGAGCCCGAAGGTTTTTATAACCTCTTGAAAATGGTCAATACCGACTACAAACCGGCCAAAATCTTGATTACCGAGAACGGCGCGGCTTTCCCCGACCGCCTCGAAGAGGGCCAGGGCCAACCGGCAGTCCATGACCCCGACCGCACCAACTACCTCAAGGGGCATTTCGAGGCCGCTCTCAAAGCTTTGAAAGAAGGCGCGCCCATCCGGGGCTATTTCGTCTGGAGTTTCCTCGACAACTTCGAGTGGGCCCAGGGCTATAGCAAGCGTTTCGGCATCGTCTACGTCGACTACCCGACTCAGCGCCGGATTGTCAAGGACAGCGGGCGCTGGTACCAGACTTTCTTGCGCGGGTAGCCGATGGCAAATAGCTTTAAGGATTGGCGCGACCTGCTGGCCTACGTGGAAAAACGCGGCCAGTTGCGCCGGGTGCGCGTTGAAGTCTCACCACAGTACGAAATCGCGGAAATAACCGCCCGGACCGCCCGCCTCGCCGGGGGTGGTCCGGCCCTGCTTTTCGAGAATGTGGCGGGGTCGCGCCTGCCGGTCGTGACTAATCTCCTGGGGACGCCGCAACGGCTGGCCTGGAGTTTTGGCCTCAATTCGCTTGACGAGCTCGAAGGGGCCATGCAAAACCTGCTCCGCCCCGCCGGGCCGCAAGACCTGGCCGAACGGCTGGCCCGTCTCGCCGAAACTTCCCATTTCGCCCGCTACGCTCCCCGGACCGTCCGCACTGCCCCGGCCCAGGAGGTCGTGCAGGTGGACCCGACCCCCGCTTTCCTGGCGCAACTTCCCCTGCTGGCGGTCTCCCCGGACGAGACCGGCCCGGCCTTGCGCCAGCACCCGGTCTTTACCCGGCCCCAGCCCAATGGCCCCCAGGAGGTGCGGGCCGGGTCGCTCCTGCGGCAAGGTGAGAGTTTCTACCTGGGTGGTCCCACCCTTCAACCGGGCGAACGCCGCCAGGTCTCGCTGGTTATCGGCGGCGACCCGGCCCTGCATTTCGCCGTTAATGCCCCGTTCCTGCCCAATCTCGACCCGCTAATCCTGGCCGGGGCGCTGGCCTCCCGCCGCCTGGAACTGGTGCGCGGCAAGACCAACGACCTCGAAATTCCGACTACCGCCGAACTGGTTTTAGAAGGGTTTATCGAGAACCGGCCCGAACCCCTGGCGGTCCAACTGGGCGGCTGGAACGGCTATTCCGCCCCCACCCCGCCCTTTTACCCCTTTACCCCTACCGCCCTCACCTCGCGCAAAGAGCCGCTCGTGATAACCCCGGTCGTGACCGCCCCACCCAACGAGGCCGGGACGCTCGTCAAAGGGTCCGAACGGTTGCTCCTGCCTCTGCTGCGCGAGACCGCCCCCGAAATAGCCGATTTGAGCCTGCCCGCCCCCGCCGCCATCTATAACCTGGCTCTGGTGGCGATTCACAAGAGCTATCCCGGCCAGGCTCAGCGGGTCATGTACAACCTGTGGGGCCAGCCTCAATTCAAATTCTTGAAGAATATTGTGGTGGTGGACGCCGACTGTCCCATCCGGCAGCCTGAGATTATGCTCTCCCAGGTGCTGGCGGTGGTGGACCCCGGACGCGACTTGCTGGTGGTCAGGGGTCCGCTCGAAAGCGGCGATTTGAGCGGGAGTTTTGGTTCAAAAGTGGGGATTGACGCTACCCGCAAGCTGCCGGGCGAGGTCCTGGAAAAACTCGACCCGTCCCGTTACAGGACGGTGGCCGGACCGGAGGAAATCCGCAAGCTGGTCGAGAAAAAGTGGCTCGAATACGGGATTGAGTAGTCTACTCAATGCCGTATTGCCCGGTCACGACGCAGTGGTCGCTGCCGCGATTGGCGCAATCCACGTCCACCTTGAGCGGGACCACGTCCGGGGTCGCCAGGATATAGTCAATCCGCAGGACCGGGAATTTACTGACCAGTTCAAAAGGCCGCCAGGTCGCGCCCCAGCCCAACCCCGCTTTCAGATAGGTATCCTGTAAATTGGCGGTCAGGTGTTTGTAGGCCGGTTCCCACTGGGTCGTATTAAAATCCCCGGCCAGGATAAGCGGCTTTTTCTGGGCGATAAGCTGGTCTACCTGGCTGAAAATATTGGAAATTTGCTGGTTGCGGTCGCCCGGCTCGAAACAGAACGGCCACTTACAACTGGCTAAATCGGGGTTATTGGGATGGGCCGTCGCCACGATAACGGTCTTGCCGGGGGCCAGTTCGAGTTCGGCCCAGAGGACCGCGTTGGGGTCCCACTCCGACTTTCGCGAATCCCACTGGTTATAATTTACAATCGGGTAACTGCTCAGCAACACCAGCCCGGCGGGCGCTCCCTGCATGTAGCGCAACTGGTAGGGATAAATTTTTTTGAGGGTGTCGTCGTCGGCCAGCCATTCCCCGCTGGTCTCCTGCAAGACCACCACCGGGGCCGGTTTTTGTTGCAGGTAGTCAATCGCGTTTTGGGGGTCGTTGTTGACATACATGTTCCAGGTCATCAGGTCGAGTTCGACGGCGGCGGTCTCCGGGGGCGGCGCGAAGTTGAGCGGCGGCATAAACCGCAAGGCCCAGACCACCAGGCAGCAGACAAAGGCGACCCGCAGCAGCCCGAAACCGCGCACGAATAAGAGCGGTATCAGCAGCGCCAGCGGCAGAAATAAAAAAGGGGCGAAAACCTCGCTCATCCCCAGCGCCCCCGCCTGGGGGTGCAGGAGCAGGTTTAGCATGTTTAACACCAACAACAGGGCCGGGTACAATAACGAAAGAAAAAGTAAGACTCTTAGAAAGCGTGTGCCTGGCAACCGCAAAATCCACCTCTGATATGTTAGATAGTCTACCCTCGCTCGACGCGCTGCTTGTTAATAGTATAACGGGTAATCAGGGATTTAGTTATCCCTATTTCATTAGATTTTTTAAAGGATTTTTCACTTTGTAATTTATGGATTGATATTGGATAGGGCGATTGGTATAGGCTGTGCTAATGTAACCTTGCGTTCAGGCTTGAACGCGGAGATAATAATTTTATAATAACCAACAACTTGTATTAAGCACGACTTTCACTTTGAACCTGAGAAACCTTCAAATAAGAGAAAAGCGAACTTATGGCAATTGTTTCAAGCGAAAGTCCTATTAAGGAAACGACTTACAATGGCGTACTTACCGATAGAAAATTATGGCGTGGTGGGCGACCTGCATACGGTGGCCCTGATTGGTCTTAACGGCTCGGTCGACTGGCTCTGTTTCCCTGTCTTCGACTCGCCGAGCGTGTTCGGGGCTATCCTCGACTCCGATAAAGGGGGCCGCTTTCAGATTTACCCCGCCGACGACCACGTCAAGGTCAAGCAGATGTACCTGCCCGATACCAACGTCCTGATTACCCGCTTTCTGAGTCCGAACGGCCTGGCCGAACTGACCGACTTCATGCCGGTCGAGACCGAAACCAACGAGACCTGGAACCATCGTTTGGTCCGGCGTATCAAGGTCGTGCAGGGCTCGTACCGTTTCAAGATGGTCTGCCAGCCCGCCTTCGACTACGCCAGGGCCGCCCATACCGTCGAGACCTACGAAAACGGGGTGGTCTTTCACTCCCGGAATCTCAGCCTGGGCCTCGCCAGCGAAATCCCCTTGAACGTCGTGGATGGCGGGGCGGCGGTCTGTGAATTCACCCTCGAACGCGGCCAGAGCGCCTGTTTCATGCTCCACCGGGTCGAGGATAACGGTCCCTGCGGGCAATTCTTCCAGGAGGACGAGGTCGAGGACATCCTGGCGGATACGGTAAAATTCTGGCGCAAGTGGATTTCGAAATGTACCTACGAGGGGCGCTGGCGCGAGATGGTCCACCGCTCGGCCCTGGTCCTCAAACTGCTGACCTTCGCACCGACCGGGGCAATTGTGGCCGCGCCGACCACCAGCCTGCCGGAGAACATCGGCGGCGAACGCAACTGGGACTACCGCTATACCTGGATTCGCGACGCCAGTTTTACCTGTTACGCCCTGCTCAATCTCGGCTTCGAGACGGAGGCGACCCGCTTTATGGAGTGGATTGAGGCCCGTTGCCGCGAACTCGACCCCAAGGTGGGCGGCCTGCAAATTATGTACGGGATTGATGGCCGCCATAATTTGACCGAAATTTCGCTCGACCACCTGTCGGGCTACATGAATTCCCGCCCGGTGCGGATTGGCAACGGGGCCTATAACCAGTTGCAGCTTGATATTTACGGCGAACTGATGGACGCGGTCTACCTTCACAGCAAGTACGCCTCGCCCCTCTCTTACGACCAGTGGACCTACCTGCGCAAGTTGATGGATTGGCTCTGCCAGAACTGGCAAACCCCCGATAGCGGTCTGTGGGAGTCGCGGGCCGGGAACCAGCACTACGTCTACTCGCGCATGATGATATGGGTGGCGCTCGACCGGGCTTTGCGCCTGGCCCGGCAGCGGGGTCTGCCCGCCGATACCAGCGTCTGGAAGAAGACCCGCAACGCCGTTTACGAGGAAATTATCGCTAAAGGTTGGAGCGACGAACGCAAGAGTTTCGTCCAGTACTACGGCAGCGATGTCCTCGATGCCAGCAATCTCCTGATGCCCCTGGTGAAATTCCTGGGGCCGACCGACCCGCTCATGCTCAGTACCCTCGACCGCATCCAGGAAGAACTGGCTTTCGACGCCCTGGTCTACCGTTACGATGTGAAGAAGGGGGCTAAGGACGGTTTGCAGGGCGGGGAAGGGACTTTCTGCCTGTGCAGTTTCTGGCTGGTCGAATGTCTGACGCGGGCCGGGCGGTTGGACGAAGCCCGTCTCAAGCTGGAAAAGATGTTCAGCTATGCCAACCACCTGGGGCTGTATGCCGAGGAAATCAGCACGTCCGGCGAAATGCTGGGCAACTACCCCCAGGCTTTCACCCACCTGAGCCTGATAACAGCGGCCTATAACCTTAACCGGGCCCTCGATAAGACCACGCCGGGGAGTAATATTTTTTAGTAGTCAGTAGTCAGTAGCGGGATGGTTGCAATTCCAACCATCCTTTCCTGGTAGTCACTTGCCGTTCCTTGTTTCGCCAACAAAACAATTGGTTTGTCCTTCCGGCGTACCAAAAACTAAACCCTGACTTCTGCCCTCTGGCTTCTGCCTTCTGGCTTCTGCCCTCTGCCCTCTGGCTTCTGCCTTCTGGCTTCTGCCCTCTGCCTACTAAACACTTGACGCCAAACCTTCCCTGTGCTAATCTATTTGTATGACCAACCAGATAGACAATGGCAAAAGCTGGACCCACCGGGCCGACAACCGGGAGCGCCTTATCGCTGCCGGGTACGCGGTGCTGTCCGAGAAGGGTTACGAGGCCACCACCGTCAAGGAGGTAGCGAAGGTCGCGGGCGTATCACCCGGCCTTTTCCATTATTATTTCGCTTCAAAAGACGAACTGCTGCTGGCGGTCCTGCGCGAGTCGGGCAACCGCTACGGCCAGATGATGCGGAACCTGGGCGATAGCGTATCCATCGAGCAGTTGCCCGAAGCGACCGTCAGGGCGGTCAAGGAGCGGGCCGTCCAGGAGCCGGAATGGTACCGCTTGCGCTACGAATTGTTCGCCCTCGGCTTGCGCAACCCGGCCTTCCTGCCGGTGCTGGGGGATTTGTTCAAGTTCATCCGGCAGATGCTGGCGGGGCCTTTAGAGCACTTCACCGGGGGCGAAACCGGACGGGCCGAAGCCCTGGCTGCTATCGTGATAGCCTGTTTTGACGGGCTGGCCTTGCAGCAACTGGCCGAGCCGGGTCTCGACCTCGACAAGGCCTACGATTTGCTGCTCGAAATTATTCTTAACGCCAATAAGAAGTAAATTTTTTTATAACTTAAATTGGTTGTACGTACAAACAAATAGGAAAAATATGAAGAAAGAGAAAATTTTATGGATTTAACACTTGTAATTGGGTTCGTGAACCTGTTCCTGGCAGGGCTTCTGGCCGGGGAGGAATTTACCATCCGTTTCGGGGTGCGCGGACCCCTCGCCAGCCTGGAAGACGCTTCGCATATCCGCTTTCGCCAGGCTTTGATTTACCGCCTGCGGGTGCTGGTCCCGGCCATTTTCGCCCTGACCATCCTGTCGGGGTTGGTCGTGCTGATTCTATCGCTCGGTGAGACCGGGGCGGTCTTCCGGGGCCTGGCGGTCCTTGTCCTGGTCGGGTTTATCCTGCTAACGATGTTCGGCACCGTCCCGATAAACGCCGCCGCCCTTGAATGGGACCCGGTTTCGCCACCCGCCAACTGGCAGGTTCTTATCAGGCGGTGGGAGATGCTCGATGACATCCGGTGCGGGGCGGCGGTGCTGGCTTTCGCCCTCTTTTTAATCGGGATGGCGTTGTAGTAATAAGCCGCTTTGAGTTACTTTAATAGGCCGCAAAGGAGGGAACTATGCAATTAGATGGCAACTGGCGAGTGGCCGTTTCGACCCCGGTCGGCAGGCAGGAGGTCGTTTTCCGGCTAACAACCGTGAATGGCAGCATCGAGGGGACCGCCACCCAGGGCGAGGAAGTCGCGCTTTTCGAGAATGTGGTGCGGGAGGGGAACCGGTTGCGGTGGGCCTTGCGCGTGACCCGACCCTTTAAAATGCACATCAGGTATGATGTTACGATTGAGGGGGATAAGATGGCGGGTACGGCCAAAGCGGGTATCTTTCCCACCTCGAAATTGAGCGGGGAGAGGCAATTGGCGGGGTAAAACTAAAATCGAGGGCTTCTGGTTTCAAAGGCGAACGACGGTGATATTCGCCAACGGCGCTGCCACCAGGGAACCCGTAAACGGGCTAGATTCCGCCAATGCGACACACCAGTGTGATTGCGACTGTGCGCCGTGCGACGCGGAGTTGCGCTCGGAATGACAAGGAGAGCGGACGGAATGACAAGGGACAGGAGCGCCTTTTCCTGAGAGTGTGAAAGAGGGAGCGGACGGAATAACAAAAGGAGCGCCTTACAGCAGGACAACTAAAGTCCCAACGTAAGGCGCTCCCGGTTCGTGAGAAGGGGCTAATTGCCAGCCCGGACTAGGTTATCCAGCCCTTCTGGCGGCAAAGGGCCGTACCGAGCAGACCGAGTAAAACCTCGTCCTTGGTGCCCTTGAACTCCGGGTGATACTCGAAGCGGTTCCGCTCGAAATACTGCACCGTGTAGGTCTTGCCGTCATCGGGGTTCTTCTCCTGGAATTCCTCGCTAATCGGGTAGCCAAAGATGGGCAGCCCCCCGTTAGCCTTCCAGTAGTTGTAGAAAACGCCGCCCAGGGTGTGACTCGTCGGCGCGAAATAGACCTTGGTCGAAGAATCTTTAATCGCCGTCGCCTTCGCGAAAGTCCGGCCCGCCGTCTGCTTCACCCCCAAAAGGCCGAGTAAGACCTCGTTTTTGGTCCCCTTGAATTCGGGGTGGTACTCGAAACGGTTGCGCTGGAAGTATTGCACCAGGAAACTCTTGCCCGGCTCGGTGTCCGACGCCTCGGTAAATTCCTCGGTCAGGGGATAGCCGAACATCGGCAGACCACCGTTATTCTCCCAGTAAGTGCGGAAAGCATAGCCCAGGTTGTGCCCGGTCTCCGGGAAATAGCGAATGTTGGGGTCGGCGGCCCGCGAAGGGGCTTTGGCGGTCCGGTTAATCCCGGCGGCCATGGTGCTGATGCGGGTCGTGCCGACATTATCCTCAAAATATTTGACGTACTCCTGGATAACCCCGCCGAACATATCGACCTGGCGGACCGTCTTCATCTTGACATAACCGGTAATCGTGGCCGACGCGCCGGGCGCGAGCGATTTGCCGAGGCCCCAGCGATAGGGGTGGCTGACCCCGGAGTTGCCCGCAAAGTCTACCGCTACCCGGAATTTATTGGTCTGCTTGTCATAAGCCAGCGACTCGTAGGTCTGCCCTTCCTCGTAGACAAAACCGGGCGGCGGGTCCTGCGTCTCGATGGTGGCGCTGCCCGTATTGGTCACAACAGCCTGGATTTTCAGGGTATCGCCCAGCTTGAGGGTCGTCGGCGAAAAAGTAATCGACTTGAGGTCCACGTTATAGGTGCCGGTTGGCGTGGTCGGGGGCGGGGGCGTCGTGGGTGTCGTCGGGGCGGTAACCGTCCCTCCCAGGATTGAGGCGACCTGGGACCGCAGACCGGGCAAGAGCGAGTAGCCGGTATCGCCGGGGCAGGTCGTGGCAATCACATCGCGGTGCCCCAGGATAACGTTAACGGTCTTATCAATCAGGTACGCTTTGCCGGTCGGGTTGAGATTCTTGGAATAAGCCTTCCAGGATAAGAGGCGGGTCAGCGAATTTAGCTGGGCGTCGGTCGGCTTGACCGTCTTGAAACTGCCAATCAGACAGATACCGATGCTGCCATAGTTATACTGGTAGGCGTGCCCGCCGACCACGTCGTCACCCCCGTAGCGCCCCTCGTAGATGTTGCCCTTCCAGTCAATCAGGTAATTGTAGCCGATGTCGCCCCAGCCCTGGGTAATGGCGTGGTAGCGGTAGATGCTCCGCACGTCCACCGAGGGGTCGGCGTTGTAGACGTTCGAGGTTTCGCTGTGGTGAATGATAACCGCCTTGATGGTGCGGTACTCGGTCGGCCAGATAACGCTCTTGCCGCTATAGCGCCAGGACTCGTTGGCGCCCCACCCCGCCCGGCTGATAATGTTGGGCTTGGTCGAGGCCACGATAGGGGCGTTGGAGACCGGCACGGCGGACAGGTCCGGCCCGGCGGCAGTATCAATAAAGGTTATCCCGGCCAGTTTGACGGCGACACCGCTCGGAATGGTCAGGCGAAATTGAATATAAGGCGTATTCAGGTTCAGGAGCGGGCCGAAGGTGCGGGTGGTGCTGGCGTGGTCCGGCCCCTCAAAGTTATCTATCGAGACATCGAACCACTCGCTAAAACTCGCGCCGTCCTTGGAGCCGCGTATTTCAAAGGTCAGTTTGGTGGCGTCCCCTTTGGTCACCTCCCAGTAGCTCCCGGCGGCGTTATAGGTCTGCCCGACCGCTTTCACGGGCGAGAGATAGGTGCCCTGGGCCGGGAAGCCGCTCGTCACCACGAAATCGGCGGCGTCGGCCAGCAGCGGCCCCGCGCCCAGGGGTAGGGCCGCGATACTCCCGGCCAGGGCGACCGCGCCCCCGGCGACCTTCAAAAAGCGGCGGCGGCTGTGCAGGTAGGCTGAAAGAGGCGCGCCGTAGCCGGACCCGGTTTCCTGGTTGCTCGTTATGTTTTTCAACTGGTTACTCGTCTGGTTAGTCAACTGGTTGCTCAAAAGAGGGCTTTGTTCCGGTTCAGAGTTAATTTTTCTCACGACAAATGTACCTCCAACTAAGCCGAGTTGGTGATTTAATTTTATATAGTAACGACTTTCGCTTCGAGCCTGAGAACCACTTCAAAGACGCGGGTAAGCGGCCTCGAAAGAGGGTTTCAAGCGACAGTCCTTATAGTAAGTAGGAGTTTAATTAGCACGTTAGCGAGCGGAAAACTGCCTTCGCTAAATTATTAACGGTCAGGGTTTCGGCTGGTTGCTATAAACTCGGCTTAATTTTTGCTTTTGTTAAATTAATGCTGCAGATGTTCCGTTGCGACAGATTGCGCCAGGAGGAGCCCAACCTTATCCGCGGTTCCGGTTAAATACACTTTCTTTACGATGGTATATTAATTTTTTATACCTGGCAATAGTACTATAGTGATAGTTTTCTCCTGGCCCCGGTCATGTAAATGGGCTAGTTTACCTTATTTTGAAAGGAAAAACGGCGGCGGGTGGCCTTTTTATTGCTCTAAACTAAGGTGATAACTCCACCGGAGCGGGTGTGAGCGGTCCTGGCAGGCAAAGTTAGCCTTTTTCCCATTGCAAAAGGTTTAGATTTCTTAATATCAAATTAAAGCGCTAAACTCGGCGTAACTAATACCCTTCTATTTCGATTAATTCTACGGAAGTTTGCGAAGTAAACGATGAATGTGAAGAAAGATTTGAAGGAAGATTTGAAGAAAGATTTAATAATGAAAAAGATGAATGTACGCCTGGCAATCCTGGTTGCCAGCCTGGCCGTGCTGGGCCTGCTGCTGGTAGCTTGCGGCGACAATACGGCGACCACCGCGCCGGCCCCAACCACCGCCCCCGCGACCACCGCCCCCGCAACTACGGCCCCGGCCAGCACTACCGCTCCCGCCGCCACCACTGCCGCCGGGGTTAGCCCCCTGGCGACCGCGACCGCTATCCCGGCGACGACTGCCGCCGCCACCACCGCCGCGCCGACCACGGCAGCCGCGACCACCGCCGCCCCTACAACCGCCCCGGCCACTACGGCGGCTCCAACTACCGCCCCGGCGACGACTGCCGCCAGCACCACGGCGGCGGCCACGACCAGCGCCTCCGGCGGCAATCCCCCGGCGGTCAGCGGTACGCAGGCCGATGTTAATAAAGATTTGTTCCTGGATGACCGCAGCAACGCGATTCAAGTGCTGCGCTCGTTCTACAACGCCATCAACCGGAAGGAATACGTCCGGGCTTACAGCTATTACGCCGCCAATACCACTAACTTCCCGGCGTACCAGCAATTTGCCGATGGTTACAAAGATACCGCCACGGTCGAGCTTTATCTCGGTTCCGTGAGCGCCGGGGTGGGGGCCGGTAACGTCTACTACGGCGTACCTTTCTCGCTCAAGGCTACCGGCGCGGACGGAAAAGCCCAGGTCTATGCCGGGTGCTATACCGTCCACGGTGTCAACGACCCGAAGGTCTTCGGTGCGCCGCCCTACACCTCGCTGAACATAGATTCGGCCAAGGTCCAGACGGTTGCGGCTGGCGGCGATACTGCCGGGATTATGGCGAGCAGTTGCCAGAATACGGGCAGCCCGGCAGTGACGATTACCCCGGTCCCCAATGACGACTCGGCGGTGGCGGCCAACTACTTCCTGGACGACCGCAGCAGCCCGGAAGCGGTAATCCGCTCGTTCTACAACGCCATCAACCGCAAGGAGTACGTCCGGGCCTACAGCTATTTCACGGCCAACGCCAGCAATGTCCCGGCCTATGAGCAGTTCGCCGCCGGGTACAAGAATACCGACACGGTCCAACTGACCCTCGGCACGCCCACCAGCGACGCCGGGGCGGGGCAGATTAACTACACCGTGCCGGTCAAGCTGACGGTCAAAAACAGTGATGGTTCCACCCAGTCTTTTGCGGGGAACTACACCCTGCACAAGGCCCAACCGGCCAACTTCGGCGCGCCGCCGTTCGAGCCTATGGGTATCACCGGGGCCACCATCAAGTAAGGGAGTTCCGTTTATAGCAGTCTAAAAGAGAGCCATCCCCGGTTTCGAGCCAGGGGTGGCTCTTTTCTTTGCAGCCACCCAATACAGCAAAATAGAGCGGGATGCGAACTAACCAGCCGGGAATGTGAAATAAGACGCTAAAACCCTCATTTTGAGAACTTAATGTGAACTAAAATGTGAACTGATGTACGCTGACACACTTCACTTTTCCTTCTATACTTAAACCATCACCAAACGTTACCCGCCCAGCCGGAAGGTCCGGCGAAAGGCACCAAGAAAAATCAATTAAAAAATAAAAAACACTCCTGGCCGTCCGAAATCAAAACCGGACCAGGGGACCGGCTTCGGTTTCCCTGGAACCGGTGGCAAAGTCGAAAGAGAAAGAGAAAGAAGGAAAATTGCTATGGAAAACCAGAATCAACCGGAAACATTCTTGTCTGGCACGACTGATGGTGCGACCGGCGGTGCGACCGCCAGGAAAACTGCTGGCCTCAACCGGCGCAACGCCGTGAAACGCCTCGGCCTGGCTGCCGGGGGCGCCCTGGCCCTCGGTCTCGCCCCGATGACCACCCTGGCCGCCAGCGACCCCTACAAAACCCTGGTCCCGGCGGCGAACCGGAAACCCTCCGGCTATAACGTGCTGCTGGTCCACGGCGCTTTCGCCGACGCCTCTAGCTGGAACGAAGTCACCGCCCTGTTGCAGCGCGAAGGGCATAACGCCCTGGCGGTCCAGCTTCCCCTGTCGTCGCTGGCCGATGATGTCGCGGTCACCAAAGCGGCCCTGGCTACCCTGACCGGCCCGACCGTTATCGCGGGTCACTCCTACGGCGGCGCAGTCATTACCGGGGCCGCGACCGGGGTTGCCAGCGTGATTGGCCTGGTTTACGCCTCGGCCTTTGTCCCCGACACCAACGAGAGCCTGCTCGACCTGCTCGGCAAGGCCGCCCCGCCCGAAGGTGCTGCCTACAACGTTCCTTCCTACCGGCCCGGCTACCTCTGGATTGACCCGGCCCACTTCCCGCAGGTCTTTGCCGCCGACGTGGAACCGTCTAAAGCCCGCGTGATGGCGGTCAGCCAGAAACCGATTTCTTTCGACTGTTTTGGCGGACCCAGCGGCCCGGCGGCCTGGCACGAAAAACCCTCCTGGTACCTCGTCTCCCGGCAGGATAAAGCGATTAACCCTGACCTGGAACGCTTTATGGCAAAACGGGCGAAAGCGGCCACCATCGAGGTTTCGTCCAGCCACGCCTCGCCGGTCTCGCACCCGGTCGAAATCGTCGGGTTGATTGGTGCCGCTATCCGCAAGGACCGCAAATAAACCGCCTGCGGACATCTATTAAAACTTGAAGAAATCTTACGAGAAGAAATTTTAGGAAAGGAAAAAACCACGATGACAAACGCCAATATTGTACTGGTCCACGGGGCCTGGGCCGACGGTTCAAGCTGGAGCAGCGTTATCTCGCTCCTGGAAAAAGCCGGGTACGAGAATGTCCAGGCGGTCCAGTTGCCCCTCACCGGGCTGGCCGACGACTTCGCCGCCACCCGGCGCGTCCTCAACCGCATGAGCGGGCCGACTATCCTGGTCGGGCATTCCTACGGCGGCGCGGTTATCAGCGGGGTGGCCCTGGCCGGGACGCAGGTGGCGGGGCTGGTCTATATCGCGGCCTTTGCCCCGGACGGAGATAGCCTGGTTGACATCAATGGCAAGTTCGCGGCTCCGCCCAGCGCCCCCACTATCAGCCCGGATAAAGACGGCTTCCTCTGGCTGAACAAAGATACCTTTGGAGAGATGTTCGCCGCCGACGTGGACCCGGCCCAGGCCCGGCTAATGGCGGCAGTCGAAAAACCGATTGCTTTTACCTCTTTCCTGGCGAAAGTCGAGCAACCGAACTGGCGCAACCTGCCCTCGTGGTATCTGGTCTGCGAGGCCGACCTGATGATTAACCCTGACGCCGAACGCTGGATGGCCGAACGGATGGGCGCTACCACCCGCTCGCTGCCCGGTGTCAGCCACGCCCCGATGGTGTCGCAGCCCCAGGCGGTAGTCGCCCTTATCCTGGCAGCCGCGGCCCAAAGCGCGACAGATTCCGTGGTCGCCTGATTGGAACCATTTTTTAACCGGTTGCAAGCAACCAATTCTGAGGCAACCGGTTGTAAAACATTTTTGAAACATTTTTGACGAATTAATCTTGTTATGGGCCTGACGGACTGCCCGCCCGCCCAACCTAAAAGGAGAAAACCGATGACCAAGAGTATTGTTTTCATTCACGGGGCCTGGCTGACTTCTCTTTCCTGGGAAAACTTCATGGACTATTTCCAGAAACGCGGGTACGAGGTCAGCGCCCCAGAATGGCCCTACCGCGACCGCCCGGTCCGGGAGTTGCGTGAGGATACCGCGCCCGAACTGGCCGAAATCGGCGGGAACGAACTGACCGACCACTTTGAGAAAATCATCCGGGCCATGGACGAGCCGCCCATCCTGGTCGGCCACTCGTTTGGCGGGCTTATCGTTCAGCGGTTGCTCGACCGGGGCGTGGGCCGGGCCGGGATTTGTCTCGACTCGGTCGCGCCGGAAGGGATCGTGGGGGTGGACTGGACCGTCCTCAAGGCCAATTCGAGCGTCCTGTTCAAGTGGATGGGCTGGGAAAAGGTCCAGCATATGACCCTTGACCAGTTCCGGTACGCCTTTGCCAATACCATGCCGGAAGCCCGGCAGGAAGAATATTACGACCGCTACGTGGTGCCGGAAACCGGGCGGATTTTCTTCCAGATTGCTTTCGCCCAGCTCGACCCGCATCACGCCACCCAGGTCAATTTCAAAAATAACGACCGGGCCCCGCTCTTGCTGGTAGCCGGGGAGAAGGACCACCTGGTGCCCGCCCACGTTACCAGGGCCAACTACGACCACTACAAACATTCGACCGCCCTGACCGAGTTCGTGGAGTTCAAGGACCGCTGCCACCTCCTGTTCGCCCAGGACGGTTGGGACGAAATCTGCACCTTTGCAGCCGACTGGTTGGAGAAAATCAACCTGGGCGCGCAAGAAACTTCCGAGGCCCCGGCGGTATAGCCTGATTTGAAGATGCCGGGAGAGGCAAATTCAGGCCCGGCGCAACAATTTGCCTCTCTCATTCGAATAAGAGTTGTAAAAATTGAAGAAACCCGGTTCAGACAAAAGCCAAGACTCGTACTGCCAAATTGTAGAAATTGTGTAATAATTTAAAATATAAAAATTAAACGGGAACCATAGAAAAATATTTCGAAACGCACCGAAAGGAGCCACTGCCAATGTCCAACGTGCTAACCGATGTTTCGCGGCGTTTGCCGCCTTTCACCCGCAAGCTTGCTCAGAAAGTCACCCGCGAACATCTCAGCGAGACCGCCGAAGATTATCTCAGCGCGAAAACGCGCATCCTGATACTCGGCGCGGGTTTTGGCGGGCTCACCACGGCCCTACAACTCGACCGCTTGCTCGACCCGTCCCAGGACGTGAGCGTGCTGGTGATTGACCGCAACAACTATTCGTTCTTCCATCCTTTGCTCTGGACGGTCGCCTCCGGGCGGACCAGTCCCAGCAGCATCGTGGTGCCGGTGCGGACCTTCCAGCGCGGACGCTCCTTCCACGTGCTCCACGCCGAAGTTACCGGGATTGACCTGGACCGGAAGGTTGTCGAAACCAGCGCCGGGCCGCGTCCCTACGATTATCTCGTGCTGGGGCTGGGCTCGATTACGGCCTTCCCCAACCTGCCCGGTCTTAAAGAAAACGCCCTGCCTTTTCACGCCCCCTCGCACGCGATGGAGTTGCGCAACCACCTGATTGACGCCGTGGAAAAGGCCCACCAGTGTTCGGACGAAGCCGACCGCAAAGCCTGGCTGACCTTTGTGGTCGGGGGCGGCGGCGATACCGGGGTCGAACTGGCCGCGACCATCTACGAGTACCTGGCGGACGGTCTCTACCGGCGCTACCCCTGGCTGAACACCAGCATGCTGCGGATTGTCCTTATCGGGCGCTCTGACCGGTTGATGCCGATGAGTACCCCCACAACCTCGCAGAAGGTCCGGCAGGTGCTGGAGGAGGAAGGCATCGAAGTTTTGACCGGCGTGAGCGTGGAAGGAGTCACGGCCAACGCGGTCCAGACTTCGCAGGGGGAAATCCCGGCCCACACCTTCTTCTGGGCTGCCGGTATTAGCGCCCCGCCGCTCATCACGGGGCTAGATGTCAAACAGGCCCGGAACGGCGCGCTTATCGTCAACGACCGCATGCAAATCCCCGGTCACGAAGAAGTCTTCGTCGTGGGCGATATAGCCTGGGCCTACGACGCCGCCAACAAAGAGGGCATCCCGCCGACTGCCCAGGCCGCCGAACACGAGGGCGCTTATGTCGGTGAAACCATTGCCGGGCTGCTCAAAGGTAAAAAAGATGCCGCGCCCTTTATGTTCAAGCCGCGGGGCCACCTGGCTCTGCTGGGCCGCCGGACGGGGGTGGCCCAGGTCGGCCCTTACGTCTTTACGGGCATGGCGGCCTGGTTCCTGTGGCACGCCTACTACCTGTCGCACATTCCTTCGTGGCGGAGCCGCCTCCAACTCCTGGTCAACTGGACCCTGGCGGGTATCGCGGGGCCGGAGACCAGCCAGCTACGGCTCGAATAGCTTCTAAAAATAAGACTAAAACTATAGTTTCTTAAAAGTCCCAGGAAAAAATGCTAATCGGGCGGGCTGCTCCTGCCGGGCGCGGAGCAGGTTTATTAAAGTTACTTTTTAACCGTCAGCGGTAACAGGAAAGGGAGGAAAAGTAAAAATGGAAAAATCTACGGCCACGCTTCCCCGAAGGGTGTATGTCCAGGGTTTGAGCGAACGTGAACTGGAAGTGTTGAGCCTGCTCACCGAGGGCGCGACCAACCAGGACATCGCAGCCCGCCTGACCGTCTCTCTCAATACCGTAAAAAAGCACATCAGCAATATCTTTATGAAACTGGACTCGCCGAACCGGACCCACGCCGCCTATCTCGCTCGCAAGATGGGGCTGGTCGTCGAATAGAAATTTGAGAAAATAAAAAAGGTTATCAGGAAAGGCTAAAAAGATGAATTTTCCCTACGACCCGTTAGCAAAACCCGGCCCTTCGGACTGGACCAATCATCTCTTTGAAAAAATTGTCGCGAGCTACCAGCTCAAAGTCCTGCGTTATGTGCAACGGCTGGTGGGCGACCCCGAACTCAGCGCCGATATTTTGCAGGAAACCTTCCTGGCGGTCTACGCCAGCCTGGCTAGGCGGGATAAGTTCGCGGAGGCGAGTAACCAGGCCGAATTTTTAAAATGTATCCAGCCTTTGATTTATACCATCGCCCGGAATAAAGCCACGGACGAACTGCGGCGGCGCAAATGCGTCCGGTTTGTCTCGATAAATCCCCAGCCCCTTTCCCCGGAAGGGCGCGGCTGGCAGGAAGACCTCGACCCGGTCATCGAATATACCCTGACCAGGGAAGAAAGCAGCCTGGAAACCCAGGTCGTGATGGGCGAAGCTTTGAAAGCGGCCATCGAGCAAATCGGGCGGCGAAAGCTGCTAAACCTGTTTTTGCACCTGGACGGCTACAGCTACAAAGAAATCGGCGAAATTACCGGGGAGAGCATGGCAAGCGTCAAGTCCAAGATTTTCAGGTGCAAACAGCACCTGCGCCAGGCCCTAGAAACCCCGGCTTAATGAAAAAAATAAATAGTAATTTGAAGAAAGGAGGTCCACAATGGACCTGGGTTTAGCGGGAAAGACGGCCATCGTGACCGGGGCCAGCCGGGGAATCGGCCTGGCAATCGTAGAAAGCCTGGTGCGGGAGGGCGTGACGGTAGTTGCGGCCAGCCGCCAGACCGGGGAAGCCCTGGCGAAACTGGCGGCAGCGGGCCGGGTGCGTCCCTTCGCGGTGGACCTGGGGCAGAAGGAAGGCCCGGCCCAACTGGCCGCTTTTTGCCTCGAAGAACTGGGCCGGGTGGACCTGCTCTTTAACAATGTCGGCGGGATTGACCTGAAACTGGGCGGTTTCCTCGAATTTAGCGATGAAGACTGGCTCCGCAGTTTCGAGTTAAACCTTTTGAGCGTGGTCCGGCTGACCAGGGCGGTGCTGCCCGCCATGCTGGCCCAGGGCTCCGGGGCGATTGTAAACATTTCCTCGATTAACGCTCGCCAGCCCGACCCGGTGGTCGGCACCTACAGCGCCGCGAAAGCCGGGGTCACCAACCTGTCCAAGGCGCTCGCCCAGGAATTCGGGGCGCGGGGTATCCGGGTAAACGCGGTCTCGCCCGGCCCGGTCAGGACGGCTATCCAGACCGAGGCCAGTGGCGTCGCCGGGGTCCTCGGTGAAAAACTGGGGGTGGCGCGGGCCGACCTTATCGAGCAGCTACCCAAGATGAACGGGATGGTGCTGGGCCGGTTGGTCGAGCCGTCCGAAGTGGCCGCGCTGGCCCTGTTCCTGGCCTCACCCCAGGCTGCCACGATTACCGGCGAGGAAATCCTCATTGACGGCGGCATGAGCAAGACTATTTGAGATAGAGCCAGGGTGCTTGCAAAATCGTTTAACGTGTAACGTGTCTTAACGGCTCATACTTTTCATGATGCCGACCACGTGGTCTAGGAAGAACTCGGTAATGTTCTCCTGGGGCGAAAGGCCGGGCATCAGGAGAATGAGCGTCCCGGTGGACGAGTCTTTAGCGACCGCCACTTTAAGCTGCCGCTCTTTGTCCGGCGCGATTTTTAGCTCGACATCGGTATAGGCGGTCAGGAAAGGAAAGATTTCCCTGAAATACTTCCACTGTCCGGCCCGGCCATAGCAGAAGATGAATTTGGGCGACTTTTCTTCCAGTTTGAGGGTGTTGTAAAGCTCGCTCAACCGTTTGAGACGGGTGGGGCGTCCCAGGAACTGGTCCTCCTGGTAGCGCTGGGCGTCCCTCAGGACATCGTTATAGTAGGGACTATCGGTCAGGGAGGTGTTGCGGTAGACCCACTTTTCCTGGTTGCCCAGGTTGCGGGAGGGGAGCGGCAAAATATCGGTCAGGAGTACGTCACCGTCGAGGGCGCCGAAACGGTTGGTGTAGTAGTCGCGGCGGGCCGTCTCGGTCTGTTGTTCAACGGGTTCGAGCAGGCGGGTCGTCAGGTAATTGGCGTAGCGCCAGGTCGGGTTGCCGTAGAAATAGTTGGTTTCGGCGCGGTACCGGGCCTTGAAGATTTCGGCGTCGGCCAGTTCTTTCTGGAATTCGGGCAGGGCGATGCGCTCGGAAAGAGTGATATTGCCGTCTTCCGGGCCGGTATCGTTGGTGCCGATAAACCAGATTTTAGCGTCCAGGTTGCCGAACCCGATAAAAGGGAGTAGCCGGAAGACTTCCAGCTTTTCGAAGCTGCGCCGGATGGGGACCGCCGGGGGCAACTCCACCGGGGCCTCGACCGTTGTAGAGCGGCGGGCGCTGGCCGAAGCAGTCCCGACTGATGCCGCCGGGGTGGCCGGACGCGATGGCGTGGCCGGGCGATTTGTAGCACCACTGGAGGAAGCCGCCGGGCTGGCCGGGCGCGAGACACTACCAGTAGAACCCCCCGTAGAGCCAGTGGTAGGGCCAGGGGACGCTGTTTTGGTCCTGGGGGAAGCCGGGGCCGGGCGGGCCGGTTTGGCGTTTGCCGCTTGCTGCTCCTGGAGCTTTTCTTCAAGCTGAATATTGGAAACAATCCGGGATTGCTGGGCCTGGTCGAACTCGGCAACTACTTCATCGGCCAGGTAGCGGACTTTCATGCGCCCGGCAGGCAGAAGTTCGAGGACTTCATAGGTGCCGCGCCGGTTACGGTATTTTTCGCCAGGGACAAATTCGATTTCCAGGTTCATTTTGCTCTAAGGTATTCCTTATGGCTTAACGAAGATCTTTTAACTGCTGAAAAAGCTGCCGTTCTTGTTCCGATAGGTTCGAAGGCAAGCTTACTTCGATTTTAACATACATATCGCCCCGGCTGTTCGGCACGTTCAGCACCGGCATGCCCTGGTTGGTCAGCCGGAAGATCTTGCCGTTCGGGGTTTCGGGCGGCACGTTCAGGGCAAATTTGCTGCCCTTGGGTGACGCTACAATTATCTCGCCGCCAAGCATGGCGGTGTAAAGCGGGATATTGGCGGTGGTGTGCAGGTCCGGCCCCTTGCGGACAAACGCCGGGTGCGGCAACACCTGGATCCGCAATAGCAAGTCGCCCCTGGTCCCGCCGGAGATACCCGGCCCGCCTTCGCCCGGCACCTTTACCTTGGTACCGTCGTCCACGCCAGGGGGAATCCGTACTTCTAAACGCTTGGGACGCGGGACCACGCCCCGGCCCCCGCAGAGGGTACAACGCTGCCCGCCGCGCATGCCGGTGCCGTTACAATAGCTGCACAACTCGGTCGACTGGATTTGCAACTGGCGGGTCGAACCCTGGTAGGCTTCTTCCAGGCTCACTTCGAGAGGCTGTTCGAGGTCTTCGCCGCGCTGAGGGCGGGGAGTCGCGCCCCGGCCAAAGCCGAAATCGCTGGCCCGCGTGTGGACGCTCGGCCCCGAATTGCCGCCGCTACCGCCCCTGCCGGGTTGGGTCCGGGTGCGGGTGGTGCCAAAGATACTATCAAAAATGTCGCCAAAACCGCCGTTAGGGTTGGCATAGTCGTAGGTAAAGCCGCCGGTCCGGGACGAGCCGAACCCGGCTTTATCGAGCCGTTCCCAATCGGACCCCAGGTTATCATATTTTTGCCGTTTATCTTTATCGCCCAGCACTTCGTAGGCTTCGTTGATTTCTTTAAAATGTTCGGCAGCCTGGGGGTTATCCTGGTTTACGTCCGGGTGATATTTCCGGGCCAAACGGCGGTAGGCAGATTTAATTTCCTGTTCGGTGGCGGTACGAGGAAGTTCTAATGTTTTGTAGTAATCTTTTTGTGCCATGACATCCCGGTTTTTCTAGTATTGCTTCTTTTCAAGCTAGTGTATCATCCTCATGGGGATGCGGCAAGTTAGTTGGCTAAAGCGTTTGTTAGATTTGTGTTAGATTCAGTAGTCAGAGGGCAGAAGCCAGTAATCAGTTTAAGGGAAAATAAAGGTTTCGTCCGGTAAAAAATAATTTTACAATGGCAAAGCTTCAGTTTAAATTGGTAAGTGGGTTTAGACTATAGCAGAAAGCCAAACCCGTTAAATTTACTGCCTTTTGGCCTCCCCCTTCTGTCTACTGCCCTCTGTCTACTGCCCTCCGCCTTCTGCCCTCTGCCCTCCGCCCTCTGACTTCTGCCCTCTGGCTACTACCTACTCAATCTTAATATCGAACTGGGCTACCAGGACGCCCTGCTCGGTGGTGAGGCTTTTGAGGGAAGGCACCCGGCCCAGGTTCGTACAGGTCAGGCAGTCGCCCGGCTGGCCCGCCCCCACCTGCCGGTTTATCTCGTCCTCCACCAGGGTATTGACCTGGGTCACAAGCTGGTTCAGGGCCGAAATGGGCAGACCGATAAGGGCCAACTGGACATCGCCGCTCTGGGTCAGGACGACCTTCTGGTTGACCGCCGCCACGCTGTCTTTGAAGGCGAAATCGAAGTCGCGGCCAAGCGTATTGAGCCGGACCGTCACGCTCATCTGCGAACTTGGCTCGAAAGAGACCGATAGCCCGCTGATGGAGGCTACCCCGAAGGCGTTCAGGGGGTTTTGCTGCAAGGCCCGGCTGATTTCCCGGTTGATATAGTCCTGCCCGACCCGCACGTTTAAATCGTTCGTGACTGCCGGGTTATTGGCCGGGGGCGGCGTCAGTTTGGCCGGGGAACTGCCCACCAGCCACCAGACCAGCCCGCCCACCAGCAACAGGTTGAGCAAAAAGCCAAGAATAATCCAGAAGACCGGGTGGACCCGGCGGCGATGTTCGACCACCGGGGCTTTGAACTTATGGTTCCCTTCCGACCGAGCGGGTAGAATTTCGGCCTCATCCTCCGCCGAATACCTGTCACGATAAAGCGGTTCGCTCAAACTCTTCCTGCCTCCCACCATTCTTTCCCGGCCCGGTTTCAGCCGTCCTCGAAACCTCTCGGCACCAACGTCCTGACAGGAAAAGTGTTAAGCAGAAGTCGTGCCCGCTTCCGGGGAAGCTATTTGCCTTCTTCTTTAAGATTCAGGAGCGCGTCGGGAACAACTACCATCTGGGGACCGAATGTCAGGTCGGAGCTTTCGGGGAGAAAATGCTTCTTCCCCAGAAGTCCGCCCTCTTTTACTTCGTAGCCGGTGACGGCCAGGTTTGCGGGGTCGAGTTCAATATCGTTGAGTTCACCGACCAGCCGCCCGCCCTGTGATACGACCTGTTTGCCAATCAAATCGGTAAAGCCCGGCCCTTTTTCCAGGGCCGTGTCGTTCGGGGTAGGCTCGGCGGCCATAGAAACGGTCAGGGCATCCTTGCCGATATTCTGGAGAGCGTCCCTGGCTATCGAGTTGGTCTTGCCAAAGAGGCCGCTTTCTTTCACCCGCAGGCCAATAACCTGGCGGGTCGCGAGGTCAATTACGAGGTCGTGCAGGGCGCCGATGGTTTTTGCGCCGGTAATCTCGACTACGGCCCGGCCTTTCAGTTCGCTGAACTTCATGGTTGGTGGTTTCCTTTCGTTCTCCAATTTTCTTTTTAATGTTTCAGTAGTCCTGACGGGCATAAAACAAGCCAGCGGGCTACCTGAAAATTAAGGATTGCGAAAGGTTCGAGATACCGGCGCCAGGGCTCCCTAATTCGCGGCGGGGTTTTGCCCCTTGAAGACCTTCAAAAGGAGCCACAGCGACGGCAAGAGTATCACCGAGCCGATAGCCAGGGCCACCAACTGCGGTCCCAGGGCCGAATCGGGCGCCGCCGCGCTGCGAATGGTGATGTCGGGCACGACCAGGGCCGGGGCCTGGGCCACTGCCCACCCCCATACGATGGTCGCGACTTCGGCGATGGTGGCGAGGCGGGCCAGGCGGTAGCGCCGGAAGAAGGCCCCCAGCATGGCGACCAGGCCCAGGAAGACGGTGGCAAGCACCAGAGGCGTAGCCCGGCCCCAGGCCAGTTCGCGCCAGAGGGCCGGGGCTCCGTCCAGGGTTACGGGCAAGGTGATTGTGGCAATCAGGGCTGTCACTACTCCCGAAAAGACCGCCCGTTCGCGGAAATCCTCGCGCACCTCGCCTTCGGTTTCGAGGGTGAGATAAATAGCCGCCAGGAAGGCGCACAGGCAGAGGGCCAGTACCCCGATTAAAAGCGGGAAGGGAGAGAGCCAGGTCGAAAAGAAGTCGCTCAGGAGGTGGCCCTGGCTGTTAAACCGGATGTTCCCCGAACCGAGCGCCCCCACGCACATGCCCAGGAAGACCGGGGTTATGAGGCTGGTCGCGCCAAATATCCAGCCGAAAGCTTTCTGGGTGCGGACCAGCGAGGCGGCGTGGGCCCGGAAGACAAAGCTCGCTCCCCGCAGCACGATTCCGACCGTCACCAGCGTCAAGGGTATCGCCAGGGCGGTGCAGATAGCGGCGAAAGCGGGCGGGAAGGCCGTAAAGAGCAGCACGATTACGAAAATCAACCAGACGTGATTGGCTTCCCAGACCGGGCCCATGGCCCTGGCAATCGCTTCGCGCTGGGCATCTTTGCGCGGCCCAAAGGCCAGCAGGTCCCAGACGCCACCGCCAAAATCGGCCCCGGCCAGGATTACGTACAGGGTCAGGCCGATACCAATCAGACCGGCGACGACCCAGGGCAGTTCAATCGTAAACATTCCAGGTCTCTTTCTTTACTACTTTTCTATGCTTTTCCCTAAACTTCTTCCAGAGTGGCTTTGTGGTCCGCCGCGCCAGGCGCGAGGCCCGCGCTTTCCGGTTTGGTCGCGGCCAGGCGGCGCAGCAGCCAGACCACGATGGCGGCCAGCCCGATATACAGGACGGTAAACCCGATGAAAATCGGCAGGATGCCCGGCGCGGTCGTAACCGAGTCGGAGGTGCGGACAAAGCCGTAGACGACCCAGGGCTGCCGTCCCAGTTCGGTGACCATCCAGCCTGCTTCGAGGGCGATAAAGCCGAAAGGACCGCTAAAGACGATAAGTTGCAACAACCGCTTGCCGCCCGGCACCTTTTTCTCGCGCCACCAGCGCCAGCCGACCCAACCGCTCACCAGCAACAGCAGCGTGCCGCTCCCGACCATCAACTGGAAGGAGGGATGGACCATTAACGTGTTCGGTTGCTGGTCGGCGGGAATGTCGTTCAGCCCGGTGATGACGGCGTTGGGGTCGGAGTGGGCCAGCAGGCTCAACCCGCAGGGAATCTGGATGGCGAAATCGGTCTGGCGGGTTTCCAGGTTCGGGATACCGCCGATGTTGAGCGGGGCGCAGGCGGAAGTCTCGAAATGCCCCTCCATCGCGGCCAGTTTGGCCGGTTGGTTATCCGCGACCCACTCGGCGCTGATGTGCCCGCTCACGAACTGGAAGGGCAGGACCAGGCAGCCCATCGCCAACGTTATCGCCAGCCCGGCCCGGTTGTACTCGGTCCGGCGGCCCCGCAGGAGGGCAAAGGCGTAAATCGCCGCCGCCGCGAAGCCGGTCGCGATATAGGCCGAAAGGGTCGAGTGAAGGGCCTCCACGCCCCAGGCCGGGTTGAACATGGCCGCCAGCGGGTCCACGTCGGTCACCTGTCCGTCCACGACCTTGAACCCGGTCGGGCTGTTCATCCAGCCGTTAACGGCCACGATAAAGATGCCGCTGAACATGCCGCCCAGGGCCACCGGGATAGTGGTCAGCCAGTGGGCAAAGGGTTTGAGGCGGTCGCGGCCATACAGGTAAAGGCCCAGGAAAATCGCTTCGATAAAAAAGGCGTAACCTTCCAGGCTGAAAGGCATCCCGACGATGCTCCCGGCGTACTTCATAAAGCCGGGCCAGAGCAGGCCGAGCTCGAAACTCAACACTGTGCCGGAAACGGCCCCGACCGCGAACAGGATGGCGGTCGCCTTGGCCCATTTTTTCGCCAGGGCCAGGTAGACGATTTTTTTGGTCTTGAGGTAAAGCCCTTCGGTAATGACCAGCATCATGGGGAGGCCGATGCCGAGGGCGGCAAAGACGATGTGGAAAGCCAGCGAGGTGCCCATCTGGGCGCGGGCAGCAATTAAATCGCTCATAAGTGTACCCCTTCAAGGTAAACCTAACAAAGGTCCATTGGCAGCGGACCGGTGGCAGTAAAACGGCGGGTAAAACCGATAGTCAACCAGAGGCAGTATTGTTCGACAACTCTAGTCCTTACATTGTGAAATTATAAACAATGTATAACCGGAAAGCAATAGGTAGTAGACCCTAACTGTGTAACCTTTACCAAAGCTTAATGAATAAGAAGTTTTTAGTTTTTGGTGTTTAGTAATCAGAAGGCAGAAGGCAGAAGGCAGAAGGCAGAAGGCAGAAGGCAGAAGGCAGAGGGCAGAGGGCAGAAGGCAGAGGGTAGAGGGTAGAGGGTAGAGGGCAGAGGGCGGGAAGGGGAAACAAAAACGGCTCTCCCAGGAAAGGGGAAAGCCGTTCGATTCGGGTCTAGTGCGATTAGAACCAGGCAGCGATTAGAGGTCAGGCTGCGGGGTCAGGCGCAGGTAAGGTTTCTCCTGGCGATAGCCTTTCGGGAACCGGCGAGCCAGTTCTTCGGGGTCTTTGATGGCCGGGGCGATAACCACTTCGTCGCCCTGCCGCCAGTTGACCGGGGTCGAAACGCTGAATTTGTCGGTCAGTTGGAGCGAGTCAATTACCCGCAGGATTTCTTTGAAATCACGCCCTGTGCTGGCGGGATAGGTGATGGTCAGGCGCAGTTTCTTGTTCGGGTCAATCACAAAGACCGTCCGGGCGGTCATGGTCGCCGAGGCATTGGGATGGATTAAATCATAGAGATAGGAAACCTTCCGGTCGGAGTCGGCCAGGATAGGATAGTTGACGCTGGTCTTCTGGGTTTCTTCGATGTCTGGAATCCAGCCTTTATGGTTTTCGGCGGTATCCACGCTCAGGGCTATCACTTTGACGCCGCGTTTTTCGAACTCGCCCTTCAACTTAGCCACCTCGCCCAGTTCGGTGGTGCAGACCGGGGTGAAGTCCGCCGGGTGCGAAAACAGGACAACCCAGCTATCTCCCGCATATTCATAGAAATTAATTGGCCCTTCCGAGGATTCCTGAGTGAAATCAGGTACAGTGTCGCCTAGATGCAGACTCATTTGTAACACTCCTTTGGCTGTCGAACGGTGCGCCGGGACAGCAGGTACAATTTTTGTAGGCTTTTGTATAAGTTGTTTATGCTTACAATTACTGTAGCATAGTTTGTTGACTTAGTCAATCTCCTAACTATACTTTAATCGGCCTATTGTTGACTTATATCATCGAAGAAATCAATAAAGGCTTAAAAAGTTTTATCTTGCAAAGAAAAGGCCCCTTCGAGGAAAAGTCGAAGGGGCGCTGGGATGGATTTTTGGAAGGACCGGGCGCAGGTCCGAAAAGCAACCTATCCGCCCGGCCCGGTGTACCAATTCAAAAGTTACAGGTTACAGGCCGTTGCCTAGCTGTTCGGGCAACTGGCGGCGGCGTTATTTAGCAGGGTCTGGGTGCTGGCCCCGCTGTTATCCTGCTGGATTTTAGCCTGGGAGATACCCCAGACCGTATCCGGCTCGATAGCCACCTTGTGGGTCAGGTAGCAGCCGTAGAAGACCTGGTGCGACCCGTCGGTCTGGGTCGAGTTGATTACTACCGGCACCCAGGCGTAACGGTTGCCCGCCGCCGCGCCCACCTGGAACGGTCCCGTCACCAGCGATACCGCCGAGGTGTTCGCGTAGCCGTTGACCCAATCGTTGTAGGCCGGGAGCGAGGTGGTCGGCGTATCCCAGTAGTTGTAAGCCTGCTCGAAGGTCTTGTTGTTAATCGACTGGTAGAACAGGTGCATGAGTTTGTCCGGCGCCGAGTATTGGATTTCATTACCGAGCAGGCCCAGTTCGACCTCGTATTTAGTCCCGGCGTATTCGGGATGGTATTCCATCCGGGCGCGCTCAAACCACTGGACCAGGTAAACTTTCCCGGTGGCCGGGTCGGTCTCCTGCTGGGCTTCGTCAATCGGGTAGCCCAGGCGGTCCAGGCTGCCGTTTTGCTGCCAGTAGGCGTAGAAGCGGCTGTCTACATTGTGTTTGGTCTGCGGGAAGAAGTAGTAATTCTGTTTCGGAGTGGTCGGCTGGAACGACGGGTCATTTTGAATCCGGTTGGAAGTCAGGCGTTTGCCGAGCAGCCCCAGTTCAACCTCGTACTTGGTCCCGGCGAATTCCGGGTGCAGCTGGAAACTATTGCGCTCGAACCACTGGGTCAGGTAGACCTGGCCGTTTTCGGCGTCGGGCTGCTGGGTAGCGTCGGTAATCGGGTAACCAAACGCGGCCAGCCCGCCGTTATTGCGCCAGTAGGTCAGGAACTTGCCGCTGACGGTGTGGCCCGTTTCGGGGAAAAACTGGCTGTCGTCCGCCGCGTTGGCGGTGCGGGTAGTGGTGGGTCCAACCAGCAAAGCGCCCAGTCCCAGGGCCAGGACCGCCACTATTAACCAGTTTAATTGTTTCTTCACATTCACTTGATATGCCTCCTTTAGCATTCGTTTACCATCCTCATACTCTTTATAATGCGACGTTGCAGGGCTTAGTTATGGGCTAAATTTAAATTGCGCCAACCTTTAGATTTCTTTAATCTTTTAGCCCCTGTCCTGGCCGGGGATACTACTTGCGCTACCGGGATACCGTTTCTTCGTGTAAAAATGACCCCGCATTATCCGGGCCAGCCCGCGCCAGGCGCGTCTCCGGGCCGCTTTGCCCGGCCCATGTCCTATAGTAGCGCAGAACGGACCAATTTAATATACTCATAAGTATTACTCTTGACAGCATTTTATTTCTTTGCTATATTTATGAATGAATAACGATTCATTCATCCGAAAGGAAAGCATGCCGCGTACCGAGGAAGCGAACCAGCAAATCCGGGAGGAGCGCTACCAGCAAATCCTGATGGCGGCCCTGAAAATCTTTGCCCACAAGGGTCTGACCGATACCCGCATCGCCGATATAGCGGCGGCTACCGGGATGAGCCAGGGCTTAATCTATCGCTATTTCGCCAGCAAGGAGGAGGTCTTTGCCACCCTGGTAGGGGGCGTCCTCCAACTGACCCTGGATATGGCCCGGCAAGCAGCCGCCCTGCCCGGTGGGGCCCTGGAAAAGATGCGCTGGTTGACCACGCAGTTATTGCCCTACCAGTACGAACAGCCGGAAGGCGTGCTCTTACTGATTCACGCAATGGTCAACGAGGCGGTACCCTCGAACATCCGGCAGGCTTCCATAGAGTATTCGGCGGAAATCCAGGGCGTTATCCAGGGGATAATAGCCCAGGGTCAGGCCGAAGGGGTTTTCCGGCAGGATAGCCCGGTCCGGCTGACCGTATTGTACCTGGCGACCTTCCAGGGGCTGGCGACCGCCAGGGGGTTTATCGCGCAGACCCCCGAAAGTTTGCCCGATGTCGAGGCTTTACTCCAATTTTTACGACCTTAAATTAAAAACAAAAAACGATTTATTCAAAGGGAGAATTTCAATGAGCGATATTGTGATTAAGGTAGCCGCCGATATAGACGCCCCGCCCGCCGAGGTTTACGCCCTGCTATCGGACTACAAAACCGGGCACCCTACCATCGTGCCGGAGCAGTATTTCAAGGATTTAGTCGTGGAAAAAGGCGGGCAGGGGGCCGGGACCGTTATCCGGTTCACGACCATGGTCATGGGCAAAGAATATCACTATCACCAGGTTGTTAGCGAGCCGGAGCCGGGCCGGATTTTGCAAGAGAATGACCTCGACCGGGATTTGATGACCAATTTCACCCTCGACCCCATCAACAATGGGCTGCAAACTCACCTGACGATTACGACCAGAATGGGCGTCAGCAAGGGTATCAAGGGTTTCTTTGAAAAGCTGATGATCCCGATGGCCCTGCGTCCAATCTATAAAAAAGAGTTGCAGCAGATTGCCGGGCGTCTCAAGGCTCTCCAGGGCAGCGAGAATCTCGCTCGCCCCACCTACTAAACCAGGGCAAATGCAAAGCCCGAAAATTCTGTCATGTTGATACGATGGTGATACTGTCCAACGGACCGGAGATTCCGTGCGTAGCACGGAATGACAAGATGGAAGGCCGTGCTTTTCACCAACGACGATTTTCCGAATCCCGTTCAACGTTGTTTCGTGCCCTTGGGCAAACGTTCAACGACTTTGCTACCTACTAAACACTAAAAACTGAACACTAAACACTTTTCTACTTTGAAGTTTTGGGGGAGGCCAGGTTATAATAAAGGTCACAGACCTACAGCCCCCACAACTTGAAATAGGAGCGTTTATGAGTGAGGTAAACATCTTACCGGGAATTACCCAGCGCGTGGTAGTGACGGGCCGCCTGGAAATGGCGGGCCTGGAAGCCGGTCCGGCCAGCGGTGTGCCGGTAGTGCTGGTCCACGGCAATATCAGCAGCAGCCTCTTTTTTCAGGACTTAATCCTGGCCCTGGCCGAAAAAGGTTTTCACGTCCTTGCGCCCGATATGCGCGGTTACGGCGATACCCAGACCCTGCCGGTAGACGCTACCAGGGGGGTCGGCGACTTCGCGGACGACCTTGCCAGTTTCGTCCAGGCCCTCGATTTACCGCCTTTCCACCTGCTCGGCTGGTCGCTGGGCGGCAATATCGTCATGCAGTATACCCAGGAATACCCCGAAACGGTCCGCTCGTTGTCCTTACAGTCTCCCGGTTCGCCTTTCGGTTTTGGCGGCAGCAAAGGGGCGGACGGGGAGTTGTGCTATAGCGATGGGGCCGGGTGCGGCGGCGGCGGGGTTAATCCCGACTTCCGCCAGCGCATCAAGGATGGCGACCGCAGCGCCGACTCGCCGAACTCGCCCCGCAATATCATGAACACGTTCTACTTCAAGCCGCCTTTCAAGGTTTCGCCCGAAATGGAAGAAGTCTATGTGACGGCGATGCTCCTGACCAAAGAGGGCGACCAGAACTGGCCCGGCGATTTCAAACCTTCGGAGAACTGGCCGAACGTCGCGCCCGGTACCACCGGGGTCAATAACACCCTCGCCCCGACCTATCTCAACCAGGTTTCTTTCGCGGAGATAAACCCCAAACCGGACGTGCTGTGGTACCGGGGCGATAGCGACCAGATTGTCTCGGATACCTCTTTCTTCGATTTCGGCTACCTGGGACAGCTAGGTTTCGTACCGGGCTGGCCGGGCGCGGAGGTCTTCCCGCCCCAGCCGATGATTGCCCAGATTCGCGGGGTGCTGGACAAGTACCAGGCTAACGGTGGCAAATATCAAGAGGTGGTGCTGCCGGAGTGCGGTCACGCCCCGCACCTGGAAAAAGCCGCCGATGTGACGAAGATGCTGGTCGAGTTCTTCAACGCTCACTAAGTACTCTTTAAGATAAGCCTTTAAGTCTTGTCATTCCGTGGCTCTGCCACGGAATCTCCGGTCCGTTGGACAATATCACTAACGCGATTATTGTCATTTCGAGGAATATCGCGCGTTGCGTACCATAAAGCCCAAGTCTAGACCACATCTCAGGCTGAATCAGGTTTCGACCTGGCGTACTTCAGACCTGGCAAAGTTCTCGACGGTGACATTGCCCAACGGAAACCCTACGGGCTAGATTCTGGGACCCGCACAAAGTGACGAAAAAGGGCTCGTTGATGCAGCGGGTCCCAGAATGACAAGTACTCTACCCCCTGGCAACTGGCTACTGACCTCTAACCTCTGACTACTGCCCCCTTACCACTCCGTGACCGAGTTGTCGGCGTTGCGCCAGACCGGGTTGCGCCAGTTGTGGCCGATTTTGCTCATTTCGCGGACCTTCTCCTCGTTTATCTCGATACCGAGGCCGGGAGCGGCCAGGCGGTTGACATATCCCTGGTTGTAGGCGAAGACCGCCGGGTCGGCCAGGTAGTCAAGCAGGTCGGAGCCCTGGTTGTAATGAATACCGAGGCTTTGCTCCTGCAAGGTGGCGTTGGGCGTGCAGAAGTCGATTTGCAGGGAGGCGGCCAGGGTAATCGGGCCGAGCGGGCAGTGGGGCGCTACCGCCACGTCAAAGGCCTCGGCCATCGCGGCGATTTTGCGGAGTTCCCAGATGCCCCCGGTGTGGCTGATGTCGGGTTGGATTATATCCACCCCGCCCGCCATCAATATCGGCTTGAAACCCCAGCGGGTGTAGACCCGTTCGCCGGTCGCGATTGGAACGGTAAAGTGGCGGGCCAGTTCGGCAAAGACCTCGGCGTTATCGGCCAGGACCGGCTCCTCGATAAAGGCCAGTTTGTAGGGCTCAAGCTCTTTCGCCAGCACCTTCGCCATCGGTTTATGGACTCGCCCGTGGAAGTCGATAGCAAAGTCGATTTCGGGGCCAATCGTTTCGCGGATGGCCCCAATCATTTCGCCTATCTGCGCGATTTTGGCGTTGGTATCAATCCATTCCAGGGGGCCGGGGCAGCCCATTTTGAGGGTCTGGTAGCCCGCCGCGACCTGCTTTTTGGCCGACTCCACTACCGCCGGGATGGTGTCGCCGCCGATGTGGGCGTAAACCTTGACTTTCTCGCGGACGTGCCCGCCCAGGAGCGAATAGATAGGCAGGTTAAGTTCCTTGCCGCGAATATCCCAGAGGGCTTGCTCGATACCGGAGAGGGCGCTGGTCAGGACCGGCCCGCCCCGGTAGAACCCGCCTCGATAGAGGACCTGCCACAAATCTTCAATCAGGGAAGCATCTTTGCCGATTAGGTATTCGCCCATTTCTTCGACAGCGGCCCGGACCGTATCGGCGCGGCCCTCGACAATCGGTTCGCCCCAGCCCGCCACGCCTTCCTCGGTAGTAATTTTTAGAAAAAGCCAGCGGGGCGGCACTTTGAACAATTCCAGTGTACGTATCTTCATTGATTCTGATTCTTCCTTATTCTTGCCAGATTTTTGCCAGAAATTTCCGGGGCCGTAACAAACATTTACGACCTTGATGTTGTCCAACGGACCGGGGATTCTGGGGCGAAGCCCCAGAATGACAAAATGGTATGACTTTATTTATAGAGCAGAAAGTCCCAACCGGCCTGCCCGCCATTATACGGCAGGTTATATAAGATAAGAAATTAAGTTGTCATCTTAATGCCATTTTGGGCTGGTATGATGGCGGAAGGCGGTTAAAATTCATTGACAAATTACACAAAAGTATTAGACTGGTTTGTGTAATTCTTAACGCAATTAGAAGGATGAGAGCGGTTATGGCGCGTAATACTCCCAGGATAGATGGCACCCGACTACTGGTAGAGCCGCGTCCTATCGAAATCAATTCCCCGGCCTGGTTCGACTGGCTGGAAACAAACTCATCTTTTATTTTCGAGAGCGAAGATAAAGCCCTCGGCCTTTCGGCCCGCCGGGAGCAGCGCAGCGGAAGCTGGTACTGGTACGCTTACCGGCGCAAAAACGGCAAACTGCGCAGCGCCTACCTGGGCCGCTCCGAGGAAATAGACCTCGCCCACCTGTGGGATGTGGCCCTCACCCTGGATAAATCGCTCAACGGCGCAGCGGGCGGCGGTACTGTCTCCGCCTTCAATAAGCCCGCCCTGCTGCCGCCCCCCGAAATCGTCCCGGCCTCTCCCCTCCTGGTCACCAAGTTGTTTGTTCCCCGGCCCCGGCCCGACCTGGTGGTCCGCCCGCGTCTTCTAAACTGGCTGCACCAGAATTCCGGCCGCAGGCTTCTGCTCGTTTCCGCCTCCGCCGGGTTTGGCAAGACCTCTATCCTGGCCCAGTGGCTCGCCGACTGGCAGGGTGCGCTGCCCGACCGGAAGGTCGCCTGGCTTTCGCTGGACGAGCGCGACAGCGACCCGACCCGCTTCCTGACCTATTTAATCGCGGCCCTTCAAACCGTCCAGCCGGGCCTGGGCGAGAAAAGCCGAGTCCTGCTGCAAAGCCTGAAGGTGCCTTCTTTCGAGGCGGTCCTGGGGGAACTGGTCAACGAGTTGAGCCGCCTCCCGGCCAGCGACCTCATGGTGGTGCTGGACGACTATCACCTCGTGACCGATGAAGCGGTCCACGAAGCGCTGGCTTTCCTGCTCGATTATGCCCCGGCCTATCTGCACCTCGTGATAACCAGCCGGGCCGACCCGCCTTTGCCGCTCGGACGGCTGCGGGCCAGGGGCCAGTTGGCCGAACTGCGGACGGCTGATTTGCGCTTTACCCTGGACGAGGCCACCGAGTTACTCAAAAGCGCCCTGGGTTTGAGTCTGACCCCGGCGGAAATCGGCGCTCTCGAAGAAAGCACCGAGGGCTGGGCCGCGGGGCTCCAACTGGCTATTCTCTCCATGCAGGGGCGGCCCGATAGCGAGGATTTTCTAAAAGGCTTTGACGGTAAGCACCGTTTTGTCCTCGAATACCTGGCCGAAGAAGTCTTGCGGCGGCAACCGGCAGAAGTCCAGTCTTTCCTGGTCCAGTCCTCTATTCTCGACCGCCTGTGCGGCTCCCTCTGCGACGCCATCACCGGGCGGGACGATGGCGCGGCCACGCTCGAAAGGTTGGAACAGGCCAACCTTTTCCTGGTACCGCTCGACCGGGAGCGGCGCTGGTTCCGCTACCACCATCTTTTTGCCGATTTTCTAAAACAGCGCCAGCCCTCCGATGTCGCCGCCTGGCACCACCGGGCCAGCCAGTGGTTCGAGCGGCAGGGCCAGATTGAGGAAGCTATCGACCACGCCCTCGCCGCCGCCGATAACGAACGGGCCGCGTTCCTGGTGGATGGGGTGGCCCGCCATACCCTGATGCAGGGCGAATTACATATCCTGCGGGGCTGGCTGCAAAAGTTGAACCGGGAGGTGCTAATTACCCGGCCTCGCCTCTATATCTACCGGGCCTGGACCCTGGCGATAAACGGGCGGGTGGTCGAAGCCGAGCAGGACCTGGTCGAGGCCGAAAAAGCCCTCAAGGCCGGGGATAGCCGGGTCACTGAGATTGCGGCCATCCGGGCTATAATCGCGGCTTACCAGGGAAACCTGACCCGGGTGGAGGGTTTCTCCCGGCAGGCCCTGGAAAACCAGGCCGGGGACGATCCTTTTATCCAGAGCATCGTGACCTGGAGTGGGGCTTTCCCTCACCTGTTGACCGGGGAGGTCGAGTCGAGCATCCAGGCTTTTAAGGAAGCCGAACGGGTCGCCCGCCAGTCGGGGAACTTGCTGGTCGGCATGAGTTCGCTTTGCCAGCTTGCCGAGTTGCAGATGATAAAAGGAAATCTCAAGGAAGCCGCCCGTATCTACGAAGACGCGGTCCAGTTGTCGCAGCAGGATAATCCGCGCGAACCGCTGGCTTCGGCGGGGATGGCCTACCTGGGCCTGGGCGAGGTTTACCGGGAATGGGGCCAGTTGGACCGCGCCACCGCTTATCTCTACCAGGGTATCGAACTCAGCCTTCGCTGGGGTGAGCTTACCGCCATGGACGGCTATCTTTCGCTGGCAAAAATTAGCGGGAGTCACCACAAGCCCCAGGAAGCCCAGGCGTTTCTCCAAAAAGTGGAGGATTTGACCTCGAAGATGAACAGCCTGCTGGTCGTGGAGTATATAAAAAGCCTGCGGGCCCGCTTCTGGCTGCGTTATGGTCCGCTCGAAGCGGCCATCGAATGGAGCAAGCAGACTACCCTCGACCCGACTGCCTTTTACTTTTACAACTGGCTAATTTATACCAATGTTATCCGGCTGCGGATAATCCAGAAAGATTTTGCCGGGGCCGCGCAGTTGCTGGGGGAATTGGCCGGTTTAGTCGAGAAGTATGGCGGCACCAGGAACCTGATTGAGCATTTGATGCTGGAAGCCCTCCTGTTCCAGGCCCAGCATAAAAACCGGGAAGCTCTCGCCAGGCTGCGGGAAGCTTTGCTGCTGGCCGAGCCGGAAGGCTATATCAGCCTTTTCGCCGACGAGGGTCCGGCCCTGGTCGCCCTGCTCAAGAATTTTCAGACCTCCACGCCGGGCCGCCAGTCTGCCAGCCTCCAGAACTATGTAACGAATATATTGCAGTATGTGGCGGAGGTCTCCGCCGAGACGCAAGCGCCCCAGGTCCGTGATACTCTCTCGCTCCCGGCCCCCACCCCCGCCCGGGTGTCGAACCTTTTGAGCGAAGGGGAACAGCGGGTCTTGCGACTGCTGGCGGCGGGTCTTTCCAACGCCGCTATCGCCCGCGAACTGGTCCTCGAAGTCAGCACCGTCAAGACCCACCTGCTGCACATCTACACCAAGCTCGATGTCCACGACCGCCACGCCGCCCTTGCCCGCGCCAGGGCTTTGAACCTGCTCTAGCCTCCAGGGTAACTGCAAAGGCCGAAAGGCTTCTTTATTCCCTGCTCATTCGACCGTGCTATGGTCCACCGGTACCCACACGTGGGTGCCCAAGATTCCTCGGTTCCCTCGCCGCCCGAAGGGTGTGACAAGAATAAGGCTGTGCTATGGTCCACCGGAGCGGAGACGCCCATAGGTGCGACTAAAGGGTGTTGCTGCGCCCGAAATGACAATCTGGCCTCTGCCCTCTGACTTCTGCCCTCTGACTTCTGCCCTCTGGCCTCTGACTACTAAACACTTTGCCCTCCCCTGCTCTAGCCTCAAAAACATCCACCTTTTTATCCGCCTCGCGGTGGATGCCCGCTCATCCTTTCGACTGCTAAATTAGGACTGGCAAAGAAGCTATAAGCCAGAAATTTGTAGTGTCTCGAAAGGAAACTTTGAAAATGAAAAAACCCTCCAAATATGCAATCGCTTTTACGGCGGCGCTGGGGCTTTTCCCGGTCGCCCTGGACAGCACCATTGTCAATGTGGCCCTGATTCCAATCAGCAAAGCCCTCAAAACCGATTTCAATACGATTCAATGGATTTTTATCGGCTATATGCTGGCGAATGCGGCGGTGGTTTCCCTTAGCGGCTACCTGGGCAACCGCTTTGGCACCAAGCGCATGTTTTTACTCGGCCTGGCCCTGTTTACCCTTTTCTCGGCCCTGTGCGGTCTCGCGCCCGACCAGAACTCCCTGATTGCCCTGCGGGTGTTGCAGGGTATCGGCGGCGGGATGTTGTTCCCGCTCGGCATGGCCCTCGCCATCGGCCCCTTTGAGGTCACCGAACGGGGCAAAGCCAGCGCCCTGATTGGCGTACCTTTGATGCTGGCCCCGGTCTTTGGTCCCATCCTGGGCGGTATCCTGATTGATAATTTGGCCTGGCAGTCCATCTTTTTTGTAAATTTGCCGGTCGGCCTGGTCGCTTTCTGGCTGGCCTGGCGGGTCCTGCCCTCCGATACGGTCCTGCATAAGAGCGGGGGCAATTTCGATTATACCGGGATGGCCCTTTCGACCCTGGGCGTGGTCGCGGTCATTTATGGGGTAAAACTGGTCAGCACGACCGACCCGGCGACCGTGACCGCCCTGAACCCTGGCGGCAGCATTTACGGCTGGAGCTACTGGCTGGTCTGGGTCCTGCTGGGGGTTGGCGCGGCTTTGCTGGTCGCTTTTGGCTTCAACTCGGTAAAACTGAGCAAAGACCCGGTTATGGATTTGCGCCTGTTCAAAGACTACAGCTTTAGCATGGGGATACTCATTGTCGGGCTGGGTTCTATCGTATCCTTTGGCGTGATGAGCCTCATCCCCCAGTTTTTGCAGCAAATCCGCCTGCCGAACCTCTCGGCGGTGGATGCCGGGTTGGCCCTCCTGCCCATGGGCATCGGGACGGTCCTGGGGATTTTCCTGGGTGGCGGCCTGTACAGCCGGTTGGGGGCGCGCCCGATTGCCTTCGTGGGGGCGGGTGTCTTTGCGGTTGGTTTCTGGCAGACCGGCCATTTATCGCCCACGACCAGCGGCGGCGACATCTGGTTCTGGCTGTTTTTGCTGGGATTGGGCGTGACTACCACCCTGGTCCCGGCGCAAACCCTGGCGGTGGGGTCCCTGGAAGGCGAAAACCTCAACAAAGCCACCTCCCTGATTAACTCGCTCAAACTGCTGGTGGCCTCGGTCGGGGCCTCGGTGCTGGTCACGGTTTTAATCCAGCAGACCACCTCGCACGCCCAGACGCTTTCGGCGGGCCTGGCGGCGAGCGGCCAGGTGCCCACGGCGGCGGAGCGGCAACTGCTGGTGGCCCAGGCGGGTTCTGCCGGGATGAACGACCTCTTTACCATCCTGACCTATATGGCCCTGGGGTTGATGGTGGTTTGCCTGGCCCTGCCGGGTCGCAAAAAGAGCCCGGCGCTCAAGGGCAAAGCGGTCCAGGCTGCGGCCCTGTCCGAGCAGACGGTCGCGCCGGAAGTGGTCCTCACCGAGGGCAAGTAGGCGGGGTTAAAGTTACACAATTACCCGCTTTTGGAGGTTAGAAGGCAGAGGGCAGAAGGCAGAGGGCAGTTTGTCATTCCGAGCTTGCGAGGAATCCCCGGTCCGTTGGACAACGGCTGTGCTTTAGCCCAACGGGTCGGCGGATGCTCACTTGGTGCCTTCGCTTTGCTCAGGATGTACTAAGTATTATCCTGATTCTAGAATATCACAACCTTTCGTAAACGCACTACCGGGCGCAGTTGAGAAATCCCTGTTGTACTCCTGTGGATACCCTTGGTGAATAGCAAATAGCCCAGTTGAAGGTCCAGGACAAAGTTCCTGGACTTTTAAATTTGTCCTGGTCCGCAAAGGATAGAACAGGATAATCCGCCCGGTTTGGTGTTATATTTGAAGGGCGACCCCGGTCCGTTGGACCCTATCACGGTCGTAAGGGCCTTGAATAGAAATACTGCTAATTCACTCTCGACTAGAAATAGGAATGATTTTCTGAAATGGACAAATTGAACGACAACGAAAAGCAAGCCGGACAGGTTTTCCCGGTTGATCCCAGGGAACGCTTCTCCAACCGGGTAGCCCTTTATATAAAGTACCGCCCTGGATATCCTTCCGAAATTATCGATCTGCTAAAGGAGCGGATTGGCTTTAATAGCAGCCAGGTTGTGGCGGATATAGGTTCGGGGACCGGCATTTTGACCCGCTTATTTTTGGAAAACGGCAATACCGTCTACGGGGTCGAGCCGAACAAAGAAATGCGCGAGGCGGGCGAGGAATATTTGAGGGATTATCCCAATTTTAAGAGCGTAAACGGCAGCGCCGAGGAAACGGGTCTGCCCGACCAGAGCATTGACCTGGTGGCGGCGGGCCAGGCGTTCCACTGGTTCGCCCCCAAAAGGACCCGTAACGAATTCAAACGGATTCTAAAACCGGGCGGCTATGTGTTTTTTATCTGGAACGAGCGCAATATCGAAAAGTCCGATTTTGTCCGGGCCTACGAACAGCTTTTGATGGACTTTGCGCATAACTATGCGAACGAGCCCCGCCACATGGGCGACCGGGAGCGGATTAGCCGCTTTTTTGGCGGGCAGGACTGGCAGCAGGTCCAGATGGATAATGCCCAGGAATTTGATTTTGAGGGGTTGAAAGGGCGTCTGCTCTCGTCTTCCTATGCGCCGTTGGAGGGCCATCCGAACTACGCGCCGATGCTGGAACGCCTGCAAGAGATTTTCGCTACCTATCAGACCGACGGGCGGGTCACTTTCCCTTACGACACCGACATCTATTTCGCGCAACTGGCCTGATTAAGCTGTTATAGGAATTGCAATTCTCCCGCAACCGTATTATAATATGACTGACCAACCAGTCAAAATAAACCTGGGAGGCGTTTGAGGCCGGGACAGGGCTTTTGCGGGTTAAAGTCGACTCGCCCGGTCAGGTCCGTTGAGAAAGAGGTGCGTAAGCCAGTGCCAAAGATTGTGACAGAGGAAGAACGCCTGAGTACCAGCCATCGTATTATCCGGGCTGCCGCCGAGGAGTTTGCCCTGGTTGGCTTCGAGCAGGCCAAAATGGAGACCATCTCGGAAAGAGCCAGCATCGGTAAGGGGACGATTTACCTTTATTTCGAGTCGAAACAGGGTCTTTTCAGCGCGGTCCTGGCCGAAATCTCCGCCGAACAGTTGGCGGCCCTGCGTCAGGCCCTGGCCGGACTGGCCGACCCCGACCTGCGTCAGATGCTTACCGCCCTGCTCGGCACCTTTAACACTTTAGCCATCGAGCAGCCGGACGGTTTTCGGATTTTTATCAGCTCCCTCTTTGGTGTGAACCGCCAGTTCAAGTCGGAAGCCGCCGTCCTGCGCCGGACCTTTCTCGACCTGATAAAAGATGAACTGGAAAAGTATAAAAAACAGGGTGAAATAACCTTGCCGGAGCTCGAACCGGCGGCCCTGCTCATCCTGAACACCTGCGAACTCTGGGCCTTGCGGGCCGAGTCGTTGGGGTTCGATAACGATTACGTATTAAGCCACCAGGCCGAGATTGTAACGCTGTTGTTAGCCGGTCTCAAAACGATTTAACTGCTCATTTATGAAATCGTCAGGGCCGGTGGTGCAGGCTTGTAGCGCATTGGGAACGACCCGAATTAGCTTTCGGGTTACGAAGAATAGAATATTGAAAAGAGTTTTTAAAAAATGGATCTGCCTGGAAATTTTAATAAAAGCCGCCTGGGTTTGCGGCGGGTGCGGGAACGCCTGGAAGGCATTGAAACGGGCCGGTCCCTGGCTAAGTGGCTGGGGCTGGGGCTGGCGATTGGGCTCGTGGCGGGCCTGGGCGCGATTGTCTTTACCTGGGCCATCGACTTTTCTACCCACTTCTTTTTGACCAACCTGGCCGGGTACACACCGCCTTCGGCCCTGGGCGAAGGTAAAGAAACTATTACCGAAGCGGCCCGGCCCTGGCTTTTCCCGCTCATCCTGGCCGTGGGCGGTCTTATCAGCGGGATTATCGTCTACCGGTTCGCGCCTGAGGCGGAAGGTCACGGGACCGATGCCGCTATCGCCGCCTTTCACCACAAGGGCGGCAAAGTGCGGGCGCGGGTGCCTTTTATCAAACTGATAACCAGCGCCATCACCATCGGGAGCGGCGGGAGCGGGGGCCGCGAGGGTCCGACCGCCCAGATTTCCTCCGGTTTCGGTTCGCTCCTGGCGACCTGGCTAAAGCTGGACGTGAGCAGCCGCCGGATTGCCATGGTGGTCGGCATGGGGGCCGGTATCGGCTCTATCTTCCGGGCCCCGCTCGGTGGCGCGGTCATGGCCGCCGAGATTCTCTACCTACACGACCTGGAAGTCGAGGCTATCATCCCGGCCCTGGTCGCTTCGATTGTCGGCTATTCGGTCTATTCCTCGGTTTACGGCTGGTCGCCAATTTTTGGCTCGAACCTGGGCGGCCTGACCTTCGATAACCCGGTCCAACTGGTCTATTACGCCGTCCTCGGTCTGATTTGCGGCCTTATCGGCATTTTCTACTCGCGGAGTTTTATCCTGACCGGCCGGTTTTTCCATCACCTGAAAATCGCCGGGAAGAGCGTGCCGAACTGGGTCAAACCGGCTATCGGCGGGGCGCTGGTCGGCGTGATGGGTATCGTGTCCCCGGCCTTTATTCACATGGGTTACGGTTGGGCCCAGGCCACCATGTCGCCCAGCGCCATTGACGGGCTTTTGAGCCTGCCGCTCTGGCTGGTGGTCCTGCTGCCGCTCGGCAAGATAGTTGCGACCTCGCTTTCAATCGGGAGCGGCGGGAGCGGCGGTATTTTCGGGCCGGGCATGGTCGTGGGCGGCTTCGTGGGAGCGGCCTTCTGGCGGCTGACCGAGGGCTGGCTGCCGGGGATGCCGGTTTCGCCCGCGCCTTTCGTTATCGTGGCGATGATGGCCCTTTTTGGCGGCATTGCCCACGCCCCGCTGGCGGTCATGCTCATGGTGGCCGAGATGACCGGGAATTTGAACCTGCTGGCCCCGGCAATGGTGGCCGTGGCGATTTCCCTGCTGGTCTGCGGCAACCAGACCATCTATGTCAACCAGGTCGCCACGCGGGCCGAGTCCCCGGCCCACCGCTACCGTTTTAGCTTCCCACTCCTGGCGGCGCTGCCGGTTTCCGATTTTATGCGCCTGCCCGTGACCGTTTTAGGCCCGAAAACTTCTTTGCCGGAGGCGGAAGCGGCCCTGGACCGGACCGCCGAGCTTAGCGGTCTGCCCGTGACCGGGCCAAACGGGAGCCTGGTGGGGGTCCTGACCGGGTCGGACCTGGAAAGACTCGACCGCGCCGCTACCTCGCCCGGTACCCCGGTCGAAGCGGTAATGAATCCGCACCCGGTCGCCATCACTGCCGGGGAGGGTCTCGACCGCGCCCTGGAACTGCTGGCAAGCAGCCACGTTAGCTGGCTGCCGGTGGTCGAAGATGAAAACGCTCACAAGTTGGTCGGTGTCATCAGCGTGGCGAACGTGGTCAAAGCCTACCAGGAGGGAATGAGCCAGGGGGTTAAGAGCCTGAGCGCCACCCTGAACGGCATGAGCCTGCGCGAGATTCAAATCAGGCCGGGTATGGTCGCCTGCGGGAAAAGCCTGCGCGAACTGGAACTGCCCCAGGATAACCTGGTGGTCTCGATTTACCGGCACGGCGAGTTGCTGGTGCCGCGCGGTGGGACTCAGTTGCAGGCGGACGACGTGGTAACCCTGATGGCCGGGTCCACCCAGACCAGGGCAGCCCGCCATTATTTCGAGACGGGGGTGATTGTCCCGGCGATGGATGCAGGCAAAGTGGATGAAGTGCCGGTGCAGTAGGGGGTTAGCCCTTTAACTGTAAAGGCCCAGATTTAACCCAGAGAGAATCAAACTTTATTTTTTAGACTAACTAACCACCTCAACAAGTTCGATTTCGTGCTATTTACCAAAAGCCGGGTGAACTCCTTCCCCGGCTTTTTATTTTACTGATATTTTCTAATTAGCCGCCTGCCCCGGACGATTTATTTCTTTATCAATCCTGGTTATTTTGCCTGCCAGAAGGGTAAAAGGTGGGTTTATGGCATATTTTGTGACACTAGCCTGGTAAGGAGTCAGTAAACGCCGTTTTTTAATTTGTTAAAGGAATGGTCCCCGGACCAGGAGTAAGCCGCTAAAGAGAAGAAATTTTTAAAGTTAATAAGAAAAGATAATAAAATATGAGCCTAAAAATTCTAAAACCGGAAGATACTTTGCCGGTGACGCCCGAAACGGTGGCGGCAGATTCGGCCCCGCCAGAGCCGGTGATAAGCGTTGAGAAGGTCTGCAAACAGTTCGAGAAAAACGAGCCGACCATCCGCGAGATAAGCTTCGAGGTCCGCCCCGGCGAGATTTTCTGCCTGCTGGGGCCGAGCGGCAGCGGCAAAAGCACCACCATGCGGATGCTGACCGGGGTTTACGAGCCTACCCAGGGGCGTATCCAGGTGCTGGGGGTCGAGCCGCACCGCTTTACCCGCCAGACCCGGTCGCGTATCGGCTACATGCCCCAGCATTTCGTCCTTTTCCCGGAGCTTTCGACCCTCGATAATATAAACTTCGTGGCTTCGGCTTACGGCATGAGCTGGTTCGGACGCTCGGCCAGGGTCCGCGAGGCCCTCGAATTTGTCGATTTGTGGGAGGCCCGCGACCGCCTGGTCTCCCAGCTTTCGGGCGGGATGCGCCGCCGTCTCGACCTTGCCAGCACCCTGGTCCACGGCCCGGAACTTATTTTCGTGGACGAGCCGACCGCCGGGATTGACCCGATTCTACGGGCCAAGTTCTGGGACCATTTCAAGTCGCTGCGGGCGGAGGGCCGGACCCTTTTCGTAACGACCCAGTATGTGACCGAGGCCGACTACTGCGATAAGGTCGCCATATTGAGCCGGGGCCGCTTGCTTTCGCTCGGCACCCCCGAAGAAGTCCGCAAACAGGCCATGGGCGGCGGGATTATCAACCTGACGCTCGAAGAAGTGACCGGGCAAGCCCTGCGCCTGCTCCGGGCCATGCCTGGTATCAGGGATATTTTGACCGTCTCGCCCGAAGAATTGCGGCTGGTGGTGGACGATAGCGGCTATATCCTGCGCGAAATCGTCCACGCTTTCCAGGAGGCGAACCTCGATATTCTGAATATAGAGTCGTACCGGCCCGACTTCGAGGAGGTCTTCGTGCGGCTGCTCGAACGCGAGAACGCCGGGCTGGAGGCGAGCGAAAAACCGAAAGCGGGCCGGGAAAGACTGCTGCCGGTGGAGGGGGGCCGCCTGCCTCAACTGGTGCCGCCCCAGGAGGCCAACCCGCCCAGGGACGCTCGTCCGAGCGGCCAGCGGGACGGCCAGCCGGAGGTGTTGAAATGAGCGTAACCCCGGTTAAAGACAAGACCGCTCCTTCGAAAAACCCGCTCTGGCGGCTGCTGCGCAAGATACTCGACCGGCCCTACCCGGTCACGCACGTCTCTTTTATCCGCAAAGAGTTGTTCGGGGCCATTCGCCAGCCTCGCCTGATACTGAGCATGGTGGTCGGGCCGTTCCTTATCCTGGCCCTGTTTGGGCTCGGCTATTTTGGGCCGGGCAACTACGCCACCATCCTGGTCGTGCCGGATAGCCCCGGTATCTCCACCGATATTAACGAATACAAGGGAGTTATTACCCAGACTTTCAAGCTGGTCGGGGTGACCAAAAACCTCGACGAGGCCCGCCAGCAGCTAAAAGACGGCGCGGCGTCGGTCGTTATCGTGGTGCCGGACGACGCCCTGGACGAAATCTATAATGGCCGGAACGCCTATTTCCCGGTCTACTACCGGACGCTCAGCCCGGTTGATTCGAGCTATATCGAGTACAGCACCTATATCTACGCGACCGAGTTCGACAAGGTTATCCTGCGCCAGGCCCTGGCCGCCAGCAAACCCCAGCGCAGCCAGCTACAGGAATCCTCGCGGCAAATCGACCAGAGTACGGTCGTGCTGGGCGAATCCATGCAAAACGGCGATTTATTGCAGGCTAAAGTCCAGGTTAAGTCCATGAAGGCGGTCGTCCAGATTACCCGCCGGGGTCTCGACAGCCTGATTCTGCCGGGCCAGGGCGACCCCAATTCGCCCCAGCAAAAGCTGCTGGCAGGGCGGCTTTTTAACGCGGTCACGGCCAGTGGTATCAACCAGATGAATAGCGACCTGGACAACATTGATACTCAGCTTACCGCCCTTGACGCCGGGTTCGACCGGGGCGACATAAACTCGTCCGCCCAGCAGGAACACCTGGCAGCCCTGCGGACGGCTAACGCCTCGCTGGGTGGGCGGGCCAGCAAGGTTGCCAATATACCCCCGTCGGTGCTGGTGGAGCCGATTCTCTCGGCGGCCAGCAACGAGGTCAAGACCCAGGTCAACTATATCAACTTCTTTGGCCCGGCGGTGGTTATCCTGCTCTTGCAGCACATCGCCGTCACGCTGGCTTCGCTCTCGAACGTGCGGGATAAACAACTCGGCGCGCTCGAAATCTTCCGGGTGGCTCCTATCAGCCCGACCCAGATTCTGACCGGCAAATTTATCAGTTTTGCTCTGTTGCTGCTGCTGTTGGGGGTGCTGCTAATCGGCCTTATAACAACTTTGCTGGGGGTGCCGTTCGTCCAGTTGGGGACGCGCTGGTTCCCGGCCTTTTTATCGCTGTTCGTGACGATTTACGCCTCGATAGGGCTCGGTTTCCTGGTGGCCGGGATTTCTCGCACCGAGAGCCAGGCGGTCCAGTTCAGCATGTTGCTGCTCCTGGGGAGTATCTTCTTCACCGGGTTTATCCTGCCCCTGAACCAGTTCGCCAGCTACATTCGCTATATCAGCTATATCCTGCCGATAACCTACGGCGCTGCCGGGCTGCAAAATACGATGCTCGATAACCAGCCTCTGAACCTGGTCTACCTGGTCGTGCCGTTTTTGCTCGGCACCCTTTTCCTGGTGATAGGGCGCTTTCTCTACCGCCGCCAGTTCGACCTGAGCTAATAAACGCAAAACCGGCCCTTCCATTGAGAGTACATTTCTTTGAAAGGGCCGGTTTTTGTTGGAAAACTTTAGGCCAGCCCGGCAGCTTTCAGGACGAAAGAAAAGGCGTAATTCCGGTTGGCGTAAAGGGTGAATTCGGGATGGGTCTTCGCGCCCCAACTGTCGTCACCGGCGACCCCCATCTGTTTGTAATTGACCCGGACCACCGTTTTGGCCGGGGCCGGGAGCAGATAAGGATGGGTGTAGCCTTCCAGTTCGGTCGGTGTATAGGGGAGCGCGTTCAGCTCGAAGGTGTCGAAATTCTCCGGGCCGTAGACCACCAACCCGGCCTGGTCCGGTCCGGTCAGGCTGGCCCAGCGCACCTCGACCTTGTTGCCGCACTCCTGCGGTCTCAGGTAGGGGACGTACTGTTCGGCCACTTTGCCGGAATAGAGCCCGATTTTCGCCCCGGTCTGGCGGTCCCAGTAGCTTTCGTGGGGGCCTTTACCGTACCACGCCACCGTATCGAACGTTTTTTCCATCTCGAACAGGACGCCGATTTCGGGAATTTCCGGCAAATCGCTGCCCGGCGCTAACTCCTGGCTGACCTCGATTTCCCCGTTGCTCCTGACGGTATAGGCCAGGGTGCAGAACGAGGGGGTGGTGGTCGGCAGGATATAGTTGGTGGTGACTTCGACCTGGCCGCCCTGCTTTTTCCAGAAGAACTGTAAAAGCTGCCGCTCGGCCCCGGCGTTCCGCCAGGTGGCGCTCCGCACGTTCAGCTTGTTGCCCCGGTCGTTATCGGTGTAGGCCCGCCAGAAGTTAGGGGTCAGCCCCTGCCGGAGAAGCTCTTTGCCCCCGACCTTATAGGAAACCAGCGCGCCGTTGCTCTTGTCGAACCGGACCGCGAAGTTGTCGCCGGAAACTTCGAGATGGTCGGAGGCGTCCGCGACCTGGACCGGGCTGTAGCCGCCGCTCCCGGAAAGAGCAGGCGCGCTGACGGTCCCCGGCAGGCTGAATTGCTCGAAGGCCACTTCGTGCCCTGCTTCCGCCCACGAGGTCGGCTCTTTCAGCCGGAAACTCACCGTCAGGATATAGTCGCCGCCCTGCTCCTGGGGCTGGTCGTAGGCCAGGGTTACTTCCCCGGTCTGGCCCGGTGCCAGTTCCAGTGGGGCGTGCCCTTCCTGCACCGTCACCCCGTTCCTGGCAAGCTGCCAGTCGAGCGAAAACTCTTTAAGGTCGGTGAACAGGTAGCGGTTACGGACCGTGAAAAGCCCCTTTGCGAGGTCAACCGCTGCCATCCTGATGTTCTGGTAGCACTTTTTGACCTCTAGCAGCTTGGGCGAAACCGTCCGGTCGGCAAAAATCAGGCCGTTGCCCGAAAAGTTGCCGTCGTTCGGCACATCGCCAAAGTCCCCGCCATAGGCCAGGAATTCGACACCTTCCGGTGACTTTTTATAGATGGCCTGGTCAATCCAGTCCCAGATAAAGCCGCCCTGCAAGACCGGGTAGCGTTCGAACAACTCCCAGTATTTGTGCAGACCGCCGCAGGAATTGCCCATGGCGTGGCTGTATTCGCAGAGGATGTAGGGTTTGGCCGGGTTGCTCTTGGCGTAGGCCTCGATTACGTCAACGTGACTGTACATCCAGCTTTCAATATCGGAGGCCGCGTCATATTGCCGGGTCGGGTGGTGGACCACCCCTTCGTAGTGGACCAGGCGGGAGGGGTCGGCCTTTTTTAGGAAGTCGTGCATCTTCAAAAAGATGTCCCCGACATAAGATTCGTTGCCGAGCGACCAGAGCAGCACCGAAGGGTGGTTTTTATCGCGCTGGAACATCGAAAGACAGCGGTCCATGATGGGCGGTTCCCATTCCGGCTTGCTATCGGGCAGGACCGTTCCCGCCGCGATGCTTTCGGCGTTCCAGGTGCCGTGGGTTTCGAGGTTGGTTTCGTCAATCAGGTAGATGCCGTACTGGTCGCACAGGTCGTACCAGGCCGGGTGGTTCGGGTAATGGGAAGTCCTGACCGCGTTAAGGTTGTAGGCTTTGAGGAGTTTGATGTCTTTGAGCATATCCTCGTAGGCCAGGGCTCGCCCGGTCCGGGGCGAGAATTCGTGGCGGTCGGTCCCCCGGAAGGAAATCGGCTGGCCGTTGATTTGCATCAGGCCGTCTTTAAGCTCGAACTTGCGGAACCCGACCTTGCAGCCGACCGCCTCGATTAGCTGCCCCTCGCCGTTTTTCACGGTCAGCACCAGCGAATAGAGGTTGGGATACTCGGCGCTCCATTTTTTAGGGTTTTCGACCGGGACAACCACCTGGCGGTTGTAGTAGCCCGGTTCGCCCTCCTGGGTCGGGCTAAAAGGCGCGTTTGAGAAAACGGGCTGGTTTTGGGCGTCGTAGAGGGTCGCTTCCAGGGAAACACCGTCCAGGTTGGCCTCGCCGTAGGCGATAAGGTTGGCCCGGACCGAAAGCTCGGCGTTCCGGTACTGCTCGTCCAGGTTGGTGTTGACGAAAAAGTCGTAGACATGGTTGCTGCGGATAGTGTAGAGATAGACCTCGCGGAAGATGCCGCTCAGCCGCCAGAAATCCTGGTCTTCCAGCCAGCTTGCGTCGCTCCAGCGATAGACCTCGACCGCCAGTTTATTCTCGCCGGGAACCACGTAGGGGGTTAAATCGAACTCCGCCGGGGTGAAAGAGTCCTCGCTATAGCCGACCAAATCGCCGTTCAACCAGACGTAAAAGGCCGATTCGACCCCCTGGAAGCTGATAAAGACCGGCTGGCCCTGCCAGTTTTCGGGCAGGGTGAAGGTCCGCAGGTAGGAGCCGACCGGGTTATATTCGGTCGGGGCGAAGGGCGGCGTGAGGTCTTCTTTGCCGACCCAGGGATAGATGACATTGGTGTACTGGGGATAGTCGTAGCCCTGGAGTTGCCAGTTGGAAGGGACGGTAATCTCCGGCCAGCCGGAAGCATCGAAGCCGGTTTCGTAGAACTTCTCGATGCGCGAGGCCGGGTTGGTCGCAAAAGAAAATTTCCAGGGGCCGTTGAGCGAAAGATACTTGTCGGATTGGGTCACGTCCCCGGCTAAAGCCGCCTCGACGGACTGGTAAGGGATGAAAGAGTTGTGCGCGGGCAGGCGATTAATCTGGAAAATCTCCGGGTTGTTGTTCCACTCAGGATAGCCGTTCTGGGGAGGCTGGTAATTAAATTTAGGCATAAACCCCCTTCTTTTCATATTTCAGGCAATAAAATCCGGGTTAGCATTTTTCCACAATGAAACCCGGCCTGCCCCTATTTTAGCACAGTAGGCAGTTTTTAGTAGACAGAGGGCAGAAGGCAGAAGGCAGAGGGCAGAGGGCAGAAGGCAGAAGGCAGAGGGCAGAGGGCAGAGGGCAGAAGTCAGAAGTCAGAGGGCAGAAGGCAGAGGGCAGAGAGCAGAGGGCAGTTTTTAGTTATCGACTGCGCTCGGAGTGGCAGGATGGGAGAGGGACGGTATAAAAGGGTCCCCACTCCAATTGAAAACTTAACTTCTGACCACTGCCCTCAGCCTACTGGTTTCTGCCCTCTCTAAAAACTAAAAACTAAACACGGAAAACTGCCTTCTACCCTCAGCCTACTGCCTACTGCCCTCTGTCCTCTGACTACTAAATATGTTAAAATATAGACTGCCTGAATTGTATTTATTTATCTGCTTGAGCTGGCCTGGGCGCGGACCCAGGGTTTAGTTTTGCAAAAGGCCAGTTTTAGGCCGGTTGGAGGATGTGTGTTTAAGTTTTTCCGGCGTAAGAAAGAAGCCGAAGAGGTAATTGAGGAAAAGACAGAGCAGGCCCTGGAAAAGAGTCGCGGCGAAAGCGGCATTTTCGGGCAAATCGGCAAGCTCTTTGAAGTTGACGATATTACCGACGAATTCTGGGAAAACCTGGAACGGTTGCTGTTGCAGGCCGATATTGGCATCAATCTCACCGATAAGCTGATTGAAAACAGCCAGCGCCGTACCCTGGACGAACGGACCCGCCGCAGCCGCGACGTGGAAGTTATCTTCCGGCGCGAGATGATTCGGACGCTCGCCGAGGTCCAGAACAAGGCCCAGGCCGCGGTGGACGCTCTCCACCGGAAAGAAGCCAGTGACCGCGAGTGGGACCGCAAGCAGCAGGAGAAGCAGCAGCTTAAAAATCGCCCTAAAGGCACTCCGCCGCCCCCGCCCGCCGCGATTCCGAAGGTTACTCCCGGCGCCGAAGGCGAGAAACGCCCCTATGTGATTATGGTCGTGGGGGTCAACGGGAGCGGCAAGACCACCTCTATCGCCAAACTGGCCGCCTACTACCAGAGCGGCGGGGCCAGCGTGGTCCTGGGGGCCGCCGATACCTTCCGGGCCGGGGCTATCGACCAGCTAAAATTGTGGGGCCAGCGTCTGAATGTCCCGGTCGTGGCCCGCAATTACGAGTCGGACCCGGCGGCGGTGGCCTTCGATACGGTCAAATATGCCCAGGAAAACGGCGCGGACATCGTCATTATAGACACGGCGGGCCGCTTGCAGACCAACTTTAACCTGATTGCCGAGATGCAGAAAATCGAGCGCACTATCGAAAAGGCCCAGGTCGGCGCGCCCAACGAAATCTTGCTGGTGCTGGAAGCTGTGACCGGGCAGAACGGCCTCTCCCAGGCCAAGCACTTTACCAACGCGGTCGGCATTGATGGGATTGTCCTGACCAAGCTGGACGGCACCGCCAAGGGTGGGATTGCCTTCGCGATTGCCAACGACCTGAAAATCCCGGTGAAGTATATCGGTACGGGCGAAAAAGTGGTAGACTTTGCCGAATTCGACCCGGAAGCTTACGTCAACGCGCTCTTTGTGCGCAACTAGACCCGATTTGGCTCGTAGATTAAAAGCCGGTGGCCCTGAACTGGACTGTAATAATTCTGAAAGACAGGAATAGCTAGATGTTTGAGACTTTATCTGAGAGACTGGAAGGCACATTTCGCTCTTTAACCGGGCGCGGGAAGTTGTCCGAAGATGATATTCGCAAGGCTATGGTCGAGGTTCGCCGGGCCTTGCTCGAAGCGGACGTAAATACCATCGTGGCCGAAGAATTCGTCAAAGACGTAACCGAGGCCGCCCTGGGCTCTAAAATCCTGACCAGCCTGACCCCCGGCCAGCAGGTTATCAAAATCGTCAACGACAAGTTGACCGAACTGCTCGGCGGCGAGACCGAGGAGGGTGAAGGGGTCGACAACGAACTGAACCTCTCCAAGACCCCGCCAACCGTTATCATGCTGGTCGGTTTGCAGGGTTCCGGTAAAACCACGACTGTCGGTAAGCTGGCCCTGGCCCTGCGCCAGAAAAAGCACCGGCCTCTCCTGGTCGCGGGCGACATCTACCGTCCCGCCGCCGTCGAACAATTGCAGACGCTCGGTCGCCAGCTCGACATCCCGGTCTACAGCGAGGGCACTTCGGTGGCCCCTCCGGTTATCGCCCAGCACGCTATCGCCCAGGCCAAGAAGAACAACAACTCGGTCGTTATCGTCGATACCGCCGGGCGGTTGCAGATTGACGAGCCGTTGATGGAAGAATTGCAGCGCATCAAGGCCGACATCAACCCGAACGAAATCTTGCTGGTAGTGGACGCCATGTCCGGCCAGGAATCGGTCAATGTGGCGATGGAGTTTAACCGCCGGATTGGTATCACGGGTCTGATTATCACCAAGATGGACGGTGACGCCCGCGGCGGGTCGGCCCTGTCGGTGCGGGCTGTGACCGGGGTGCCGATTAAGTTCATGGGTATCGGTGAAAAACTCGACGCCCTCGAAACCTTCTACCCCGACCGTATCGCCCAGCGTATCCTGGGTATGGGCGACATTCTTTCCCTGATTGAACGGGCCCAGGCCGCCTATGACGAGGAAGAAGCTAAAAAGCTCCAGGACAAGATGCGCAAAGGCAAATTCGACCTGGAAGACTTCCTCAACCAGATGCGCAACTTGAGAAAGATGGGGCCTTTGAGCGGTATACTCGGTATGCTGCCGGGTATGGGTAAGCAGATGAAGGAAATGCGCAACGCCCTGAATACGCCTGAAGCCGAGGCCCAACTGCGCCGGACCGAGGCGATTGTCCTTTCGATGACCAAAAAGGAGCGGCAGGACCCCGATATTATCAACGCCAGCCGCCGCCGCCGTATCGCTGCCGGTAGCGGTACGGGCGTCGCTGACGTGAACGAGCTTTTGCAGCAGTTCCGGCAGATGCGCCAGATGATGCAGATGGCGAGCAAAGGCGGCGGCATGAACATGGCGAACATGGGCTCGATGCTGGGCCAGATGGGCGGCGGCGGTATGCCCGGTATGGGCGGCATGCCGGGAATGGGCATGGGCGGCGGCGCCCGCAAGCAGACCCAGGCTCCCCGCGACCCGCTGGCCGACTTCAAAAGGGGTGGTGCGCCGCGACCCGCTGCTCCGAACGGCGCGGCTCGCCCGGCGAACGGCGGCCCGGCCCCGGTCCGCAGCGCGGGCGCTCCCGGCGCAGGTGTGAATCGCCCGCCCAAGAAGAAGAAAAAGTAGTCAGAGGGCAGAAGCCAGTAGTTAGTGTTTAGTGTTTAGGTATCACACCCGCAGGTCGCACCTACGGTCGTACCTACGGGTGTGAGCCGCAGTAAAGAAACCGTAAACTTGTCATTCCGAGCCGCAGCGAGGAATCCCCGGTCCGTTGGACAATAGCACGTTCGAAGGTACATGAAATCGAGATTCCGTGACTGTGCGCCGCACGGCGCACAGTCACATTGGTGTGTCGCATTGGCGGAAGCTAGCCCGTAGGGTTCCCTGTGGGCAGCGCCGTTGGCGTAATGGTAGATCATTAACTTGTCATTCTATGATCCGCTGTACTAACGAATGGCGACTCGGAACTTTGGGTGGGTTACAGAATCTAGCCCGTAGGGTTCCCGTTGGGCAATAGCACAGTCAAAGACTTAGCTAAGTCCGAGGTGCCTCAGGTCAAGGTATGCTTCTGCCTGAGATATAGGACAGTTTTGGACTGTACGGTACGCAACGCGCGAGATTCCGTAACCCGCCGTTCGATTATGGCTAATCGCCTTTCTAAAAGCGGCTTACGGAATGACAAGTTTGTGACCTTACTTTTATTTGCAGACCTTCTTCATACCAAAGACGCGCCTCTTAATGTCAGGATAGTGGGGTCGGGAAGATGTCCGGGTACATCCTGGTCATGGCGTCATCCAGCATGATGCTCAGGGAGCGCAACTGAGTCCTGACCCAGACCTGGGTGTCTACTTCGTAGACCTGGCCCGACTTGACCGCCGGTAACTCCTTCCAGAAGGCATTCGCCAGCAGTTCGTTTTTGGCTTTATCGGCGTCCGCCCCGGCGGTGCTGGGGTTGACCCCCACAATCAGGGCGTCCGGGTTGGCTTCCAGGATTTTCTCCAGCGACATATTGACCATGCCGCGTGGGTTGACGTTCGCGGGCGGTTGCAGCACGCAGCCTTTTGTCACCTGCCCCACAAAGAGGCAAATCGCCGACGGGTTGGTCGCGACCTGCCCGTTCAGGACGTAATTTGACATAAATACAAAGGTCTTGTCCTTGGGCGACCTGGCTTTGTAAGCGGCTAACCTGGCGTCAAACTTCTTGATGACTTCCTCGGCTTTATCGGCTTTGCCGGTGAGCTTGCCGACCAGCCGCAAGTTGTCGTAAGGCTCGGTCAACCCGGCCCGTTTCGCCAGGAAGTAGGGAGCGGTCTTGGAGAGCGAGGTCCGCAGGTCGTCGTTGAACCCGGCCTCCCCGATAATCAGGTCCGGTTTGGCCCTGGCAATCTGTTCCAGGTCGGGGGCGGCGGTAGTGCCGCCGATTTCGGTCACCTGTTTGGACAGGTCGCCAAAATATTCTTTCTTAACGACCAGGTTCATAAAGGTCGAGGCGACCGGGACGATTTCGAGGTCGGCCAGCAGTTCGATGCAGGGCGGGCCGATACAGACCACCCGTTTGGCCGGGGCGGGCAGGGTAATCGTGGTCCCGCTGGCATCCACCACCGAAATGCTCCCGGTCGCGCCGGTTGTTGTGGCAGTGCCTGTGGTCTGGGCGGCTCCGGTAGTGCCCGCAGCCGTGGTTTGAGCGGCGCTGGTGGTCATGGCGGCAGTTGTAGCCGCAGGCGCGGTCGTGGCGGCCGGGGCTGTAGTGGCGGTGTTGTCCCCGCAGGCCGTAAAGACAAGGCTCACGAGCAGTAACAGGGCGACAACTCCCCCGATTCGCCCCCGGCCAGCCTGGGCCGGGACACCCTCAATATTAAAACGCAAAGCAAATAATCTCCTCTCTAAAGGTCAAATTCATCCTGGAGAAAGCCCGAAATATATTTCTAAAACAGCTTGAAGCCGATATTATTGTTGACTAATTGTTGAGGTTAGTATAGACTAACAAAAATTACTTGTCAATATAGCCCTGGGAAAACTGCTCGGAATTCACCGGGAACGAATTGTGGAAAGGACACCTGCCAGATGCCGGGGTTTTATTTGCGGAGGGCGCCTTAATGCGGGCCGTCCCGAATCTTTCAGAAAACCGCACTACCCTCTCCCAACCGCTCCCGCCCTCGAAGTTGGCCCGGCGTTTTGTACCGCTGGCGCTGGGCGGGGTGGTGGTTTTAGCGGTCCTGCTGGTGGCTTACGTGGGGTTGGGGAGCGTCTATCTCAACCCGAACGAGGTTATCATGGCCCTGCTGGATAAGCCTGTCGAAGCCTTTCACCGCCAGATTGTCTGGGAATTGCGGCTCCCGCGCGGCATCACGGCCATCCTGGCCGGCATGATGCTGGGTCTGGCGGGGGCTATTTTGCAGACCGTCACGCGCAACCCGTTAGCCTCGCCCGGTCTGACCGGGGTCAGCGCAGGGGCGGTCCTGGCGGCTATCGCCGGGCTAACCTTTTTCCCGGCCCTGGCGACTGCCGGGTTTTTGCTGCCGTTCGTGGCGGCTATCGGGGGCGTGGGGGTAGGGGTTGTCGTCTACCTGTTGAGCCGGCAGGGCCGCACCGACCCGCTCCGGCTGGCCCTGAACGGTATTTTGCTGGGAGCCGTCCTCAATTCGGGTACTTCCATAATCCTGATTTTCGACCAGGAGCGGGCTGCCAATATCGTGCTGTGGCTGATTGGTTCGCTCAACGGGCGGACCTGGGAGCATCTCAACTCGCTGTGGCCCTGGGCGGCGCTGGTTATCCCGGTGGGGCTCGGTTGCGCCGGGCTGGCAAACGCCCTCAACCTGGGTGACGATGTCGCCGCCGGGTTGGGGCAGGACGTGGAGCGGGCGCGGGCCGGGCTGTTTTTGGTGGCAATCTTTCTCACCTCGGCTGCCGTCGCCACGGTCGGAGCCATCGGTTTTATCGGGTTGATTGGGCCGCATATCTCCCGGCGTCTGGTCGGCAACGACACCCGGCGGCTTTTCCCTATGAGCGCGCTTGTGACCGCCATAATTTTGCTCCTGGCCGATTTTATCGTGGTGGCCGTGACCAAAGGGGGTCTGCCGGTCGGGGCGGTTACCTCGATGCTCGGCGCGCCCTTCTTTCTCTACCTGATTTTCAAACGGATGAACGCCGGGGCGTGAGCAACCCGCCCCTGAAAACTATTCTATTGGGCTAACAATTTTGGGGGCCTTTCGACAAGGGTATAGCAAATGGAACAGCTTTAGCCAAACTTGGTATAATCTCCTAAAAATAAAACTAGGGAGCGGGTTATAAACCATTTGCTAGAAATGTTCATCACAAAAATTAAGAGATTAGGGGCCCAATTCATCCCGCCGGACGGTTACGTTATGCTGCTCTGGGCGGTGTTCGCAGGGGTAGCCGGGGCCCTGGCTACGATGGTCTTCCGGCAGGGCATCTTGAGTTTACAATGGCTGTTGGGCAAGCAAAACCTGTCGGTCGTCGAGATGGCCGAGAGCTTGCCCTGGTACATTCGCTTCCTGCTGCCCATCCTCGGAGGGCTGGTGGCCGGGGGCCTGCTGGTGCTGGCCCAGCGCTTCAAGCACGGCGCGCCCTCCGATTATATGGAAAGCATCGCTTTCGGGGACGGGCGTATCCCTGTGCGCCATACCCTCCTGCGCAGCCTTTCCTCCCTGGTGACCATTGCTTCCGGCGGCTCAATCGGGCGGGAAGGCTCGATGGTCCAACTGGCCGCCATGTGTTCCTCAATCCTGGGCCGACTCACCCGGCTCCGGCCCGACCGTCTCCGCCTGCTCGTGGCCTGTGGGGCCGCCGCCGGAATTACCTCCGCCTATAACGCGCCGATTGCCGGGGCTTTTTTTATCGCGGAAATCGTCCTGGGGGCCATTTACATGGAAAGCTTTGGGCCGCTGGTGGTCGCGTCTATCACGGCGAATATCACCATGCGGGCCATGCCCGACTACCACCCGACCTACGAAATGCCGGTCTTCCCGGCCATTCCCGACCTCGAACTGCTGGCTTTTGTCGGGCTTGGCGTGGTAGCGGGGCTGGGCGCTCCCCTTTTCTTACTCCTGCTCGACTTCGCCCGGGCCCAATTTCGTAAACTGGGCGGCGCACAGGGCTGGTCCTCGGACTGGTCCATCCCGTTGCGACTGGTCGTAGGCGGTTTGGGGGTCGGCCTTATCTCGGTCTGGGAGCCGCAGGTCTGGGGGAACGGCTATGAGGTTGTCAACTCGCTGCTGCACAATTCCTGGGCCTGGACGGCGGTGCTGTCGATTCTCGCCTTCAAGGTGGTGGCTACCGCCTTTACCGCCGGGGCGGGGGCAGTGGGCGGCGTCTTTACGCCGATGTTGTTTGTGGGCGCGGCCAGTGGATACCTGTTCGGCCAGGGGATAGAGGCGCTATGGCCGCAATCCTCGGCCCCTTTCACTTACGCGATAGCCGGGATGGGCGCTTTCCTGGCAGTCGCCACCGGGGCGCCTATCATGGCGATTTTGATGATTTTCGAAATGACGTTGAGCGTCCCGGCCCTGCTGCCGCTGGTGTTGACCTGCATCGTAGCCTATTTCGTGGGCCAATCCTCCAATACCCCGGCCATGTACAGCGTAACCCTGGAACACCGCCGCAACCGCCAGACCCAGGGCCGTTTGAGCAAACTGGTGGTCAAGGACTTGATAAAACCGGCCCAGACTGTGTTGCCCCTCAACGCCCCCTTTGATGACATTGTAGAAATGCTGCGGGAGCACTCGGTCAAGTACCTCTATATCGTGAACGACGCGGGCCGGTTCTGCGGGGTCGTATACGCCCAGGAGGTCACGCTGGCCCTGGCCGATGACGCCGACACCTCCCACCTGAAAGCCGCCGACCTCCTGCACCGGGAGTTTCCGGTCCTGACCGAAAACCAGCAATTAGGGGAAGCCCTCCAGGTTTTTCTAAAGCACCCGAGCGAACGGCTCCCGGTTATTCTCTCCGCCGAACAACCGGTCCTGCTCGGCGTGGTCTACAAGACGGCCCTCCTCGACACCTATTATCACCTTTACCGGCCCTTGCTCTGATAACCGGACTAACCCCGGGCCGGCAAATTCAGCAGGTTGATAAAAGCCTCCACCGCCCTGGAATATCTTTTAGCCTTCAGGTAAACCAGGAACAGGGGGCGTTTCAGGATGAAATCTTTCAGGGGGACTACTCGCAGCAACCCTGCCGCCAACTCAAGTTTTATGGTGTGCTCGGAGACAAAGGAGAGGCCCAGCCCGGCCCGGACGGCCTGTTTGATGGCTTCGGTGCTGCCCAGTTCCAGGCTCGGTTTCAGCCTGGCAAGTTCACCTCGTTCCTCGATAGCCTTTTCCAGCACTGCCCTGGTGCCGGAACCTTTTTCCCTTAAAATAAAATTTGGTTCGGTTTCCATTACTTCGGCCAGGGTCAGGTCCGTCTTTGCCAGGAGAGAGTGGCCGGGCGGCACAACCAGGACCAGTTTGTCTTCCCGCCAGACGGTTTTCTTCAACTCCGGGTGGGTCACAAACCCCTCGACCAGCCCGATTTCCAGCCGGTTAGCCAGCAGCCTTTCCTGGATTTCGTCGGCGTTACCGATATTCAAAGACAACTCGATATTGGGGTAGAGGTTTTTGTACTGGCCCAGTAGCGGTGGCAGCAGATAGATGCCGATGGTCGTGCTGGCCCCGATTGCCAGGTGGCCGCGTTCCAACCCCTGTAACTCCTGGAGGGCCAGTTCGGCCTCCGCCGAGAGGGCGAAAATCTGGCTGGTGTAGCTGAAAAGGAGTTGCCCGGCCTCGGTCAGGTAAACTTTCCGGCCCACCTGGCGGAAAAGGGGCATCCCAATGCTCTTTTCGAGTTCCTGGACCTGTTTGGAGACCGCCGGTTGGCTGATAAAGAGTTCTTCGGCGGCCCTGGTGAAGTGTTCCAGTTCCGCCACCTTGTGAAAAATTTGCAGGTGGTTAAAATTCATGCTTTTCCGTCTCCCCTGGCCTGGGCTATAACCTTCGAATACAAGACCTGAGTCTAGCATAACCTGGGGTTATAGCCCAAACCGGGGAGCGACCGGGATTTTTAGAAAGCGGGCGTGTTACAGTCCGAACGTGGTAATAAACAGGAAGCTGGCCCCGATAAAGATGGCGAAACCGAGGGCGGCGACGCCCAGGGCCTTCACCCCGGTCCGGCGGATAACCGCCAGGTCGACCATCAACCCCATCGCGGCCATTGCCATGACCATCAGGAAAATGCTGACCTGCAACACCAGGTTTGAAAAATCTTTGGGCAGCCAGTTTAGCGAGTTAATCGCGCCGACCGCCAGGAAACCCAGCACGAACCAGGGTATGGGCAGCTTCTTCCAGTTGAAGGAATATTGGGCGGCTCCGGGCTGGCCCTGTTTCAGCCTCAGCATAAAGATAAAAGTTATAACCAGGGCTACGGGCGCTAACAGCATGACCCTGGTCAGTTTCACGACCGTCGCCAGGTCGGCGGCGCCCGGTCCCCCGGCGGGTCCGGCGGCCACCACCTGGGCGATTTCGTGCAGGGTCGAGCCACTTAACAGCCCGTAAACGTGGGCTGACCACCCAAAGACAGGCGCGGCAAGGCTGAAAAACAACACGCCCACGGTGCCGAGCAGCCCGCAGATGGCCACGGCCAGCGAAACACTGTCGTCGTCGGCATCCGGGACCAGGGGCGCTATGGCCCCGACCGCCGAGGCCCCGCAGATGGATTGGCCCACCCCTATCAAAAGGGCCAGCCCGGTATTCAGCCCCAGTTTCCGGCCCAACCAGGGAATAAAACAGATTCCAAAAGTGATTAACGCCATATCCAGGACCAAAACCTGGAGGCCGCTCGAAACTATCAGGCCAAAATTGAGGCGGACCCCGGTCAGGATGATGCCGTAGCGCAACAGCTTCTTGGCCGAAAACTGCACGCCCCCGACATAGCTCTTTGGCAGCCCGGCCACGCTCCGCCAGCCGAGGCCCAGGAGCAGCGCGACGGTCAGGCTTCCCAGGATTGACAGACCCGGCAGGGGCGCGAGAACGGTCGCCACAATCCCGATCAGGGCGGTCAGGCCGATCCCGATAGCGGCGGCGCGCCAGTCTTTTATCGCCGGGCCTTTGGCTCCCACGATTTCCTTGCCGGTATCCATTGGGCTGGCCGGGTTTATGGTTTTAGCTTCGTTGTTCGGTGGAACATTTGGGGCAGCCTCAACACTCTGAGGTACACTGGTTGTTTGCATTATACTTTTCTCTTTTTTAGATTTGTTACTGGCTTCTTTTCAACCTATCAATCTAAAGAAAAGTATAAGCCTGTTCTTTCTATAACTCCAATATATGTTAATCATATATTTCATAACTCACAGTTATGAAATATGAAACAGCAACCTGGCTCCTAGATTTTTCGACAGACCAACCCGAACCAGCCGGAAAGCTCGTGCTTTGCCAGTATTTTTAGCCTAACCTTTTCGAAAGCGGTGGTAACCTCAGCAAGATGGTCGGCTTTAAAGCCGCTACAGATAAGCAGCCCGCCGGGCCGGAGCGCCTCGCTTATGGCCCCGGCCAGGGTTACGAGGTTTGGCCCAAAGAGGTTCGCCAGGATGGCATCGAAAGGCAGGGCCGCGTCCAGGGAAGGTGGTCGCCGCTGTAACTCCTCGCTAAAGGTATAGCCGGTCTGGTCCCTATCTTTAAGGCCGAGCGAGCCGGCTTCGGTCACGATTTTAGCTTCCAGCCCGTTTAGGACCACGTTTTCGCGGGCGATATTGACCGCCACGTGGTCCGGGTCAATCGCCAGGACCTGATTTATACCCAGCCGGACTGCGGCGATTGCCAGCGAACCGGTTCCGGTCCCCAGGTCAAGCACCTTCTTATATTGGGCCGCGTCGAGCCAGTCTTCCATCAATTCCAGGGTTATCTGGCTGGTCGGGTGGATAAAGCCCTGCTGTGGGCCGAACCTCTTAGAGTCGGACTTGAGTTTTATAAACAGGTCTTCCGCCGCGACCTCAGGCTCGGCCCTGGCGGCATCTTCCGTCAGAACGTTGATGATAAAATGTTTTCCTATCCGGTAGCCGCCTATCCGGTCCTCCCTGGTTACCGCCCCGGCCCGGCTAACTTCCTGGATAGACACTTCGGGGAGGGGGCTGACTTTTGCCAGGTTCCGCAGGGCTTCCTGTAGACTGTCCAGTTTCGGACGGTTGTTAGGGTTGTTGGGCAGAAAAGTTACGACTGTATAAGGGGCAGTCTTGTCCTCGATTTCTTCGCCAAGGAGGCCGGTTTTAGAAGTTGGTGTGTGCCAGGTCTTGTTTTTGTGACCGTAGCGGATAAATAAGCGCAGCACCAGTCCGACCAGGGCCGGGTCTACCGTCAGCGTTAATTCGTACCAGACGGGGGTTGCCAGGTCGGCCATATAGGCCAGTAAATCGGTCTTCACCGATACTTTCTGGTGGGTGAGCCAGCCACCGCCATCTTCAAGCTGAATCAGCCGGAGCATCCACAAATCCTCAAAATCTTCCTCAGAAGGCTCGCCAAAAGGAAGGAAAATCGCTTCGAGGGCGGGAAATTCTTTTAGCAGTGCCAGCAAGGCCAGGTGTAGGGCCGGGTTTTGCAGGGGTGGGAAACCGGCCAGGGCCGGGTCGAGGGCCAGGCCCGCCAACCGGGCTTCGGTCTTTTTTGGGTTAAGGGTGAAGTGATACCAGCCCCGCAGGTCGCCCAGGTTTGTCCCGGTGATGACGCCGCCAAAAGCGCGGCCCTCCCAGGCGCTGTCAATCTGCTCTTTCAAACCGGCCAGTTCAGCCGCCGCAAGTGTCCGGTTTACCGGGGTAAGCGTTCCCTCGTCGCCCGTCCCTGTGGCGACCCATTTCTCGCCGGACCCGGCCCAGGCCAGGGAAGTGGCCCGGACGGTAGCAAACAACTCAGGCTTTTCAAACCAGTTATAGGCGCTGAACATTGTTATACCTTTTTAGAATATGCACAAAATACCACTCAGAATTTTCTGGTAGTGATAATATCAAATTTGGTTAAAATTGGGAAAAAAGGAGAGTATAAAATAAAAAAGTCGGGGCGAGAGGATTTGAACCTCCGACCACCTGAACCCCATTCAGGTGCGCTACCGGGCTGCGCTACGCCCCGTCAATCCGGTTTGTAGCTTTTTAATTTACCTTATTATAGAAGGCTAAACGCAATCAGATACTAAACTGCAAACCTCTTAAAAGTATCCCTGTATAGTCAGGATTTTTATCGTATCAGGTGTTTCTTTTGAGGCTGAAATCGCCCCTTCAATATATCAAAAATTTCGAAAAATTGAGCCTAACGAGGGAACGGAATTTCCAGATTTTGACTTCTTACTTCCACAATTATATTGCTTGTTTCTTTTTTACGAAGACTTTGAGTACGTGATTTACTAACTTTTCGAAGAATTGGGGGTAGGGAATATAATCTTCTTGTTTCCAGGTTTTTATCAAAGTTCCCCTCCCCGGTGCATATTCAATTTCTCCATCCATTTCACGTGGGGCATCCATAACATATACAGGAAACGGCTCTCCGTTATGAAGTGTTCTGGAACGTTGGTCGTAAATTTTTGCAAGAAGTTTAGGCAAACCTGATGGTTCCACTCGTCCATTTTGCGGCCTTCCCGGCTCGTCCCAGAAATCATCCTCAATATTTTCTATTATGAAAGCAACGAACCGCTTACTTATAAATCTATCTTTATCAACGATTGCTTTTGAAATTTTATTACGAAGATTTTCATCTTCGATTTGATTTAGCAGCTTAACGAGTTCCTTGTTTGAACCTCCTTCCCCCAATGAAGGTTTATTTATTTTGGTGTCTTGGCAGAGAACCTCGATAGCTGAGACTAGACTAAGGTAAGCTAAATCTGGTTGCTCTTCGATTGCTTGAAGAGCTTGATGATACATTTTAACGGCTAACATGAACTTTTGGTGGTATTTTGATTCTAAGTTTTCTACTTGCGATAACCACTCGGAGAGATATTCAAGATTGCTTTGCCCCTGAATTAAACTTTTATCCACCCATTTTTTCCTCCAATTATTAGAAAACATTACTGGGTTATCATCATGCCTAACTGTGGAGGTTATCTTAAACCGCCTTCTTAAAAAAACAGAACTAAGGGAAACCAACTCGTCAGCTATTCCCCCACCATGATAGTACGCTGGCTGTTTCTGGCTCCCAAATAATTCATCGTCACTAAAAAGTTGGCGTACCTCCCTTATACCCAAACAAAGTTTACGTTCTTCTCCTTCTTTCTTATCGTTAAACTCCCAAATTTTGAAACGGTAGGGCCCGTAGTTCAAATCCCCAATTACGTTTGCATCAGTTACAACTTCGTATTCCACCGAATGTACTTCGGCTTCGGGATTATCCACATCCTTCTTATTTCTAATGAAGTACATTACTTTCTTATTATCCACTTCATTTCTCCTTATGGGTTGGATGAGGACGGGTTCTTAAACAAACGGGTTTTACTTTTAGTACCGTTCTTCACGACAAGCTAAACCCTTTGATAGGATATAGATTACCGTTTTCTTATAATTTTTGGGGCTAGTTCCCCATTCGAAAACAAAGTTGCAATTAAGAAATTCGTCATTGTCTTCTCCAAAATAAATATCGGTTAGAGTTGGTAACTTTCCACTAAGCACACCTTCCTGAATAGCATTTACTGCGTTTGCGGTAAAAGTTTCCACAATAAAATTTGTTGAATCCTTACCATCCCCTCCCCACATTACTACATCAGGTTTTTTAGAAGGTGTAACTGGCTGAAGGTTTTGTTTCCCGGTACCATTACAGCAAGGGCATTTAGCTTGTCCTTGCTCTGAATAACTTTTGAAGGTTTCTCCCATTTTATTTTCACTCTCTAGATAGCAAGCTACTTTAAAATTCCCCACTATTCTGGTAAATTCAAATATTGTTTATTAACTACATCAACAATGTCCTTTAATAATACTGCAAAATTCAAATTTTTGATATGACTCTTTTTGAATTTCTATGTTAAAATATTTTCAGCACCGCAACATTAACCATGAAACAAATCGTAATACTGTGTTTGAAGATAAACTCAACGCACCTTTGCATCCGTCATGATGTGTTATACCTTGCTATGAAAAGAGGATTAAGACAATGGTTGCTTATCGGCTCGTTTTTCCAAGATTACTCCTGATTCTTTCGATATTTCTAGTCCTTTTACTTGCCGCTTGTGGAGATAATCCTACTCCCGTACCTTCTACCACAACACCGGCTATACAAGCCGCCGCCCAGCCTACCCCTAATATTCAAGATACGGTTGCCGCCCAGGTAAAAGCGACTATTGCAGCCATGCCTACAGCTACGGTTGCCGTTCCACCTACAGCTACAGCTATCCCAGCTACAGCAACCCCCGCCCCCACAGCAACAAAAGCTCCTACTCCAACAGCAAAGGCAACCGCTACATCTGCTCCTACGGCTACCCCGGCTCCTACTCCTACCCCAAAATCAGTACCTAAACCGATAGATATTGTTGGCTCTGGCGATAAACTGACAAACGAAATACTTCTTCCACAAGGGGCAAACTACATTATTGTGAATCATACAGGCCAGAATTATTTTGGAGTAAAGCTACTGAATGAAAGCGGAGATATGGTAGATTTGGTAGCTAATACAATCGGCCCGTATAAGGGCACAAAGTTTTTAGAAGTACCCGTAACTGGAAAATACCTTTTTGAGATTCAGTCGGAAGGTAATTGGGCCTTAAATATTACAACGATAGATGCTTTGAAGGAAGGTGCGATACCGGCTGTTGATTTCCCATTAAAGGGGAAAGGTGATACTGCTCTTTTGGTAAATGTACCTCAGGAGGGTTTACTAAAGTTTAAGTTAACACATAATGGTAATAATTACTTTGGGGTAACTGTTCGAGATGCGTCTGATGGCTCACAAGCTGCTTTACTTGCTAACACTGTTGGAAAATATAGCGGTGAAAAAGCTCAAAGGTTTGGAGATGGAATATTTCCCTTTCAGATACAAGCTGATGGAGATTGGACTATAGAGCTTATTCAGTGATAAAAATTTCTGACACTATAAAACTACGACTTCCAGTTGTAGTGGTACAGCCGGAAGTGATTGATGGGGTAGCAAGCTGCACCAGGGACACTGGGCGACCCACTAAAGGCTATACCGTTGTTATCAGCGTTTATTTCACGTATAACGGACAGAGTTATAGCGGCTCTATAAGTTTTACGCCCCCATAGTTTCTATTTCTATGACGTATGACTCGATTTAAGTTGTACGCCTTGCTCAACTATTGTTATTCAACATATTTAGTCGGCCAACAGGCTAGGAGGCTTATTATGGGTCTTTTCGGGAAAAACAAGTGCCAGAACTGCCACAAATGTGGTAGAAGCACAGCCGGTAAAGTACTTTCCACTGTTACAGGTGCTAACACGGTTGGCCGGGCCGCTTTCGGCGTTTCAGCGGGCTTGTTCATGCGGAAATGTGGTGTGTGCGGGCACTATATGGCCGAACACGGTAAGAGTAAATAAAATCCTCAGTTTGGTGGTTTTTGGCGCACAACATGGGTGATATATTGTGCGCCTCACTCTTTATTAAGCAGGGCCATATGTTGTGCAAACTTTGTGCTAAAGAGTATTCCGGTTTTGAGTGCCCTCGTTGTGGTTTGGGCAAGAATGAGAGTCCGATAGTAACCCCGCTCCATTTTGGAAAGCATAAAGGGCTTACGGTAGAACAGGTACTTAAGATTTCGCCATCCTATCTACGCTGGATGGTTTCTCACGAAGCTGGAACTCCTGCACAAAGAGCGCAAGCCAGACTTTATTTAGAACAGACCCAGTACAACTACAAATTCAGACTTCGGCCATCTGAGAACGAAGGGCCATCAGATTTAACACAATTTACTAACTCGCAGATTGGTACAAAGTGGCCTACCCCCACGCCACCAGCACCAACACAACCTTTTCCAAGAGTAGTGCCTCAAGCCCCTATGCCCCGGCCCCAACCCCGCCCGGTGCAACCTTATGCCTATCAAAGCTATAACTCCGTCCAAGTTCCCTTTAAATCCATCCAACCGGCCTATCCGAAAAAAGAAAAGAGAATACCGGGCGGCTTATGGGCTATTATCATTGTTGGCGGTATCATATTATTTGCATTGGTAGCCGCCGCCTCGAAGAATAATTCACAGACTGGAACAAGCCGGGCAAATCCAACGAGTGCCGGTGTAATAGCCAGTTCAAATAATAGTAGTAATCAAGCTGTAGCCAATCCCAGTCAAGCAGTTAATCCAACCAAAACTTCAGCTAACACTAAGGCTGTAGTAAATCCCACATCTACTTCGGCACCAGTCCAAGCGCCCTCTCAGTCAGAACCCAGTAAGGCAAATCTACAGTATGCGATAGTTACGAATGTAGTAGATGGCGATACCATAGATGTTGCTACGCTCTCTTCGGGGAATATGCGAATTCGCTTGATTGGAATGGATACGCCTGAAACAAAAGACCCGAACAGGCCGGTTATGTGCTTCGGCCAAGAAGCCACTAATAAAACTGTTGAACTTCTGAACCAATCCAATAATGAAGTCTACCTGGAAAAAGATGTATCCGAAACGGACAGGTACGGGCGGTTTCTGAGGTATGTTTGGATTACTGAGCCGGATGGCAAGCTCTACATGCTAAATGAAGAGTTGGTAAGATGGGGCTTTGCCCAGGCGGCCACTTATCCACCGGACGTAAAGTATCAATCCAGGTTCGTAAGCCTTACCAGCGAGGCGAGAAACGCTAACAGAGGACTCTGGTCAGTTTGTGGTAGTTTTGGAGTGCCGTTGGTAGCCCCAACTGTTGCCCCTCCACCGCCCGCCGCCCAGCAACCAGAAAGAGTTGTAACCGACGAATCCTACCCCTGCCTCGACGGCCAAATAAAAGGTAACAACAATAGCGGCATATACCATATGCCCTGGCAACAGTATTATGCGGCAACTTACAGCAACGTCCAGTGTTTCGATTCTGAGCAGGAGGCAATAAATGCTGGCTTCAGGAAAGCAAAAGTTTAATTCTATCTATGGAGTGACTAATGTTTAAATTTGTAAAACAAACAAGGGTTGATGGGAAGATTATTATACAAGTGGAGAAACATTTAATCATTCCCTTTGGCCGCCCTAAGTGGGATATAAGTAAAATTCAAATAAAAAGCGTATCGACTAACGCCACCTACTTTTCAAGTGATACTCCCTGTGTTTATATAGATGCCACAAAAAATGAGCCGGTACGTTTCACAGATATTGATGTTGTGTTCATAGAAGATTTAGCTGATGAGGTACGCTTCGATGAAAATGCTTTTGAAGACGTAATGTTAATCAAAGACAATCTACAAGCTAATTATGAGGTTCAAACGGCTTCGGAAAAACAGTTTTTAGATTTATATTTTGATTACTGTGTTTCCATTATTAAGCCAACTAAAATCACTGAATTTTTACATGGTAGTAATCGAGATAATTATCCTGCCCCTCTAAACCACCCTCGTTGGGTTTTCCAGGCCCTTTTACCTTTACCACAAGCACACCTTTACCTTGAAGACCCACTTGAAGAAAAGTTTTCTTACACCCCTGAGAACATGTTTAAGGTGGATTTTGCTTTTTGGACTGGTGAACGAATTGTAGCTATTGAAATTGATGGTTCCTCACATATAGGCAGCGAGACCCACGTACGAAAGGATAGATTACTTCAAAGAGCAGGCGTACAAGTTATTCATATTTTGAACAGCGAAATAACAAAATACAAGGAGAGACTAATCCCGGCTTTACTTCCAGATGAAATAACACAGTTTTGGAAAAGTGTTGAACCTGAAAAAGGACTTGCTAACCCTCTAACCTTACCCTTCTTTTAGTATAACTTTTGAGTCATTTGGAATTAGTTAAGACTTACTAATGGAGGAAACATGGACATCCCTATCGCATTAGTTCTTGAACCAGATTTCCGTCCTAATCTGTCCTATAGTTTCCTTCAATCGGCAGCTTACTTTTCTCGAATGTCCCACAAAATTGAAATAGAAGTTACTGACCGAAGCCTCCAGCTAGTAGAGTACAAAGCAAACTCAACGGCAGCAGTAATTTTTGCGATAACAGCAGTAGAGGCTGTTATTAATGAGCTTTATACCGATGCAGTTGACGGTATCAAGGAAGCCTTTAAGAACTTGGACCCATTAGTTTCTGATTCAATGGCGTTAGTTTGGAACGATTTTAAGGATAAGGAGAATTTCTTCCTGAAATTTAATTTCGTACTCACCCTAGCAAAAAAGCCTACCTTTGTTAAAGGTTCTAACCCTGGTCAGGATATGCTAACTTTGGTTTCTCTACGAAATAACTTAATCCACTTTAAGCCCGAATGGAAATCAACTCAAGATGAGCATAAAAAATTGGAAGATAGACTTAGGGGTAAGTTCGAACTTAATCCTTATGCACCTGATTACCGGCCATTCTTCCCGGATAAGTGCTTGGGGCATGGGTGTGCTGAATGGGCGGTAAAAACAAGTATCGCTTTTTTAGATGAGTTCTATATAAGATTGGGAAAACGTAAGTATACCAATTTTTGGAGTGCCGATTCGAAGTTACTCAAAACTCAGTGGGTATGATTTCAAGAAATGAGTTTATATGGTGACAAAAGTGGATATTAAGCGGTAGAAAACCAGGATGGCAGTTGGTCGAAAAGTGGGCTTTATTTTTATTTTACAGATATTTAGTCTCATCGAGATTGTAATAAATAATAATCTGGGAAAATATAGAACCTGTTAATAACTCATTTTAAAAAATTGTGGATAACTGGGTGACAAGTTATCCACCGATGTTATAATTACTTTTACCAGATAATTTTTTCTGGTACAGAACAAGAAAAGAGCCGCTCCGGGGGTAACTTTGACGGGGAACCCACTTCACGGCTCGTTTCAGTATTCATTGAGGGGGGATTTTAAATATTTAAAATATCCCTCTCAATGAATATTATTGCACGGTTGCGCCATAAAAACAACTGGCTAATATCGAATTAATTCGAATCCGGCAGTAGTTATTAATCTGAAACGAGAAATACGAGCGGTTTCTTTTCCAAGCCACTAACTGGAAAGGGACCAACATATGCATCCGTTGACAATCGACGCACATACTTACCTCGACATCTTGGGCACTATCCTCTTGATTTTGACCCAGGTTAACCGCTTTATCGGCCTCATCATTAAACTGGTGGCGCTGCTCAAGCGGCGTAACTAGCGAGCAGTGAAGGCCCGCTGGCCCGTAACAGGGTTGGCGGGCCTTTCGTACCCGAAGCCAGTACCCAACAACCAAACTTAACCCTACCCCTAGTATCAATTTTGAGACTACCCCTAGTATCAAATCTGATACGTGCCTAGTATCAAAACTGATATATAAAAGAAGATACAATATAAGTAGATACAATATAAAGAAGATTTATATATTTTTTCTTACGAAAAAATAATAAGCAGGTAAGGGGTAATTATTAAAATCTTCTACACCCTCCCTGCTTATCTGTTTAGAAAGAATACTTCTATCAAGAAGGTACCCTTCGTATATAAATCTTGCTAGTTATAAAACCCCTCACCCCCTACCCCCTCTCCCCTTGTTAAACCTCGTAAAATTGAGAGCGGCGGTTACCACTTAAACTCAATTTGACTCCAAAGGCCACTTAGAACCCCGTAGCGGCCTTTACCACTGTTTTAGAGTAGTTTATCATTCTTGCGCTATCACCGGCCTTCCATGACTCCCCAACATGGATTTGAGTCAATCTAGCTAGTAGTCCAAAGTAAATAAAAAGCCCTGGCTATGTTGACTTGTCAGGGCTTTGCATCTGAAGGAAATAATGAGAGGGTAGGGGTAGAGTTGATTAGTAGGGGGTGGGTATGCTTTTCCAGAGCAAGGTTAGGTGGGTATTATCAAGGTTGCTGCTGGTTAGTACAATAGATTTTATAGCGATTTTTAAGGAATGAGCCGGAAGACTTTTGCTCCTTTCTTAAATATTGCAGCTTACTTGACATAAGTATTACACACTACCGTTATATAAATTGTCAACACAATACTACATTAGAAACCTACTGACATTTAAAGAATGTCACCGCTAAGTGTTTGATAGTCGCCGCGCTGGGACTCACTACAAAGGCACGTGTGACTCAGATATTACCCTACCCATATTCCAATGTGGATTTACGATTTAAGGGCCTCTCTCGACTCTCTGGCATGGCTGTGAGTCAAGAGAATAAATGGTCCTACCCAACAAAAACCACAAATTTTATAAAAAAGACAGGCGGCTATCTTTTGGGTAGCAGCCCCCGATATTCAATGGAAAAATCTGAGAAAATTTAACTCAATGGAAAAATAAAACCCCTATCTGTCGAAACCGTAATAGGGGTTGCACCTCAATAATAATGATTGTGGTTTAGTAGAGTCGGTCGGCCATCTCTTCAACCTCATTGTCGAGCCTTCTGGCAAAAGCCCGCCAGGTCTGTTCGAGGTAGGTGGCATTGTCAAGATAGTTTTCTCGCTGAGTGCCGAGTTCCCGGCCAATTACGTAAGAAGTGCCCGGCGGCGGGTCGAATTCGGCAATCCGGCTACTCACGAAGTAGCTATAGCGGATTGCGGCATTTCTCATATTTTCAGCCCGCCGAAGTTTTGCCCGTAAAACTTCCAATTTGGCTAGTGCAATTGGCCGCCCAAGTTGCTTCGCAAGATATTCAGCATCGAGAACAGCCTCCCTATAGGCGCTGGTATGTGGGAATTGGCGGCTTTCTCTGTCAACTTCTAGCCGGGCGGCTATAAGTTTATCTTCCAGAGCATTTAGTTTCGACTCAGCCTCGCGAATTGCGGCGGTGCCCTGCTCGTTGAGTTCGGCAAATTCAGCCTCGAAAGCCCGTTTTCTTTCGGCTAACTCGTTAAAAACGGCCTGTGTGATGGGAGTAAAGGTAGGAGCGCTCATTATGCAGCCTTCCCTTCCTGTTTAGGGGCGGCTATCTCGAATTTTGCGTAGCCGCCGCGCAACCAATCCTTGAGAACGTTGGCCGGTACCGGAAGTCGTGTAGGTTCGGTCTGGTGGCCTTTGCAACCGTGAAAGCCACTCCGAAGGCAGGGAATAACGAGCCAGTTCTGGCCCTGATTGTCTTGCTCTATAAAAGCTATAGTGTGGCTCTGGTATTGGCTATCGCCAATGTGCCGAATGTTGAGGAAACGTTTGAAGAATGTGGACAAAATATTGCTCCGATGGATTGTTAAGTAAGTCGGTAAAGTATGTATGTTGGGTGTAGATTGACTACAGGTGATAATTCAAAAATTCTGGTAAATAAGGATGTAGTTAAACGAAAAAATTTGGCGGCTAAAAAATTTTAGGGGCTTGCTAAAGACCAAAATCCGGTTGGCACGAAACTGGACTAGTGCTGGATGGTTTCCAGAGAGCCGGGAGCCAGAATCCCGGCCCCCATATCCAGGAAAAAATTATGCTCTAACAATCGGCTGTCTTGGCATTGGTAAAACGCCGCCGGGAGCCTCGGTTGTGGAGTTGTACTTTTCGTCCACGAGTCTGAAATCCAACGCGATAGCTGACAGAAATTGTAGGATTAGCATCTGGTTGCTGAGTTCGAACGCTACCACGAAAGCGAAGCCGGGGTTTTCGACAATATCTTGCCAGGCGGGCCAGGGAATACGATGTTCGCCAATAGCGCGAGTAATTTTTGCAGCGTCACGGCTGTCCTGGAGCACCAGTACAACGTACCCGGCCAAATCGCCGCTCAAGTTGATGTGAAACTGCGCGGCGGCGGGCCGTAAGCGTTCGCGGGTGCGTTGCCCTTGGGGCCCAACGGCTTTAGTAGCAAGGGCGATTTCTTTCTTGACATCAATGCTCAGCATAATCCCTTTCAGGATGGTGAAGCTCTTCAAGTCTGGTTGTTTGCGGGGCATGAGTAAAACCTTTCTGGGTGGGAGGCCGGTAACAATTTGCTACCGGCCAGGTGTAAAACTAAAAGGGTATTTCTTCCCTTGATGAACTTTTCAGTCGTTTGCCAGGAGCTGGTACATCGGGGCAGCCTTCCAATATCATAGCCGCAGTGAAGCTTGCTGGGTCATCAATGCTTGATTGTTTCTTCGCCCAAGCATACATATCCCTTATATATTGAGGTTCACGCTTGTTATCCATTAAAAAATGGATTAACTTATCGGTATTATTTATATTACATGCCTCTAAGACGGTATTATATTCAAAGATGAGGTAAGCCTTCTCTAATTTTTCTGTTAAAGGCATTTCGCCGATAGACGATTTTTTAGAAAAATCGTGGAACGTAGATAGAGTATTATTTAAGGGAGTATTATTAAAGTTAGAGTATTGATTGGGTCGCAAATCTGCGACTTTCGAAACTGGCAAATCTGCGACTTTCGAAACTGGCAAATCTGCGACTTTCGTATGTACCAAATTTGATACTAGGGTAGTATCAGAATTGATACTAGGGGTATTTTCTGATAGTGGTGTGGCTTGCTGCGCGGGAGCTTCCTGGCTGGCACCTTCCCGTTCGGGTAACTCTAACAAGGTATAGACATTCGGCTCGTTCTTGCGCTTTTCTTTGTTGAATTGTCGGTGGACGTGGATTAGGGCGAATGTTTCTAGTTCATCGGTTGCTCTGATTACTGTATCCACCGATTTACCCATCTTTATTGCTAACTGCTCTTGTGTGTAATAACAGGAATAGCTTCCTCCTACCCCGCCTTCAACTGCGCGTTCCAAAACCATATAAAGCCTTAATGCCGTGTTGCTCAAGAGCGGTAAGTATATATCAACAAAATTGTTTGGCGTTTGGAAGTAGTTTTCTTCAAGGACACCTTTTAATTTGAGGCCAGGAGGTAGGGGAACTTGACGGTATTTCCCTACGTTGATTACTCGCGTTGAATCAAGGGGAGTAGCCGCGCCTGTACCGGCTGTACCTGAAATAGTTGTCGTGCCAGTTTCGGTTGTACCGGCACTCACCGCACTCTTTGAGGCGGCATGGTACCGGGATTCAGGTACAAAATTGGTTACTGGTACAGAGTTAGATACAGAAGCAGATACAATAGTCATTAGTATGTTCCTTTCATGAGGTACACACTTGACCAGGACAGTTACGAGGGGTACAATAGTGGTTACAGAGTAATGCTATGTACCTGCTGTACCCGACAAGGTGTATCAGTAGTTAAAATAGAAATTCGAGCGGCCAGTATTAGTAGTACTGGCTTTTCTTTTGCCCTGAATAGCAACTGGCTACCAGTTCAAAAAGTAAAAATCTAGCCATTAAAAAAGTGACCCATTCTGCAAACCATCCACACCGTTAAAGGTTAAGATTTGTTGCCGGGCCACGTGTAATGGCTTTATGCCGGTTAAATTTTCTTGTTCGATTACTTCCAAATGTTACGAATTCTTTTCCTTCTTATTGTTGCTAAGAAGTCTTAGCCGCCCTGGCTTTGGCAGAATTATCATCACGAAATTTCCTCAGAAATAGGGCCAGTTCGGCTTTGGCTTTTTCGTCCAGAATTATTGTCCGGCCTGCGCTCTCCGACTCAATTTTCAGGTGCGCCTCTAAAAGCTCTTCCTCGGTCATAGCCGGCGCTTCTTGTCCGGCTGTAGCCCGCAGCCGCAACCCTTCCATATCCGAAACCCGCACATAGGCCCGCTTGTCGCCTATCTTTCTGAACGTGGTTAGATTTTTCTTTTTGGCATGGTAGTAGATTGCATCGCGGGTGATACCATATCGCCGCACCGCTTCCTCAATCGGAATCAAATCTGGGACATTTATGTCTACCGGCATAAAACCTCTTTAGCATAATTAATTCTTGAAAACTACCATCATTATATCGTGTATTTACTGAGTTGTCAAGGGTTTTGTATAGTCGCTAAAGCTCGTGTGTAAATCTATTGACTTATGTGTAGCATTGTGTAATAATTAGAGTGTAAGAAAAATCCGCTTCACTCGTTTCTCAGGCCAGCGAAGCGGACAAGCTAACCGAAGTCAATCAGATAGCACAAGGAGTTTACCACTATGCAAGCTTTGACTGCAACCCCTCGCATTTCTATCGTTACTCGCGTATGTTTCGTTTGCGGCGGCCCCTCCTCTGAAGATAAAGGATTGGTTTATGAGGCAGGCGGGTACGTTCACGCTACTTGTTCTAGCCGGGAATACGAACTCGTAACGGAAGTCTCTTTCCCCGATGATGAGCCGGAACCGCCTACAAGTGGCCCGGCGGCTAGTGGCCCTGTTCTGTGCGAAGATTGCCGCTTGTACGCCCCGACCTATGAAGACTACTGTGAGGCTTGCCAACAAGCCTGTTGTGATTGGGACAGCGACAACGCCCCGGATTATGACGTTCTATATGAGCGTTACCGGGCGGCGGCTGATGTTGTTTACCTCTTAGCTGTAGCGTAGGCTGGGGTAACACAAATGAATAGAAAGGAAGCGGCCCGCTTAGGCGGGCTTGCCTTAAAAGGCAAGGTTAGTAACTCGTACTTCGAGTTTATCGGCAGACGTGGGGGAAGAAACGAAATGGCCCGCCAATACCGGGAAGCGGCGGCTCTCACGGAAAACGAGGAATTGCGCGAACATTATCTGGAAAAGGCGGCGGCCTGGAAGGTAGATACCGGCACGATGGTTATGCTGGGACTGTGGGAAAAAGAGAACTGCCCACCTCGTCCGGCCCGGCGGCGGGCTAACACCTGGGAAGAAAAACTTAAACGTTGGGAAGCAGCCCAAAAAGCAGCTTGAAACGAGCAACAATCGGCGGGTTAGCCAAGGAGGTTAGCCCGCCTTGAAGGGAGAGAGGAAAATGCATCCCATTCAATTGCTTAGAATAACACTTGGTTTTCGGTGTGGTTTGCCAGTAATCGCCAATGAACAAGTTGTTGAGACTTTCCCGGCGGGCCAACTTGTCCAGGCACAAGCGAGTGCAACAATGCTAAATGCCGCCCTGCCGGAAGATGATAGGGGCCTCGTTTTTTATTCTTTCGAATATATTTGGCCCGACCAATACCCTCATTCTGTAACCCGAAAACACTCTGGTAAGGGAATAGTTAAGCGCGGCGGCTAACTAAAAAGGAAAAGCCCTGGTTATAGGCCGGGGCTTTTATGTTTTACTTTTTCGCCAACCATTATCAATAGCATGTTGCTCGGTACAGAACCAACGTTCACCTTTAGTCGGGTTTATGCCGGTGTCAAAATAACTGTCGCTCAAAAATTTAATGTGGAAAATTTTTTCACCTGTCGTGGTAATATTCCCCTTGATATTACAAATGTCATCCTCGGAAGAATCCTTCAATTCACCCCTACAGCTTAAATAATACTCAGCGTTGATGGTTCCTTCATTTCCTTGCGGATTAGGGAATGGCATGTGAGAGCCGCAATAAGCAGGAGAATTACTGGAAGCCATTTCTGTAACTGCTTGTATAGTTGGAATTGCTGTCAGTTCGCTGGTCGGTTTAAAAGTGCTAGTAGGATTTGGAGTATTTGTTGGTGCTGGTGTAGCCGTAATAATAACTTCTTTTACGATTACTACTGGCGTGGGAGTCATAGTGTCTCCACAAGCCGATAATAATACGCAGCAAACGAAAATACACAAATAGGCCGATAAGAAGTATAACAATCGTTGCATTGTAGCCTCTTGTTACATATTAAAATTCGGTTGGGATTATCTTATTATTATATCAAATAAATTAGGGCGCGACTATCTTCAATAAAAGAAACCCTGGCGATTTGGCCGGGGTTTCAAGACTTTTTATTTTATTTCCATTTTAACGGCCTACCACGCCTTTGCAAGCCCGGTAAGGTTCCATTCAAGGCAGTTAGAGGCGAATTAGGCCGGTGCAGGTCTGCAAGGCGTTCAGGGTTGCGCTGGACATAAACCTGAGTCGTGTTGATGCTGGTATGGCCTAGTAAGTCCCGAAGCTCGAACACACTTACCCGGCTACTCATCATCAAGGCGAAAGTATGCCGCAACTGGTGAGCGTGAAAGTCTACTCCACTCCTTAATCGAAGGCGGCGAATAATGGTGTTAAACCCCCATAGCCCTAAAGGCTCCCCCTCGACAGTCATCCAGAGCGGCCCATCTGCCCCGGCCTCCAAGCGCACCTTGAGATAGTCCATCAATACACCTTTGCACTTCTCGGAGAAATAAGCTTGACGTTGGCCGGTCTTGCCTCGAATAACGCAGCGTAGCTTGTGTATATCCAGGTCGCTTATGTTTAAGGAAAGTAGCTCGCCGCGCCGGATACCGGCATCCAGAAGCAAGCTGACAATAGCCAGGTCACGCTTGCCGGTAAAGGTAGCAACCCGCTCGGAATCGGTAAGGTAGGCAAAGAGGGCGGCCAGCTTATCAGCCGACACGTTTTTGATTATCGTATCTTTTTTGTGGTTACTGGAGAACTTGACGCTCTTGTTAAAGGGGTTCTGCTTGATGTGTCCTTCTTGTTCGAGCCAGGAAAAGAAAACCTTGATGGTTCGGCCATATGAAACTACACTGGCCGGGGATAGTTCTTGATGCGCCTCACTACTGCCCCACCTATTAGTTTGAGGTGTTTTCAGATAGGCGGCAAATTCGCGGGCCTCTTTAACTGTTACTGCCTGGGGACTTATACCAAGTTGCCTTGAATAGCCGGTATGGGTTTCCCACCACCAGACAAATTTCGGTACTTTCTCCTGATAATCTTTTATTGTGCGGGGAGACAAATCTTCCAGGCGGCAATAATCCAGCCAGGTTTCGATATAATGATTGAAAGTAAGGGAATTTTTTGAAGGATTAGGTGTTTTTGTTGGCATGTGCAACCTCTTTCGAGATTGCGTTTAGCCTATTGGAGTGGTAAAAAGTCGGGGCGAGAGGATTTGAACCTCCGACCACCTGAACCCCATTCAGGTGCGCTACCGGGCTGCGCTACGCCCCGTCAATCCGGTTTACTACAGGGCCGCATTATAGCACCCGCCCGGTCCAATGTCAATTTATTTCTTGCTTTTTGCCCCACATCTCAAGTATTATCTGCTATCTGTGAAGTGTTGTTTGGCTATCAAACCTCAGAAAGGGCAGGTAAGCATGGATTACGCGTGGAAACTCGACTCCGGCAAGAAAGTCTCGCTCAAGGATTTCGACCCTTCGTATAGCGGCAAGCTGAAAAAAGATGAGGCCCCTGCTCTACTGGATAAATATAACCAGGAACTGGCCGAGTTGCAGGAAATTCTTTACGCCGCCGGGCACAACGGTGTCCTGATTGTGTTGCAGGGGATGGATACCAGCGGTAAGGACGGCACTATCGCGCACGTTATGTCCCACGTAAACCCCCAGGGCTGCCAGGTGACTTCTTTCAAAGCCCCCACCGCCGAGGAACTGGCCCACGACTTTCTCTGGCGGGTCCACGCCCACACTCCCGCTAAAGGCATGATGGGAATTTTTAACCGCTCCCACTACGAAGATGTCTTGATTGTGCGGGTCCATGACCTTTTGCCAAAAGCCGACTGGGAGGCCAACTACGACCACATCAACAACTTTGAAAAGCTCCTGGCCGGGACCGGCACCCTTATATTGAAGTTCTTCCTGCACATCAGCAAGGACGAGCAGGCCGAGCGGTTGCAGGCTCGCGAGGATGACAAGGATAAACGCTGGAAGATTAACGCGGGCGATTATAAAGAGCGCAACTACTGGGACGCCTACCAGGAGGCTTACGAAGATTTGCTCGAAAAATGCAGCACTCCCCACGCCCCCTGGTATATTATTCCGGCTGACCGCAAATGGTTCCGCAACCTGGCGATTGCCCGGACCCTGGTCGAAACGCTCCGGCCCTACCGTAAGGAGTGGGAAAAAGCCCTGGAAGCGCGTGGTGAGGCCGCTTATGACGAACTCTTGCAGTACCGCGAGAGCTTGAAAAGTAGCGACTCTGCCGGGGAAAAATAAAGCTCTGCCACTAAAAAAGCTGCCTGGTTGGGCAGCTCTTTTTATTTCAGCTAAGTTCAGGGACCGCGTACGCCCGGTTAAGGCCCGAAGGAAAGGACCGAATTGTACCAGGTGAGGTAGTCTACCACGTGCGCGGTCCAGTATTCGGCGTTGTGGTCGCCCGGCCACTCGGTGTAGGTGAAGGGGATGTTGCGGTCTTGCAGCACCTGTTTGAGTTCGAGGACGCGGGACTTCCAGGCCGAGTCACTGGCTCCTACATCAATCCAGACCTTCATGTTTTTTAAGGCGTCTCCGGCGCTGGTCTTCGCCAGTGTCACCGGATCCATATGGTCGAACCAGTTCTCGTCACCCCACCAGGGTACTTTCTGGGCGTAGGTGCGCATGGCCGGGCTGTGCGCCCCCAGCACCCCGAAGATGCCCGGATAGTTCATGGCAAGCTGGAGCGCCCCGGTGCTGCCCATCGAAAGACCGCCCACCGCCCGGCTGGCCGGGAGGGGTATGGTCCGGTAGTTGCCGTCAATGTGGTCAACCACCTCGTGGGCGGTATAATCGCCCCATTTCGGGCCGTTGTCCGGGTGGTCGACCCAGTAAGCCTGGTCGCCTTCCGGCAGGACAATCAGAAAGGGGCGGATTTGCCCGTTGCTAATCAGTTCGTCGGCCCGCGCCATCAGGCCGTACCAGTTCCATTCGTCTATCTGCCCGCTGACCCCGTGTAGCATGTAGAGGACCGGGTAGCGTTTTGCGCCGGAAGTGGCGTATTCCTTGGGCAGGTAAATTTCGTAACCAACATTCTTTTGGAGGTCGGGGCTATAGAACTGCCGTTTGACAATCTGGCCCTGGCCTTTGAAGTCCATTACCACCGGGTCGCCTACGAATGGGAGTTTGAGGGCGGGGGCCGGGTAGGGTGTGGCGGTCGGGGCGATAGGAGCGGTAGCCTGGGCAGTCGCCGTACCCGGTAACAGGGTGCTGACCGGGGTAACGTTTTTGGCGGTCGGGGTCACGGCGGCAGTTCCACTCGGTTTGATGGTGCCGGTCGGGGCCGAGGCGGTGCTTTTGACGGTATTCCCGGCAGCCGAAGCGTCCTGGGACATTTTAAAGATTTCGCCTTCTCCACAGGCGCACAAAAGAGCAGTTAAAAACAATACCACGGCCAGAGCGCATAACTTTTGATAATTTTTGATAGGTCTCATTTATTTATTACAACGAAATTTTAACTTAAAAAAAAAGACGGGCCGGTAAGCCCGTCTTTCACAACATTGTTTCGACAAGTTATTACCCTAGAATTTTGTCGAAGAAGGCAAAGCTGTCCTTCTTCATATCGGGACAGACCGCGTGGCCGATGCCCGGAAAGATATTGAAAGTAGCATTAATCCCACTTTTTTGCAAAGCCTGGTAGAAGCGGGTAGCTCGTTCTACCCTTGTTTGCCCCAGGTACGGATTCCAGGCTGCCGGTACATCTTTGGTTGCATTATCCGCGCCACCGACCCCAATCCAGAACGGAACTTTGCGAAATGTTTGCAAATCGAAATTATGTCCTGTGATTTTAGCCAAATCGGATATGCCGTATGGGAACCGCAAAGCGGTGTCGCTGCCGCCGTTACCGCTCTTAAAACTCTGGTAGGGCAGGGTATAACTTCCGGCGGACATCAGGGCCACGGCTTTGACCTGCTCCGGGTAAAAGAGCGCGAACCGGTGGACAATCTGGGCGCCCCGCGAGAAGCCAAAGAGCATCACCTGGGGGTTGACCGGGTAGCCTATTATACCCGGCAGGGCCTGGACCAGGCTATGTAATTCGGGTAGGAGTTCTTCGTCGTTGACCATGACTTTGCCGGGGTCGACATAGTTGGGGTCGTACTTCATGGTCGGCGCGACCAGGACGAAGCCGTATTCGTCGGCATAGCTGATCAGGGGCTGGCCGAAGGCGAGGCCGTTATTGCCCATGCCGTGTATTGCCATCACGATTTGCAGGGCGTGGTTGGCCTGGGGCGCGGGCGGCATATGCACGTAAAATTGGGAATCGGCGTAGGGGAATTCGTAAAAACCGGGGTTGGAGTCGAGCCCTTCCTGGGCCGCCTGGGTGCTATCGAGGACGGGCACCGGGGTAGGCTGGCCGGGTCTGGCCGGTTTCGCACCGTTGGAGGTAGGCGGGATGTTTGCGCCCGTTCCGGTGCCAGCGGTCGGTTTAAGGGACTGGGAGACCGGCCTGCCGGCGGGGGTGCCCTGGATGACCTGGACAGGGGCGGGGTTCGGGTTGGGTTGGACTACGGACGGGGCCGAAGCGGTTGGGTTGGTATAATCGGCGCAGGCCGAGAGAGCGAAAATAAGCACCAGCAGACAGCTGAGAGGCTGGAAAATGAGACGTTTAAGGCGCTTGACCATTCTTTAGACTACTCCCCCTGGAATGCACACCGGGCACAAGAAAGAAGCTTGCTATAAGCAAACTGTTCCGCGATATTTGGTTAAAGTTTAATTAATAATTAACGAAAATTTTTATAGTTTCCTGAAAACAGCCAGATTGCGGGGTTAAGATTAAGCAAAGACACGCAAAGAAATTGACAAATTTACCGGCCAAAACCCTACGATGGATTTTAATGATTTGGTTGTTCGGGGAAATCCCACTCTGAAAACCTGAACTCAGTTTATCAAAGATTGGGAAAGTTTACAAGTATTTTACATACCGGCCTTTCAAATTTAACATAAGTTCATTACGGCGAACATTACAAACATCATAGTTCGATTACAATTCTTTATAGATGCATTATCTATAGAGTTTTGCAGCGGGCACTAAAAAAGCCGCTACCCTCTCAGAACGAAAGATAGCGGCTAAAAATTACTCCTTATTCTTCAAAATTTTTCCAAATGCCGTCTAAACGCGGGAAAACACTCCCCGGTCTGTTAGCCCGTCACCTGCTTGCGATTGGACCGGGCCTCGCGGGACTCCTTTCTGGCCTTAATAGCTTCCTTAAGCGGCACCGTCTTGCGGTCTACCAGGCGCGAGAACATCGACCGCTTGTAGGTCTTGAGTTTGTCCGCCGAAGTGAGTTCGGCGTCCTCGTCCCGGCCAGCCTCTTTGGTCGCAGCGTCAAGGGCGCGCCGGTAGCTGCGGCGTTCCAGGTGTGGCAGTAGCTTGAGGGCCTTGCGGTAGCCCCGGTTGCCGCTCGAAAGGGACCGGGCCTCGTGCTTATAATCGCGTTGCTTTTTGTGATAGGGCGACTCTTTGCGGTGGGGTAGTTCGATGTCAGGGGTTTCTTCGGTGTCTTCAACATCGAAAAATTCTTTATCTTGCATAGTAACCTCCTTGGTCGGATTACTTGTCGGGACTTGGGAAGTCCCCGCGTGATGCTACTTTCATACTACTCCTATTGTCCAGGAATAACAAGCGCCCGTTTTTCCTATTCAGGGGAAGGCAAAGTTTTTAGTGTTCAGTTTTTAGTTTTTAGCAGGCAGAAGCCCGAAGTCAGTTTTCAAAACGAGGCTCTCACTTTTCATTCCTTGCTTTCTTTTGTCATTCCGGGGCTTGTCCCCGGAATCTCCAGTCCGTTGGACAATAGCACCGTCGAAGGTCCATGACAGAGTTTTGGACTTTGCATTCGCCTTGTATCCTATTAAATCTACGCTTTTTCGGGTGGCAGTGTTTCATCCGGCCCGTTGGACAATATCCACGTTGTCTCAACACTGGATTCTGACTACTGCCTTCTGCCTTCTGCCTTCTGCCCTCTGCCCTCTGACTACTGACTTGCCATCCGGCGGTTGGGAAGGTAAGCTATAGGCGTAACACCCAGGGAGACATTTTTGTAAAAGATAAAAAGTTTGTGAATTATTTGGCCCGGCAGAGTTGGAGGTAAGACGGTATGGCAGAAGCAGAGAAACGGACCAGTATCGAGGTAATCGTAGAAATTCCCCGCGGTTCGCGCAATAAATACGAGTTTGATAAAGAACGGGGTATCTTCAAGTTGGACCGGGTCCTCTATAGTTCGGTCCACTACCCCAGCGACTACGGTTTTATCCCCGATACCCTGAGCAAGGACGGCGACCCCCTGGATGCCCTGGTGATTATGGAGAGCCCGACTTTTCCCGGCTGCGTGGTGGACGCCCGGCCCATCGGTTACCTCGATATGACCGACGAAGCGGGCCACGACGAGAAAATTTTGTGCGTCCCCACCAAAGACCCCCGCTTTGACCAGATTCACAAGCTGGAAGATTTGGGCCAGCACTGGCTCCGCGAGATTGAGAATTTCTTCTCAACCTACAAAGCCCTCGAAGACAAATGGACCGAACTGGTCGGCTGGCGCGACAAAGGCGAAGCCTGGCAGGTTATCCAGGAGTCGGAAGCGCGCTGGCAGGAATACTTGAAAACGAAACAATCCGGCAAGTAACGGTGCCTAACCCTTTGAATTACCGTATTTTTAGTTGAGCAGGTTTCTACTTGCAAAATCTGGTTTTCAAAGGAGTTAACTCTTGCTAGAAATTCCCGCTTATTATTTCAGGCAGCCGCCTGTGGAGACTTCCCCCGCCACCATCGCCGGGTTCGAACGGCTCTATCGCGAGTATGTCGCGCCGGGCGGCGGCCTTGAGATTCCCTACGACCTGGCCGCACCCCGCTGGCAGTTCCTGTGCTACGTGTGCAACCACAAGAATATTTTGCTGCACGGCTCGGCGGAGCGGAATATCACCGAGTTCGAGCCGCGCCAGTCCAACGACGTGGATGAATTCGGCAACCGCCGGGCTGTCTACGCCGCTTCGGACGGCCTCTGGCCGATGTATTTCGCCATCGTGGACCGCGAGAAAGTATCTTCCCTGATAAACGCCTGTTTCCAGGTTATCGGGCCGGACGGGGTGAAGTCCGAGCCCTATTACTATTTCTCGATAACCGGGGAGGCCCTCGCGGATAACCCCTGGCGCGACGGCATGATTTACCTGCTACCGGGCGCAACCTTCGAGCCGCAACCCCTGCAAGATATTGGGGGCGTTCCGATAGAAGTGGCCCAGTGGGCTAGCCTGGTCGAGGTCACGCCCCTGGCGAAACTGGCCGTTACCCCCGCCGATTTCCCTTTTCTCAAACAGGTTTACGGCCACGACCCGGCGGCCACCATGGAAAAGGTCCGCGCCAACCCGCAGGGGTTCCCCTGGCACGAGTAAGCGGTCCGCTCTCGTTTTAGAGCCGGACCGGGACGCCCCGCTCTTTGAGATATTCCTTGGCCTGGCGGATAGAGTAGTCGCCAAAGTGGAAGATGCTGGCGGCCAGCACGGCGTCGGCTTTCCCGGCGGTAACGCCTTCGTAAAGGTGTTCGAGGTTGCCGACCCCACCGCTGGCTATCACCGGGACATTGACCGCCTCGGCGACAGCGCAGGTCAGTTCCAGGTCGTAGCCGTCGCGGGTGCCGTCTTTGTCCATGCTGGTCAGGAGGATTTCGCCCGCGCCGAGGGCCGCGCCCTTTTTGGCCCACTCGACCGCGTCAAGGCCGGTCGGGGTGCGCCCGCCGTGCAGGTAGACCTCCCAGCCGCCCTCGCGGCGTTTGGCGTCAATTGCCAGGACGATACACTGGCGGCCAAAGTAGCCGGAGCCTTCCTCAATCAGGCCGGGGTTCTGGACCGCCGAGGTGTTGACCGCGACTTTGTCCGCGCCCGCCGCCAGCATGCGCTGCATGTCCTTCAGACTGCGTATCCCGCCGCCGATGGTGAAGGGGATAAAAATCTGCTCGGCGGTCCGGGCGACCATATCCACGACCGTTTCCCGGTTATCGCTACTGGCGGTAATATCCAGGAAGACCAGTTCGTCCGCGCCCTGGGCGTCATAGAAAGCGGCCAGTTCCACCGCGTCCCCGGCATCCCGCAAATTTAGAAATTTAGTCCCCTTGACCACCCGGCCCCCGGTCACATCCAGGCATGGAATTATTCTTTTTGTCAGCATCTTTTTATTCTAGTTTATCCAGGAAAAGACTCGAATTTTAATTAAAATCAATCAGCCAAAAGACCTAATATACTGCAAAGATTTATACCCAGGGTTTTCCACACTTTCCACATAATGTTGATATAGAACAAAAGTTTTGCACAATATCTTGCAAAATGTTGACAACAATGTGTATATCTTTTTGTGTAATTACTTTGTCAGGTTTTTGGCCCTTTTTTTGACAGTTTTAAATGCTGCCAGGAACCCCTGACAGCATTATGTTACCCTATTATACAGCGTACGGTTGTTACAAAATCCCGGCGCTACTTGTCGCCGTAGAGTCCTTCGATTACCTCGTCTTTGATAGTAAAGGAGTGTTCGGGGCCGGGGAATTCTCCGGCCTGGACTTCGTGGCGGTACTGGGTCAGGGCGTCCCCGATGAGCGTCGCGCCGTCGGCGTACTTTTTGACGAAGCGGGGCGTAAAGCGGTCGAACAGCCCGATCAGGTCGTGCATCACCAGCACCTGCCCGTCACATTCGGGTCCGGCCCCGATACCGATGGTCGGGATGTTAATGCTGCGGGTAATCAGCCCGGCCAGGCGGTCGGGAATGGCTTCCAGGACGATGCTAAAGCAGCCCGCTTCTTCCAGGGCTTTGGCGTCGTCAATCAGGCGTTGGGCGGTCTTGGTATCGCGCCCCTGCACTTTGAAGCCGCCGGTCGCGGAGACCAGTTGCGGCAGCAGCCCGATATGGCCCATCACCGGGATGCCGTTCTGGACCAGGGCCCGGACGGTTTCGGCGTGGGTGGCCCCGCCTTCGAGCTTAACGGCGTCCATCCCGGCCTCTTTAAGAAACCGGACGGCGTTGTGGACGGCCTGTTGCGGCCCTTCCTGGTACGAGCCGAAGGGCAAATCTCCGACCAGGACGGCTTCTTTGGTGCCGCGCCGGACCGCTTTGGCGTGGTGAAGCATTTCTTCCATGGTTACAGAGACGGTGCTTTCGTAGCCGAGTACGACCATCGCCAGCGAGTCCCCGACCAGGATGACATCCATCCCGGCGCGGTCGGCCAGCAGGGCGGTCGGGTAATCGTAGGCCGTGACCATGGCGATTTTCTGGGGCGGGTTTTTATCCGGTACGCGGGCGAGTTGCTTGCGTCCGGCGATTTCCGGCACAGTTTTTTTCATTTCAGGGTTTCCCTTTCCAGCCTGCCGTCCGCAAGGGGTACAGCGGCCTTTTGAAAGTACAGGTTTTCATCATCATTGACGCTACGGACGAACGTGAAAGTTTGTCCACCTATATTATACCAAAGGGTGACAAAGTTTTTAGTTTTTAGTTTTTAGTAGGCAGAGGGCAGAAGTCAGAAGGCAGTAGTCAGAAGGCAGAAGGGAGAAGACAGAGGGGAGTAGGCAGAAGGGAGTAGGCAGAAGGCAGAAGGCAGAGGGCAGAGGGGAGTAGGCAGAAGGCAGAAGGCAGAGGGTAGAGGGGAGTAGGTAGAGGGCAGTAGGCAGAGTATTGTCATTCCGTAAGCCGCTTCTAGAAAGGTGACTTGCTAAAAAACGCGCGGCGGGTTACGGAATCTCGCGCGTTGCGTACCGTAAAGCCCAAAACTTTCCCATATTCCGGGCAGAATCAGGTTTCGACCTTACTCACGTTGAACCTGGCTAAGTCTTCGACTGTGATATTGTCCAACGGGACCCACATGTGGGTACCCCGATTCCTCGCTGCGGCTCGGAATGACACTACTCTGACTTCTGCCCTCTACCTACTCCCCTCTGACCTCTGACTTCTACTAAACACTAAATAGTGGCTACTGCCCTCTGCCCTCTGCCTACTGCCTTCTGCCTTCTGCCCTCTGTCTTCTGGCTACTGCCCTCTGCCCTCTGACTACTCCTCCCCCGCTTGACAAGCCTTGCTCCCGGATGATACGCTAAAAAGGCTAAAATTAGCACTCAGGCGATTAAAGTGCTAAAAATCGCTCGTTTTTACCCTGTATAATGAAACCGGTGCCGGGCTGATTGCGTAGATTCCTTGAGGAAGCCTGGCAAATTGGCGTTCAGATATCGGAAAACCAGGTTCTTAATCGGTGTAAAACGGGTATAATAGAGGACAGTAACTCGCCGGAGAAGGCGAGGTAGAGGTGGAGTGAAGTTCCCGGTTAACAGGGTGCAGGTGAACCCATGACGACCAGTAAATTCGAAAAGGGGCCGGAGAATCCCCCGGCTAAAAAGAAGGCCGGACGGCCTCGCAAAAATGTTGAGATAATCGGGCCGAGCGGCGAGTCCGGCGACGATGGCAGCCGCCTGAGCGACCGCCAGCGCGCCATCCTGCGGATTATTATCCAGGAGTTTATCACGACTGCCGCGCCGGTCAGTTCCGAGGCGATTGTCAATAAATATGGCCTGCCCTACAGCCCGGCGACCGTCCGTAACGAGATGGCCGAACTGGAGCAGGGTGGTTATATCTCGCACCCGCATACCTCGGCGGGCCGGATTCCGAGCGACCTGGGGTATCGCTACTATGTGGAGCACCTCATGGAGCGCCGGAGCGGCCTCTCGCCGGTCGAACAGAATACCATCCAGCACCAGTTTTACCAGTTGCAGATGGAGTTTACCGAGTGGTTGCGCCTGGCGGCCTCGGTTACGGCCAATACCGCCCATAACGCGGCCCTGGTCTCGACCCCCCGCGTCTACGACAACCGCCTGAAATACGTCCAGTTAATCGGGGTCCAGGAACGGGCTGTCCTGCTGGTGATTGTGACCCAGGACGGCTCGGTAAAAGAGCAGATGCTGACGCTGGAAGACCCGGTGACGCAAAATGAGTTGACCCAGGTCACGAACCGGCTGAATACGCTGCTTTCGAACCTGAACCGGCCCAAGATGGAAGCGCGTATCAAGGATTGGCCGGACGACCTGACCAAGTTTGTGGCCGGGCGCATGGTCGAAACCTTCAAGGCGCTCGACCGCTACAAGGACGCCCAGATTTACCGCGACGGCCTGGTCAACATCTTGAACCAGCCCGAATTTAGCGACATCGGGCGGGTCCGGCACGTGGTCCAGGTCATCGAAAACGGCCAGACCATCACCAGCATCATCCCGGAAGTCCTTTCGAGCGACGGGAACGCGGTCCAGGTCATCATCGGCGGGGATAACCGTTTTGACGATTTAAGGTTGTTGAGCGTGGTCCTGGCGCGGTACGGCATTGACGGCCAGATGGCCGGGGTGGTCGGGATTGTCGGGCCAACCCGCATGGAGTATAACCGGTCGATTTCGACGGTCCAGTATATCGCCAACCTGTTGAGCGGGTTGGTCACCGAACGGCGCGGCTAGGTAGGGTGGGAAGACTGCTCGGAGATAATTTTAGAAACTTTCAGAATTTAGCCCGGTCGTGCGAAAAAGACCTGTAACCGGCGCCCGCGTGGCCGGTTATATCCCTTTGATGCGGAAAACATATACAAGTCTAACAGAGCTTTTATAGCTTTAAGGCTTAAAGCGCAATATAATTAGCTGATAATTTATTTTTAATGAGGTGATACCAAAAGTGAGTGCAGAGACTAACGTGAATGGGGGCAATCCCAATCCCAACACCAAAACGGACAATGAAGCGGTCGAAACTCCCCAGGAGGAACTATCGGTCGAGGAGTTGAAACAGCAGTTAGCGGAAGAACAAAAGAAGACCGCGACCCATTATGATAATTTCGTGCGCGCCAGGGCCGATTATGAGAACCTGAAACGCCGCACGGAAGCCGAACGAGCCAAGTTAAATTCCGAAATCCGCGAGAAAGTGCTGGTCAGAATCCTGCCGGTCGTGGATGATTTCGAGCGCGCCTTGCAAAATGTGCCGGAGAACCTCAAGGGCGAAGCCTGGCTAAATGGCGTGAACATGATTGAAAAGAAGCTCAAAACATTTTTAGAGCAAGAAAATGTCAGCGAAATCCCGGCGGAAGGCCAGGAGTTCGACCCGCGCGTCCACGATGCGGTCCACCGCGACGAGGAAAGCACCGGGGACAAGGATGTAGTCCAGGCGGTTTACCAGAAGGGCTATAAACTTGGTGACAAAGTAATACGCCCGGCGGTGGTAAAAGTCGGCCGGCAATAAAAAGAGAAGATAGTACAAACAATGAGCAAGCGTGACTACTACGAGGTTCTAGGGGTTTCGAAGTCCGCGACGGACGACGAATTAAAGTCGTCCTATCGCAAGTTAGCCAAGAAATATCACCCGGATGTAAACAAAGAACCGGACGCCGAAGAAAAGTTTAAAGAGGTTACCGAAGCCTATAACGTCCTGACCGATAAGCAGAAACGCGCCGCTTACGACCGCTACGGTCACGCCGGTATGAGCGGGGCGGGTGCGAACCCGTTTGAAGGTTTTAGCGGGGTGGGCGGCTTTAGCGACATCTTCGAGCAGTTCTTTGGCGGCATGAACGGGGTAGGCGGCCAGCAGCAGCAGCGCCGGGTCCAGAAAGGCGCGGACCTGAAGACAACCCTGGTGCTTACTTTCGAGGAAGCCGTCTTTGGCGTCGAAAAGGAAGTAACCGTCAACCGCTACGACACCTGTGGCCGCTGTAAGGGGAACCGCAGCGAACCGGGCACCGAAACGGCCCGCTGCGAGGTCTGTAAGGGCACCGGGGAGATTCGCCGGACCCAGAACAGCATCTTCGGCCAGTTCGTCAATGTCACGAGTTGCGACCGCTGCCGGGGCGAGGGCCGGATTGTAGTCACGCCCTGCAAAGAGTGCCGGGGTGAGGGGCGGGTCCGCGTGACCAAGCCGCTCATGGTAAAAATCCCTGCCGGGATTGACGCCAACCGCCAGATTCGGATTACCGGTGAAGGCGAGGCCGGTCCGCGCGGTGGGGTGCCGGGCAACCTTTATGTCAGTATCGTGGTCAAGGAACACCCGGTGTTCCAGCGCCGCGAGAACGACATCCTGCTCGACCTGCCCCTGACTTACTGGCAGGCCGCCCTGGGCGACCGGGTGGAAGTGCCGACTGTCGACGGCCCGATGGAACTGGAAATCAAACCCGGTTCGCAGAATGGCGATATTCTCAAGTTGCGGGAGAAGGGCGTGCCTTATCTCCAGGGAAATGGCCGGGGCGACCAGTTGGTGAACCTGAAGGTGGTCGTGCCGAAAAAGCTGACCGAGGAGCAGCGCCGGTTGTTAACGGAGCTGTCCAAGACGATGCCGCGCGAGAAAATCGGCAAGACTTCCGCCGCCGAGAAGGAACACGAGGAAAAGGGTTTCTTTGGCCGGATAAAGGACGCCCTGGGCTCGAATTAATCTAAAAAGTTGCTTCGGGTGTTATAATTATATAACAAGAGATGTTGCGGAAAGCTCCACTCGGTGGGGCTTTCTTTTATAGGTTTTGCTATAATTTTGCTTATTGGAATTGGAAAGAAAAGAATCGCGGGTAGCCCATGATTCAGGAAGACAAACCAGGAAAAATAACCCCGGCCCGGCCCGGTCGCACCGTCGACCACGACCACGCGCACGACCATTCCCATGACGACCATTCGCACGGTCACGGGGAGGACGGCCACACCGACGGGCACAATCACGCGCACGGGCAGGTGATGACCCGTTCGGACGGCAAGGTCTCCAACCTGTTCAAAATCAGCCTGATTTTGACGGCGGGTTTTGTGGTGTTCCAATTTATCGCCGGCCTCATGGTCAACAGCCTGGCCCTTATTTCCGATGCCGGGCACAACCTGACCGACGCGATGGCCCTGGCCTTTAGCTGGTTCGCCCTGGTGCTGGCCCGCCGCTCTCCCGATAACCGCAAGACCTATGGCTACCACCGGGCCGGAATCCTGGCCGCGACCCTTAACGCCGCGACCCTCATTCTGATTTCTTTGTACGTCTTTTACGAGGCGGTCCAGCGCATTTTCCACCCGGAGCCGGTCGAGGGCGAGGTTGTGGTGATTGTGGCGACCGTCGCTTTTCTCCTGAACGGTGGGATTACACTGGCCTTTGTCCGGGCCTCCAAGGACGACCTGAACGTCCGTAGCGCCTTTATCCACCTGCTGGGGGACGCCCTTTCTTCGCTGGGTGTCATTATCGCCGGGTTGATTATGTGGTTCACCGGGCTGGCTATTTTCGACCCCCTGGTTTCGATTCTAATTGGCCTGTTCATTTTGTGGTCGAGTTGGAGCATCATCAAGGAGGCCACCAACGTCCTGCTGGAAGGTATCCCGGAAGGGCTGGACATGGTCAGCCTTATGCACGACCTGATGGAAATTCCGAACGTCAACAGCGTCCACGATTTGCACGTCTGGACGCTCGGCGGCAGCAACCGGATGCTGTCGTGCCACATCCTGACCAATGAAACGACCCTGCACGAGGCTAACACGACGGTTCACCTGATTAAGGAGATGCTGGTGGATAAATACCGGATTCACCACGCCACTATCGAGCTTGAGTGTGAGAACTGCGAGATGCCCGAACTTTATTGTACGGTCATCAGCGGGCATGGTGCGGTCGTCAACAGCCACGACTGACGCATAATTAAACAAGGTTGCCCACCTGCTCACTAATAAAGTATAGGTGAAGGTGGGCAACCCGCAACAAATTATGTTAGGTTGTCATTACAGTAAAGAACAAATTTGCCTCTTTTTATCCCATAATATCAGGTCTGGCTGAATACCTATCACACCTTACGGGTGTTAGCAGTTTCCACACCGTTGGCGAATAGCACAGTCAAAAACTTTGTCATTCCGTAAGCCGTTTTTAGAAAGGTAACTTGCCAAAAACGAACGGCGGCTTACGGAATCTCGCGCCAGTGGCGTTTCGTACAGACCTAAACTAGCCCATTTCTCAGGCAGAATCAGGCTTCGACCTGTCTCACGTTGAACCCGACGAAGACCTCGGCCTTGCGTTATGCCACCGAGGCCCGGAGGCGGGTGTCTCAATTCCTCGATTACGCTTGGATAAAGTACTCTGATTGGCTTGTTGAAGTCTTTATTTGTACCCGGTATCGGTTCAAAAAAAAGAATAAGGAAACTTATATTGACAGAAGAAAAGAACTTGAAAATCCGCTCTGAAACGATAGCGGACTACGCCGGGATTGCGGCGGTAAATTTTGCCGCTTTTGGCATGACCGAGGAAAGCTCGATTGTGGCTTTGCAGCGCCAAAGCGAGAATTTCGACCCCGACTTATCGCTGGTGGCCGAGATAGATGGCAGGGTAGCCGGGCATGTCATGTTTATGCCGCACCGGGTCCAACTGCTGGGAGAAACGGTCCGGGCAGTGAATTTAGCCCCGATTAGCATCCTGCCGGAGTACCAGAAAAAGGGTATTGGCGGCAAGCTGATTGAGGCCGGGCATAACCTGGCCCGCGAGAAGGGCTATGACTTTAGCTTTTTGCTGGGCCACCCGACCTATTACCCGCGCCTGGGCTATCTGCCGAACGCCTACGGGTTCAGCACTTTGAAAGCGACGGTGGGCTTCTCCCGACCTGGCAGGGACCAGTCCCATGACCTGCCCGCCCTGACCACTCGCCCGGTCAAGCAGGGCGATGGCCCGACCCTGTATAGCCTGTGGCGGGAGAATTTCTTGCCCGAAGTCGATTTCAGTCTCGACCCCGGCGAGGCCCTGGTCGAGTGGGTCAGCCCCAACCCGGCGGTGGAAGCCCTGGCTTTTCTTTCGGAGGACGGTTCGGAAATAGTGGGCTACTGCCGCACCCGCAAGGCGACCCCTGAGAAGCCTATCATGTTCCTGGCTAAAGACGGGGCCGTGGCGAGGGCAATGCTCGAATTGTTGGCCGAAAAGAAGGCTGAACAGGGGGAGGCTTCGGCGGTGGAGTTCGAACTGCCGCTCCACCCTTCGGCAAGATTGAGCGCCGAACTGGGCGGCGGGGCGCATTGCCGGACCGGGATTTATACGATGGCCTGTCCGCTCCGGCCCAGCCTTTTTGACGAGTATTATGCCCAGGTGAACGCCGGGGAACGCCCGCCCGGTTTTCCCATCTGGCCGACCGCGTTCGAGTTAAGTTGAATCAAAAAGCCCCGGCACACGCGCTGCCGGGGCTTTTTTAATTCTGAGTCCCAAAAAATTGGGAAGGATTAGCGCCTAGAGGGTGGCGTTGGGTTTGCCGCGCCGCCCCAGCATAATCAGGGCACCGAGCGCGCCAAAGACCAGGCCCAACCGGAAACCCTGGGCGAAATAATCCTGGCGCGGCTTTTTATAATCATCGAGGTAAGGTTGCATCGGAAATTTCCTTTCAGCGGGCGGTCAGCAGGCCGTCCAAAAAAGCCAGTGGGTTGCCCCGGCTAGACGCGGGTCCCCCGGAACAACGCCTTGATAGCGCCCCGGATACCGGCCAGGATAGCCGCGATTTTGACCAGCGGCGAGACTACGCCCTCGCCCACGTAGGCCACGGTCGCTTTCGCGCTGTCGGCGGTCTCCGAAACCTTGTCAATCAACGGCCCCACTTTCGTATCGGTCAGCTTGGTTATGACGCTGACCAGCACCAGGATGGCCGCCACCAGGGCGATAGTAACCACCAGCAGGCCGCAGGCAAAGAACGACATGACGACAGTCGCCTCATAGCTGGCGACGCGCAGGGCCTGTTCCGGCACCCAGATAAATATCGCAATTGGAACCAGTATAATTACGAGGGCTACGACTATGCCGCCAATAATGGCTAAACCTTTGCTCATTGAGCTAATCTCCTTCTGTTGACCTGAAATTGCCGGTAGGGGCAATATCTTGTTACGAGCGTAAGGCGCAAATAAACCTGGGGCGCGGCCTTAGCAACAGCCAATATACCCTGCCATAAAACTGTTAAGGGATGGTTGGTGACCCGGTCCGATTTGGTGCGTGCGAAAAGACCGGGAACTGCTTGGGCAACCAGTTGCTGGCAACCTTTCGCCAGCGAAGAAAGTTTGTGGGCAGAATCGCAAGGGCTTTACATCACGATTCGGGCCAGCGGACGTTTCCCGGTGGGTAAATCACGCCGGGTGGTTATGGAATTAACAAACCTGGTCGAGCAATTTTAGTATAGCACAAGCCGTTCCCGGCTACAAAGGATGGCAGGCTTATTTGCCTTTTTCGGTGGGCAGTTTGGCCTGGACCCAGCTTAAGGTGCCTCCCTGGACGTTGAATAACCGTTTGAGTCCGGCCTGGCTGGCAAACATCGCAGCCTGGGCGCTCCGGGCCCCCGAACGGCAAATGAGCAAAACATCTTTATCCTGGGGAATTTCAGCGAGGTGCTGCGGAAAGGTGCTGAGCGGTATCAGTTGGGCGTCTTTGGCGTGGACTTCGACGTATTCGTAGGGTTCGCGCACGTCAATCAGGACGGCTTCGCCTTTAGCCAGCATTTCCTGGGCTTGCTGTACCGTTACTTCCTTGAACCCAGCCTGGTTTCCTCGATTAGAGAACATTTAATAGCTCTTTCTATTTTTAACAAAGTCTTTTTAAAAGTGTTTCCTATACTTCTACTTCCCGAATACTCCGTAATTTTAGCGAACATTCCGATATATCGCAACAAGAAAAGTGTTTAGTGTTCAGTTTTTAGTGTTTAGTAGGCAGAAGGCAGAAGTCAGTTTTTAGTTTGAACCTTCCGCATTATCATTCTGGCTCTACCTTGTGATTCCTTGCTTGTTTATGTCATTCCGGGCGACTAACTTTGTCATTCCGTAAGCCGTCTCCAGAAAGGTGACTTACCTTAATCGAACGGCGGCTTACGGAATCTCGCGCGTTGCGTACCGTAAAAACAATAATTGTCCCGTATTTCAGGCTTAATGAGACCTCGACCTAACGCATGTTGGACCTGGCGTGAAATCTGGATTCAAAGCCCCTGACTGTGATATTGTCCACCGGACCGGAGATTCCTCGACTGCGCTCGGAATGACAAGTTAGAGGCTTTACTCATACTGGGAAAATTGCCCAGGGTGTAAAAGAAAATCCAAAATGAAATGAGCCATCCCAGGTTTGAAATTCGGGATGGCTCATTTCATTTCAGCTAGAAATAGTTTTAATCTGTGAGGTTAGGCCTGCGAGGCTGCCTTCAGGCCCTGCTCCAGGTCCCACAAAATGTCTTCAATGTCTTCCAGGCCGATGGAGAGACGAATCATGTCGGGGGAGACACCGCCCGCCAGTTGTTCTTCCTCGCTCAGTTGGGCGTGGGTGGTGCTGGCCGGGTGAATGACCAGCGACTTGGCGTCGCCTACGTTCGCCAGGTGGCTGAACAACTGGACCCGCTCGATAAACCTGCGCCCGGCGTGGTAGCCGCCCTTGATGCCAAAGGTGAAGATGGCCCCGGCCCCTTTGGGCAGGTATTTTTTCGCCAGCTCGTAATAAGGGCTGTCCGGCAGCGAGGGGTAGTTGACCCAGGCTACCTGCGGGTGTGAGTGCAGGAATTCGGCGACCTGGCGGGCGTTGGCGACGTGGCGGTCCATCCGCAGGCTCAGGGTTTCGAGCCCTTGCAGGAACATAAACGAGTTAAAAGGGCTGAGGGCCGGACCCATATCGCGCAGGCTTTCGACCCGCGCCTTCATAATAAAGGCGAAGTCGCCAAAGGTCTCGAAAAAGTGAATGCCGTGATAGCCCTTGCTCGGCTCGGTCATAGCGGGAAAGTTGCCGTTGTCCCAGGGGAACTTGCCGCTATCGACGATAATACCGCCGATGCTGGTGCCGTGTCCGCCGATAAACTTGGTGGCCGAGTGGACCACCAGGTCGGCTCCCCACTCAATCGGGCGGCACAAATAGGGCGAGGCAAAGGTGTTATCCACAACCAGGGGCAGGCCGAATTCATGGGCGATTTTGGCGACCGCTTCGATATTCATCACGTCGATTTTGGGGTTGCCAATCGTTTCGGCATAAAGGACTTTGGTCTTCGGGGTGATGGCCTTGCGGAAGTTTTCCACGTCAAAGCTGTCTACAAAGGTCGTATTGATGCCCATCTTGCGGAAGCTGATGTCAAGCTGGGTATAGGTGCCGCCATAGAGGGTGTTGCTGGCGACGATTTCGTCTCCGTGGCTGAGCAGGGTAAACAGGGTGATGAACTGGGCCGATTGGCCGCTAGAAACGGCCAGCGCGCCAACGCCCCCTTCCAGCGAGGCCACTCTTTCCTCAAAGGCGGCGGTGGTCGGGTTCATGATGCGGGTGTAGATGTTGCCGAACCGTTGCAGGGCGAACAGGTTCGCGGCGTGGTCCGGGTCGTCGAAAACGAACGAACTGGTCTGGTATATGGGCATGGCGCGGGCCCCGGTGGCCGGGTCGGGGCGTTGCCCGGCGTGGAGAGCGCGTGTATTAAACCCAAATTTTCGGTCTTCAGCCATAGTATTTCCTCTTTTAAGTCAGGTGAGTAGTTTTAGTGATTTTAGTTCTTTTTGAAGAAGATATTTCAGGACGCATTATGACACAGCCATTCTAAAAGCGCCAGTGTTTAGAGTAGTCAGAGGGCAGAGGGCAGAGGGCAGAAGGCAGAAGGCAGAGGGCAGAAGGCAGAGGGCAGAGGGCAGAGGGCAGAGGGCAGAGGGCAGAGGGCAGAGGGCAGAGGGCAGAGGGATACAAAGTTTTTAGTTATCAGTGTTTAGTTTTTAGTAGCCCCGCCACGTCTTGCGGGTGCGTGTGCGGTACGAAATAGAAATAAAGACAATTGAGACCGCCTGAAGTGAAAAACTGCCTACCGGCTTCTGACTACTACCCTCTGCCTTCTGGCTACTGCCTACTGCCTTCTGCCCTCTGCCTACCGGCTACTGCCCTCTGCCCTGTTAAATGTTATTGACAAAATTTTAACAAATTTGCTTTTTTCAAAAAGACCCTGTATAATACCACAAGCTGTATAAATTTTTGTTGAAATGCCACTAAATGTTGTGGTTTGTTAAAAATTTCTCAGGGGAATTGTGAATTTACCGCCAATAAATTTAAGCGGAAAAGGCTCCAATCCCGGTGACGCAGAACTCGCTGAAACTTTCAGCCAGAAGGTGCAACGTCGCTGGGATAGGAGCCTTTTTCTTTGTGTCGGCCTCGATGGTAGCGCCGACAAACTGCCTTCCTCCCTGGCCGGGCAGCCGGTCGAGGACGGCCTGTTCGAGTTTAACCGGCAAATTATCGAGGCTACCGCCGAGTTTGCCGCCATCTATAAGCCCAATATAGCCTTCTACGAGCAAAGCGGGCCGCCAGGTTTGGTCGCTCTGAAGCGGACCTGCGACTGGCTGAAAAGCCGGCATCCTGAGATTCCGATTCTCCTCGACGCGAAACGTGGCGACCTGGCTAACACAAACGAAAGCTATGCCGCCGCGTTTTTTAATTATTACGAGGTCGATGCCGTGACGGTCCAGCCCTATATGGGGGCCGGGCCGCTCGCGCCGTTCCTATCCCACCCGGAAAAGGGGATCTTCGTCCTCTGCCATACCTCTAACCCCGACTCGGCCAGTTTCCAGGGGCAAGTGGTGGCCGCGACGGACGAGTATCCCGCCGAGCCGCTCTATCACCGGGTCGCAAGGCTGGCGGCGGGGCCAGAGTGGAACTATAACGGCAATGTCGGGCTGGTGACGGGCGCGACCTTCCCCGCCGAACTGGGCGAGATTCGAAGCCTGGCTCCCCAACTCCCCTTCCTCATCCCCGGCATCGGGGCGCAGGGGGGCGACCTGGAGCAGTCAATGGCAAACGGCCTGGACGAACGGGGCGGGGGTGTGCTGGTAAACGCCAGCCGCAGCATCATTTTCGCCTCGAAAGGGGCCGATTTTGCCGAGGTTGCCGGGCGTGAAGCCGGAAAGCTGGCCCAGGAAATGCGGGAAGTCTGGGAAAAGGTAATGACCGCCCGCCGCTAATAAGGAGCATAAATAGAGAAATGGAAACTTCGGACCTTACAACTACCATCACCGGGCAGGACCGGGCTAAACTGGCCGATATGCTTTTTGAAATCGGGGCGGTCAAGTTTGGCGCGTTCCGCATCAAACTGCACGAAACCCGGCCCGATGCCCCGCTTTCGCCGATTTATCTCAACTTCCGGCTGCTGCGGAGCTATCCCGAAGCGCTGGGGTTTGCCGCCGAACTGCTCCTGAAACTGGCCGGGCCGCTCGAATACGAACTCCTGGCCGACATCCCGACCGGCATCACGCCGATTGTGGCCGTGATGACCTACCTGGGGAAAGTCCCGATGATTTCGCCCCGCAAGGAGACCAAGGCTTACGGCCTGGGCGTGGCGATTGACGGCGAGTACAAAGAAGGGCAGCGCGTCCTGCTGGTGGACGACCTGATTTCCGCCGGGGACAGCAAGTTCGATGCTATCGAAAAACTGCAAAAAGGCGGGTTGGTGGTCGAGGATGTCCTGGTCGTGGTGGACCGGCAGCAGGGCGGGGCGGCGATGTTGACCGAGAAGGGCTTCCGGCCTCACGCGGTCGTGACTATCAGCCAACTGCTCGAACGCTACCGCCAGACCGGGGCGATTGACGAAGACCGTTACCACCAAGTAGTGGAATACCTGGGGCTGAAATGAGATTACCCGGCCTGGCTGACCCGCACGTGCACCTGCGCGAACCGGGTAGCGAAGAAAAAGAAGATTTTTACACCGGCACCTGCGCGGCCCTGGCGGGCGGTTTTACGGCGCTGCTGGATATGCCGAACAACCCGACGCCGACCGTTTCGGCGGAAGCCCTGGCCGAGAAGAAACGGCTGGCCGCCGCCAAGATTGTCTGCGACGTGGGCTTTAATTTTGGCGCGACCCCGACCAATGCCCCGGTCTACCCGGCGGTAATACCGGAAGTGGCCGCTCTCAAGGCTTACCTGGGCGAGACTCACGGACCGATTGTCTTTGGCAGCCTGGAAGGGATGCTTTCGGTCTTTCAGGGTTGGAATTCGCCCAAGCCAATTATGATACACGCCGAGGGACCGATTGTAGCGGCTACGATTGGCCTGGCGGCGCTCTATGACCGGCGCATCCATATCTGCCACCTGTCGAAGGCGGACGAACTGACGCTGGTCCGGGCGGCTAAAGAGCGGGGTTTGAAAGTGACCTGCGAGGTGGCCCCGCATCACCTGTTTTTGACCCGCGAGGATGCCGCGCCGGAGCGCCTGGGGCCGTATGGCCGGATGAGCCCGGCCTTGCAGACGGGCCGGGATATTGACGAACTCTGGCAGGGTCTGGCCGATGGCGCGGTGGATATGATTGCTACCGACCACGCCCCGCACACTCGCGCCGAGAAAGAAAGTTCCAAACCGCCATTCGGCGTGCCGGGTCTCGAAACGGCCTTTCCCTTGCTCTACCGGGAAGTTTACCGGGGCAAGGCCGGGCTGACGCTCGACCGGCTGGTAGAACTGATGGCTATCGCCCCGCGCCGGGTCTTTGGACTGCCACAAGGGGATAGCGAAATAGAAATTGACGATACCGAGTTCATTATTAGCAGCGAGAACCTGCACACCAAATGCGGCTGGACCCCTTTCGAGGGGCAAACGGGCCGGGGCAGGGTGCGCCGGGTATGGCTGCGCGGCCAGCTTGTTTTCGAGGATGGCCGCGTGTTAGCTTCGCCAGGAAGTGGTCGGGTTTTATTTAGTGCGTAGAACGTAAAACGTTGAACGTTAAACGGGAAGCCAGCAGCATAAATTCACGTTTAGGGTCAAGGTTTTAGGTTAAACGAGGTTTTAAGGGGGAAAAATGTTGACTTACAATGATTCCGTCGCCAGGGGTGGGATTGCCGAACCGGTTAACGGGAGCTGGCAGGGCAAGGATATTATCTCGGTTGAGCAATTCACCAAAAGCGACCTCGACCAGTTGTTTGAGGTTACCGCCCGTATGAAACGCATCAAAGAGATGAACGGCTCGACCGATATTCTGCGGGGGAAAATCCTGGCTAACCTCTTTTACGAGGCCAGCACCCGTACCGATGCCAGCTTCAGTATCGCAATGAAACGGCTGGGCGGTGAGGTCCATAATATCGTTGGGGTGCAGTTTTCCTCGGTATCCAAGGGCGAAACCCTGGCCGATACGGTCCGCGTCCTTTCGGGCTATACGGACGTGCTGGTGCTGCGCCACCCCCAGCAGGGCGCGGCGGCGACCGCGGCCCAGGCCATTCACGCCCAGTGCCGCCTGACCGGGAGCGGCCCGGTCCCGCTGATTAACGCGGGCGACGGTGTCGGTGAGCACCCGACCCAGGCCCTGCTCGATATGTATACCATCGTCCAGAAGTTCAACCGGATTGACGGTCTGACCGTCGCAATGGTCGGCGACCTCAAACATGGGCGGACGGTCCATTCGCTGGCCCGGTTGTTGAGCTTCTACAGCGGGGTCAAGTTGATACTGATTGCGCCGCCGAGCTTGCAAATGCCGCCGGACCTGCTCGAAGAATTGCGACGACGAGGGGTCGAGACCAAACTTGCGGACAGCATCGAGGAAGTCTCCCACGAGGCCGATGTCTGGTATATCACCCGTGTCCAGAAAGAACGCTTTGACAGCGAGGACGCCTACCGCTCGGTCCAGGGCAGCTACAGCGTCAACGCCGAGACGGTCAGCCGGATGCGCTCCGAAGCGATTATTATGCACCCACTGCCGCGTGTCGGTGAAATCTCGGAGGACGTGGACAGCCTGCCCCAGGCGGTTTACTTCGAACAGGCCGTCAACGGTATGTATGTGCGTATGGCAATCCTGGCCGGGGTGCTGGGGCGCTGGTAAACCACGCCGGTAAGCCGGGTGTTTTTGAAAGAGATTTTGAAGGTAAGATGAAATCAACTTACGATATTGATAAGAGTTACGACGCCAACTATGCCGAGGGGCCGGTTTTCGAGGGCGAACTGCCCGACCTGGCGGCCCTGAACGCAGGGCTGCCCCCGGCGACCTTCCTGGGTTACCGGGTCAACAGCACCTTTGGCGTCCCGGCGGGGCCGCTTCTCAACTCGGCCTATATCGGGCTGTACGCCCGGCTTGGCTTCGATGTCCTGACCTACAAGACGGTCCGCACCGCCTACGCGCCCTCGCACCCTTTCCCGAACGTGCGGGCGGTCGATACCGCGCCCGGCTGGTATCATACAAATGGCAAAAATGAAAAACCGGCCCTTTTCACCCTGCCTGAGTTGGACGAGAGCCAGCCCCAGCCGCACCTGAGCATCACCAACTCCTTCGGGATGCCGAGCAAAGACCCGGCGGTCTGGATGGCCGATGTGGCGCTGGCGAAAGCCTCGCTCCAACCGGGTCAGGTGCTGGTGGTGAGTGTGGTCGGGACTTCCCGGCCCGGCGGCACCCTGGCCGACCTGGCGAACGACTTTGCCGAGGCGGCAAGGCTGGCGGTCCAGGCCGGGGCCGATGCCATCGAGGCGAACCTGAGTTGCCCGAACGTCAAGGCGAGCGAAGGCAGTCTCTACCAGAGCCCGGCGGCGGTCGGCGCGGTGGCCGGGGCGTTGGCGGCGGCTTTAGGCAAAACTCCCTTCTTGCTGAAGATGGGTTACCTGGAAGACAAAAAGCTCATCCGAGAAGTGGTCGAAGCGGCGGCGAACGGTGGGGCGGCGGGTCTGGCCGCTATAAATACCATTCCGGCCAGGGTTTACCAGGCCCCGGAGGAGCAGGCTTTGCCGGGGGATGGCCGGTTGGTGAGCGGGATTTGCGGGGCCGGTATCCACGAGGCCGGGCTGGCGATGGCCGGGCGTTTGCTCGAAGCGCGCCGGGAGGCCGGGCTTTCCGCCGAGAAATTTGCCCTGGTGGGCGTGGGAGGAGTGATGACCGGGGCGGATGCCCTGGCCTATCTCGACCTGGGTGCCGATGGAGTCCAGAGCGGCACCGGGGCGATGTGGAACCCCTACCTTGCGGTGGAGCTAAAACAACTCCTGAAAGCGGCGGATCCTGTCCGCTAAATTAAAATAGCTTAATCCATATATTCAAGAGAACAAAGTTTATCCACATGAGCTTCATAAAGGCGTCGTAGCGGCGACTTTTATGAAGCTCAATTGTAATGTTCCGGTAATTGATTTTCGTTAATTTTATGCTATATTTCTCTTTAGGAAAAGGTTTCTGGGGCATCGCGAAAACCTTTTTACCAACACCAGAATTAAGTCTAAAAAAGAATACGAACGACCCGATTTAATTGTTCCTCAGCAGTCTTAAAAAAACTTAACAGCCGTAATCTTTGAAAAACGTTGCCAGCGTTTCAGCGGCTTTCAACAAGCAATCAAGGGTAGAGATAAGGGTATAAACAGGTAATGATGGACCCGGCAATATTAACAATTTTGAAAAAAGGCGTGGAAGAAGCTAACCTCGGCCATAAAATCCAGGCTCGCGCATATTTCTTTGAAATCCTGACCATGGATCCGAACAATGAATACGCCCTGTTGTGGCAGGCTTATCTGAGCGACGACCCTTACAAGGCGGTCGAGTTTTTAGAGCGACTTTTGAGGTTGCAACCCCGCCACAAAACGGCCCGCGCCTACCTGAAACAGGCCCACCAGCGCTGTGAAGAATTCGAGCGGCGGCGCAAGAACAATAATTTTAGCGATTTCTTCCAGACCTATAATGTTTCGGGGCGGCAGGGTTTGCCGGTGCCTTACCTGGGGGATTACCTGGTCAACCAGGGTCTGATTACCTCTCAGCAACTCGAAATGGCCCTGAAACTGCATGCCAATCTTAAGGAGCGCGGCCACCCCAAACCGATAGGCCGGGTGCTGGTCGAGTTGGGCTACATCAACAACGAGCAACTTAACCGCTGGCTCCAGCAGCAAAACGATGACCTCGAAACTTTTTACCTGCGCAACCTGGCATAACTTAAAAGAACCCTGAAATGTCTTGGCCCCTTTGCCGTAAAATTTCTATAGCATTCGCCCGCACTAAAAAAGCTTTGTCGTATTCCTTTAACAAAGAAGTGCCCCGACCTTGTCATTCTGTAAGCCACTTATTGAATGACGATTTGCTCTTTTCGAGTTGTGGCTTACAGAATCTCGCGCCGTTGGCGTATAGTACAGTCTAAAACTTATCCACCTCTCAGGCAGAATCAGGCTTCGACCTGACGCACATAGGACCTGGCAAAGCCTTCGACCTTGCGTTTTGCCAACGGCGCGAGATTCTGTAGAAGGCTCTTTGCTCTTACAAAACGTTCGTCATTACAGCCTTCTACAGAATGACAATGGGTGCGACCTTATTCTAAATTGCAGACTTTGTTTGTACCAAAACTTGTCTAACAAACTACTCAGACTGACTATGGTGGGGTTCTTCCGTACCCGGCTTAACCGCTAAACCTGGACGACATAACGCCTGCCGATTAGTTCGATGCCGCCCGCCTCGGCCAGCCTCTGCTCCGCCTCAAAAAGGTTTTGAGCCAGCGCGTAACCCCGGTCGTCCTGGGGCAAATTCCCCATAAGGTAGCGGTACATAGCGGCGGTCTTTTCGGTGGAGAAGCGCGAAAACCCCTCTTGCAAAGCTTTCTCGATGGTTGCCCCTGTATGCAGGCCGTGGCTGCGAAAATGCTGCCAGAACTCGAATTTGCCCCCGGTTTCAAGGAAAGAGTTTACAAAACCCTCTTTCGCCTCAAGCAGGCCGCCGCTTTTTATGACGTGCGCCATACCGTAGAGCCACTCCGAGGTTTTGGGGTCAATTTCCTCGTAGGCGAAATCCTCGATGATAATCTTGCCGCCCGGCTTCAGTAAAGACCGGGCCTTTTCGAGCGCTTCCGCCAGGGGCGGGATGTGGTGGAGAGAGCGGGTAAACAGCACGGCGTCGAAAGGTTCTTCCTCGAAGTCGGGCCAGGTGACCTGGCGGGCGTCAATCCCCAGGCTGCGGGCCTGTTCGACCGCGCCGGGGTCGGCGTCCACGGCGATAATCTGATAGCCGAGGTTTTGCAGTTCGAGCGCCAGTTCGCCCTTGCCGCACCCGACCTCAAGGAGGCGTTTGGGAAAAAGAGAAAGGTTAGCCTGGACGAATTTGACTGTATCAGTGGTAGCAATATCAACCGGACGCATGGTTTTTCCTTTCTAACCGGAAATTACTTGCCTTTGGCCGGACCGTAGGCGGTAATCAACCGCTCGATAAGCTGGTCGGTCTTCTCGTCCACCACCTGCAAAGCGGGATGGCTGTCGTACCAGGCGACCATCTCCGCCGCACCCTGGGGGAAGGGGATAGTGGCGGCGTAGCCGGGGACCAGCTTTTTGATTTTGCTGTTATCGAAAATCATCGAGTGCATTTTATCGCCCAGGATGCCCTCGCCCCAGCCCGCGTCAACCTCGTTGATACGGTCGGAAGCGACATGGACGATTTTGGCTTCGACCCCCGCCGCGCTGGCGATGATTTCGGCGATTTGATTCCAGGTCAAAAGGTCGTCCGAGGTGATATGGACCGATTCACCGATGGCGTGAGGGTTGCCGAGCAGCCCGACAAAGCCCTTGGCGAAGTCACGGTGGTGGGTCAGGCACCAGAGCGATTCGCCGTCACCGTGGAGGACAATCGGCTTCCCGGCGCGCATCCGGTTTAAGACGGTGTGGCCGCCATGGAGCGGGAAGGACCAGGGCGAATAGGTGTGGGAAGGGCGCACGATGGTGATGGGGAAATTTTCTTCGCGGTAGGCTCTAACCAATAATTCCTCGCAGACAATCTTCTGGCGGGAGTAATGCCAGTAAGGGTTGTGGAGCGGGGTCGATTCGGTGACTGGCCAGTTGCGGGGTGGCTTCTGGTAGGCCGAGGCCGAACTGATAAAGATGTACTGTTTGGTCTTGCCCCGGAACAGTTCGAGGTCGGTCTCGATGTGTTCTGGCCCGAAGGCGATAAATTCGGCGACCACGTCAAAGGTCAAATCGTTTAAAACCTCGGCGGCCTCGGCTTTATTGCGGATGTCGCCGATAAGGACTTTTACCCCCGCCGGGACAGTCACATTGTCGCGCAGACCCCGGTTGAGCAAGGTCACGTCAAAGCCCTGTGCCACGGCCAGGTCCACACAGGCCGAACTGATGAGGCCGGTGCCACCGATGAAAAGAACTTTCAAAATCAGGCTCCTTTGCTGTAATGATTTGAAATTTATTAAAGGCCCGTTCTGGAAAACGGAAAAATGTTATAATGCACTTATGCGTAAAATCTTTGGCGGAAAAACCGAATCAACGCCACCTAAACGGCGGACTGGCCTCAGCGCCGGGACCATGTGGGTCGTTTTAATTGTGTGGGTCATTCTCTTTTTGATGATTCGCGATGCCACCCACCTGGGCGGCAACCCGCTTATCGTCTTTCTGGTAATGTTCGGGCTTTTCTTCCTGGTCCTCTTTTTTATCCGCGTCGGCACCGTCCGCAGCCGGACGTGGTGGCGGCGGACCCGGCCCGGTCTGGTCCGGTTCCTGGCCTTTTTCGTACCCTCAAAACGCCGTTAGTCCGGCAAGAACCGCAGAAAAACCTCGTTACTCACCAACCGTCCTCGCCGGGTCAGGCGCAGGCGGGCTTCGCCCTGCGTGCCCTGGAAGCGTTCGACTAATCCTGCTCCATCCAGCATTTCGATGGTGCCGGGGAACAGCTTTTCGAGTGGTTGGCCGAACTCGCGCTCGACGCGGGCCAGTTCCAACCCTTCGTTGAGGCGCAGGGCCAGGATGACGCTGTCGGCCAGGTCAACCTCGCGGCTTATCTGCTCGGCTTCGTCGGCCACCACGACGGATTGGTTATTTCGCAGCCGCCGGATATATTCGTCGGGGTCTTTGAGGACCGGGTAGCGCCACCCGGCGAAGGACGAATGCGCGCCCGGCCCGCAGCCCAGGTAGGGCTCGTTGCGCCAGTAGACCAGGTTGTGCTGGCAGGCGAGGCGGGGCGACATACCCGGCACATCGTCCGGCGACCGCAAAGCCCAGTTGCTGATTTCGTACTGGACATACCCGGCTTTTTCAAGTAAGTCCTGGGCCAGTTCGTACATATCGGCGGCGGTATCGCTGTCGGCGGGGGTCAGTTTGCCGCTTTCGACCTGGCGGTGCAGCATGGTGCCTTCCTCGACTGTTAACCCGTACAGCGAGAGATGGGCCGGGCGGATACTCAGGGCCCGTTCGAGGGTCGATTGCCAGGTCGCCAGGTTCTGGCCCGGCAGCCCGTAGATAAAATCGAGATTGACGTTATCGAACCCGGCCCGGCGCGCCATTTCGAGGGCCTCGACCGCTTCGGCCCCGGTATGGGTCCGCCCCAGCGATTTTAAGAGGGGGTCGTCGAAAGTCTGGACCCCAAAGGAGAGGCGGTTGACCCCGATTTGCCGCAGCCCGCGCAGTTTATCTAGCGAAAGGGTGCCGGGGTTGGCCTCGACGGTAATTTCTACGCCCGGTCGCAATTCGGCCCGGCGGGCGATGGCTTCGAGGGTTTTCCCCAGGAAGGCCGGGGGCAGGAGCGAAGGGGTGCCGCCGCCAAAGAAGATGGTTTTAACCGGCCCGGTGCCGGGGGTGTTGCCCAGTTCTGCCAGGGTCGGTAAAGGGTGTAAGGGATGGTAAAGGCCCGCCGCGACGGCTGCCAGCGACCGCTCGACTTCCTGGGCCAGGGCAATCGAATAGCGCCCGTGCAGGTGGCCCAGGTTGGTGTAGGTATTAAAGTCGCAGTAGGTGCAGCGGGTCCGGCAAAAGGGAATATGCAGGTAAAAACTAAGCCCGGTGGCGGCCTGGTGGCGCGCCATTTCACTTTCCGGCCCCTGCAACTGGCGGGGATTTTGCCCGGTGGTATCGGTGGTATCAGGGTTACTTGTTAACATAGCTACATGATACCTGAGTACGGATGGGATAGCAATTCTTCTTGAGAATTAAGTGTTAGCTGCATCACAGGTTTTCCGCGATATTTTTACTATAATAAATCCGTTGATTGACAATGTAGTAGCCTGTACTGTGCATTGGAGGTAATAATGTTAACGGAACCTGCCACCCCGGTAAAAGATGCCTATGTGCTTGGACATTCCGAGAAAGAAATCGAACGATTACAAAAACAAAACAACTTCTTGCAGGTTTTCACCTGGCACTGTTTCCAGGAAGCCGGCATCAAACCTGGAATGAAGGTGCTGGAAGCCGGGTGCGGTGGGGGTGATGTCGCCCTTATCCTGGCTGAAATGGTGGGACCGGAAGGCCAGGTGGTTGGGGTGGATCTCAATCCGCAGGCCCTTGAAGCCGCCCGGCAGAAGGTGGCAGCGGCGGGCCATAATAATATTATCTTCAAGCAAGGGGACCTTCAAGATATTGTCCTTGATACGGATTTTGACGCGGTGGTAGGGCGTTTAGTCCTTTTCCACCTCAAGGAACCGGCTAATATCCTTCGCCACCTCCTGGATTGTCTCAAGCCGGGCGGGCTGGTGGCCTTCCAGGATTACAATCTCCTGGCGGCCAGGGCTTATCCAATCGTACCCCTGTTTGAGCAAACCCTTGGGCGGATTATAAAAGCTTTCCGGCAGGCCGGGGCCGACCCTGAAATCGGTCTAAAGCTGAATGAAATCTTCCGGCAGGCTGGTTTACCCGGCCCCACTATGCGGTGCGAAGCCAGTGTCAGCGCCGGGCCTGAATGGGACGGTTACGAACAATTGGCCCTGGTGACCCGTACCCTGTTACCTTTTATGCAAAAAGTTGGCCTGGCAACCGCCGAGGAAGTTGAGGTTGACACGCTGGCCGACCGCTTACGGGCAGAATTAATAGAGAAGGGCGGGGTGGGTCACGGTCCTGACGTGATTTCGGCCTGGTCCCATAAACCGGCCTGACCGGGAAATGAACTATTGGCGAGTAAGAAACCTTACTCGCCTTTTTAAAATCTTTGACCCTGCCGGGGCCTTTTGTTATAATCGCGGCGGATTTCGACCTTTATCCGCACCGGGAGGCCCGTTTATCAACCAGGACAAGACCAAAATATCACAAATCGCCCCGGCTTCCGCCGACCCCGCTAAACCCCGGCTATCCCGGTGGCAATTGCCGAGCGGCTTTGAAAGAGTCCTGGCCTGGGAAGCCCGGCTGGCCTTGCTTTTGGGGAGCCTGGGGCTGGTTGTGGCCTTGCACCTGCCGCAACGGTTCTGGCAAAGCGCGACGGCCTGGTTCGGGGGCCGCCTGACCCAACCGCTCGAAAGCGCGACCCCCTTCGATAACCTGGCTTCCCCGAACGCGGTCTTTCCTCTGCTGGCCCTGGCGGTCTGGTTGCAGGGGGCGGCGGTGCTGCTCTGGCTCAATACCCGCAAGGTTTCCCCTGGCGAAATTCCACCCGCCGAACCGCTTCCCCCTGGTAAACAAATAGGGTTACCCGCCTATGTGGCCCCGGTTGTGAGTGGGGTACTGGTGCTGGGGGCGGCGCTGGTCGGGCTGGGCGAACGGCTGGGCCAGCTCATGCCGGACAGCCTCGACCGTCTCCCGGCCTCGAACTATGACGAGATGGTCTACTTTAGCGGTTCGTCGCTGCTGGCGCAGGGCCAGTTGCCCTACCGCGATTTCTTGCTGGCCCATCCCCCGGTCTCAGAACTCTTTTATGGCGCGCTGTTAAAGTTGACGGGACTGGCCCAGGGCGGTTACCAGGCTTTCCTGGTGGCGCGAGGGGGCGCGATTGCCCTCGGTCTCCTGACTATCCTGGCCCTGTTCTGGGTGGGGGGCCGGGTGTGGTCGCCCGGTAAGAGCGGGTTTTCTTATCTGCCTGCCCTGGGCGCGGCCTGGCTTTACGCCCTGGATGCCCGCTCGGCGGCTATCGCAACCCTGGAAACCCCGGCCAACTTCTTCACCATTTTAGGGTTGGGCTGCTACCTCGAAGCCGACCGCGCCGGACGCCGCCGTTTACAGACTGCGTTATTGGTCGGGAGTGGGGTCTTGCTGGCCCTGGCGGTCCTGTGCAAACTGCCGGGAGTGGTCTTCGTGGCGGCGTTGGTGGTCTGGCTGGTCTTCCGGCGCGAGTGGCGGCACCTGCTCTGGCACGGGGTGGGGCTGGTCGGGGGCGCAATTGCGGTCCTGGGGCCGTTCGTGCTTTTGAGCGGACCGGGCGAATTTTTAAGACAGGTCGTTTTCTTCCAGCTTTTGCGCCCTGACGAGACGCGGGCGGGCAAGGACCAGCTTGGACGGCTGGCCGATTACCCCGATAACGCCCTGACCATTTTCGCGGGTGGCCTGGCCCTGCTTTTCGTGGCGGTCTGGCTGGCAGCGGGAGGCCGGGATAGGGGGCGCTGGCTCGTGGCGGCCCTGGCGAGTTTCCCGCTAATTGTGGTATTTACGCTCAGCAAATCTTTTCACCCCTGGTATTACGTCCAGTGGGCTTTGCCGCTGGCTTTGCTGGGAGCGGGGCTCTTTTCGGTGTCGCGCTGGCAGACCGTTCTGGGTGGAGCGGCCCGGCTTTTCAAAGGCAAAAAGGTTTTTTCAACATCAAAGGCGTTCTGGGGCGGGGCGGTGGTAATCGGGCTAGTGGCGCTGTTTCTAGGGTTGCCCCTGGCGCTGGCCGGGTGGCAGCAAAGCCAGCACCCCGCTTTCGACCGGGCCTACCGGGCCACCGGGGCGGCTATTGCCAATAGTAGCGGGGTTCAGCCGGGGGACGTGCTGGATTTCGACCCCGGTTACAACTTTATGGCAGGGAAGCGCCCGGCCCGCCTTCCTTCGAGCGGCAAATATTTAGTAGATAGCGCCGGGTACATGGTCTATCTGAACCTCGACATGGACCGGACGGGGCTTCTCGCGCTGCTCGGCAAGGGGTTGAGCGGCTCCACCCAGGCCGATACCGCAACCCTTTTCCACCGGGAGCGGGCCCAGGCCCTGGTTGTGGAGGGTTTGGCCCAGGCCGGGTGGGTGGTCGTGGATGGCGTGCTGGCCCTGCCGCAGCTTACCCCGCAATCGGTCGAGTTTATCGGGACCGCGGCCACCAAAACGACCACCATTGACTACGCCGACCTCTACCGGGTGCGGCCCCTGGCGGTCCGGCAGCCCTATACCTTTGATAACGGGCTGGTGCTAACGCCGTTTGGCCTCAGCACTTCGCGCAACGGGCAGGCCAACGCCGACCCGGTCGAGCCGGGCGAAATCATCCGGCTGAAGGCGGCGGACGCAGCCAGCCGCAGCCTCGATTTACGGTTTGTCTGGCGGGTGGTGCGTCCGCAGACGACCGGGGTTAAGATGTTTATTCACCTGGTGAACGAGGCCGGGACGACGGTGGCGCAGCAGGATTTAGCGCCGCAACAGGGGCAGGCCGATACCGCCGGATGGAAACCGGGCGACGCCTACCAGGATGTTCACGGGTTGCCGCTGCCGGGAAACCTGGCGGCAGGGAGCTATAAAGTTGAAATCGGGATTTATAACGCGGTGGGGAATGAGAGGATAATGGCCGGGGGCCAGGCCAGCCTGACCCTCGGCACGCTCATTATTTCCTGACCTTGCTTTAATTAAGGCCAGTTCGAACTCCGGCCATTGCTGCCGGGCTTGGTATCGTCCTCTTCTTCCTCCTCGTCTTCGAGCGCCTCCTCGCTGGCTTCTTCCTCGTCCTCATCCTCGTCGTCGTTGTAATCTTCGTCGTTGGTGTAGAACTTGTAGTCGCCCAGGCTGGGGGTAAAGAAATCGAGGCTGTACAGGGCCGGGACACCAATCGGAGCGGTCGCCTCGTCCATCAGGTCATCCACAATTGCCTGGACCGTTTCCTCGCCCAGGTTCGCAACAAACTCTTTCCAGAGCAGCAACGTGCAATAGACCAGCTCATCGTCATAGTGGAGGTCCATCTTGCCGATGTTTTCCATGTCGCCCTGGACATCGCGGCGGTCGGCATCGAAAAGGGTCCACTGTTCGGAATTAGAAGTTCGGATGCGCCGGGTTACTCTTAGCCTCATAATTTTCTCCTGGAAAAACTTCTAAAGAATTTTTCTAATAAAGTTTTGCACAAAATGGCCGGTCAGTGGCGCACCGGCACCCTCCCGGCTTTTCGGCAGGGCGGGTTCAGCAGTTACAGGTTAGCAAAGGTGCCGGGTAGAGTCAAGCCCGGTTAGTGTTTAGTAGTCAGAGGGCAGAGGGCAGAAGGCAGAAGGCAGAAGGCAGAAGGCAGATAAAACCGGCTACTGCCCTCTGTCTCCTGCCTACTGGTCGAGGGTGGCGAGGTCGTCCATGGTCAGGCGGTAGGGCAGCCATTCCTGGAGCCTTTTCGCGCCGAGTTGTTCGTAGAACCGGATGGAGTTGACGTTCCAGTCCAGCACCTGCCATTCCATGCGCCCGCACTCGCGCTGGCGGGCCAGCCTGACGCAGTTCTTAAAGAGGGCCAGCCCCGCCCGTATTTTGCGGTATTCGGGCAGGACAAAGAGGTCTTCCAGGTAGAAGGTCGGGCGGGCCAGGAAGGACGAATAGGTTTCAAAAGAGATGGTGTAGCCGATGGCCTTGCCGTCAAGCTCGGCCAGAAAGACCTCGAAGCGGGGCCTGGGGCCAAAACCGTGTTCGGCCAGGCGGGCGCGAGCGTCGGCTTCGGGCCGGGGCAGGCTTTCGTAATCGGCCAGGGCGTCAATCAGGTTCAAAACGGTTTCGACATCTTCTTTTTGGGCCTGCCGGATGGTCACCGGGGAACTGCCGGGGTTCGCGGTCATCGTCTGCTCTATCCTTTCACCTCTGGTTGCTTTTTACGCTTGCTTGTCCGGTCCGGCTGGTTTGTAACGGCTTATAATAGCCGCCTTCAGGGCCGGGTTGACGGTAAAATGTTCGTCGAGGAATTCTAACATGACCTGGGCCGATTCGGGGGAGCGTTCGTAGCCCTGCAAAAGCCGGGGCAGGACGGCGGCGAGACCGGGGAAGCGTTTTTCGAAACGCCGTTCGTTGCCGTAAATGTCGGGCCAGGCGGGTTGCTCGGTTTCGAGGAGGTGAGCCAGTTCGAGCAGGCGGTCCACGGCGTAGACCTGGATAAAACGCATGGCGGTCAGCTTCTCGCCCCGGTGGAAGCGGCCCAGCCCGACGTAGAGGTTGCCCAGGGCCTCGCCGACCAGTTCATCGACGGTGCGCTGCCAGCGTTTGGTCTCTTTCTGGGCGAACCGGATGGTATCGGGGATTTCAGGGCGTTTCCAGGCAATCCGGGCTTCCGCGAATTCGAGCGCGGAGAGGTCGGGAAGCTCGAAGGCGTCCACCTCGGCAAAGATGCCGTCCTCGAAAACGATACTGTAGCCGGTCAGGCCGTGTTTGTGCTGGTGAACGATGGGAGAGGCGGCGTGAATCCAGTCCATGTTGACCAGGAAATCTTGCTGGTAGCCGTCCTCGGCGATAACCCACAAATCGAGGTCGGAATATTCGTCCACCCGGTCGAGTTCACGCCCGCTCGAACCGAGGGCCAGCACGGCCAGGGCATGCCCGCTCGCGATAGCCGATTGGACGATTTCATCCAGGCGCTGCAACAGCCGGGCGCGGGCGGCTTCGTTCCGGTCGCTCATAGGTTGTTTTTCCATTCGCTGGCGAGCATGCTGTAAACTGCCGTGTCCACCTTGTTGTCGTAGAGGCGGAAGGCTTGCCGCAAGATGCCTTCCAGGGTAAAGCCGAGGCGTTCGGGGATGGCCCGGCTGCCGGTGTTCCCGGTGGCGCAGCGTATCTCGACCCGGTTCAGCCCCAAATCACGGATGGCGTAATCGACCATCTTGCGAGTGGCACGGGTCATGAGGCCCTTGCCGGTGTAGGGCTGGCCGAGCCAGTAGCCGATTTCGGTCGTGCGAGTGTGCCAGTCGTAGTAGCGGAAGCCGATAGCCCCGACCAGTTCGCCTTTGTACCAGATTCCGGCCTGGAAGCCGTTGTTATCGGCCAGCCGTTTTAGCCCGGCCTTGATAAAGCCGTCAATTTGCTCGACCGTATCGAGGTTGCCGATGTGGGGCAGCCACTGGCGGAGAAATTCGCGGCTGGCGGTGTTTAGCTCTAAAAGGGGCTGCGCGTGGCGACTTTCCAGCAGGCCAAGCTCTATTTCATCGTCAACGCTTAAGCGAAACATAGACTCCTTTGTGAATGTATTGCTGGGTTTGATTTAATGATTGTTACACCTTTAAGTTTTACTACAGACATTATTCTTACCAGTAAAAGAAAACACTATACCTTGTCATTCCGTAAGCCGCTTTTAGAAAGATAATTTGTCTCAATCAAACGGCGGCTTACGGAATCTCGCGCGTTGCGTACCGTAAAAACAATAACTAGCCCGTTTCTAAGGCCGAACCAGTCTTCGACCTGACGTACCTTGAACCCCTGGTAAGCCTTCGGCCTGTCGTTTCGCCATCGGCGCTAAACCTGAAAATTACAATGACTGTGCTATTGTCCACCGGACCGGAGATTCCTCGGTTCCCTCAGAATGACAAGGGAAGGACCGTACTTTTAGTTACAGACTTTTCCAGTTGTTGAAAGCGTTTTTACTTAGGGTTGGCGGCCCACTCGTCTTTTAGTAATCCGTAGACGACCATGTCCACTAAAATATTGTCGTGGATGAACCCGACCTGGCGCAAAGTGCCTTCTGCGGTGAAGCCGAGCCGTTCGGGAATAGCCCGGCTTTTGCGGTTGCCGGGGGCGCAGCGGATTTCAATCCGGTTCAGGTTGAGTTCGTCAAAACCGTACTCGACCAACCGGCGGACGGCCCGCGTCATGAGCCCTTTGCCAGTGAACTCCTGGCCGAGCCAGTAGCCGATTTCGGTGCGGCGGGTGTGCCAGTCAAAGTAGTGGAAACTGGCGGTCCCGGCCAGTTCCCCCTTGTACCAGATACCCACCGCGAGACCGTCATTTTCGGCATATTGTTTGAGCGAGATTTTGATAAAGTTGCGGCTGGCCTCGACGGTCGTGCTGCCGTCAACCCAGGGCAGCCACTCCCGGATATGTTCGCGGCTGCGGTCGGTTAGTTCGAACAGGGCCTGGGCGTGGCGTTCTTCGTAGAGGCCCAGTTCGATTTCGTCGTCAACGCGTAGACTGAACATGGTCTAGTTCTCCTTCAGGGCCGGGGTCGGCGGTTCCTCCGGGGAGGTGTCCGGTTCGTCCGAATTTTCCAGGTCGAGGGTCCGCACCGGGGCGGGGGGTGCGACCGGTTCCGCCGGGGTTGAGGCTGTTTCGGGGGCAGGAGCGGCCCCGCTCACTTTACGGAAGTCGAGCGTCCGGTCGCCGTCGGGGGCGGTCGTCAGTTCGGCCCGGATGGTATCGCCCTCTTTGAATTTTCCCCTGATAACCTCTTTTGCCAGCGGGTCGAGGATTAGCTGCTGGACGGCCCGGCGCAAAGGCCGCGCCCCGAAGGCCGGGTCGTAGCCGACCTCGACCAGCAGGCCCCGCGCTTCCGGCGAGAGTTCGAGGGTCAGGCGGCGTTCGGCCAGCCGTTTGTGGAGCGACTTTAGCTGAATATCCACGATGTAATTGATTTCTTCCCGGCCCAGCGGTTTGAAGACGATAATCTCGTCAATCCGGTTGAGGAATTCGGGCCGGAACTGCCCCCGCAGGGCCAGCATCACGGAATCGCGAATATCCTTCTGGGTGTGTCCGGTCTGGGTCAGGTTCATGATGTCCTGGCTGCCGATGTTCGAGGTCAGGATAATGACCGTATTTTTGAAGTCAACCGTCCGCCCCTGGCTGTCGGTCAGGCGACCGTCTTCCAGGATTTGCAAGAGCAGGTTAAAGACATCGGGGTGACCTTTCTCGACCTCGTCAAAGAGGACCACAGCGTAGGGCCGCCGCCGGACCGCCTCGGTTAGCTGGCCGCCTTCCTCGTAGCCGACAAAGCCGGGAGGGGCCCCGGTCAGGCGGGCCGCGCTCGATTTTTCCATGTATTCCGACATATCGAGCCGTATCATGGCGTGTTCGTCGTCAAAGAGGAATTCGGCCAGGGCGCGGGCCAACTCGGTCTTGCCGACGCCGGTCGGACCCAGGAACATAAAGGAACCGAGCGGGCGGTTGGGGTCTTGCAGACCTGCCCGCGCCCGGCGCACCGCGTCCGCCACGGCGACCAGGGCCGTTTCCTGCCCGATGACCCGTTCGCGCAGGCGGTCCTCCATGGTCAGAAGTTTATCCATCTCGCTCTGGAGCATGCGGCTGACCGGGATACCGGTCCAACGGGCCACGATTTCGGCTATCAGGTCGGCGTCTACCCGTTCGCTGAGTAGTCCTTTGCCGCGCTGGACCTCACCGAGCTTTGACTCCTGCTCTTTTAGCTCTTTTTCGAGGTTCGCCAGCTTGCCGTAACGGAGTTCGCTGGCCCTGGTGTAGTCCTGGTTGCGGAGGGCTTCTTCGAGTTGAGGGCGGGTCTTTTCGATTTCTTCTTTGATGGTGCGGGTCCGGTCTATCGCCCCTTTTTCGAGTTCCCACTGGACCGACAACTGGTGATTGCGTTCGCGCAAATCCTCGACCTGTTTTTCGAGGCGGGCCAGCCGTTCGCTCGTTTCGGTATCGGCCAGGGTCGCGGTCTCGCGTTTGAGGGCTTCGCGCTCGGTTTCAAGCTGGGAGAGTTCGCGCCGGACCGCGTCCAGTTCGGAGGGGAGGCTGTCAATTTCGGTGCGGAGTTTGGCGGCGGCCTCGTCAATCAGGTCAATCGCTTTGTCGGGCAGGAAGCGGTCGCTGATATAGCGGTTCGAGAGGGTAGCCGCCGCGACCAGGGCCGAGTCGGTAAACTTCACGCCGTGATGGACCTCGTAGCGTTCGCGCAGACCGCGCAAAATCGAGATGGTATCATCAACGCTCGGCTCCTGCACCAGGATAGGTTGGAAACGGCGTTCGAGGGCGGGGTCTTTCTCGATGTGTTTGCGGTACTCGTCGAGGGTGGTCGCCCCGACCATGTGGAGTTCGCCCCGTGAGAGGGCCGGTTTGATAAGCTGGCTGGCGTCCATGCCGCCATCGGCGCTGCCGCCCGCGCCCATAATCGTGTGCAGTTCGTCCAGGAAGAGGATGATGCGCCCCTCGGCCTGTTCGACTTCGCGCAGGACCGCCCGCAACCTTTCCTCGAACTCACCCCGGAATTTGGCCCCGGCCACCAGCGCCCCCAGGTCGAGACTTACCAGCATTTTATCTTTGAGGCTCTGGGGCACGTCGCCGCGCACGATACGCTGGGCTAACCCTTCGACAATGGCGGTCTTGCCGACGCCCGGTTCGCCAATCAGGACCGGGTTATTTTTGGAGCGGCGGGAGAGGACTTCGACGCAGCGCCGGATTTCTTCGTCCCGGCCCACCACGGGGTCGAGCTTGCCGTCTTTGGCCCGTTTGGTCAGGTCGCGGCCATAGCGTTCGAGAGTAGCGTAATTTACTTCGGGATTTTTTTCGGTGATGGGTCCGCTGTTGCCCCGGATGGAAGTCAGGACACCGTTTATAGCGTCGCGAGTGATGCCCATGTCGCGCATCAGGCGGCCCGCCTCGCCAATATTGGCGGGTCCGGCCAGGGCCATCATCAGGTGTTCGGTGCTGACGTAGGCGTCATTCATGCGCCCGGCTTCTTTCTCGGCGTTATCGAGGACGTTGCGGGTGGCGTAGGAGATAGTGGTTTTGGCGCGGACGCCGTAGCTCTTGGTCAGGCGGCCCACCGCCCCCTCAATCCGGGTCCGCAGGCGGTCGGGGCTTTGTCCCAGTTTGGTGACAATCTGGGCCGCGATACCGCCCGATTGGTCCAGGAGGGCCAGCGCGAGGTGTTCAGGCTCAAGCTGGGCATTTTTGTATTGTTCGACCAGGGCATCGGCGGATACCATCGCCTCCTGGCCCTTTTCGGTCAACCGGTCTAATTTCATTTATTCAAACCTCTAAAATTAATATTATTCCTGATGTTCGTTTCTTTTTCTTTTACTAAACACTAAAAACTGAACACTAAAAACTTATCCCGTTTTACGTTCAACGTGTATTGCTAATTTTACCACACTGCCAGGCCCTGGAAATTTTTAAGCAATCATTAATCCGAGTTTCATAGAGCTTTCACCGTTTGGGCCTAAATTAGAGGTGTAAACCAGGGCCAGCCAACTACGCTTCAACCGGAATGCGGCCCTTATCGGCTAAATAAAAGTTATTCGAAGGCTGCAAAGCAATGCGGCAATATGAATTGGACAAAACACAAAGGTTACAACAAACCGGGCCATTTCGCCCGCAAATGCTAAAGATGCTTGCCTTTCTTTTTGCTTCGCCGGGCAAGTCCCGACAAAGAGCCTTGTTTTTATTCCTGGTAGTAGGTCTGGCAATCGGCGGCCTGACCTTCCTTTTGCTAAACCAGGGCAAGGCTTTGCCCGCTTCCGGCCAAACCGGCACCGGCGCCGTGCCGCAGCTTGGCGTTCTGTATGTCAGCAGCCAGGTCGCCCTGAAGAACCAGCCGAACAATTCGGCTATTCAGGGCCTGGTCGTTACCGAGGTTAAACCCGGTAGTCCGGCCAGCCAGGCCGGGCTGCTGACCGGGGATGTCCTGACCCACCTGGACGGAAAAGTTATCCAGGCCGAGGACTCCCTTTTGGCCCTGCTCAAGGATTACGAGGTCGGCGACCACCTGAACCTGGGCGTCTACCGGGACGACCAGGCTCTTACTATTACGGTTGTCCTGACCTGAAGTTTTAAACCCGGCCCCTTCTCCAGGCCGGGTTTTTGGTAATTTATTCCCCTTTATTACGCCAGGATATATAATAGAAATGCGCCAGGGATTGCCTGTCTATTTTCGGTGGGGAATTTTAAAAATTCTGGCTATTACGAGAAAAGAAACAAGAAACATGTCAAAAATCCTGGTCGTAGATGACGACCCTCGCATCCTTTCGATGTTAAAACGCGGCCTCTTATTAGAAGGCTACGAGGTGGAAACCGCCGCGACCGGGCAGGAAGCCCTCCGGCTGGCCCGCCAGGCCCAACCCGACCTGGTCGTCCTCGATGTGATGCTGCCCGAACCGGGGCCGGACGGATTGGAAATCTCCCGTTCGCTGCGCCAGAACGGGCCGCTGCCTATCCTGATGCTGACCGCCAAGGACACCGTGCCGGACCGGGTGGCGGGGCTCGAAGCCGGGGCCGACGATTACCTGGTCAAGCCTTTCGCCTTCGATGAACTGGTCGCGCGCGTCAAAGCCCTTTTGCGCCGCTCGGTCCTCAACGAAAATTATCAAAGCGCCCCGACTAACACCACCGAACTTTCTTTCGCCGACCTCGTCCTCAAACTGAAGGAGTACCGTGCCGTCCGGGGCAACTACTCGATAGATTTAACCGCCCGCGAGTTCAAGCTGCTCGAATTCTTTTTGCGCCATCCCCGCCAGGTGCTTTCCCGCGAGATGATTTTGGAAAATGTCTGGACGATTGACTACGAAGGGGAGTCGAACGTGGTAGATGTCCACGTGCGGGCCCTGCGTGACAAACTGGAGGCCCGCAACAAGAGCCGCCTGATTCAAACGGTGCGGGGCGCGGGTTATGCCCTGCGTGAGGAGTAGGAGTAGGCTTTGTTAAAAGGCGTGCGCCGGTTGCCGATTCGCTGGCAAATTACTTTCTGGTTTAGCGGGTTGCTGGCGATTGTCCTCCTTTTCTTCGGTCTGACCCTCTATTTTACCCTGCAAACCGACCAGCTTGCCCGGATTGACGAAAGCCTCAAACGGCGCGCCAACGAGGTCAGATTGCGCCTGGAAGGGGCCACCACCGCCGCAAATTTAAGTGCGCAACAGGTCAGCGAAGCCCTCCAGACCAACCCGCTCGATGAATTTGCCGACCCCGGCGTGTATGTCCAGGTCCTGGACGAGCAGGGCAAAGTGCTGGGCGACTCTTACAGTCTCGGCCAGGCCCGTCTGCCGATTGACCCGGCCCTGGTGGTGGTCGCCCTCAACGGCCAGACCAGCACCGGGGAGGCCCAGGTATCGAGCGAAAAGGTCCGCATTTTCTACCAGGCCCTGACCGTAAAAAACCAGGTGGTCGGCGTCCTCGAAGTCGGTGAATCACTCAAGCCCTACACCGATACACTCGGCCAGGTCCGGCTTTTTCTCATCCTGGGGGCAATAGTGGCCCTGCTGATTTCGCTGGCGGGCGGCTACTGGGTGACCAGGCGGGCCTTGCGCCCGGTGGTGCGGGTGAGCGACACGGCCCGGCGCATTGCGGCGACCCGCGACTTCAAGGAACGGATTCCCCGGACGGTCAATATTCGGGGCAAGCACGACGAAATCAGCGAACTGGCCGCGACTTTTAACCAGATGATTGAGGAGTTGGGCCGGGTCTTTACCGCCCACCGCCAGTTCATGGCCGATACCTCGCACGAACTCCGCACGCCCCTGACCATCATCCAGGGCAATCTCGACCTGCTCAAACGGGGCCTGCCGCCCACCGAGGCCGCCGAGGCTATCGAGGAGACCCGCGAGGAAGCGGCCCGGCTCAGCCGCCTCGTTTCCGACCTGTTGATGCTGGCCCAGGCCGACGCGGGGATGATGGTCGAACACCACGAGATTGACCTGCCCCAGGTGGTCCGGCGCAGCTATCACCGGGCGGTCCAACTGGCCGAAACCCAGAACAAACCGGTCAAGTTGTCCCTGGATAAGCTCGACCCGGCCCGCGCCCTGGGGGACGAGTACCGGCTGGACCAGGCCATTTTTAACCTGCTCGATAACGCGGTCCGCTACACCCCGCAGGGTGAGATTCACGTCAGCCTGAGTGTCGAACAGGGCGGGAACCAGCCCGCCAGGGCCGTTATCGCGGTCAAAGACACCGGGCCGGGGATTGCCGCCGAACACCTGCCCCATCTTTTCGAGCGGTTCTACCGGGTGGACAAGGCTCGCAGCCGGGCGTTGGGCGGGACCGGGCTGGGGCTGGCAATCGTCAAGTATATCGCGGAGGCCCACGAGGGCGAGGTAAAGGTCGAGAGCCAGCCGGGAGTTGGGTCCACTTTCAAAATTATTATTCCAGTTATATAAATTTTCTTTGCAGAATTTTGGGGAATTGTGACAAAAATCTCTATCTTTTCGGGCCATTTGGAGTATAATAAAATTGAGGTTTGTTACAAATTTATCAAACAATTCTTATGAGGATTGTACTCGAAAAAATAATACCGGCAGTCGTTAAGAGTATAGGGGTGAAACAAGTCGCCCTGGCCGGGGGTCCAATAAGTAGAGACCGCAATAATAAAAAATATTAAAACAAAACAAACCGGGTAGGGAGAAACAAGGTGAGCAGTAATTCGCGCAGTAATACGCTTGAAACAGGTGTCGTAAGTATCAGCCGCAGTCCAGAGGTTTACATAACTGACGCTGACCTGTTTATAAAAGACGCGGCCTATTCCAGGGCGGACATTCGCGGTTGCCGGGTGGTCGAAGTCGGTCCTTTTGAAGAAGGTCACCTCTTTTATGCCAACGAAAGCGGGCCGGGCAAGGTTGCCACAAACGGGATGAAATGGTTCTTGGGCCTGGTCGGGTTGATAAAGTTCGAGCAGCCCTTCACCGAACCGGCAGTTCCGGGCTGCGAAGAAGCCGCGCAGGTGGCCCCGGTTCGGGATGTTGACCCGCCCCTGTACTGCCTGGCCCTTGCGACCGACGAGGACGAAATCCAGGTCCTGCCCTCGATTAACCGGCTGCTCCTGCTGGATTTAGCCGCCCGGATTAACCGGGAACTGGGTTTTTAATACAACAGCTTACCGCATCTAAGAGGTAAGAGGCGTGTACTAAACTCAAACATGAGCCATCCTAAATTAAAAATTCGGGTTGGCTCATTTCATTTTGAAATATCTCTTACACCTGAGATAACTTTCCCATTATAAGTAAAGCCTCTAACTTGTCACACCCTCCGGGCGCGAGCGCAGTCGAGGAATCTAGCCCGAAGGGTTCCCTTTGGGCAGCGCCGTTGGCGTTTATCGCTAACTCCCAAGGTGGGCTGTTTTGAAAGATTAATGGATTGAATTCAGGTAGCCGTATGTTTGGGACATTGTCCAGCGGACCGGAGATTCCGTGGCTTTGCCACGCAATGACAAGGTTAGGGGTTTCTTTTATTAATATTTACCCTACTCAATTTTGAGTGTAAAGGTTGGGATGACTTATGTTTATTTATTCCAGATTGAAATTTGAGCAACAATTCTTTCTACCCATTTGAGTAGTTCGGGTTTAAAATCAACATAAGTAAAATGCTTTATAAAAAGTTGGGAAAACGGAACCTTGCTGCTACCATAATCAACACCATTTGCCTGACCAGCACTTTTGACAGCCCTATCTAAAGCAGTATCAAACTTACTAAAGTTTGTGCAACTGAAATTTATATCAAGCCGATATTTATCTTTAATAGCCCTGGTTATTACTTCCGTTGGAAGATAATTTTCAACCTCTCTACCATCGGTTAACCAACCTATACTTTCACTTGCCTCACATTCATCTAGTATTCTTCGCTTTGTTGAATTTATGGTCTTTTTACTTGGTGTTTTATCAGAATCAATCATTACTACTGCTCTTTGATTTATTCGTAGAATTTCAACTAGTTGTACTGGAATTTCAGGGCGGTTAACCGATAAATGAGCCAGCAAGCGGCCTCCATAAAACATGATTGAGTAGTGGACACCCTCAAGTAAATTTTCATCAATTAGGTGAATCCAATGGTTCAAGTAAATCTTGTCACTCGGTCCTTCTACCCAAATTACACAATTCGATTGAAGTAAATCACTCGGTTTTACCCCTAAATCTGTAAGGGCGGCAAGACTATGTCCTACATTCACAACAGGACCTCCATATGTTGAACCGTCAACTTCTTTTTGTAAATGGAAAATCTGGATTTTTTCATTAACGGTATTATTGTATTTACTTTGCGCATTAATGAAGGTGGGTGAATGTGTAGTTATAAAGAAAGAATTTGATGTTTGGGTTGTAATAAATTCCAGAAAATCTCTTTGGAGTGTAGGATGTAAGTGTATCTCCGGCTCTTCGATGCAGCAAATAGAATTTTCTATTGAGAGAATTGCAGTAAGTAAAATAACAAGTTGATGAACACCAGTACCATAGGACTCTAAAGGCAATCGAACATCGTTAGCTTTGAGGATTATTTTAAGGTCAATCGATACTTCTAAAGCGGCATCTGGTAAGCGTAAAAGATTACGGATAAAATTTTGGATTTTATCAAATTTGGCTCTATCCTCATCTTTTCCGATAGGTGGGTTTTGGAAACTTTGAAGTTCTCTTATAAGGTTTTCCCCATTAAAGTTATATTTTTGCCCTTCCTTTATTTGCCTAAATTCTGGTATTTTAATAATAGTTTGAATTGTTTTTGCATATTTGGTCTTAAAATTCTGTAAGTTTCGGCTCTTAAATGATGCTATAAATTCAGCTATACTTCCCATATTTTGTGGTTCCATTTTTAGGATACTTCTACTAAAGTTATAGAATTTAGTATAGTTCTCAAAATTAATGGCTTTTTCAAAAGTATTATCTATAAGTTTGGGGTTTCCACTATCATAAATAATATAAGACAAAAAGAAAATTTTAGTATCAAATGTTTGTATATAAATCGCTTCTTCTGGATTGTTTTCATCAGCTTCAAATTGAAGAGTAAACTCAAAATTATTACTAGGATTTCGTTTATGAAAATCTAATGGACCTAGAAAATCAGACTGCCCTGTATATTTATTTATATTTATAAACATAGAAATTTTTAACAGGACTTCAATCACATTTGATTTGCCAGAGTTATTTTGTCCAACTATTAAATTACATTGTTTGAAAGGAGTAACCTTAACACCCTTACTTCCAATACTCCTATAATTAGTAAATTCAATACCACTAAACTTCATAATTTCCTATTATAATTAAAATTAAAATAAATTATTGGGCAGTTTTATTTTCTCATTAATCTGGTCTATTGTAAAATTGAGAAACACGGGTCATCCTGGAATTTAAGCACCAAATTGAGCAAAAGTAAGAAATTTCTGGTTTGTCGGGCCATATATGAGACGAACGACTGCCTAACCTTAAACATTCAACCTTTCAAAACAATACAACTTAAAAGTGAGGGCTGTTCTCCAACAACCCTGAGATTTCTCGACTGCGCTCGAAATGGCAAGTACCTAACCAGACCTGGTATAAGTCCAGAAGAACTGCGCCATCCCAGGTGTAAAAAATAGGGATGACGCATGTTTGCCTTTTTAAGTCAAAACCCCCTTAACTTTTGGAACGAGTGGCGAAGAAGCTCCAGATTAAGTCTATCCCGGTAGTGTCGAGGCCGTCCGGGGACTTGAGGCTGCCGAACCATTCGTGGACCCCTACCTTAACCGTATAAAAGACCACCTCCCGACCGGGCGACCCGGCGCAAAAAGTTTTCCGGGAAACGTCGCTGTTGTCCTGGCTGATGGGCGCGCTCCCGCAGCCGTTAAACTCGGCCCAGGCGGCATTCTCCCGCACATCGTTATCGTAGGCGACCACGTTATCTTCCAGGCCGTGCATGCTGAATACGGCCACGGGGGTCTGCGGGGTATCGGAGGCCCGGTATTCCGCCGACACCGGGGCAATCGCGGCAATCCTGTCGCCCAGCCGCATCGCCAGCAGATAGGAGAGCATTCCGCCGTTGGAAAAGCCCGTGGCGTAGACCCGGCCAGCGTCGACGGGGTAAACGGCTTCCAGGCGGTCAAGCAGGGCCGAAATAAAACCAACGTCATCGACGCCGCTATGGTAGGCGTAACCGCAACAGAAATGGGCGTTAAAGGTAAAGCCGTCGGCGGGGTTGCCGGTAGCGTTGGTGCCGTCTGGATAGACGACGATAAACCCGGCCTGGTCGGCTTTGGCATTAAAACCCCGTCCGGCCATGATTTCCGCCGTCTCCCCGGCCCCATGAAAGGCCAGCACCAGGGGTAGCGGATTTTGGGCGCTGGTGACCGGGGGCAGGTGGACCAGGAAGGTCCGGTTACTGCCGTGGTAGGGCAGGACCTGGGTGTAAGTCCCGGCGGTCAGGCCCAGACCTGGCGTTTCATCGGGCAGCAGGTTGATGTACTGGTTGCTTATGTCGGTGGCGGTCCGGGGGAAGGGATAGACAATGATGGTGCCCATGACGCCAAAGACCACCACCAACAGGCAGCCCAGGGCAATAAAAAAGTCCTTCAAAGAAAATCTAAGGGGAAATCTAAATCTGTTTTTGAAGGGGTTTGTCACTTCTTACCCTGCTCTTAAACCACTAAAATCCAACCTGACTGAAAATTGGCCTGATAAAGTTTATTTTAGGATAACTTGCTGAAGAAAAACTGAGAGGGCGGTTAGGAATGTGTTAGATTTGGAAAATGTTATAATTGAACCATAACCCCGCCTTCGGGTTTGTTTGGTAGCAAAAGGTGGAACGCACATGGCAAGCGAAATTCTTTCAACCAAAAAGGGGTCCGAGCATAATGGTTCGTCTAATCACGGTAATGGTACAAATGGTAACCGGACCAGCCAGCATTGGCCGCTGGACTTTGAGGAAGCCTATAGCTGGGGTCCGGGACCTTATACTGCCGCTAAAGTCTGGGCTTTACTTGATGAAGAACCGCTCGAACTTATTAATGGATGGTTGGTATGGAAAGCGATGACTGAGCCGGAAGAGCGGCGTGTTGCCGGGATTATTCAAGAGATATTATCGCTGGCCGCCCGGTTTGCCCATTTTGGGCAAGCCTATCCCGATATGCTGGACTGCAAGATGGTCAACGGCAATATTCTAAAGCCGGATGTTTGCGTTATTTCGACAAAGCGCTTTGAAACCCAGGTGATACCAAGGGGGTTTGGTTCGGAAAGTACTGTTTTGAAGGGTAGCCCGGAATGGGTTATTGAAAATCGCTCACCTTCCAACAGGCGCTCCCAGGAAGACCGCAAACGTAAGAATTATTTTGATAGCGGCGCGGAAATAATCTGGGATGTTTATCACGAAGAACGCAAAATCTGGGTTTATGAGGTAGAAAATCCGAAAGAGGCACTTGAATATGGCGAAGAAGATGAAATAAGTTGTGAGCGTTTCTTGCCGGGTTGGAAACGTAAAGTTGCGGATTTCTTTGCGAAAGACCTGACCGCCGAGGAAATCGTGGGCGAGGCTGCCGGAAAATGGCGGGCTGAAACTCAAACCGAAACTTTACGAAGCGTCCTCCTTCTTCAGGCCCGGCTTAAATTTGGGGAAGCGGCTCTACCGGCAAACCTTGGGGAAAAGTTGCAACCTTACACCGCCGCTCAATTGACCGGACTTGTTGCCAGCATCACTACCGCCCCGGCCCTGGAAGATTGGTTGAGCGGGTTTCCCGAATAGGATAAAGTAAGAAATAAAAAGAGGTCCCTCCCGTATGGAAGGAACCTCTTTTTTATTGTTAGTTTAAAACCTTAGGCTGGACCGGCAGCGGGCCAGAAACCCCCACTGGGCGGGTTCTTGGGCTGCTGGATGCGGGAGGCCGCTTCCGATTCGCGTTCGCCCGCTTCCGAACCGCCAGCGCGGACCGGCAGGCTGGGCCGGACGAAAGGCCGGGGCTGCGGGCGCTCGACGTCAAAGAGGCGTTCGAACTCGTCACCTTCCAGGGTTTCTTTCTGGATGAGTAGTTCGGAAATCTCGATAAGTTTGTCGCGGTTGTCGCTCAAAATCTTCCTGGCGCGAGCGTAACCGCCATCAATCAGGGCGCGGACTTCCTTATCAATTTCGTAAGCTACTTCATCGGAGTAGTTGCGCTGCTCCGAGATTTCCCGGCCCAGGAAGACCATTTCTTCCTGTTTGCCAAAGGCAATCGGGCCGAGCTTTTTGCTCATGCCGTAGCGAGTGACCATCTGGCGGGCAATCCCGGTTGCTTTCTCGATGTCGTTCGAGGCGCCGCTGGAGATTTCACCGAAGACGATTTCTTCGGCGGCCCGACCGCCCAGGCCCCAGGCAATCTGGTCTTCGAACTGGCTCTTGGTGCCAAGCCCCTTATCGTCACTCGGCAGGACCATGGTCAGGCCACCGGCCATACCGCGCGGGATAATCGTGATTTTGTGGACCGGGTCCACGTTCGGCAGCATCCGGGCGACCAGGGCGTGGCCGACTTCGTGGTAAGCCGTTATCATCTTCTCTTTTTCGCTGATGAGGCGGCTCTTGCGCTCCGGCCCCGCCACTACGCGCATAATCGCTTCTTCCATCTCCGACATAGAAATGGTCTTGCGGTTGCGGCGGGCGGCCAGGATAGCGGCTTCGTTGACCATGTTTTCGAGGTCAGCGCCACTGAAACCGGGGGTCTGCTTCGCCAGGACTTCCAACGAAACGTCTTTTTCCAACGGCTTGCCCTTGGAATGGACTTCCAGGACGGCCATACGACCGCGGAGGTCGGGGCGGTCCAGGATGACCTGGCGGTCGAAACGACCGGGGCGGAGCAGCGCCGGGTCCAACACGTCGGGGCGGTTGGTCGCGGCGATAACAATTACGTTGGTGTTGCTGTCGAAACCGTCCATCTCGACCAGAATCTGGTTGAGGGTCTGTTCGCGTTCGTCGTGGCTGCCGCCGAGACCGGCCCCGCGCTGGCGACCGACGGCGTCAATTTCATCAATAAAGATGATACAGGGCGAGTTACGTTTGGCCTGGTCGAACAGGTCGCGGACACGGCTGGCCCCGACACCGACGAACATTTCAACGAACTCGGAACCGCTGATGCTGAAGAAGGGCACCCCGGCTTCCCCGGCAACCGCTTTCGAAAGCAAGGTCTTACCGGTACCGGGAGGGCCGATTAACAACACACCTTTAGGGATGCGGGCGCCGAGAGCGGCGAACTTATCGGGGTATTTGAGGAATTCGACCACTTCGGCCAGTTCCTGTTTTGATTCTTCGACCCCGGCCACATCGTTAAAGGTGACGCTCGGTTTGTTCCCCATAAACATCCGGGCGCGGCTCTTGCCGAAGCTGAGGGCCTGGTTGTTGCTACCCTGGGCCTGGCGCATCATGAAGATGAGGACACCGATGAACAGGAGGGTCGGCAGCAAGAAGGTCAGGATGTTAAGGAAACCGCCGAACTGGGAGGATTCATTAACTTTTATCGCAACGGAACCTTTAGAAAAATCATACCCGGCATTTTTTAATTGGGTAGTAAAGTCGGTTGTTGCCGACTCGCGCCGGGAAACCTTTTTGGAGCCGTCGTTATAAATTACGTTTACGACATCGCTATCATTTGTTATATCTATTTCTTTAATTTGCCCGGAAACGGCGTCCCGCAAGACCTGGCTGATGGGTACAGAGCTATTTGGGTCGCTCTTTCCCCCGCCCAGGATGGTGAAGAACAGCAGCAAAACGGCTATCATGATAATCAGATAGACGAAGCTGTTTCTTAGCCATTTGTTTTCACCCATAAATAACCTCCAGACCACTTCCACGACCAGCCGGGTAAAACGCTAAATGGAAGTGTCAATCAAAAGTATAAAAGAGCCGATATTACTACATCGATTCTTTAAAGTAGCTACTTAATTATAGCAAACCCTATACCAAAACACCATCTAATCATTCCCGCCCCCGGGCCGCAACCGGCGCTTTACCGGGCTTCTCACGCCCGTCAGGTTCAAATCGGGCCTGAGCATGGGAATCTGAGCAACTTAGAAAGGTGCTTATATTAGATACGACCTTCTTTAAAAAAAGTTACTATTTTTGAGCCATTTTAACCTCCTTTTTTTAACGTTTTCTAATAATTGACATATTTTTCACAAAGTGTTACACTACCGATTAGAACGTTTAGAATTTTTTGAACGATATGAATCTCTACTACTAACTTGATAGTAAGTAAGAGGTACCAGCCATGATTGACAGTAGATTACATCGCCATCGCCGCGAACCTACCAGAGAAATTCCGCTAGAAGCTCAAATGGAAGAAGTATCCAAGGAGTTTATTAACAACCTTGGGCGAGTTGCCGATTTCTTTGGTTTCAATCGCCTGATGGGCCAGCTTTACGCGGTGCTTTTCCTCAGTCCCGAACCTCTCACCCTCGATGATATGGTTAAAAAGCTCGAAAGCAGCAAGGGGAATGTCTCGATAAACATTCGCGCCCTCGAACGCTGGGGGCTGGTCCGCCAGATTTATAAGTGGGCCGACCGCAAGAATTATTACGAGGCGGAGCCGGACATCTGGAAGGCTGTGAGCGGGATTTTGCAGGAACGCGAGCGCAAGGAATCCCAGCAGATTATTACTTCCCTGAATCAAAGTGTTGAGATGCTGGAAGAAGCCAGCAAGACCGCTACCGGCCAGGAGGCCGTGACAGCCCAGTTTTACCTGGAACGCATGGAGCAGTTGCGGAGACTGTTCAAGTTTGGTGACACGCTGCTCGACATGATGGTGCAGGGCGGCGCGATTGATTTTGGCACGGCCAGCCGGTTATCGCAGCTTGCTTACGAGGACGATGACCCGGAAGGCACCCGCGACCTGGATGAATTGGAGCGGCAGCAAATGGTAGAGGGGCAGCCGCAAGGGGCCAGTAATTAGTCATTTAGAAAATGGTGGGAAAATGAATTCGGTGCAAACTCTTGATAAATTACCGGGCGTGACTCCCCAACTCAGCACCGTTGAGGTCGAGTTGGAGCAGGTCAGCCAGATATTAAATGATGCCGCTAATTTAAACTTTCCTTTATTAAACGGTTTGCTCAAAGGTATTATCGCGGCGGGCGGCAAACGTCTGCGCCCGACCCTTGCTCTCCTGTCGGCCCGCGTACCCGGCAAGATTGACGAGATTAGTGCCCTGAAACTTTTCCAGGTGGCCGCCGCCGTCGAAATGCTCCATACCGCTACCCTGGTCCACGACGATACCATTGACGAAGCCCTCTTACGCCGGGGAATGAAGACCCTTAACTCCTCGTTGAGCGGCGGGACGGTTATCCTGGTGGGCGATTATCTCTTTGCCCAGTCGGCTATCCTGATTACCCGGCCCGGCCAACCCCGCGTGGTCCAGATTTTCGCGGAATGCCTGGCGACCATCTGCGACGGCGAACTGACCCAGATTTTCGCCAGCCACCGCTGGGATTCTTCCAAAGAGGATTACTACAAGCGGATTTACGCCAAGACCGCCGTCCTTTTTGCGACGGCCTGCCAGTTGGGCGCGATTATGGGCGGGGCGGACGAAACCCTGGACGAGCAGATGCGCCAGTTCGGCCACCTCCTGGGGATGGGTTTCCAGATTATCGACGATATTATCGACTTTGAACCGGCGGAAGTGACCGGCAAGGCGACCGGTGGCGACCTCCGTCAGGGTATCGTGACCCTGCCGACGATGTACTTTTTGGAAAAGGCTTCCAAAGAGGACGCCGATTTCGTCAAGGGGCTTATCGAGAGCAAGGAAGCCGACGAGGAAGAGGTTAAACGGGCGGTCGAGCTTATCCGCGCCAGCGATGCCTTCGAACTGGCCTACGCCGAGGCGCACGACTTTATCAATCGCGCAAAGGCGGTACTGGACGAAGTGCCCGCCGGGGAGTTCCGGGACCGCCTGCTGGAAATCGCCGACCAGTCGCTGGGCCGCCGTAAGTAAATTTACATAATAAAAAATCCCGCCATCTCGAAAAATGGCGGGATTTTTTTATTTTTTAACTAACCTTCAAATTTGCTGAAAATCAAGGAGACGTTGTGGCCGCCGAAGCCGAACGAGTTGGACATGGCGTTGCGGACGGTCTTCCTTTTGGCCTTGTTTGGGGTGATGTCCAGGTCACAGTTGGGGTCGGGAGTCTCGTAGTTGATGGTCGGCGGGATAATCCCCTCGTTGATGGCCTTGACCGAAATTATAGCCTCAACCGCCCCGGCAGCACCCAGGAGGTGCCCGGTCATGGACTTGGTGCTGCTGATGCTGACATCGTAGGCCAGGTCGCCCATTGCGCCTTTGATAGCGGCGGTCTCGGCTTTTTCGTTTAGCTGGGTGCTGGTGCCGTGGGCGTTGATGTAGTCAATATCTTTCGGGGTAAAGCCGCCCTGTTCCATGGCTTCTTTCATGGCGCGGATAGCGCCTTCGCCCTTTTCTTCGGGCTGGACGATGTGGTGGGCGTCGTCGGTGCTGCCGTAGCCGGTAATTTCGGCGTAGATGGTCGCGCCCCGGGCCCTGGCGTGTTCGAGGTCTTCGATGATAAGCACCCCGGCCCCTTCGCCCATCACGAACCCGTCGCGGTTGGCGTCAAAAGGACGGCTGGCTTTTTGCGGTTCGGCGTTATTGGTCGAGAGGGCGGTCATGGAGTTGAAACCGGCCACGCTGATAGGAATGAGAGGCGCTTCGCTGCCGCCCACAATCATAACATCGGCCTGGCCTCGTTTGATAATTTCGACGCCTTCCCCGATGGCGTGCCCGCCGGTCGCGCAGGCCGAGACCACGCAGAAGTTGGTGCCGCGCGCGCCGAATTTCAGGGCGATATACCCGCTTGCCATGTTCGGAATCATCATCGGAATGAGGAAGGGGCTGACCCGGGTGGGGCCTTTTTCAAAAAGGGTTTTTATCCCTTCGCTCAAAACGCCGATACCGCCGATGCCGGTCCCCATCAGGACGCCAATCCGGTTGCGGTTCGATTCGTCAATGGTCAGGTTGCTGTCTTTGACGGCTTCGACCGAGGCGGCCACGGCGTACTGGGCGTAGCGGTCCATGCGGCGGGCGTCCCGTTTATCCACGCCAAAGTCTTCCGCCTTAAAATTTTTGACTTCCCCGCCAATGGTGGTATCAAACCCGGTGGTATCGAAATGGGTTATCGGGCCGATGCCGGACTTTCCGGCGACAAGGCTGGCCCAACTTTCTTCCACGCTGTTGCCGACCGGCGAAATCATGCCCATCCCGGTAATTACTACTCGTTTAGCCATTTTCTCCCTCATTAAGTCCCCAATTACAAAAAATTCGTCTTTGGTCCGGCTCTAAGTTAAATTCAATTTATTCTTTTGGACTGCAAATAAAACAGGCACGCTGGGAAAATACTATAGCACGCCGGGCTTGCATGGGCAAATCGGGTAATTGGTCAGAGGGCAGAAGTCAGAGGTCAGAGGGTAGAAGGCAGAAGGCAGAAGGCAGAGGGCAGAAGGCAGAAGGCAGAGGGTAGAAGGCAGAAGGCAGAAGGCAGAGGGCAGAAGGCAGAAGGCAGAAGGCAGAAGGCAGTGTTTAGTTTTTAGTAGGAACCGGGAAGTTGGGGTTTCCATAAATACCAGCACATCCTGAGCGCGGCGAAGGATGTACTATTTGCATCTTTCTTTACGGACCTGGAAAAATGTGACACTTTTGAGACAATTTTGTGATAAGCCTGAGACATTATACCTTTAAGATTCGTATTGTGAATTAAGGCATAGTTAGCCTGGGAATAACCAAATAAAATAGGGCCAGGCCAATTCAGGAAGTGATTGTTTGAGATGTCAAAGGCTACCGGGAAAAATTCAATATCGTTCGGGCTAAACCGAGGATCTTTCCTGCGGGGTCAATTCCTGGTCCTGGTTATCCTGCTTTCCAGCCTGTTTCTGGCGGCTTGCGGGGCTTTACCCGCGCCCGCCGCCGACCTTTCGAGCCTGACTTCTGCGAACAACCCGGTGCGGGTCGAAGATGTTTACCCGGTCAGGCCGCTTCAGGGGGCGGCGGTTTCCTATAAATTAGGGCTAAACCTGGATGCTGCTGGGGGGATTGCCCAGGGCCAGGTCTTGCAGGTGACCTTGCAGGCCAATAACCCGGGCGAACTGGCCTGGTCTGCCGGGAATTTTCCCCACCTGACCTTTGGCGCGACCTCGCTTGATTTGTTACCCGTTGAAGGCAGCGCCACTCCCCTTTTCGCGGCTTATGTGCCGGTGGGGGTTGAACTGGCGGCCCAGCCTTACCCGCTCGAAATCTCGTTCACCGACGAGACCGGGGCCACCCGCCTTTTGCGAAGGGTTATCGAGGTCGAAAAGGTCGACTTCCCTTACCAGGATTTGACCCTGGACGGCGACCTGGCCGGGTTAGCCGACCACCAGGCCGACGCTTACGACGACACCCAACTGGCGGGGGCTTACCAGACTTTTAGCCCGGTGCGGTTGTGGCAGGGCGACTGGCAGCTTCCCCTGAATGTACCCTGGGCCCTGACGACCGCTTTTGGCGAACAGCGCACTTACAACGGGCAGTCCGACACCCTCTATTACCACGAGGGGGTGGACATGGGGCCGCTCTCCCGGCAGGCGGGCGACCTGGTGGTTTCCCCGGCGGCGGGGCGGGTGGTCTACGTGGGCGACCTGGAAGCGCGGGGCCTGACCGTCGCGCTTGACCACGGCCTGGGCGTGACGAGCTATTACTTCCACCTCTCGCAGATTTCGGTCGAGCCGGGACAGGTGGTCGCGGCGGGCGACCTGCTCGGCCTGGTCGGCAGCACCGGGCGGGCGACCGGGCCGCATCTCCACTGGGAAGTGCGGGTACAGGGAACGCCGGTAGACCCGTTCGCTTTCCTGGGCGCGCCTCTCGCCTGATACCGAGTAGGGTCGGATATTTTTAAGCCAAAGGACTGTGCCGAACGCTAACGGCTCTTCGCATCTTGACTGCCCCTATATCTGGCGGCCATAACAAACTAAAATCTGGCTTCTGGCTTCTGCCCTCAGACTACTAACCACTATTTCACCTTTTTTATTTTTCTATCTAACCGTCCTACTTTTCCACATTTCGTGGCGAAGTGGGGCGGTTTTATTTTGGCGAGGCTGAAAAAGGGATTGGAATCCCCAGTTTCGGCAAAAAGTGCCACCTCGTAATATTGACACAGCACAATTGTTCTAGTAATATTGATTTAGGACATAGGTTCTAAATTAGCCAAAAAGGACTTGCCGATGCGTTCCCTTCTCGATCACCAGGCCGATGGTATCGAATACACCCTCCATTCTCACGGGATAGAGGCCAGCGTGGTGGGCGGAAATATCTCGCCGCGCCTGATTCAGTTCCATATCAAGCTGGGGACCGGGGTGAAGTTTAACCGGGTGGTCTCCCTGGCCGACGAAATCGCCCTGGCGCTGGGGGTGGGGCATTGCCGGATTTCCCGTGACGGCTATTTCGTGAAGGCCGAGGTGCCGCGTCCCGACCCGCAGGCGGTCAAGCTCTTTCCCCTGATGCGGAACCTGCCCGGTACCATCCCCTTTAACTCGCCTATTCTCGGCCTGGACGAAACGGGTGTCCCTCTGATGGTGCGGCTGAACTCGCCGGACGTTGCCCATATCCTGGTTAGCGGCACGACCGGGAGCGGTAAGACTATCCTGGCCCGCAGCATGATTGCCAGCCTGGCCTTGCAAAACCCGCCCGAACAACTGCGCCTTCTCCTGATTGACCCGAAAGGGCGGGGCTATCGCGATTTTAACGGGCTGCCGCACCTGGTCTGCCCGGTCGTGACCGACCCCCTGGATGGGCTGCACCGCCTGAAATGGGCCGTCCGCCACATGGAAAAGCGGGACGAGAAGGGCATCAGCAGCCCGCTCCTGGTGATTTTTATAGACGAACTGGCCGACCTGATTATGGTAGGCGGCAAAGATATGGAAATGCAGATTGCTCGCCTGACCCAGCGCGGGCGCGAGGCCGGGATACATATCGTGGGCTGCACGCAGAAGCCCTCGGCCAATGTTATCGGCGGGATTGCCAAGAGCAACTTCCCGACCCGTTTGGTGGGCCGGGTGGTTTCGCCGGAAGACGCCAGGGTTGCCAGCGGGGTCGCCGGGAGCGGGGCCGAGAAGCTATTGGGCCGGGGCGACTTTTTGCTTTTCACCAACGGCGAGGTCAACCGGGTCCAGGGGGCGTTTATCAGCCAGGAAGAAATGCTGCAAACGGTCGAGCATCTCATCCAGCAGTATCCCGAAGAAGTCCGCCAGGCGGCCGGGCAGGTTTCCCAGACGATGACCTACCGCCACCAGGACACGACTCCCAGCTCGGCCCCCGCCCGCGGCACCCGTGCCGGCACCAGGGCTATTTCCAGGCAGGAGACTCCCACCGGTTACGAGGATGATTACGCCGACGAGCTTGACTTTGAGGACGACGACCCGATAGGGCCGATTCCGCCCCGTTCGGTCGCGCCTTCGCTCCGTGCGACGGGCCGGGCGACGGGCCGGGCGGCTGACCGAGGGGCGTCCTCGCGCCGGACCAGGGTTGTCCAGCCCGAACCGGACCAGGGGGTAGCCGAACGTCTGGAAGCTTATTACCAGACTATCCAGCAGCGCCGGCAGGAGGCCGCGCCCGATAAGACCAGGGCGGCCAAAAAGGAATCGCTCTACCGTCCGCCCGCGACCCGGACCGCGCCCGAACGCAAGGCACCCCCTCCGAAGGCTTACAAGCAGGATGTCTGGGCGCGGGGTGATGCTGATTTGCCGGACGCCTTCGAGGACGATTTCGATGCGGACGATTTCGAGGAATTTGCCTCCGAGCGGCCCGCCCCGACCCGGCTTTCCCAGGCTGCCCAGAGACGCAAACCGGCCCTCGACCCGGCCCGCCGCCAGCGGCGTAACGACCCCTCTTTTAGAATCGGCTCGTAACAGGAGAAGACCATGAAAAAGTTCTTTATCAGTTTAATGCTCGGTTTTGGGGCCGCCCTGGGGGTCTTCGTAGCGCTGGCGATGCCGCCCGGTGGTTGGGGCGTGGCAGTGGGCGTGGGGCTGGGTTTATTGGGCTGTTTGCCGTTGTTGTTAATCATGATGATGCTGGTGGGCCGGGGCCATACTGACCGCCGCAACTATGCCTACGAGGAAGCGCCCCAGCCGGTGATTATCATCCAGCACCCCGGAGGCTACGACCCTTTAAACGGTTACGGTCCCGCCCACGCCCAGCCATTACCGCAGTATTTGCCGCCTCAACCGCAGCAAATGGAGTATTACGCCTACGCCGAGCCGCTCCGACCGCCCCACGGTCTTTCGCATGGACCTTCGCAAGGTCAGTCACGCCGCTCCCCGCACGGTGCGCCCCAGCTTCAGGAGCAGGATTATTACCGCCTGCCGTCCTCCCGCCGCAGTCACGCCCAGGGCCGCTACCCCGAACATGGACCCGCCGACTATTATGAATACGAAGAAGAATATTACGAGCCGGAACCGGCTTACTATGACGCGCCCCCACCCCAACCGGACCGCTACGATGCCTATTATGGTCCCCGCGAGGACGGCTATTATCCCGAACGGCCAGCCGAGCGGCCAGCCAGGGCCCGGCGTAACCCGGCCCGCGTTCCCTCCCGCTTTGAAGCGACCGAGGCCGAATACCGGTCTATCGGCGAAAGCGATTAATTCGGTCTAAATAATATTGCGACCGGGATGTTTTCCAACGGAAACCCTACGGGCTAGATTCCTCGGTGCGGCTCGGAATTACAAGGGATAGTTATAGAATTGCGTTAGATTCCCCGGCAAAGCTTTGGATTAAATTAGCCCAGGGTGTATAATAACAGGAGTGGTTGGGCCGGACCGGAGGAACTGCCTGCCACTTTAAAGCGATCTAAAGCGTAATACTTGTTTCGCCTGCCAGCAAACCTTCACCTGTATTCCTCTTTATTGATTGTTTTGTATCTCCCAGCGGAAATTTTATATTTAAGCCCGGCTATTTATAAAGCCGCAGGCTAAAGAAAGGTTAGTTTAGCCAGCATGTCACAAGCTTTAGAACTGTCGCTAACTTGTCCCCAGTGCGGCACCGAGTTCAGCGCCGAGGCCCATACTATCGTGGACATGGCTAATGAAGCCGACAGCGAGGCCCTCTGGCAGCTCCAAAACGGTACCCTTAACAAAATCGAATGCCCAAACTGCAAAACCGCCGGAATTATCCCGGTGCCGCTGCTTTTGAATAACCCTGAAAAGGAATTGCTGGTCGTCTTCGCGCCGGGCGCCACCCAGATGGACGAGATGCAGTTGTCCGAGCTTATCAGCCCGGTCTTGCAGCCTTACCTGGGCAACCTGCCGGAAGAAAAACAGGCCGAGTACATGTTCAAGCCGATTATCAGCGACGACCCGACCGTCTTGCAGAGGGCCGCGCTCGGTGAGATTAACGCCGAAGATATTATGGGTGACGCTTCCGAGTATGCCGACGAGGAAGATTTTGAGGATGGCGAAGGCGGAGAGCCGGAGCTGAGCGCCGAGGAACAGCAGGATTTAACCGAGCGGATGGGCCTTTTGCAGCAGTTGTTCCAGGCCAACGATAGCCTGGAGCGGATTAGCCTGATGCGCGCCCACGCCCAACTGGTGGATGACCTCTACCTGGAAGTTATCGGCCTGATAACCAGCCAGGCCCAGGACGCCCAGCCGGACCTTATTCCGACTTTGCAGAAGATGATGAACGAGGCGGAAGTCTTTATCGCTTCCAATAAAATGTAAATCCTTGCGCCAGGTTTTCCGGCCCTGGCAAGATTGCGGATTTCAAAGAGAAACCTTCCGGCTCACCCAGGTTCTGGCGGACCTGCGCGGCCAGGAAGGTTTCTTTAATTCCACCCGGACCGGGCAGCCTGTAGAGAATTGCAAACGGCCCGGCCCGGGAAGGTTTCTCCCCAATCAGGTGTAGTTCGTCTGTATTTTCACTGTTTTCTGGCTACTGGCCTCTGGCTACTATTTCCTAACAGGCTTTAGCCAGGGCCATTTCAAGCTTTCCCACCTGGGTGGCCTGGGGGGTTGCCGGGTCGATTTCGTCAAAGGGGCGAACCAGGACGCGTCCGGGCGGCAGGTAGTATTTATGAGCGGCGAGTTTTGCGGCCTGCTCGACTACCGGCCCGGTCGACCCGCAGCCCCACCAGGTCAGGTGGATGGGCGAACCGGCCAACCCCCCGATTTTCAGGGCGAAGGCTACCCAGGCGGCTTCCAGGAAGGTCGCGACCTGTCTGTTGACGTTTTCCAGGGTGGCGGGTAGTTCGACGGCGATAACAATGGTCCCCTCCTGGCAAAGGCGTTCGACCGCCTGCTGCCATTCCCCGGCGGGTTCGGCAGGGTCCACGGCCAGGACCGCCACCGGGTAGCCGGTGCCGGGCCTTTTTGAACGAGGGATGAAGTATTGAGTATTGACCGGGTAGAAACGCCAGCCGTGACGTTTCCAGAAATGAAAGGCTCCGGGTAGCCCGGTGGTGCTTTCCGGGCGAAACGGGAGGGTGGTCCCCCAAAGACCTGACCTGACCCCGCCTGAGCCTGTGACTGACCTGACCACTATGTCCCAAACGTAGGTCAGTCTGTGGTTACTCTTGCGACTTTGCAATTGTGTCATTTCAATTACTCTTGTTTTCGGTTGTTAAAGGAAGGCACGGAAGGCAGTTGTGACGAGCGATAGGGCGTTTGAATTTATTATAAAGCACCTAATCAAGGGGGTAAAGGGTTTACAAGGTTAAAAAAAGTGAATTTAGTGTTTAGAGGGCAGAAGGCAGAAGGCAGAAGCCAGAGGGCAGAAGGCAGAAGCCAGAGGGCAGAAGGCAGAAGCCAGAGGGTAGAGGGTAGTATTAAGTGTGTTGTCACATTCGGGGGTACAGCCCGCGTGCAAAATGACAAAGATAATCACGCCGAATGACAGGGAAGGATGTTTGGAGTGTGAAACTGCCTACTGACCTTTGACGATGGGCTAAGCGCCCCTAAACACTAAAAACTAAAACCTGGCTTCTGCCTACTGACCTCTGGCTACTGCCTTCTGCCTACTATCTCCCCTTCAACGAAATTCAGTTGACAGTGTTGGCCTGGCGCAATAAGATTAATAGGTTGGAAACCCGGATGTGCAAAACGGCTGGTTTGTTATCGGTTGGCTTGCCGGTCCATCCCGAAAAGATTTAACACAAAATTAGTTGGTTGAATAGAAAATTGGATAGAAAATTAGAAGGAAAGAATATTTTGGCATCATCAACGACTGAATACGGCAAAGCGGAAAACGAAGCAAACGAACCTCAAACCGGCCAACTGGCAGGCCAGCCTGTTGGCGTCAACGACTGGAAATCTATTGACCAGGTGGTCCAGGAACTGAGCGCCCGCAACTACGTTATCGAGCGCAGCCTGGCGACGGCGGTCTTCCTCGGCCTGAAACTGCAAAAGCCGCTCCTGCTCGAAGGCGAGGCCGGGGTCGGTAAAACCGAGATTGCCAAGGTGCTGGCCGACTCGATGAACGCCCGCCTGATTCGCCTCCAATGCTACGAAGGGCTGGACGTGAGCAGCGCGGTCTACGAATGGAACTACGCCCGCCAGATGCTCCAAATCCGTATCATGGAAGCCAGCCGGGGCAAAATGAATGAAGAAGAAGAGTCGCAGGAGCTTTTCGGCCCCGAATTTTTGATTAAACGGCCCCTTTTACAGGCCCTCGAAAGCAGCAACGAGAACCCGACCGTCCTCCTGATCGACGAACTTGACCGGGCCGACGAGGAATTCGAAGCCTTTTTGCTGGAAGTACTGTCCGACTTCCAGGTAACCGTGCCGGAAATCGGGACCATCCGGGCCGAGCGCCCGCCCGTGGTGATTATCACCAGTAACCGGACCCGTGAGATTCACGACGCCCTCAAACGGCGCTGTCTTTACCACTGGATTGACTATCCTTCGCTGGACAAGGAATACCATATCCTGCTGGCGAAAGTGCCCGAAGCGCCGGACCTCCTGGCCCAGCAAGTGGTTGGGTTTGTCCAGGAATTGCGCAAGGTCGAGCTTTACAAACTACCCGGCGTAGCCGAGACGATTGACTGGGCCGAAGCCCTGGTCGCTCTCGACCAGCGCGACCTCGACGAAAAGGTGGTCGAGGAAACCCTGGGCGTTATCCTCAAATACCAGGAGGATGTCGAGAAGCTCAAGGGCGACAAGGTTCGCTCCCTGGTGGCTCGGGCCAAGCAGCATGTGAAGAAGTAGGAGGCAGAAGGCAGAAGGCAGAAGCCAGAGGGTAAATGACCGGGATGGATTCCAGGGGGAGTTAAGGATTGTTGTTTCCCTGGAATTTATCCGAAAAAACAGGCAAAACATGAAACCAGGCAAACGCGGCAGGTCCAGGGCCAGGCCGCAAATTAACCAGAAGCCGGCACCGCAAGCAGCGGCGAACCCCGCCCCGGTGCCCGAATCATCTCCCGCTCCCACTCCTGGGCCGGAGCAGGCCAGGGCCGAAAACCCCGACCTGCAGATTATCCCGGTCAATTTGCTGGCGGCGCTGGAAAAGATGCGGGGCGGCGGGGCTGTGCCGGTCTTTATCACCAGGGAACTGGAAAAGTTCCTGACCGAGCAGGGGGTCTACCGGGACGACATGCGGCCCGCCGAAGCCTGGGCCAAACTGAATCAAATTGCCGGAAATGAGCCGGAACCGGAACCCCCGGCGGCTAGTTAGGGAAAAAGTAAAAATTTGTTAAGCGATGAAGTACGCGCCCTCCGCTCCAGTTACGAAAGCCGGGGCCAGGGCCACCTCTTTCACAATTTAATGCTTTTCAGCCGGGTCCTGCGGGAGATGGGGCTCGATGCCAACCCGACCCGCACGATTGACCTGGCCCGCAGTATCGAGTTTATCGGTCTCAACAGCAAGGAAGATTTCCACGACGCTGCCAAGGCGATTATGTTGCGGCGGGCCGAGGAAGAACCGGTCTTTGACTATGTCTTCCAGATGTTCTGGCGGCAGTGGAACCCGCCCGTCAGCGACCAGCCCGGCCAGGAAATGAACCTGCCGCCGGAAGCCCTCAACAATAAGAAGCCTAACCAGCCGAGTAAATCCGAAGGGGCCGACCGCGACAAGGAAAAACAGCCGCCGAACCCTGCCGGGGACGAGGCCGGGGACAAGATTAAACGGCTGGCCGAAGCGCAGGGGCCGGATACCGGCGAGGGCGACGATAGCGATAACGAAAAACAGCAGACTTATTCGGCCTCGGAGGTATTTCGCAACAAGGATTTCCAGGATTTCACGAATGACGAACTGGACGAAGCCCGCCGCCTGATGCAGGATTTGCGCTGGTCGCTCCCCTACCACCGGAGCCGCCGTTTGACGCCTTCCCGCCAGGGGAACCGGCTGGATGCCCGGCGGATTGTCCGCAAGAGCCTGAAATATGGCGGGGTGCCGCTCGAATTGTCCTGGCGCAAACGCAAGATGAAGCCGCGCCCGCTGGTGTTGATTTGCGACATTTCGGGTTCGATGGACCTCTATTCGCGCCTGCTCTTGCAGTTCATGCACTCGATGGAGAGCGGGCTGCGCTATGTCGAGACCTTTGTCTTCGGGACGCGCCTGACGCGGGTTACTCACGAACTGAAAAATAAAAATGTCGATGACTCGTTGAAAAACGTTTCGAAAATCGTCAAGGACTGGTCGGGCGGCACCAAAATCGGGGAATCGCTCGAAACCTTCAACCTGAAATGGGCCCGGCGGGTGATGGGGCATGGGGCGGTTGTCATAATCATCAGCGATGGCTGGGATAGAGGTAGCGTCGAAACCTTGCGCCGCGAGATGGCCCGCCTGCAAAGGTTATCTTTCCGGCTCATCTGGCTCAACCCTCTTTTGGGTCTGCCGGACTACCAGCCGCTAACTATCGGTATCCAGGCCGCCCTCGAATACGTGGACGATTTTCTCCCGGCCCACAACTTCCGCAGCCTGGAACAACTCGGCATGCTCCTGGCCGATATTAACAACGCGCCCAGGGCTTTCCGCAAGCAACAACTTTTGAAAAAGCTGTAAAAGCAGCCCTGAAGAAGTTATAAAGCAGCAACCAGTAGTAACCATATAAAAGAGGTGCAACCATGCAAGACGTATTACCGACAATTGAAGAATGGCGGGCCGAGGGTGAAGATATAGCCCTGGCGACGGTGGTCAAGACGACCGGCCCGGCTCCCCGCTTTGAAGGGGCCAAGATGGCCGTGACCCGGAGCGGCAAACTGGTCGGTTCGGTGAGCGGCGGTTGTGTCGAGGGAGCCGTCTTCGAGGAAGCCCAGCGAGTGCTGCGCTCCCGCAAGCCGAAACTGGTCAAATACGGCATCAGCAAAGAGAGCGCCTGGGACATTGGGCTGGCCTGCGGCGGCGGCATCGAAGTTTATATTGCTCCCCTCGAATAACCAGAAAAGGCGGCGTTGCCATGTCAAACTATGAGAAGATAAAAGAGCATATCGAGCGCGAGGAAATGGTGGCGCGGGCCATCGTGGTCCATGCCCCCGAAGGCGTCAGCATCGGGGCCGAAATGCTGGTCTACCCGGATGGCCGGACCGAGGGTTCGCTCGGCTCGGCGGAACTGGACCAGGGCGCGGTGGCGAAAACGCTCGAACTGATGCAGCGGACCGGCTCAAAGACCTACCCTATCGAAACGCCGGAAGGGCAGTTCGAGGTTTTCGTGGATGTCTTCCCGCCGCCGCCGACCCTGCTGGTCTTCGGGGCGGTCCACATCGCGATTCCGCTGGTCAAGTTTGCCAAGGAGTGCGGTTTTCGGACCAAAGTGATTGACGGTCGCCAGAAGTTTTTGACCAAGGAGCGTTTCCCCGAAGCCGACGAACTGATTGAAGCCTGGCCGGACGAAATCGTGGAGCAAAACGTCAAGATTGACAGCAACACCTATATTGTCGTCCTGACCCACGACGAGAAGTTCGACGGCCCGGCCCTGGATGTGAGCTTGCCCAGCCCGGCCCGCTATATCGGGGCGATTGGCAGCAAGACCACGACCGCCAACCGCAACGAACGGCTCCGTAAGGCCGGGTGGTCCGAGGAAAATATCGCCCGGATACACGGCCCCATCGGTATTCAGATTGGGGCCAAAGAACCCGCCGAAATCGCTATAAGTATTATGGCCGAAGTGCTGGCCGTTAAATATGGAATGGATAAACCTAAGAACTGATGCTAAATCCTGATAAATACCTCCAACTCGGCCCTGAAGTGCGCGAGGGTGAGGCCGTGGTCGCCCTCGAATCGACCGTAATCTCGCACGGCCTGCCCTATCCCGAAAACCTGGAAACGGCCCAGGCCCTCGAAGAGGTGGTCCGGGCTAAAGGCGCGACCCCGGCCACGATTGCCCTGCTCGACGGGAAAATCCGGGTCGGCCTCGGCCAGTCCGAACTGCACCGCCTGGCGACCGAAAAGGGCGTGGCAAAGGTCAGCCGCCGCGACCTGCCGGTGGTGCTGGCCCGCCAGGGCCTGGGCGCGACGACGGTTGCGGCGACCATGTACGCGGCCAGCCTGGCGAAAATCCGGGTTTTTGGGACGGGCGGCCTGGGTGGGGTCCACCGGGGCGCGACGACCTCCTTCGATATATCGGCAGATCTGACCGAACTGGCCCGCACGCCTGTTATCGTGGTCTGCGCCGGGGCCAAGGCTATTCTCGATTTACCCCTGACGCTCGAATATCTCGAAACCCAGGGCGTGCCGGTTATAGGCTACAAGACCGACGAACTCCCGGCCTTTTACACCAGCAAGAGCGGTCTGAAACTGGAAGCCTGGGCCGATTCGGCGGCGGAAATCGCCCGGATTGCCCGGATAAAGTGGGATTTGGGCCTGGGTGGGGGTATGGTGGTGACGGTCCCGCCGCCGCCCGAAGCCGATTTACCGCCCCAGGAAATCGAAAAAGCGATTGGCCGGGCCCTGGCTGCCGCCGAACAGGCCGGGGTAAAGGGTAAGGCCGTGACGCCGTTCCTGCTAAACGCGGTCCGGTTGGAAACCGAGGGCAAGAGCCTGGAAACTAACGTGGCCCTTTTGAAGAACAATGTGAGCGTAGCCGCCGAAATCGCCCTGGCTTTGCTCGACGAAGGCCCCTCGGAGATGCCGGAAGAACTTATCTAAGAACCCCGGTATAGATTATGCGTATAGAGTGTCAAGGTTAAAGGTGCGGTAGAGGCACCTTTCCTTTTCCTTTGTTTCCGGTTTGGAATCTGCCCGATAACTTTTTCTAAAAATCTATAGAAAGCAGCCAGGTTAATGCTACGCGCCGAAACCATTCTTAAAAGTATTTCAGATGCGCTTTATACTCTTGACCGCCAATGGCGCTTTACCTATCTAAACCCCCAGGCCGAACGGCTGCTCCAAAAGTCCGCCGAGGAATTGTTGGGCAAGGTTTTCTGGGAAGAATTCCCTGCCGCCCCCGGTTCCGGCTTCGATACCAATTATCACCTGGCGCTCGAAACTCAAAATAGTTTCAGTTTCGAGGAATTTTACGAACCGCTTCAGACCTGGTTCGAGGTGACCGCCTACCCTTACCCGGAAGGGCTTTCGGTCTATTTTCGGGACATTTCCAGCCGCAAGGAGGTTGAGGCGGCTTTCCAGGAGCAAATCCGGCTGTCGAAACTAATAGCCGAGGTAAGCCAGGCCCTGACCCGCAAAGCCACTCTGCCGGAGATGTTGCATAGCTGCGCCGAGGCTATCGTAAAAATCCTGGAAGTGTCGTTCGCCCGCATCTGGACCTTCAACCCGGCCACGAATATGCTGGAGCTACAGGCCAGCGCGGGCAAATATACTCACCTGGATGGACCGCACAGCCGGGTGCCGCTCGGCGCATTCAAAATCGGCTGGATTGCCGAACACCGCCAGCCCCACCTGACCAACTCGGTCCAGGGGGATAAACTGATAGCCGACCAGGAATGGGCCGAGCGGGAAAACATGACCGCTTTCGCGGGCTATCCATTGGTGCTGGAAGACCACCTGCTGGGGGTGGTGGCGATGTTCTCGCACAGGCCGATTAGCGAGAATACCTACCGGGCCCTCGAAACGCTGGTCAGCCAGGTCACGGTCGGCATCGAGCGCAAACTTACCGAGATAAATTTGCGGGAGCAGCGCGAGAATTACGAGGTGACGCTTGCCAGTATCGGAGACGCCGTCATCGCGACGGACAACCAGGGGCGGGTGACCTATCTTAACGCGGTGGCCGAGGGTTTGACGGGATGGAAGTCCGCCGAGGCCATGCAAAAACCGCTCCCTGCCATTTTTAATATTGTGAACATGACCACCCACCTGCCGGTCGAAAACCCGGTCGCCCGTGTCCTGGAACTGGGGCAGGTAGTGGGCCTGGCGAACCATACGGTGTTACTGGCGCGAGATGGCCGGGAAATCCCGATTGATGACAGCGCCGCGCCGATTAAGAACGCCGCCAACCAGATTATCGGGGTGGTGCTGGTCTTCCGGGACGCGACCGAACGGCTGACCCTGGAAGCGGCCCGCCAGCAAGCCCTGGAACGCGCCCAACAGGCCCGGCAGGAAGCCGAGGAGTCGCGCAACCGCCTTTATAACCTGTTCATGCAAGCCCCGGCGGCTATCGCGGTTTTGGAGGGGCCCAAACACAAGTTTACCCTGGCTAACGGGCCTTATATGGTGCTGATTGGCCGGGCCGAGTCTATCCTTGGTCTGAACATCCGGGAGGCTTTACCGGAAATCGCCGACCAGGGCTTCCCGGAACTGCTCGATAGCGTTTTTACCAGTGGTAAGCCGTTTTACGGCAACGAGGTTTCGGTCAAGCTCGACCGGGCGGGCAGTGGAGACCTCGAAGAAGTTTTCCTGAACTTTGTCTACCAGCCTTTCAGGAACCTGGCCGGGGAAATCGAGGGCATCCTGGTCCACGCGGTGGATGTGACGGAGCAGGTCAGGGCCCGGCACGAGGTCGAGGCTGCTCGCGCCCGCCAGCACAGCCTGTTCATGCAGTCCCCGGCCAATATCGCGGTGCTGGACGGGCCGGACCACACCTATACCTTTGTGAACATGCCTTATGTGCGGCTGACCGGACACGATATAAGTATTTTGCATAAACCGATTGCCGAAGCGCAACCGGAAGTGGCCGGGCAGGGTTATTTCGAACTGCTGGACCAGGTCTACCAGACCGGCCAGCCCTATACCGGACACGAGGCGCGGGTGCTACTGCCCCGCGAGGGTAAAGAGGAGTTGGAGGAAGTCTTTCTCGATTTTGTCTACCAACCCTACACCAACGGGGCGGGCGAGGTTGAGGGCATCTTATATCACGGGGTAGACGTGACGGAGCAGGTCCAGAACCGCCGCCGGATTGAGGGATTGGTGGCCCAACTGGCCGAGCAGCAAGCCCAACTCCGGGCCAGTAACGAAAGTTTGCGATTCCTCTCGGAGGCCAGCGCGACCCTGGCTTCTTCGCTCGATTATAACCTGACACTGAAAAAGGTGGCCGAACTGCTGGTGCCGTCCCTGGCCGACGTTTGTTACTTTGACATCATTGCCAGTGATGGCACGGTTGAACGGGTGGCCTGGCAGAACGGGACGGGTTTGCCAGAGGAGCTTTTCCAGCGTATCGCCCAATATAGCCCTAAACTGGATAGGGCCAGCCACCCGGTGACGGAGGTGGTGACTTCGGGCCAGCCCAAACTGGTGGCTGATGTAAGCGAAGACTGGCTGCGTCATGCCACCTTTAACGAGGACCATTTCGAACTGACCCGGCAGGTCGGTATAATTTCTTACCTGGCGGTGCCGTTAAAGTTGCGCGATACCATCTTTGGCACAATTACCCTGTGTTATACCAGCATTTCGGGCCGGCACTACACCGAGGCCGACCAGGCTTTAATCCTCGAACTGACCCAGCGGGCCGCGATGGCGATTGATAACTCCCGGCTCTATTACGCGACCCAGCGGGCGCTCAAAGAGCGGGAGACTTTTCTATCGGTAGCGGCCCACGAACTGAAAACGCCTCTTACCGGGCTCAAAGGGTTTACCCAGGTGCTACACCGCCAGTTGGTGCGGGACGAGCAACAGGCCCTCGACCCCGCCCGCATCAAGCGGACTCTCGATATTATCAACAAACAATCGGATAAACTGACTTACCTGATTGACCAGTTGTTGGATGTCTCGCGGATTGAGACGGGCAAGTTGCAACTCGATTTGCGCCAGACCGAGGTGGTCGGGTTGGTCCGCGAACTGACCGAGCAGGCCCAGAACCGGACGAACCGCCACATCCTGACTTTTCAGACGGATGTGGAAAGTTTGCCGGCCCGGATTGACCCGGTGCGCTACGAGCAGGTGGTCAACAACCTGCTGGACAACGCTATCAAGTACAGCCCGCAGGGCGGCCCTATCGCGGTGGAGTTGCACCGGGTTGAGGTGGAAGGGGAGCGCCCGGCTTTTCAGGTGAGCGTAACCGACCAGGGATTGGGTATCCCGGTGGAGCGGCGGGAGCACATCTTCGAACGGTTTTACCAGGCCCACGAAACGACCCTGATAAGCGGGATGGGGTTGGGGCTGTTTATCTGCCGGGAGATTATCCAACTGCACGGCGGCGAGATTCACGCCGAGTTCCCCGATGAGGGCGGGACCCGTTTTGTGGTAACTGTTCCTGTGGACCGCTAAGCCACTTCGCCTGACCTCCCGCCCTGTGTTGCGTTGCGAAAAAGGAGGCCTCTATGACTATTGACCCTGAAGCAGCGGAGTTAGCCCAAAGATTAACCGCCGCCTACAGCCGCCTGCCGGAAACGGTCGCCATCGCCTGGGGCGGGTCGCAGACCAACAACCTGACCGACCAGTATTCCGACCTCGATATTTACATTTATCAGAAAGCCGAAATAGCCCTTCAAACGCGCTCGGAGATTGCCGCGACCTTTGCCGACGAACCCGAAATCGGGAATAATTTCTTCGAGTCGGGCGACGAATTCGTGGACCGTAAAACCGGGCTGGGGGTTGATTTGATTTTTCGGTCACCGGACTGGGTCGAAGGGGAATTGACCCGTGTCCTGAAGCGGCACCAGGCTTCCATTGGCTATTCGACCGCCATCTGGTACAACGTGCTGAACTACCGGACTCTATACGACCCGGAGGGCTGGCTGGCCCGCCTGCTCGATATTGCCCGCCAACCTTACCCTGAGGAATTACGCCGGGCCATTATCGCCAAAAATTACCCGCTCCTGCGCGAAAACCAGTCTTCCTACCAGCACCAAATCGAAAAGTCGCTGACCCGCCGGGATAAAATTTCCTACAATCACCGGGTGGCGGTCCTGCTTGCCAGCTATTTCGATGTGCTTTTTGCCTTTAACCGCCAGCCCCACCCCGGCGAGAAACGCCTCATCCCTTTAGCCAAAAAGTTATGCCCGCACCTGCCCGCCAGCTTCGAGGCTGACCTTGACGCCTGGCTGGTCTTACCACCTATCCCCGAAAATATCCCGTCTATCCTGAGGGTAATGACCCACTTGCTCGACGAACTGGATATTTTACTTCAATTTGGCCCGGAATCTTAAAATACTGGATTGAATGTTGTAGAATAAAGGCATAAAACAGGATTATTTCAGGAGAGTAAGCAAGCAAGATGGCATTACGCGCAAGAGGGCCGGATATGGCACGTACCTATACCCCGGAAGAATTCGAAGCATTACCCCAATTTGAGGAACTTTACGAACTGGTTGATGGAAAGCTGGTTAAAAAACCCATGCCCGGTGATGCCCACGGTAGAATTGCTAAACGGATAGACCGTAGACTGGCTGCTTTTGACCCCGATGAGAAGTTAGGTTTGATGTGGCGTGATACTTCTTTTGATGTGGGGACGGGCTGGTTGCCTATCCCGGACCTGGGTTTTATTATGGCCGGAAGAGTCCCGCCTGAGAGCGAAAAAAGCGTCAAAGGGGTGCCGGACCTGGTGGTGGAAATTCATTCTCCCACAGATTTGCGCAGTCAAAAGGAACGAGAAGCCACCCGCCGAAAGATCGCTGATTGGCTGGGTGTGGGAGTGCAAATCGTCTGGTCGGTGAACCCACGGGCTAAAACGGTTGAAGTTTATCACCGGGGGCAGGTAAGCGCGGTGCAATCCCTGGACGAAGATGATGAGCTAGACGGGGAGAATGTTATCCCCGGTTTCAAATTGAAGGTCAGCGAAATTTTCGGCTAACTTCCTGGGTTCAGGGGATGATTTCAAAGGGCTGGGTGCCGTTGATTTTATAAAACCGGAAATTCTCATTGAAGGTAAAGATGCGGGTCAGGCCCAGGACTTCCGCCGCCACGATAAGGGAAGCGTCGGCTGTATCAATCGAAAGGTTTTTATATTCCTCGCGGAGGGCCTCAATCCGGGTAATATCGGGGCGGGTTAAGGGGTAAATTTCAAGAATGCCCTCCTTCTCGAACCGCCGCAAGAGTTGTTGCAAAGACCTCCCGCCAATTTTTTGGGTAAGGTAGAGGGCCTCGTTAAAACTGGGCCAGGTCGTTACCAGGGGCGGGGCGAGTTGCGGCAGGACGGCCCGGCACTTCGCCCGGACTTCCCCCGGCTGGCTTTTATCGAGCAGGGCGATTAGCGGCCCGGCGTCACACAGAATCACAATTTGAACCCCTGCTTGCCGTATTTTTCTGACAATTCGTCGCCAAAAGGGTCCGGTTTGTGGTAAGAAAGCCCTGGTCTTTTTACTTCGAGGCGGTCCACTTCCGCCAGCAGGTTTTCCAGGGCCAGGTCGAGTTGTTGGGGTCCTCTTTCGGGCAGCACGATAACCCGGACCCTTTTCCCGGCCAGCCTCGCCGCCTGGGTCTCGACAATTTCTTCCCAGGTCCCCTCGAAGGTATCGAATTGCGCCATCCGGTTGCCCGCTTTAGTTATTCGTTAAAGTTTGAACGCCATCCTGGACCCAGGACGGCGTTTGTTTTGTAAAGGTTAAAAGCCTGTTGGCTAGCGAATTGTGCCGCTGATGACTTTCAAGGGCTTTTCGCTGCCTGTTGATACCAGCCGGAAGTCGAGACCGGGCGGCATGAGCAGGGTCTGGCCTTTGGCGAGAGGTTCGTCCTCGAACAGGCTCGTGGTCGGTTCGAGGGTGCCGCTCCCTTCCAGGACCGATAGCAGGGTAAAGCTGTCGGGTTTGGCTTGCAGTTCGGCCCGGTCGGTGACGCTATAGAGGTCCGCCGTGAAGTATTCGCTTTCGACCAGGCGGGCGCTGGCGTAGCTTTCCTTCGGTTCGAGAGCGGGGTGGGTCACTTTCGGGTTCGGGTTATCGAGTTTGATGGCTTTGAGCCCTTTTTCGATGTGAATCTGGCGTCCGACCCGGCCCCAGTCGTAGAGGCGGTAGGTTATATCGGTGTCCTGCTGCAACTCGTAGACCACGATGCCTTTGGTCAGGGCGTGGACGGTCCCGGCGGGGAGGTAGACCACGTCACCTTCTTTGACCGGGGCTTTTTGGAGGTAGCGGAGCAGGTCGAGTTCGCTCATGGCTTTTTCAAGTTGGTCGAGGTTTTGGGCGGTTTCGTTGAGGCCGTAGCAGATTTCCGCGCCGGGCTGGGCCTTCATCACGTACCAGAACTCGGTCTTGCCGTAGGGGTAGTTTTCGAGCTGCTGGGCCAGGAAGTTATCGGGGTGGACCTGGACTGAGAGGTTTTCCCTGGCGTCTATGAACTTCACCAGGAGCGGGAACTTGGGATAGCTCTGGCTTTTCGCGCCAAAGTAGCGGGCGGCGTCCTCGTTAAAGAGGTCGGCCAGTTTGCGCCCGGCCAGGGGCCCGTTGGTCACGAGGCTGTCCGAATAGGCTTCCCAGCTTTCGCCGAGTTTGGCTTCGGGATTGGCGGCAGGACGGCCCAATTCTTCGGCCAGCCAGCGCCCGCCCCACACGATTTCCTTGACCTGGGGTTCCAGCCGTAAAGGATACAAATTCATAGACTTACCCTTTTCTCCGTTGCGTTTCTAGGATTGCGGCCCCGTTCGAGCGGGCCAAGATTAATTATCACCTTTTATCCTATGTTATAACTTCCGCTCCAGGATTGCAAAGGTTTTAGAAGTCAGTAGGCAGAGGGCAGAGGGCAGAAGGCAGAGGGCAGAAGGCAGAGGGCAGGGGGTAGAGGGCAGAGGGTAGAAGGCAGAGGGGAGTATTTAGTTTTTAGTGGGACGGGGAATCGGGTTTCTTCGATTATGCTATGGTCCAACGGTACCCATAAATGGGTGCCCAAGATTCCTCGGTACCCTCGGAATGACAGGAAATTACCCCTGGAATGACCAGTAAATGCCCCTGGAATGACAGGTAATTGCCCTCGAAATAACAACCCACCAATCACCAACTTTCTAAACACTAAATACTGCCTTCTGACTACTGCCCTCTGCCTACTGCCCTCTGCCTACTGCCCTCTGCCTTCTGCCTACTTTGGGGCCGGATTGTTAGAGCGGGGCCAGTAGGCTATAATAGGCCCGTTAGCGTTCCGCGATGAATTGAGAGAAAGAGAAGCAAGCAGTTTGAAGTTTAAGTTAGTTATACTCCTGGGGCTGATTTGCCTGGGCCTGGCGGCCTGCGGTGACGAAGCCACCTCAACTCCCGCCCCTACCCTAGCTCCGACCACGGCCCCGGCTACCACCTCTGCTGCAAGCGTCCCCGCTACCTCCGGTGGGATTGCCCTGCCTACGATTGCTCCGACCCTTGGCGACGGCATGACCATGAAACAGGCTTACGCGGTGGTCTCCCCGATGATAACGGCCTGGAACCCCAACGCGGTCCTGGTGACGGTCTTTACGCCGCCGGACGCTACGGTCGGTCTGAACGGGGCGGGCCAGGCTCCCCAGTGGTATTTCGAGGTGATAGACCCGACGTCAGGCCAGCACAGCACCTGGCTGGTCAAGGTAGCCCCGGACGGCAAAGGCAGCGCCGAAAAGAGTATCGAAGATGTCCTTCCGGCGGACCAGGCCAAAATGATGGACGCGGTGAAACTTCCTCCCCTTAACACCCTGATTGATACCGACCGGTTAATGGAAGTGGCCCGCGCTAACGGCGGGACCAAGAGCGACCAGCCCATCGGTATCCAACTGGCAAGCCCGGCCAAAGAGGGCGACCCGCTGGCCTTTGACCTGGTCTTTTATAACGGGAACGATGTTTTGCGCTTGCGGATAGACGCCCAAAGCGGTAAATTAGTAGAGAACACGAAAGGCTAAAAGGAGAAAATAATGGCAAATTCAGGCGGTATCAGTTTTAGCACTCTATTTGAAGTGGCGGGAGTGGTCCTCAACAGCACGCGGACGAAAGAGCCCGGCAGCGAAGGCAAACCCGGTCTGGCCGTAGACCCGCAAAAATTGGCCCTGGGCCTGGCCGGGATTGCCGGGCAGCAGGTCTTGAAGGGTTTTGCCCGGCGGCAAGCCCAAAAACGGCTCAAAAAGGAACTGGACAAGGGTCTTATCAGTCTCGAAGATTTCAAGGCGGGCCGGTCGGCGGCGGAAGTAAAAAAGGCCCGCAAAAAAGCCAGCCTGTTCAAGCCCGGCCTGATAGTCGGGGCACTCGTCGGGGCCGGGTTGTATGTGCTGTCCCTGTCGCCGGAGCAGCGGGAGAAACTTTTCAAGCAGATTGAGCAGGGCCTGGCCCAGGTTATCGGGATTGTCAACGAACTCCAGGGCAAACCCTACAGCCAGGACTACGAGAAAAAAGCCTAAACCGGCAGAATCAAGAAAGCCCTCTCCTTCGTCAATAAAAGGGAGAGGGCTTTTAGATTCAGCCAGTTTTTAGCTTTGTGAGGGTTTGACCCCTTTGACGTAGGAGAGGACGGCGTGTCCGGTTTTCCCCCATTCGACCCCTTCGAAGTGGCTGGCTTCAAAAAGCGGGGCGTATTCAGCCACATCCACCCGCAGCATGTGGTGCATCCCTTCAACGTGCCGTTTGAAGAAGCCGGGGCCGGGCAGGCTGTCCAGTTCGAAATCGACCACCAGGCAAGTTCCGCCCGGTTTTAGCACCCGGTAGATTTCGGCCAGGGCCTGCTCTTTCAGGTCGCCGGGCAGGTGGTGAAAGACCAGGCGGCTTACCACGGCGTCGAATTTGTTGTCTTCGTAGGGAAGCTTTTCGGCTACGGCGTTGCGGAAATCAATTTCCAGGTGGGCTTTTCGGGCCTGTTTGCGGGCCTCGGCAATCATCTGGGGCGAGGCGTCCACCCCGCAGACTTCCCCGGTCGGTCCGCTCTTGCGTTTGGCGGCAAGGGTCAGGCTGGCGGGACCGCACCCCACGTCCAGCACCTTCGAGCCGGGTTTTACTCCCGCCAGGTTTAACAGGGTTTTTTCGCTTCTCTTTAAGAGGGGACTGAATATGAGGTTGTATATCCCGGCCCGCCGGAGGACTATGCCTTCGGTTGTGGGGGTTTGAGGCCCGGCGTGGGAATGGGTATGGCCTGAATGAACACCAGTATGCATGATTATTTCCACCTCGCTTTTTAAAACATTCTGTTAGATTTCGAACATGTTGTTCGTTTACTGTTATAATAGAGAATGAAGTAACCGGCAATAACCAATCAGACCTTGAAAGTTTGTTATTGAACAAAAGGAAGCGGATTGTATGGAAAGTAAAGTGCCGCAGGTCCCGGTGAGTGCGCAAAGCGCCAAAGACCGCCGGGTCCGGCGCAGCCAGCAATTGTTGCGGGAAGCCTTGCTCGAACTGATATTGGAAAAACCCTACCAGGATATAACGGTCCAGGATATTCTCGACCGGGCCGACGTGGGGCGCTCGACTTTTTACGCCCATTTCCTGGACAAGGATCACCTGTTAAAGTCGGGGTTTGAAAATTTGCAGGAGGTTTTCGAGACCCTGAATTTGCGGTCTGGCGGGAAGCCCCAATCCGAGTTCGAGACAATCATGTTTCTGATTCATCACGTGGAGAGTTTCCAGCCGATTTACAAGGCTTTAATGAGCAAACGCGGGGCGGATTGGATAACCCAGGAGGTCCAGTCGATTGTAATAAAGGTGCTGCGCCGCCAACTCGAAAATCAGCCGGTGCCGGGCGACATTCCGCTCGAAGTGCTGGTCCAGTACCGGGCGAGCGCCCTGATGGGGCTTATCAAGTGGTGGCTGGACAACGACATGCCCTTTAGCGCCGAACAGATGCAGCGCTGGTTTCACGAGCTTTCGGCCCTGCCAGTCCATTTTTAGGGGGGTCAGTTTCAGGATTTAGGGGTGGGGACGGGCTGGCCGTTGGCCCCGCACAGGACGATATGAGTCCCGGCCAGGTTGCTCCGGTAGTCGTAGTTCTGGCCGCCCGCCGTGACCTGGATGGTATAGCCGGGGGTCAGCACCTGTGTATACATCATGCTGGGGTCGGGACAACCGAGGGCCGAGTCGGGGAAGGTTTCGGTGGAGTAGCCGGTAACCTGGAAACTGGCTGGCGATAGGTTACTCCGCTTTGCCAGGTCGGCGCTGATAAGAGCATACGATTTTTTGATTTCGTCGGGGATACCGGGCAAAGGCGTTCCTCCAGGTGTAGTAGCGCCCCCGGTCGCCGCGCCGCCGGTCGCGCCAGGGGTCTTGCCGCCGAGCGGGTTGCCAAGGGTCGGGGTCGCCACAGTGGTCGGGCTGGCCGTGGTAGGAGCGGGAGTAGCGGTGGCCGGGGCGGTCGTTGGCTGGGAGGTCGCGGTGGAAGTAGACTCGCCGCAAGCGGCCAGGGTCAGGAGGAGCAGGCAAAGGCAGCAAAAAAAGGAGAGGCGGCCCAGCGAAAAGAATTTCCCTGGTTTGTAAGATTTTTTATGTTGTGGCATACCGCCGCTCCTTTTCTTCTGGTCCGCCCTCCCGGCAGACCGGATTAGATAATGCCCTGGCCCCGGTGGGGTTTAGCCCCGGTATCTGGTGACGAAACGGTCAATCCGGGCCATCGCTTCTTCGATCTGGGGCAGGGCGGTGGCGTAACAGGCCCGGATATGGCCTTTGCCGCTCGCGCCAAACGAGCCGCCGGGCACGACCGCGACATGTTCCTCGACCAGCAGCTTCTCGCAAAATTCTTCCTCGCTCATCCCGACCGATTTGATGGAGGGGAAGGTGTAGAACGCGCCTTTCGGCTCGAAGCAGTCGAGGCCCATTTCGTTGAAGGCGCTGACCATGAATTTGCGCCGGATATTGTACTCTCCCACCATCGCTTTTACCGAAGCCTCGCCATTTTTGAGGGCTTCGATGGCAGCGACCTGCCCGGCGGTCGGGGCCGACATAATCAGGTACTGGTGGATGCGGGTGCAGGCCGCGTTGATTTCCGAGTTGGCGCAGAGATAGCCGACGCGCCAGCCGGTCATAGCGTAGGCCTTGGAGAAACCGCCCAGGGTGACGGTCCGCTCCCACATGCCGGGGAGGGAGGCGAAAGAGATATGCTCGACGCCGTAGACCAGCCGGTCGTAGATTTCGTCGCTGTAGACCAGCAAGTCGTGTTTTTCGACAAAGGCGGCGATTTCCAGGCTGAGTTCGCGGGTGAGGACCGCGCCGGTCGGGTTGTTAGGGTAGCCGAGCAGTATAGCCCGCGTGCGGGGAGTGATGGCCGCTTCGAGGTCGGCCAGGGCCGGGGCGAATTCTTGCTCGACATAGGTCGGGACCGCGACCGGGGTGGCCCCGGCGAAAATGACGGCAGGGGCATAGGCCACGAAGGAGGGTTCCGGGATAATCACCTCGTCGCCGGGGTTGAGGGTCGCCAGGCAGGCCACCTGCAAGGCTTCGCTCACACCGACCGTTATCAGGATTTCCTTGAGCGGGTCGTATTTGGTGCCGTAGAGGTTCTGGAGATGGGCGGCGACCAATTCGCGCAGTTCGAGGATACCGGCGTTGGAGGTGTAGCGGGTCATGCCCTGCTCGATAGAAGCGATGCCGGCCTGGCGGACATTGTCGGGGGTGGTAAAGTCCGGTTCGCCCACGCCCAGCGAAATAACGTCTTTCATCGTCGCCGCGATGTCAAAAAACCGCCGGATACCCGAAGGCGGGACCGTTGCCATGCGTTCAGCCACAAATTGTCTCATTCGGTAAATTTCTCCCTCATCCTGGCCGGAGTCATGTCTTGTAAGCTTAAAGACTATTCCAGCACAATTTCAATTCGTTTATTCATTTTGCCTTTGCTGCGGGTCCCGGCGATTTTCAACCGGCCAATCTCACTGATATTCGCCAGGTGAGTGCCGCCGCAGAACTGGCGGTCGAGCCCCTCAATTTCAATCGTCCGAATTTTAGCGGTCTGGGGCGGCATAGCGTTGACGGTGCGGACCAGTTCGGGCATTTCGGCGGCTTCCGCGAGGGTGACCTCACGCGGTATCACCCGCAGGGCTTTAGCAATCGCCTCGTTGCACTCGCGTTCGAGTCTTTCGATGCGCTGGGGCGCGAGGTCGTCCATGGTGAAGTCAATCCGGGCCCGGTCGGCGTAGACCTGCGCGCCGGAAACGAGGGCACCGAAATCGTTGTAAGCGACCCCATTGAGGACGTGCAGGGCGGTGTGGTGGCGCATGTGGGCGTAGCGGCGTTCCCAATCGAGCTTACCGAGGGCGCCCTTGCCTTTGAATTCGGCGGGCAGGGCCCGGTCAAGTTTGTGCCAGATGGTGCCGTCGGCGGCGTAGACATCTTCAACGGTATAGTCTTCGCCTTCGATGGTTAAAAGGCCCAGGTCGCCGGGTTGCCCGCCGCCAACCGCGAAGAAAAGGGTTTTATCGAGGGCGATAGCCAGCCCGGTCGGGTCAAAAGCCACAATTTCAGCCTCAAAGTCGCGTGCGTAAGGCTCGGTGTAAAAATACTTCTCGGTCATTTGTTTATTCTTTCTGCCTGGTCCCGCCAGCTAAAAAGGGTAATTGGAAACCGGCCTCATTATACAATAATAACGCCGGGGCCGCAGCTTTAGTTATAGTATCCTAGCAGACAATATTGGCTAAATATAGAGCCAATTGGCCTGGAAATTCTTTTAGGGGAGATATTTGTCTGGAGTCAAAAAAGGAGCGCCCGGTTCCCGTGGCTCGTAAAAACCACGGGAACCGGGCACTTTCTTGAATATAACCGTTATTGGACCCCACCTCAAGGGCTCGTAAAGGTGGGTTCAGGGCGTTATTTCCCCTTATCCTTTTCAGGTAAATCGTCGTGGAGGGTTTGCATGAAGGCTTCAAGGCCGACCGGGTCGGGGGCCATGCCGCCTTTCATCGGTTCGCTGCTCCCGCCGTCGAGTTCGTGGGTAACATCGTACCTTTCGGGCCGGTAGTTGGTCCGTTCCTGGTAAAGGGCGTTGCTGCGTTCGTTGTAAAGGTCGGACTTTTTGGTCTTTTCGGCTTCCTCCTGGCCGACCAACTTGCGGCTCTGGTGGGGAGCTTTTTTGGCTGAATTTGTAATGATAGAAGTCACGTAGGTCCTGGCGGCGTTCACGGCTTCATTCCACTTGGTATCACCGGCTTCGAGGTTTGTTTTGGAGATTTCGGAAGTCCCCTTCGCGCTGACCGGGATACTTTCGATGGCCCGGTTCGCTTCGTAGAAGGCTTTTACACCGTCTTCGCCAATCGCCTTCTGCCAGTTCTCGTTGTCGCCTTTGGTTTCCTGGGCCTTTGTAATCAGCTCGCTGATTTCCTTGGCCGGGATAGCCTCGTCTTCCTTTTCGATTTCAAGGGAAATATCGAGCTTATTGCGTTTGTTGACCGAGAAAGCAATGTCGATCGGGCCTTCGAATTCTTTGCCCCACTTGTCTTCGGCGGCTTTGGGCCAGCTAACCACGTTCCACATATTGTCCTCGCCACCCCAGGCCCGTTTGATAAGGTGCGCGCCAATCCAATCCTGGATTTTGGTAATTTTCTTGGTCAGGGTAGATTCCGGCGTATTGGCGCGTTCGCGTTCACTTGCCACGCTCAAACCGGCCACGTGAGCATCGCGGGTCCAGATGGAGGATGAAGTGTCGCCGGTTGAGTCACTACCGGGTTTAAGCTGTTCCAGGATTTTCATCTTGGCCTCGTTAAAGCCCGGACCCCGGTTTTCGTCCCGCTTATCCGCCGACCACTTTTCCCGGTTGGCGGTCTCTTCGAGTTCGGGGGTCAGGGGGTAGGCTTGCCGGACTTTTCCCAGCAGCTCTATTCGCGCTTTATCTATGTCTTCCTTTGTGTTTTTCCACTCGCGGAAATGGGGTTCCAGCGGCAAATTCCGGCTGACGGTATAGCGTTTTAGTTGGATCGGGCCGGACGTTTGCCCGGCAGCGAGGGGCACGAAACTTTTTGGCTGCGCGGTCGTGGGGGCCTGGTCCGGGAGGGAAAGGGCCTTCGCGCCCATTTCATCGGCCTCGTGTTCCAGGCCCTCGTTATCGTTGATAGGGCCTTCTTTTTTCATCTGCATGGTAGGCTGGACGCGGCCCTGTCTTTGCTGGACGACATGCCAGGCTTCGTGGGGCAGATGCTTTTCCTGGCCCGGCCCAACAAAAATATCGCTGCCCTGGGCGTAGGCGTGGGCCTGGAGTTGGGCCGGTTTGTCCGAATTATAGTGGACCTGTACGTCGTCCATGGCGACACCTGAGAGCGACTCTATCTTGGTTTTAAGGCTATCGGGGAGGCCCGATGCTTCTCCGGTCCCCTCTTTACGCTGGACCAGGGAGCCGGTTTTAGCCTGGCGGGACCGTTCAATCAGGCGTTGGACGGCCTGGTTACCAAGGGCGCGCTGTAGATTTAATACTTCAGCAGGGCGAGAGCCGCTGAGGGCCTCGCCCTTTCGCAAACCCGAAATGGAGTCATAGATGGGGTTTGCCAGGGCCAAGTCGGCTATGGTCCGTTCCGCCGGATTGTCATTATCCCGGTCGTGGGTGCCGGGACCATTTGATTTTCGCAAGGTAGTTTCTTTGCCGGACCGGTTCATTCTTAATCTCTTTCTGGTGACTGAGATATTTTTAATAACTATACGGCACTAGGCCGGGCGAATATAAGAGTGGTATAGATTGCATAAACAGGCAAATTGAGGACGGTTCTTCCAGGGAAGCCAGGTTGAAGAACTGGTTGCTAAAATAATTATGCCTGGTTTAATGATAACGTGACTGTCAATGTTTCCTGTAAATTTTTTAAGGAGATTAAGTCAAAATTTAGTCCGAATCACTTAAATTTACTTAACTTCGGGCTAAACAGCTTTCGGCAGAAGAAACATGAATCATCCCGAACTTTAAGGTCAAAACATAACAGGGGCAAATATCATTAAGAAAAGACCCTAAAATTGTCATTCCTCGACTGCGCGGCGTGCGACGTGGAATGACAAGTTAGGGTCTTTACTCCTAAGGGGTAAGGTATTTCAGGCGTAAAAGATAATTCAAAATGAAATGAGGCATCCCCGAATTTTGAACTGGGATGCCTCAAGTTTACTTCAGAGGACTCAGACTTCCGGTGTATCCTCCTGGGTTTGTTCTTGCGACCACTGGATAGCCTGCCCGGTCAATTCGTTGAGGGTGCCGGTGGCCTGGGTTTCCCCCAGCCAGATGGTTTGCGGCGCGTCCTCGGTGAGGGCGCCCCGCCGGATGAGGGCAGCCAGGGCTGTCAGGTGCAGGATAGGGCTACCGGCCCTGGTAAAAGCGAACCGCCGGAGGGTTTCGGAGTCGCCGTCGGGTTCGGCCTGGCCTTTCTCCCTGGTTTCAAGCTCGGCTATTACATCCAGGGTAAGCGAGAGTTTTTGCACGTCTTCTTCCAGCCAGGCGTCGCAGAGCAGGACTTCCTTAAACAGGGCGCGATATTTATCGAGCAGTCCCCCGAACTCGTTTTCGGCGGTCTGCTCATCCAGGCCCTCTTTGAGCAGTTCAAAGAGGTTCTCCCGGCCCAGCATGGCGGTCGTCAAAAGGGGCTGGGGATGGTAATAGAAGAAGCGTTCCCCCGGTCGCGGCCCGACCTCGTGATGTTCGAGGGCCTCCCAGGTGCGCTGGAGCAGGGCATAAGAGGGGTCGCCCTTGACAACCAGATAATCCTCGGCTTCCTCTTCGAGCCAGCGCTTTGCCTGGCCGGCTTTTTCCAGGTGGGCCGCTGCTACAACGCCGAGCAGCAGGGCTTCGCCAAAGCGGTCCGCGTCATCTAAATCCACTAACCGGGTGCGCAACTCCGAATTGTTCAGGAGCGGCTCGACAAGGTCAAAGATGTGCCGGTCGTCTTCCAGGTAGGCCCAGGTTCCGGCCAGGCTGACCCGGTCTTCCAGGTCTTCGGGGAGGGGCAGGGCGTCAAGTTGGGCGGCATAGCGGCGGGCTTCGTCCGCGAGGCCGTGGGTCACCAGGGCCCGGACCAGGGCATTGAGGGCGTTGAGGTCGGAGGGGTTAATTTTTTCCAGGATGTATTCCAACTGCTGCCGGGCCTGTTCGGACTGGCCTTCGAGGGTATAGGCTGCCGAAAGACCCATGTACGGTTCGGGCGAATCGGGGCGGACCTGGGCTGCTTCCTGGAAAAAGACCCGCGCCAGGACCGGTTGGTTGCGGGGGAGAGAGAGATGCCCCTTTTCCAGGGCCAGCCCGTATTGCAGGAATTGCTCGCGGGGAACCCCTTCTTTTTCGGCCATAGTGGTGACGTTCTGGTCGCAGACCTGGCTGAACTCGCGGCAGGTCTTGGGGTCGAGGCGGTTGCCCTGGATTTCGTCGAGCTTGTCGCAGTCAATAGCGAGCATGGCTTCATAGGCCATGAGAGGGAAGCCGCTCATTACGTAGGAGCTTGCCAGGTTGAATTGAATCAGGGGGCCGTTGGCGCGGCTGTGCCCGGTCCTTTTGGCGAGTGGTTCGAATTCGAGGGCCTTGGCAAAGGCTTCGCGGGCTTCATCGAAATCTTCCAGGCTGTATTCGACTACGCCCAACAATTCAAAAAAGTCGGCCCGGTCCGAATATTTCTCCCGGAGCGGTTCCAGCACTTCCAGGGCGTCGGAGAAGCGTTTTTCCCGGCCGAGTTTGAGCGCCTTGGTCATCTGGCTTTGAAAATGGCGTTCGGCGGTCATGTCCCGGAAGAAGATGCTGCGCTGGCCCTGGCCCTGGCCGGGTTTATTTTTCTTATCTTTACTATTTTTGTCTTTCTTGCTCACTTCTTATCACTCGCTCCGTTTTTTCTCTATGTTTTGTCAACACTTTACCCGGCTATTTTAACTTAAAAGGGTTTAGTTTTCAGTAGGCAGAGGGCAGAGGGCAGAGGGTAGAAGGCAGAGGGCAGAAGGTAGAAGGTAGAAGGTAGAAGGTAGAAGGTAGAAGGTAGAAGGTAGAAGGTAGAAGGTAGAAGGTAGAAGGTAGAAGGTAGAAGGTAGAAGGTAGAAGGTAGAAGGTAGAAGGTAGGGGGTAGGAAATGTAAAACTGACTACTGGCTTCTGCCTTCTGCCTACTCGTAAAAGGCCGAGTTTATAGTTTTTCGTTCGGGTGCAAACGATGGAGCGGTTTCTAACTTATAATACACAGGGTTTGAAAGGCCCAAATTCACCTGCGGCGGAGAAAGAATCTCGATTCTAAGCGCCTTTGGGCTGTGCTATGGTCCAACAGACCGGCGATTCTTCGGCTGTGGCCTCAGAATGACAGGTTGAAAGGCTATGCTATTCGCTACCGGCGCTACCTACGGGCTAGATTCCGCCAACGCGCCACACCAGTGTGATTGTGACTGGCGCTGTGCGACGCGGAATGACAAAAGAACCGGTCGGAATGTTAAAATCTGCCTACTGCCTTCTGCCCTCTGAAAACCAAACACTACAATAAATTCACCAAAAGGAATATCAATCTATATGGTTGTTACTTTTACGGCGGAGACTTTACCGGCGCTTTGCGATAAACTGGCTGAGAACGACCCGGACCTGGCGTCCGTCCTGGAAAGATACGGTTATCCGCCTTTCTGGGCCAGGGCGAACAATTACGAGACGCTGGTGCATATCATTTTAGAGCAGCAGGTTTCGCTCGCCTCGGCCCAGGCCACCCTGAACAAGTTGCGGGAGAAGGTCGGCGCGATTATCCCAGAAAACGTGATTTTGCTGACGGACGAGGAATTCCGGGCCTGTTACTTCAGCCGCCAGAAGACCGCTTACGTCCGCACCCTGACCGAGAAGGTGCTGGCGGGGGAGTTGAATTTTCTCGACCTGGCAGCCTGGACCGATGAGGCCATCCGGCAGAAACTGGTGGCCCTGAAAGGCATCGGCAACTGGACGGTAGATGTCTATCTTATCCTGGTGCTGCACCGGGCGGATGTCTTCCCGGTGGGCGACCTGGCGGCTTTGAACGGCCTGAAGGAGTTGAAAGGACTGCCAAAGGAGACGCCCCGCGAGGCTTTATTGGAAATCGCGGAAGGGTGGCGGCCCTACCGGACTATCGCGACCAACATCATCTGGCATAATTACCTGTCGCTAAGAGGCCGGAAATGAGCGGGGCCGGGCAGAGCGGTCCGAGGCAGGGAAGAATCCTGTTTGCAGTTGACAGGGCGGCCATAATATAAATGCTATGTATAAATCGTCTTAACCCGGCAGGATTAATATTTGGTATAGGTTGTGCTGTAGTTAGTTTCGAATCAACATTATTTTTTCGAAATGGAGAAGTCGAATGATACCGAATGCCAGCAACCGACACTTGGAGTTTCACGTATCACGCCAATGCCGCGACCGTTACCAGTTTGACCAGGCCCTGTTCCAGCTAACCGGAAACGTCGTTTTTGCCAATTTCCACGCCGCCCGCGTTTTTGCCCAGCGCATGAACGACAAACGCGACCTTATCAACTATCCCGAACAGGCTGTCAGGGCCGGGCAGATTAACGCGATGGGCCTGATTGATGAAATTTCGCACTTGCTGGTGGAGAATTACCGGCATCAGGTCAATCCAAACGTGATGCAGGAGGCGTTGCAGAGCCTTAACACCCAGTTAGGCCAGGAAGCGGTTGACAAACTGCTCTACCAGTTTAGCGATGAGTTCCCCCCGGTAGCGGTTTACCGGCGAGAGGAAACGCTTGATAGCTGGTTCCAGGGGCAGGCCAACGGTATCCCGAACCGTGAATTAGCCCTCGAAGAGTTGTTAATGCTTTGGATTGCCAACAAGAACCCCGCTTTTTCACCCTTTATCGAGCTTTTTGACGACCAATCGCTGGCAAAACAGACCGCCTACCCGCAGGTCTTTACGGCTTTGCAGAACTTTTTTAACGGCCAACCGGGGATAAACCCCGGCGAAGGCGGGGCGGGCGGCGTCCTGAACGTGGGTAGTGTCGGGGAGGGCCGGGTGAGCCTGCTTGATGCTTTACGGGCCCCGGCCCTGGCCGCGCCTCACTCGCTGACGGCCCAACTGGAATTTCTGCGGCAGCGCTGGGGGAACGTGCTGGGCCGTTCGATTTACCGCCTGCTCGGCAGTCTCGATTTAATCCAGGAAGAAGAAAAGGTCGTGTTCGTGGGCGGCGGTCCCGGCCCGGTCGAAGTGCCACAATACGGCGGGCTGGAAGAAGACCCCGAAAATTATACGATTGACCGGGATTGGATGCCCCAACTGGTCCTGATGGCGAAAAACGCCTATGTCTGGCTGGACCAACTTTCGCGCCAGTACGGGCGAGAGATTCGCTATCTGAACGAGGTGCCGGACGAAGAACTGGACCGCCTGGCCCGTTTTGGCTTTACGGGGTTATGGCTGATTGGCCTGTGGGAAAGGAGCCACGCCTCCAAGCGCATCAAACAACTGATGGGCCAGCCGGAGGCGGTCGCTTCGGCCTATTCGCTGCTCGATTATCAAATCGCGGCGGACCTGGGCGGCGAGGCGGCGATAGACAATTTGCGGCGGCGGGCCTGGGAGCGGGGAATCCGGCTTGCCAGCGACATGGTGCCTAACCACATGGGGATTGACTCGACCTGGGTAATGGACCACCCTGACTGGTTCGTGTCGCTCCCCTACAGCCCTTTCCCGTCCTACAGCTTTAACGGGCCTAATTTGTCCTGGAACGACCGGGTCGGCATTTACCTGGAAGACCACTATTTCGACAAGACCGACGCGGCGGTGGTCTTCAAACGGGTTGACCATACCAACGGCGATACTCGTTATGTCTATCACGGGAATGACGGCACCACCATGGCCTGGAACGACACGGCCCAGCTTAACTATTTGATGCCGGAAGTGCGCGAGGCGGTCATCCAGACGATTCTTGCGGTGGCGCGGCAGTTCCCGGTTATCCGGTTTGACGCGGCCATGACGCTGGCGAAACGGCATATTCAACGGCTCTGGTTCCCCGAACCGGGTACGGGCGGGGCGATTGCCTCGCGGGCCGATTTTGGCCTGACCAAACAGCAGTTTGACGAACTGGTGCCGCAGGAGTTCTGGCGGGAGGTGGTGGACCGGGCCGCCGTGGAAGCGCCCGACACGCTGCTTTTGGCCGAGGCGTTCTGGATGCTGGAAGGCTATTTCGTGCGGACCCTCGGCATGCACCGGGTCTACAACAGCGCCTTCATGCACATGACGCGGGATGAGGATAACGCCAAGTACCGGGTGCTGATAAAGAGCACGCTTGAGTTCGACCCGGAAATTCTCAAACGCTACGTCAACTTTATGAATAACCCGGACGAACGGACCGCTGTCGAGCAGTTTGGCAAGGGCGATAAATATTTTGGTATCTGCACCCTGATGCTGACCACGCCGGGCCTGCCGATGTTCGGGCACGGGCAAATCGAGGGTTACGCCGAGAAGTACGGTATGGAGTACCGCCGGGCCTTCTGGGACGAGCATCCCGACCAGTGGCTGGTGGACCGCCACGCCAGAGAGATAGTCCCGCTGCTGCACAAACGCTATCTCTTTGCCGAGGTCGCCAACTACCGCCTTTACGACTTCATGAATACCGATAACAGCGTGAACGAGGATGTTTTTGCCTACTCGAACCGGTCGGGAGAGGAACGGGCCCTGGTGGTGGTGCATAACAAGTTCGCGACGGCGCGGGGTTGGATTAACACCTCGGTGCCTTACATAGTCAGGACGGGCAACGGCGACGAGAAGGTGCTGCGGCGCGATACGCTGGGCGAAGGGCTGGCGTTGGGCCGGGAAGCCCAGCGGTTTACGATTTTCAAAGACCAGACCAGCGGCCTTGAATATATCCGGCCTAACGCGGAACTGACCGGGCGGGGCCTTTACCTGGAACTGCAAGCCTACAAGACCCATGTCTTCCTGGATTTCCGGGAGGTGCAGGACAACGAGTGGGGCCAGTACCAGCACCTGGTCGATTATCTCGGCGGGCAGGGCGTCCCGAGCATCAACGAGGCGTTGCGCGAGACTTTCTTGCAGCCGATTCACGCGCCCTACCGCGAACTGGTCAACGCCAGTTTTGTGCGGCAGGTGCTGTCTTTGCGGACGGCCAGCGGGAGCGGGATGGTCCCCGAAGCCGAGGCGATTGCCTTCAACATTCTTTCGGACGAGGAAAAGGCATCGGTCCTGAAGCAGAATGAAGCCGTAGCTTTAGCGGACGAAACGGCCAAACTCTCGAACGAGAAAAAGCCGGAAGATGAAGCCGCTACGGACACCGCCGAGGTCGTTGAGGCCGTCAGCGCCATGCCAGCCGAAGCGCTGGAGGATGAAGCGAGCAAGCCCAAACCGGCCCCTAAACCGACCCCGACCCAGTTGTTACTGGCTGAGGTCGAGAAGAAGGTGCTTAAACTCGGCCAGGAAATCAAGCGGTTTACAGAGGGCGAGGGCGACCCGGAGGCGCTGGCGGCGGAAATTGTTTCCCAGCTTGAAAAGGTGCTGCATCTGGATACGCTCCCGGCGCGGGCGCTCCTGGCGGGTACGCCGGATTACGACCAGGCGGTCGGGTATATCCGGGACGGCCTGAAGGGAGGCGACTGGACCTGGGGAGCGCTGCTGGCCTGGCTCTTTACCCACTCGCTCGGTAAGATTGTCACCGAGACCGGCTACGATACGCAAAGCCGCAGTTGGGTGGACGAGTGGTTGTTGCGAAAGACCATTCTGAACATGCTGCGCGACCTGGGGGCGGACGAAGCCCTGGCGGCGCGGGGGGTCTTGCTGGTCAACGCGCTCATCGGGCAGGAGGGCTGTTTCAAGGCCCAGGTGAACGAAGCCAAACCGGCCTACCGGGTGGTGGAAGCTTTGCTCAAAGATGACGATGTGCGGGGCTTCTTGAAGGTCAACCGTTACCAGGATGTTTTGTGGTATAACAAGGAAGCCTTTGACCAGTTGCTGGGGCTGCTGCTCCTGGCGGCGGTCATTGACGTTACCAGCGCGCCGGACAAGACGGACCAGGAAGCGGCGGACGAACTGAGCGCGTATTATGCTATCGTGAAGGAACTTCACGCGGCCAAAGCCCACTCGGATTACCGGGTCGAGAAGTTGCTGGCGGCGGCGCGGGGCAGCCTGGCCCCGGTTGCCCCGAAAGGGGTTGCGCCCCATGCGGTCGCAACTGCACCCCAAGTCGGAACGGCAACTCAACCGGGCGTTCCGGCAACCGGCCCCAGGTCCGCCACGCAAGGGGCCGAACCTATGGTCGTGCCGGGGGCCGCGCCGACGTCGGGGACCGGGTCGGGACCGCAGGAAGCCAGTTAAAGACGAGGTTATTTTAAGAAAACAAAAAACAGGCTTTTGGGCCTGTTTTTTGTTGCGCGTTTTTACTTTCCCGTTTTTACTTTTCCATGGAACCTGGGCCGGGTTTATTTTTCGGCGAGCATACAGCTAATCGGGGCGGCCTGGGGATTGTTCGGGAATTTCTCGACAATCTTGTAGGTGTCGGCGCCGTCGGGCAGGTAGAAGGTGCCGACGGTCCCGGCGTTCGGGCCGTCCAGCCAGGTTACCACTTTGGAATTCGGGTCGTAAGTGAAAGAGAATTCCTGGCTCGGATTGGAGCTATGTTTGTATTTCAAACCTTCCAGGATGGTGAAATCGGACTGGTAGGTCAGGTTGCCGGAAGTACCGGTTGCGCAGACGTAGTTGCCCAGGTGGGGCGAGGGCAGGTTGGAGGCGCTGCTGTTGCTGCCGGTCGCGCTGCCGGAAACGCCGGAGGGGTTCGAGTTGGTACCGCCAGGCAAACTGCCGCTATTGCTGTTGCTACCGTTCCCGCTTCCGCTGGCCGAGTTGCCGCCGGACGAAGAAGGGTTGCTATTGGTTCCACCGGGCAGACTCCCGGCCAGGCCGGAGTTGCCGGTTCCGGTTACGCCGCCATTAGAGCCACCAGTGGAGCCACCGGTAGTGCCGCCCGTGGAATTCCCAGTCGCGCCGGAAGGGTTCGAGTTGGTGCCGCCGGGCAAGCTGCCGTTGGTGGCGTTGCCGGACTGGTCGCCGGAAGCGGACCCACCAGGCTGGCTGCCAGTGGCGCTGCCATTAGCATTTGAGTCCCCAGTGGAGCCACCAGTAGTATCACCATTAGAGGTGCCGTTGCTGCCGGATAGGGCCGAATCGGTGCCTTGACCGGTGCCGGGGGTCAGCGAAATGGCGGTAGGGGCCCCGGCAGTGATGGTGCCGGAGAGGACCGAACTGCCGTTTCCACCCGAAAAGATCCCAAGGTTGGCCTGGGCGCTGGCGGTGGCGGTAGCCTGGGCGCTGGTGACGGTGTTTTTACCACCAAAGGCCCCGGTTAGCACGGCCAATATAAAGACGACCAGTATGACTAAAGAGAAAAGGAGGATGGCTTGCAAGGTACGATTTTGCCTTGTGCCTGGGGAGGGGGTTACAGTTGTTTCCTGAGGAGTAGCTGGTTCCATGGTATTTCCTCTGCTACTGATAAATCCCGGTTTACGCGCCTGCATCGCGGTTGAACCCAGGAAGAATATATATAACAAGGAGACCCGAAATTTTGCTAGACCCGAAGGACCCATTTATTCATTTATATTTTTACTCCTTTTTGCATTTATTGTCAAGTTTAACCGGTTTTGTGGGGTCATAAATGGGAAAAACGGCTAAAAAGTAGCCTGGAATCACAAAACTTGTCTAATTCCCGTTGGTAGGCTACAATCGTGCAAAACCACCCTTGAATACTTATATAAGGAGACTGGCAAGCATGGCTTTCTGGCAGGCATTGATAATTGGTGCGTTGCAGGGCTTTTCGGAACTGTTTCCGGTAAGCAGCCTGGCCCACACGATTTTGATTCCGTATCTTTTAAACTGGGGCATCGACCAGCGGGGGACGAACTTCCTGGCCTTTGTGGTGGCGCTGCACCTGGCGACGGCGATTGCCCTGGTGATTTATTTCTGGCGGGACTGGCGGGACGTGATAATGGCCTTTGTGGGGAGCTTTAAGGGCCGCCAACTGGTCTACGACCGCAACAGCAAGTTTGCCTGGCTGCTGGTGGCCGGGACGGTCGTGGTAGGGATAATCGGGTTACTCTTTGAGAAGCAAATCAGCAAGTTTTTTGAAGACCCGGCCTTAATCTGGGTGGTCGCCCTGTTCCTGGTGATAAACGGCGGGCTGATGCTTTATGGCGAATATTACCGCCGCCGGGTCGAGCAGGGTACGGCGCAACCCCGCCAAAAGGTGGCCGCCGGGCAGCGCCGCGGAGACCGGAACCCAGGGGTCTATTCTTATCCCACCTTCCAGTCGTCGCAGATGGCCGAGAAGAACCAGGCCGGGTTTAAGAATACCGAGGAATTGAGTTTTGTGGAAGGGGCCCTGGTAGGCGCGGCCCAAACCCTGGCCCTGATACCGGGCATTTCGCGGAGCGGCGTGACAATCCTGGCGGGGCTTATCGCCGGGCTGAGTCACGAAGAAGCGGCCCGGTTTGCCTTCATGCTGGCGACCCCGGTCATCGGCCTGGCAGCGCTGCTCAAGGTGCCGGAACTGCTCAAACCGGAGGCCCGTGACATCCTGGGTATGACCATCGCGGCGGCGATTCTGGCCGGGATTACGGCTTACCTGAGTATCCGCTTTTTGATGAAGTATTTCGAGACCAAGAATTTGCGCCCTTTCGGGTTTTATTGCATCTACGTGGGAATCCTGGTGTTGATTATTGTCCAGATAAGGAAGTAAGATAAGAAAGAAAGTTTAGAAAGTTAGAGGTTTTTTCTGAAAGAAGGCAAAAAGATGGGCTGGCGCGGGGTCGGGCGGACTCTGACGGGGCTGGGTTTCGTGGCGATAGGGAGTTCTCATTTCACCGCGACGGATGGATTTGTAAAGATTGTGCCAGAATTCCTGCCGGAGAAACCGGCCCTGGTGTATATCAGTGGGGTCTGTGAAATCCTGGGTGGGGTGGGTCTGCTGGTCCCGGCCACGCGCAAACTGGCGGGCTGGGGTCTGATTGCCCTCCTGCTGGCGGTCTTCCCGGCCAACATTTATCACGCGGTGGCAAAGGTGCGGGTCGGCAATTTACCGGATGGGCCGCTTTACCACGCCGTCCGGCTACCGGCGCAGGGCCTGTTAATCTGGCTGGTCGGCTGGGTCGCGGGGCTTTTCGGGGAGAAAGGCCAGGGCCGGGCCGGGTAAGAGACGGAGCAACGGTTTATCAGGAATTAGAGGCGCGTATCTGGGGTGAAAACCCTCGGATACGCGCTTTTTTCGAACACATTATTAGAACAAATAATCTAAACAAATGCTTCAAGCAAATGCTGTGGCTTTTGAAAAAGAACAAATGTAACATCAAACCAGAACAAATGTACGAAATTCTCAAAAGGGAAGGAGGTGAAAGGAATGGTTCAACCAAGTGAACTTGATACCCTGGTAGCGCTGCGGCTCTTGATAGATATTTTGCGCTCGGAAGGCGAAATAGAGTTGGCAGCCGAGAAACCCCGGTTACCTGTAATCAGACCGGCCCGCCCGTGAGTCAGGCGCTGGCAATCCAGGTTGACCACCCAGATTGACCACCCAGGTTAATCGTCCTGACCGATTAACGGGAGCGTTCAACCGGGATGGTCATGCGGGTTGCCAGCCCGAACCGGCTTTATTTTCAATCCTGGGAGGGGTGGTATGGCACAAAAAGAGGGGCTTTCGCTCGATTCGCTTTACAGCCGGTACGTGCCGGAAGGTACGGAGGCTTTGTACGAAGCCGCCGGGGGAGTGAGCCTGGAAAACGAGTTGCGCCTGGCCCGGCTGACGGTGGCGCACCTGCTGGAAGAAGGCAATCACGAGGCGGTCGGTAAGGCTTTGCTGGTGGTGGCGAAACTGGTGGCGGAGCAGCGCCGGAATTCGGGCGAACAGGCCGGCGGGATTATCGCGGGTCTGACCCAGATTTTGAATGAGTTTGGCCTCGGTGAAGGGGAGGCGGGCCGCTAAACCTTTAAGACAGGTAGATAGGCATAAAAGGCGGGGGAAAGCGAGGTGATGAAAAGAGCCGGTCTTTGTTTTTAACAGGGCAATTTTTAAGAGAAAGGAAGGAGTCGGAAAAAATGGCGGTGACGCTTAAAGAGGACAAATCCGGGCAGAAATTTGTCCGGCACGCCCGGTGTGGCGGGGAGTACCAGGTCTTCGGGCCGGGGGAAGTGGTGCCGGACGATGAGGACTGCCAGATTTGCCGGGAGGTGCAGGAGCGGTTCCAGGTCAGTCACGGTTTGAACAATACGGCGACTGCCGGGACACCCCTGGCGGAAGAACTGGGGCTGGTGGTGGTGGTCGATAAAATCGGCCCGGTTGCCAGCTAGAGGCCGCTACCGGAAGACGGTTTTAGCAGGAAAAGAGGAAGGTTTGATGAAAAAAGATAAGACTCAACCGGGGAATACGGACCCGCCCTCGCCGGATGAAACCGGGGCCGGGACGCCTGAACCGCAACCCGGCAAACTCGACCAACTGGACCGGGTTGCCGAACTGAGCGCGCAGCTTGAGGAGTTGCGGGCTTCCACCGAACGGCAGCTAGCCGAGCTACAGGCGGAGAACGCGGCCCAACTGGCGGCTTACACCGAACTGGCCCGCACTTTACCTGGGCTGGTGCCGGAACTGGTCGGCGGGACGAGCCTGGAAGCGGTCCGGGCTTCGGTTGTCGCGGCCCGTGAAGCCTACAACCGGGTTGCCGCCAGCCTGACCCCCGTGGAGGAGACCGGGAAGGGTTTGGGGTCGTTTATGGGGGCAGGCGGCGGGACGCGGGGCGGGCAGGCGGCAGGTGAGGACCAACCGGCCCGACCGGGCGCCGGGCGGGGCGTCAACCTGATTTACCAGGCTCTCGTGGGCGGCAAGAATGGGAATTTAGCTCGTTAGCCCCAGTCTATTTCAGATCCCATTATCACCGGCGGATAAAAAGCGAGCTCCCGTCATTTGCGACCGTTATATTCGCCAACGGCGCGAGATTCTGTGGCGTAGCCACAGAATGACAAATCCCTTTTGAATATTTGTCAAAGATGCGATACAGGTTGGCGAGAATTCAACCGAATACGCCATAAGGAGGTTAAAAAATGGCTTTACTTTTAGCGGACGCCCAGCGCCTGACGAATAACCAGTTCGTGCAGGGCATTGTCGACACGATTGTGACCGAGAGCGCGGTGTTGCAGTATTTGCCTTTCATGGAATTGAACGGCAACTCGCTCATTTACAACCAGGAGGCGACCCTTTCGGGTTCAAGCTGGTACGCCCCGGCGGACACCTGGACCGAGCAAGCCGTGACCGTGACCCAGAAGACGGCGGTCCTCAAAATCCTGGGCGGCGACGTGGACGTGGACAATTTTCTCAACCAGACCTTCCGCAACCCGAACGAACTGCGGGCCGAGGCGGTCGCCAAGAAAGCGAAGGCGATTGCTTACGGCTTTAACGACGCCTTTTTTAACGGGACCGGTTCCTCGAACCAGCCGACCGGACTCAAAAACCTCGTGACGGCGGGACAGACCCGCAGCCTGGGAACCAACGGGGCGTCGCCGACCCTGGACGACTTTGACGCCCTGATTGACATGATTAAGCCGGGCAAGCCCGACGCCATTTTCATGAGCAAACGGACGCGGCGGGGCTTGAAGAAGTTGCGGCGGGGCATCAACAACGTGCTCGACCAGGACATTAACCAGTTCGGGCAGCGGGTCGAGTTTTACGACGGTATCCCGGTCATCGTGGACGAGAACATCTCGGATACCGAGACTGTCGGCACCAGCACGGACTGCTCGCGGGTCTACGCGGTCCAGTTCGGGTACGGCCAGGGAATTATGGGGCTGATGAACGGGATGATTCAGGCCGACGAGGTGGGCAACCTCGAAACCAAGGACGCCTACCGGACCCGGATTAAATGGTATTGCGGGCTGGTCAACTTCCGGGATTTGGCTTTGGCGGCGCTCACGGGGGTCCGGCCTAACTAAAGGCGGGTTTGGCAAAAGGCGCGGGGCCGCCCTGAAAAAGTGGCTCCGCGTCCCTGGAAAGTAAAGGGTTGGAGGATGGGCCGGTAGGCAAATCAAAAGGGAGCCGGGCGGCGTCCGGCGGGGCCGGATGGCGGGCTCAATGGAGATATTTCTCCGGGGGATTTGCTTACCGGCCTGTCTTCCAGCCGGGGCAGAGAGGTGGCAAGGAATGACGACACGGGCGGATTTTCTAAGCGGGGTGCGGGTGGAACTGCAAGACCCCGGCCCGACCAACTATACCTGGTCGGACGCGCTGCTCCAGGCCATTTTAAAGGATGGGCTGGCCCAATTAGCCCTCGATTTACCTCCTTTGAAGGAGATTATCCTGGCGGCGGTGGTCGGGCAGCGCGACTATATTCTTCTTCCCGGCACGCTGGCGCTGGGGTCAGGCGGTATCGCGGAGGTGCAGTTCCCGGTGGGGTTTGTGGTGCCGGAAGGGAAAACCGGGCCGCAATACGCCGGGGCGACCTACCTGGCTGCGAGCGATTTCCAGCCGTTCGAGCAGCGCTGGGAATTAATTGCGGGGGCGGGTGACAGCAACATTTTGCGCTTTCGCTACGCCCTGGCGCAGACCGGGAATATCATCGTGCGGGCTTTTACGGTCTACACGGCCCCGGCGAACGACGCGGCCACGCTGGATGTGAACGGGCGGGACGAGGTGGCGCTCAAATGGGCGGTCTGCGCCAGGGCTTTGAACTGGCTGGAAGAAACGCGGGGCAAACGCCAGGGTAGCCGGGTGGTCGAAGGGCAGAGTCCGGGCGACTATTACACCCGGTTGTACGAGGCGGCTATCCGGGCGCGCCGGAAGGCCAGGGGCATTGTTAGCGGTAAGGTGGTGGTAAATGGCTAATCTGACAGCACCGGACGAACCGGCCCAGACGGCGGTCAAGACCGAGGAACGGCAGCAACTCGAAAGCCGGTTCAAGCAGGCCCTGCGCAATTTCGGGACGGCCTTCCAGTTACCGCCGACACCCGAACCGCCGGCCAATTTGTTCACCTGGAACGGCTCGACCGATATGACCCCGGAGGACCGCCGGGCCATCTGGGAATTGCAGCAGGACATGGCGGTTATAAAGCAGCGGTACGACCTGGTCGTGAAGATAGCCTGGCGGACCTCGGCGGCTTTGCTGGGTCTGGCCGCTCCTTTAATCGGCAGCGACCTTCTGACGCGGCTGGTCAATCTACTGGGCGGTTAAGCACAAAGCCAGGCGAGAGACATATCCCCTAGTTGGAATTGGAAAAAGAAGAAAGGAGTGGCTATGACGGCAACAGCAGGGCAGACCCACGACCTGGTGATAGACGGTGACGGCTATATGCTGGCCGGGACCGCCAAAAGTTCTGGCAACTACAAAAAGACGCTGGCGGGGTCTTCCCAGGTGGGTTTGACCCCGGCCACCGGCAGTTTTTACGAGACGCTACAGGGCGCGGTGGCCCAGCCTATCCGTTCCTTCCGGCGAGCCATCTGGTCGAAGTGGAGCGGGTTGGGCCAGGGGATTGTGGCCGGGGGTGACGGTTGGGAGAAGGCGCAGGCGGCGGGGAGGGTTTTTGACATGGTCAGCTTGCGCCCGGTCCAGAACGGCGGGGCCCTGGCCCTGACGCCGCAAGGGGTGAGCGCCCAGGCCGACCCCGGTTCGCTCGGCGGGACGACCTTTAACACGCTGGCGGCAGGCGGTACGCAGGTCGTGGCGATAGATAACAAAATTTATGTCTCGGCCAACCCCGGCACGAATAACTGTGGTTTTGTCCTGAAGGCGACGGCAGCGGCCAATATCGGCAGTATGTGTAACTGGAACGGCCAGGTCCTTTTGACCGAAGGCACCACCCTCAAAACTCTTAATGTTACAACCGGGGCGCTGACGGCCTTCACCCCGGCCCAGGCCTGCTCCCAGATTGCGGCTTACCAGGGGGTGCTGGTGGCCCAGGTCGGGGTGCAACTGGTCTTTTTAATCAACGGGGCCTGGGTGACCGGGCCGGTCCTGGAAAACCCTATCACGGCCCTGGAGGAATTGAACGGATCGCTTTACATCGGCACCTATACGGCCCTCTACCGGCTGGACGGCGTTTTGCAACCGGCTTCCCCGGCGACCGCGCCAAACACGCTCAATTATTTTAACTACAAAATTTCGGTAGTCTGGCGCACAAATTATTTTTTCCAGTCTTTCTGGACGGAATTTAATTTCTCGAATATGACGGCCTGGAAGGGTTATCTCTGGTTTTTTGCCGGGCCGCGCCTCTACCGGGCCGCGCCGGTCCAGGGGCACGACACCATGCAACCGGAGCCGCAGCCGGTCAACGGGCTCAGCCTGGGCTTGCGGGTCTGCGGGAATCTGCTGATTGCGATAACCCGCGCCACTTCGTCCGCGCCTTCGATAATCTGGGCCAATGACGGCAATTATGACCTGGAAGCGGGCCTGGGCTGGTTCAAACTGGCAAGCGGGGGTAACTGGTTTCACCCCTTTCCGAACGCCGGGTACCAGCAGGGTATGGTGAATTGCGCCACTTATTCGCCCAATACCAGCACCGTTTTTACCCGCTGGCTGATTGACCCGGTCTCGCCGGTAGGGTGGCGGGCGGACAATTTCGGGGTGAGCCGGGCGGCGGTGACGGGCAAAGTGACCCTGCCCCTGGTCACGCCGGAAGACCTGGCCCAACTGGCCGGGGCGACCAACGGGAAAGTCCTGGCGGTCAATCTGCGGCGGGTCGGGGTGGAGTGGTCGCTGATAGATGGGGGTAGCTGGTGGCCGAGTATACCGCCGGACGCGCCCACGCTGGGGGCTTTTAGCCTCGCCATCGAAACGAGCAACAATTCGGGGGTCACCTGGACGACCCTGGTCGAGCCGACTACCGGGGCTTTAAGTTTGAACCTGTTCTGGTTTTACGGGAACCGGGTGGAGTTGCCGGTAGGGTCGGACCTTTACACGCCGGGCTTGATGTACCCCGCCGCGCCGCCCACCGGCCTGGTACTCCCCTTTGGGCCGGTGCCGGATAGCGGCTGGCTTATCCGGGTGACCTGGGGCGGGCTGACGATGCCGCTTTTGCGGCGGGTCTGGCTCGATTATGACGTGGTCGAAATTCAGCCGCAGACGGGCCGGGCCTGGGAGTTGGAGGTCAATTTGCAAGACCCCCAGTTCGAGCTTGATGGGACGGTTGACCCCGGTGACGCGGCTTACAAGATTGGCCGGATAAGCAAGATGGCGAAAGACGGCCAGAGCGTCAACTTTTACGACCTTGACGGCCAGCTTTACCTCGTGAAAGTGACCGGGTTTGACCTGAAGCGGGTAGCGCCGGGCGTCCTCCCGGCGGTTTCTCCCGGCTGGCAGGGCGCTCTCCGGCTTGAAGAAGTCTGGCCGGGAAATTAAAACGTTAAAAATCGGTTTTTAGTGTTTAGTGGTTAGTTTTTAGAAAAAAAGGGAATTAGTTACTAGAAAATAGAACTGACCACTGACTACTGACCACTGACTGCTAAAAAGGTAGGAAGAAATGTACGGAAGCGATAGTTTGTTGATGCCCCCGGTGACATTGGCCGAGATGCCTTTGTACGACACGGACGCGGCCCGGTTCAGCCGCTATAAGAGTTATCTCGATTTTTATAACGGCAACCAGTGGCTCGAAAAGCGGCGACCGGGCGAACGCCGCCTGACCGTCAATTACGCCCGCGAGTTCGTCCACAAGGGAGCGTCTTACCTGATGGGCCGTCCGGTCAAATTCGAACTGGTGCCGGAACTCACGGCGGCGGGCGGGGACGAGGCGGCGCTGGAGGTCCAGGAACGGCTGGCCGCGATGTGGGACGATAACAGCCTGGCCCTGATTGACTACGACGCGGCGGTGGATGCGGCGGTCCTGGGGGATTGCGCTTTCAAGGTGACCCTTCAAACGGGCGACTTTTCCACGGTGGCGAAACCTTTGCAGGTGGCCCGCCAGCCTGGACCAGCACCCCGCAGCCAGCGGGTGGTGGTGCGTTCGGTGGACGTAATGGGCCTTTCGGCGGGCTGGCAGCACGACGATATGCGGCGTCTGACCTGGGTCAGTGAAACAACCCGGCTGAGCGGGGAGCAGATTGTCGAGCTTTACGGGCCGGGGAGCTGCAACTGCGAGTTGCCGCCTAACTTCAAACTCGAAAACAGTTACCGGGTGGAGGAACGCTGGACTGACCGGGAAGTTTTGGTAAAAGTGAGTGGGAAGCCGGTTAAAAGAGAGCCGAACCCCTACGGTTTTATCCCCTATGTGATTGTGCCAAACCTCTCGCGGCCTCGCCAGTTCTGGGGTCTTTCGGATTTGGAGGACATTCTCACCCTTAACAGCGAGTTTAACGTGCGGGTGTCCATCCTGTCGCAGTTGTTGCAGATGAGCGGGAACCCGGTGCTGGTCCTTGAGAACGTGGACAGCGCCGAGGGTCTGCGGGTGGGGCCGGGAGCTATCTGGACCTTGCCGGAGGGAAGCCGGGCCTCGCTCCTGGAGCTTTTGAAGGACGGTGGGGTCCAGTTGCACCTTGACTATATCAACTTGCTCTACCGGATGATGCACGACCTGAGCGAACTACCGGCGGCGGGTTTCGGGCGGGACCAGGCGGTTTCGGGGTCGAGCGGGGTAGCCCTTGAGCAGTTGTTGTACCCGGTGGTGCAGCGGGTGGCCCGCAAAAGGCGTATCTGGGACGAAGCCCTCGATTTGCGCAACCGGATGATGCTGGCGCTGGCCGGACTGCCGGTGCTGCGGAGCCGGTTTACCTGGGCGGACGTACTGCCAAAGGACCGGGCCGGGCTGGTGACGCAGGAGGTAGGGCTGGTGGCGGCCAACATTCACAGCCTGGAAACGGCCCGGCGCGGCCTGGGTGACGAGCAGCCCGAACTGGAAAACGACCGGATTGTCCAGGAACACCAGAAACTGGGTCTTTCTCAAAACACAGGCCCCTCCAAAGGCGGGGTAGAGCCTCCGGTGAAACTTTCGGGGGCGCTGGTCGAGGGTTTATCCAACAGCGGGGGTTAACACGATGGCAAACCGACCAAATGCCGGTATCGAGGCGGGGTTGCGGCGGGCCTTGCGGGACATAGCCGATTTTTCGACCCTGCTCTGGCCCAGGACCGTTTTGCGGCCTTACCAACTAGACCCCGCCCGCGCGATTGCCAGGGCGGTCCGGCGCAATTTTTCGGAAAAGGACTACCGGGGCCCAAACCAGTTCGCGATTGTCTTCAGCCGCCAGGCCGGGAAGGACGAGATGACCGCGCAACTGCTGGCTTACCTGTTGAACCTGTTCCAGTTGCGAGGCGGCCAGATTGTGATGGCCGCGCCCACGGCCCGCCAGGTCACTATCAGCAAGAGCCGTCTGCTCGACCGGATGAACAATCCCCTGAACCGGGGATTTGTGCGGACCCGCGAAGGGTACGTCGTGGGGCTTGGCAAGGCCGAAGCCCGCTTTTTGAGCGCGGCCCCCACCAGCAACGCTCACGGCGAAACGGCTTCTCTGCTGCTGGTGGCGAACGAAACCCAGGATATTTTGCCAGAGCGCTGGGATGCGGTCTTCGACCCTATGGCTTCCAGCACGAACGCGACGACCCTTTTCCTGGGGACGGTCTGGACGGCTTCGACCCTGTTGGCCCGGCAGATGCGCCACCTGCGCGACCTCGAAAACCAGGACGGCCATAAACGGCTTTTCCTGGTGGGCTGGCAGGAGGTAGCCCGCTATGTCCCGAATTACGGCAAGCGGGTCAAAACCAGGATTGCGCAGTTCGGCGAGAGCCACCCCTTTATCCAGACCGAGTATTTTCTAAAAGAGTTGGACGGTAACGGCGGTCTTTTCGGGCCGGAACGCCGTGCCCTGATGGTGGGAACCCACCCACGCCAGCAGGCCGGGACGCCGGGCAAGCTTTACGCCTTGCTGGTGGATGTGGCGGGGGAATCCGAAACCCTGGAAGGCGCGGAATTGCGGGCGGTTTCTCCCCGCAAGGACAGCACCGCCGTGACGGTGGTCGAGGTCGAGCCGCCCCGGCGCCGGGGTTTGACGGTCCAGCCGACCTACCGGGTGGTCCAGCGCTATGTCTGGACCGGCGTGAAACACCCGGCCCTCTATGGGCGTTTGGTCGGGCTGGCCCAGGAGACCTGGCAGGCCCGCTGGGTGGTGGTGGACGCGACCGGGGTCGGGGCGGCGGTGGCCTCTTTTCTCGATAAAGCCCTGCCGCGCCGGGTTATCCCGTTCGTCTTTAGCAGTTTTTCCAAGAGCGAACTGGGCTGGAACTTTTGCGGGGTGATTGACAGCGGGCGTTTCAAGGATTACGCCGACGATGGCGCGGCGGACACGGCCTGGTGGTGGCGGCAACTGGCGGCGGTCGAGTACGAGGTCAGACCGGGACCGGGCCAGGTTTTGCGGTGGAGCGTGCCCGACCCGAACCTGCACGACGACCTGGTGATGAGCGCGGCCCTGGTGGCGGTGCTGGATGAGCAGGACTGGCGTCCGCGCAGGGCTACCGGCACGGGCGGCGAATAGGGTTTTGAGATTAGGGTAATGAGTAAGAAAGGGGTTAAAAATGAGCCAGGCAGATGCAGATTTGAAAATTGTCTGGAAAGGGACGAACGGCCAGAATTTCTGGGCCGGGCGAGATGGCGAGAGCGCCGTGGCGATTGTGGACCACTGCATGTCGAAAGGGGCGGACGGCACACGGGCGACCCTGGAAAGTTGCGCGAACTGGTTCGCCAAACCTAAAAGCGAGGTCAGCGCCCATTTCGGGGTGGGCAAGGATGGCCGGGTCTGGCAGTTTGTGGATTTGCGCAACACGGCCTGGGCTAACGGTATCTTGGAGCAGCCCGACCTCAGCCTGCCCTGGCTGGCGGAGTGTGTCAGCCGGAAGATAAACCCGAACAGGCGGACCATTTCAATCGAGCATGAAGGCGACAGCAACGACACCATGCCGGAAGCCCAGTACCGGGCGACCCTGGCCCTGCACCGCTTTTTGATTGCGACGGTTGGTATCAAGGCCGACCGCCAGCACATCGTCGGGCATTACCAGGTGACCGCCAGGCAGCGGGCGAACTGTCCGGGGGCAGGCTTTCCCTGGGCGCGGCTGATGAGCGACCTGGCAGCGAGTTCGTTCCAGGACCCCGTGACGGGTTTCGCGGTGAATGAGCCGTTCGCCTCCTTCTGGCGCGACCACGGTGGGTTATCGGTGTTCGGGCGGCCCGTCAGCGAGGCGATTTCCGGCGAGAAAGGTTTCCCGGAGTGCCAGTCTATCCAGTGGTTCGAGCGCGCCCGTTTTGAACTGCACCCCGGCGGTGTGATTATGCTCGGCCTGGTCGGTAACGAAGCCCGCAAGCTCTTTCAAATGGCGATTTAGCTTTAGACTAATTTCCGATTCGGTTTCAACAGCAAGGCTGGCCCGGTAACAGGACCAGCCTCTTATATTTCGCCCTTTTAGGATTTCAAAGTTTCAATCCGACCCCAACCTGGTTTAGCTTCAGGAAGCAACCCGATTTTCACTGAATAAACCCCGAATAAATGTTCCAGGGGCCTGGAAATTGCTATAGTTAGTGCGTAACTAATTTTTCGTTTGCCACTTAAGTTATGGAAATTTTGTATTTGCCTTTACCCCGCAAAACGGGTTTAGTAATGAAATGATGGGAAGCTGTAAAAGCACAGGTTGCGCGGTGTTAAGGGCCGCCAGACCTGATAGACAGGAGATAGGATTACATGAGTGATTCGCAGAAAACGAATAAGTCGAGCAAAGACCAGGATTTGGAGGCGAACCGGGTCGAGCCTAAACCCGAAATGACCACCAACCAGGGCGTTAAGGTCAGCGACGACAAGAATTCCCTCAAGGTTGGCTCGCGCGGGCCGACCCTGCTTGAGGATTTTATCCTGCGGGAGAAGATTACCCATTTTGACCACGAACGTATCCCCGAACGGGTCGTCCACGCGCGCGGCGCCGGGGCGCACGGCGTTTTCAAGGTCTACGAGTCGCTGGCCGACTACACTACTGCCAAATTCCTGCAAGACCCCTCGGTAGAGACCCCGGTGTTCGTCCGGTTCTCGACCGTGGCGGGGTCGCGTGGCTCGGCGGATACCGCCCGCGACGTGCGAGGTTTTGCCACCAAGTTTTACACCGAAGAAGGCAATTTCGACCTGGTCGGCAACAATATGCCGGTCTTTTTTATCCAGGACGCTATCAAGTTCCCGGACCTGATTCACTCGGTCAAGCCGGAGCCGCACCACGAAATTCCGCAGGCTTCCTCGGCCCACGATACTTTTTACGACTTTATCTCGCTGACCCCCGAATCCATGCACATGTTGATGTGGGTGATGTCCGACCGGGCTATTCCGCGCAGCTTCCGCATGATGGAAGGGTTCGGCGTCCACACCTTCCGGCTGATAAATGCCCAGGGCAAGGTCCATTTTGTAAAATTCCACTGGAAGCCGGTGCTGGGTATCCACAGCCTGGTCTGGGATGAAGCGGTCAAACTGGCCGGGAAAGACCCCGATTTCCACCGCCGCGACCTCTGGGAGGCCATCGAAGGCGGAGACTACGCCGAATGGGAACTTGGCTTGCAACTTATACCGGAAGAAGATGAGGAGAAGTACGATTTTGATTTGCTCGACGCGACCAAAATCATCCCCGAAGACCTGGTCCCGGTTAAAATCGTGGGCAAGATGACCCTGAACCGCAACCCCGACAATTTCTTTGCCGAAACGGAGCAGGTCGCTTTCCATACCGGCAACATTGTCCCCGGTATCGACTTCAGTAACGACCCGCTTTTACAGGGCCGCAACTTCTCGTATCACGATACCCAGCTAATCCGGTTGGGCGGTCCAAACTTCGCCCAGATACCGATTAACCGCCCGGTTGTGGATGTTAACAACAACCAGCGCGACGGTTATCACCAGATGAACGTCAACAAAGGGCGCGTCTCCTATCACCCGGCCAGTCTCGACGGCCACTCCCCGACGGAAGTGCCCATCCCGGCGGGCGGTTTTGGCAGCTATCTCGAACGGGTTGAGGGCAGCAAGATTCGCGAACGCAGCATCAGCTTTGCCGACCACTACGGCCAGGCTCGCCTGTTCTGGAACAGCATGTCGGTGCCGGAAAAGAAGCACATCTCCTCGGCCCTTCAATTCGAACTGGGGAAAGTTGAGACCAGGGAAGTGCGGGTGCGGATGCTGGAACACCTGGCCCGCATCAACGAGGTGCTGGCAAGCCAGGTAGCCGCCGCCCTGGGCGAGGTTGTCAAGGATGGCAAGGTTACTCCCGCCGATGGGACAGGCGTCGCCCCGGCCCTGGCCGATTTCTCGAAGGCGGTTTCCGAAACGACCGCTTCCGGCGGGTTGCAGCGCGCTTCCGGGCTGAGCCTGGTCGAAAAACCGAAATTCCCGGTCGATAATGTCAAGACCCGCAAGGTGGCCGTGCTGGTAACGGATGGCGTTCCCGCCGAGCAGGTTACGGCCTTCAAGGAAGCCCTGGTTGCTGCCGGGGCCAAAGCCGAAGTCCTTGCCAGCCACCTGGGACAGGTGAAAGGCGCGGACGGTACGGCGGTCGCGGTGGATAAGACTTTTACCACCAGCGGCTCGGTGATGTACGACGCGGTATTTATCCCCGGCGGGAAGAACGCCGAGGCGCTAAGGAACCAGGGGCCAATCCGCTACTTTATCGCCGAGGCTTACAAGCACGCCAAGCCGGTGGTGACGGTGGACGAAGGGGCGGACCTGGTGAAAAAGGCGATTACCCTGGAAGGCATCACCGAGCCCGAATCGGCTAAAAAAGCGCCGGACAATCGCAGTCTCGGCCTGATTATCGGCCAGGGAAGTGATGTCAAAGGTCTGGTCGGGCAGCTACTGGCCGCCTTCGAATCAGGCCGCTTCTACGACCGGCCCAATATCGAGGAAATGGCGGTCTAACCCCAATTACGCTTTTGTTATTCTGATGCTCTACATCAGAATCTCCGGTCCGTTGGGCAATAATTAAATTTTAAGATGGGATGACTCGTGGTTTACCGCCTTCCCGGTGGTTTAATACGAGTCATCCCTTTTTGTATCGGCGTAGGCCAGCAGAACCAGTAACCCGGCTATCATGAGGAGTATCCCGGCCAGCATCGCGCCATGGGCCAGGTTGATAGCGGTGGTCAGGGTGCCGAAAACCAGGAAATAGACCCCTTTGTTGCGGGTGATAGTTGGGCCTGTAAGAGCAATTTCCAGGGCCACAAAGCCAAAAATGTAATTCAGGATAAAGATGAGCCAGTAATAGGTTGGGCTGACTTTATAAGAAATGTTGCCGAATTCGTAAGTTGCCAGCAAGAGCGACTCAAAAAGGAAGCCCAGCAGGGGTAGTACTAACAAAAAAGAGCCGCCCAGGATTGCCAGGGTCTTGGCCGGTTTGGTGAGGTCCACAATAACACACCTTTCTTGCCGCAGGTAATTTAGCTTCGAGATATTTGGGATTTGATTAATTCTTCAAGGAAGTGCTGCCGCTTTAACTACATTTACGAGTATAACATTTTTGGAAGGTTTTGTTATTCAAATAATGAAAAAAGCGTGTCCGGTAATTTGGGACACGCTTTTTGCTTGGTTTCTATGGACAGGCTAAACCGGATTTAATTGGCGCTGTTCCGCCAGAGGAAATATTGCAGCCCGACATTGCCCATTTCCACCTGGAAACCCGCCGAGTTGGAAGGGGTATAGGTCAGTACCCGCCGCTCGAACAGTTGGACCAGCACGTCTTTGCTGACCCCGCCGACCAGGGTCGTGGTCCAGTAGGGCTCGGTGATGGGCAACCCGGTCGCGGAAAAGAGCGGGTCGAACAGCCGGGCGTTGTGGGTCAAATATTCCTGGCCGTAGAGGTCCACCACCGGGCCGCTCTGGTTGAGGTAGTTCCAGAAGGGACTGGCGATATAGTGGCCGGTCTCCGCGACCCTGTGTCCGGTCGTGACCCCGTACTTGTTAAAAGTCGTCATCTCTTCGACCTCGCCCGTGCGGAAAAGGTACTGGTTGACCGTCGAGCCGTTCGAGTTATCGTTGCGGTCAAGCACCTGGGCATAAACCGCAAAAGGCGGGGTCGTGTTCGCCTCCGTCAGGTCGCCCGCCGGGAGGACCGGGCCATCGCCGTTATGAGCCTCGAAAGTGTTGTCGCCGAGTTGCAACTGGCTGGTGACCATCTCTTTGACCAGCAGACCGTTCGAGACATAGTAGGGGTTGTTCACGCTCTCCGCCGAGTAATCGTTGACCTCCATGCGGGCCTTGTCGTAGTAGGAAACCAACCGCCAGCCGTCCGGCGAATCCGCGTAGGGTTCGAAGCCGGTCCAGAAGGTCTTCGGTCCCCACAGCCAGCTCCGTTTGACCGTCCCATCGGCTACCAGCGAGTCGGTATGCAGCCAGCGAAAGCCAATCGCTTCAAAGGCGGTCGTGCTGGAAAAAGGCCCTTCGCTGTTGTCGGTCACGGTGTAGGTGGCCGAGACCGTTTCGCCGTTGAGGTCGCCGACCACAATCGTGATTGGGCCGGTCGGCACCTCCATCTCTTTCGAGGCCGTCCCGATGAAGAAGTCCCCGGCGCGGGGGAGCGGCCCGGTGAAACCGAATTGCCCGGTGGCGGGGGAATAGCCGCTGCCGATTAGCATGTAAAAGTTGCCGACCTTGACGGCTACCTGGCATTCGCCCGTATCGCCACAGATATGCAGGTTATAGCCGGTAATGTGAATATAGTCGCCGGTCGGCCCGGCGGTAGTTGCCAGTTCAATTGAAGGTCCGGACTCGGCGTGAGCGGTTCCAAAAGGTTGCAGGACCAGCCCCAGCAGGAGTGGTAAAAGCAACAAGCCAACCACCTGCTTGAGCCGGTCCAGGCGCGCAGTTTTAGTATAAAGCGGGGAAAACATTAAGTGTTTCTCCTTATTTTTAAATAATTTGTTTTATATATAACGGGAAATCTTTCCCAGGTCTCTAATTATTGGTACTGGCCCAAGACCTACCCGATGGTTATCGGGGCGGTCTCGGTCGAGTCGCCGCAGGTCACGCTCACACTTCCCTTGCCGGGTTTGGTGTTCTGCCCGATTAACCAGGTCCAGGTTATCCGGCCATTCTCGTCGGAGGTCCGGTTTTCCAACCCCTTCGCGGTGCTTGTCGTGCCGCTCGGCACCCTGTAAACAATCCGGCACTCGACCAGGGGCGAGGTCTGGATGGTCACGCTGGCGTTTTTGCCGAGAGTGCCGCCGTTAACCGCCAGGATAGAAACACCCACTCCGTCCGCCTTCGAATCGGCCAGCCCAGGGGTCGGTACCACCGTCTTTGGAGCGGTTGAGGTCGGCGGGATGACAGTCGCGGTCGGGGCGACCGTAGCTTTCACGGTTGCCGTCGCCGTGGCGGGCATTGGGGTCGCGGTCGGGACAGGTTTGGCCGTTGGTGAAGGCGGGACGCTGGTCGCGGTTGGCAAAACTCTGGTTGTCTGGGTCGGAATAGCTGACACGGCAACCTGGACGATAGAGGCCCCCTGGGTGGGGGTGGTTTTTGTCGCGACCGTCAGAGCCAGGGTTGCCGCCGGGCCGGTCGTGCCAGCGGCGGCGGGCGTGGGCGTGACTCTTTCGGCGCAGGCCCCCAGTAAAACTAACATACTGCTTAAAACGAGAATCAAGGCAAATGTCGGGTAGTGCTTGAAGGTTCGGGTATGTCGCATTTTCCCCTCCGGGGGCTAGGTATGGTCTTCCGCAGGGCGGAAAGTTGTCTGAATCGGCAAAATATAAACGGGTAGATTGAAAAAAGGTTCTGAAAAGGGGTCCGATTTGTTTAAGGTGTTACCCGTCTATATTAACCCGGTCAGACATTTAATGATAGCATCCCTTTTGGCTAGGACAGCGACCAAAATCACACAGAAAAGCGCTTTCCGCTTCTGCAACTACCAGATAGGACGCAACCGGAGCGATTTCTCGCCCTGCTGGCGGTAGACCACCCGGCGCAAGAGGCCGCGCAACTCGGTCATGCTGGCTTCGCCCAGTTCCCCGGCCAGTTTCTCCTCCTGGGCGCTGAGAATTTCCTCGGTCTTCTGGATACAGGCCCATCCCCTGGCGGTGAGGGCCACCACTTTGATGCGGCGGTCCTTGGGGTCGGGCTGGCTGACCACGTAGCCGTGCCCTTCCAGGTATTCGACCATCTGGCTGGCGGCCTGTTTGGTTACGCCCAGGTGTTCGGCCAGTTCGTTGACGCTGGCATTTTTGAACGAGAGTAACTGGAACGCAAAGCCGTGACCGGGCCGGACATCCTCGAACCCGGACTCGGTGAGGCGGGACTGCAAATCATCAATAAAGTTGCGAAAGCCCAACCCCATCAGCACAAATAGTTCGTAACCTCCCAGGTTTTCTTCTCCCACCCTGTTTCCCCTCTCCGATATAATTTTTTTTTAGTTCCCACAAATTTAGTCAAGGTCCTTGACTAATCAGCCGGTAGGTATTATAATTCCAAAGTAGTCAATCACGTTGACTATTATAGACTTTTCGGGTAAAAATTACCACTCATAATAATAAAGGAGAATAAGAAAATGTCCACTGAAGAAACCGCTTTCCTGGTAAAAAGTTTTATCGAGGAGTTCTGGAACGCCCACGACCCCGCCGCCGCCGAACGCTATCTATCCGCCGATTTTGTGGATCATGACAATCACACTTCCCTGGAGGGCCGCCCGGCCATGCAGCAGTGGCTCGCCCAGACCACCGCCACTTTCGACCATCAGACCGTTATCGAGGACCAGGTGACGGAAGGGGACCGCTCGATAATCCGACTTACTTTTAAGGTCGTGCAGCGGGGCGAATTCCGGGGCGTCCTCTCTGCCGGGAAAGCCGCCGAGACCAGGGGCTACCGCGAGTTCCGGGTAAAAGACGGCAAAATCGTCGAACACTGGGGTTTTATAGACGGCAATGCCCTGGTCGAGCAGCTCAAAAATTAATATCTTCCATTTGTGACTTCACGCCGGGCGTCAGGGAAGATTCATCAAGCATAAAGGTACGTGGTTACATCAACTGCCACTAAACCGGAGTTTCAATACATTAGAGCTAATCCATCCCTTGTCATTCCGTAAGCCGCTTCTAGAAAGGCGACATGCAATTATCGAACGGCGGCTTACGGAATCTCCGCGCCGTTGGCTTACCGAACAGGCTGCGACTTTCCCGCATCTCAGGCTGAATCAGGTTTCGACCTGACAACCTCAGGTGGCGACCTGAGGCTCGTTGAAACTGGCTAAATCTTCTGTGATATTGTCCAACAGACCGGAGACGCCCGCAGGTGCGACCTTCGGGTGTGTGACCCGCCCAAAATTCAGTATCAGTCTTTCTGGGTTCTGCGGGTCACGGAATGACAAATTTGTTCTTTCGGTTTTGTTTTGGGAAAACGCCGGATGGTGCTATCATACGGTTACACCGTCGCAACCTCTCTTATTCTTAAAAGAGAGGATTATTTAAGAAGAAGAATAAGATAAAACCAGAAAGCTAACTATGGTAATTGCGCTCTATCCCGGCAGTTTTGACCCCTTTACCAATGGTCACCTCGATATTGCCAGCCGGGCCGCCCGGCTCTTTGACCAGCTTATCATTGCCCCGGTCTACTCCAACAGCAAGGGCCGCCGCCTTTTTTCCAACGAGGAGCGGGTCGAGATGATTGAGGAGGCCGTCCGCGAGTACCCCAACATCCGGGTCGAGAGCTACACCGGCCTGACTGTAGACTTTGCCCGTCAACTCGGGGCGAAAGTGATGGTGCGGGGCTTGCGGCTGGTCGGCGACTTCGAGTACGAGTTACAGTTAGCCCAGAACAACCGCGTCCTTAACCCCGGCGTGGAAACGGTCTGTATCCCGACCTCGCCCGGCGTCGGTTTTATCAGCAGCACCCAGATTAAAGAACTAGCCGAGGGCGGCGAATCAATCGCGGACCTCGTCCCGCCCAACGTGGCGGCCCGGCTCGTCCAGGCTTACGCCCGCCAGGGCAGCTAATGAAGCAGAAAATGGCTTGTGAAAACCGGGCCGGTTGTGCTATCCTTTTCGCTGGCTTTTGGAAAAAGCTCAAAATTTAGCCGGAAGGATTATTAGCCTCAATGTCAGATAAGCCCGAAGACCTGCCCGGAATAAAACCGACCAAGCCTATCACCGAACGGGATTTCTTGCCTATCGAGGTGCGGATTGCGCCCCCGCCCCAGATCGAAATGCCCCCACCTCCACCCGATGAAGACGCCGGCAGCCCTCGCCCGAACAAACGGCTCGAACTGGCCGAAGCGATTGAACGCTTCGTACCGGACGGCGTCGCCAGCCTGGCGCTTGGCGGCATGCACATGCACCACAACCCCATGGGCCTGGTCCGGGAACTGGTCCGGCAGCAAAAACATATCCGGCGGCTGATTACCAGCCCCGCCGGGTGCATCAACGCCGACCTTCTAATCGGGGCCGGGTTGGTCGAAGAAATCGTCACCTCGTATGTCGGGTTCGAACACCTGGGGTTAGCCCCGGCCTACCGCCGCTTTGCCCAGGAAGGCCGCTTGCGGGTGCTGGAAGTGGACGAAATGACCCTGGTCCTGGCCCTCAGGGCGGGGGTCAGCAACCAGCCATTCGCCGCCTTGCCGCCCGGCGTGGCCCTGACCGGTTTGCCCAGGGCCAACCCGGCCTTTTACCAGCCCGTGACCGACCCCTTTACCGGGCGGACCGTCCTGGCGACCCCGGCCCTCCGGCCCCAGGTCGCCCTCGTCTACGCTTCCCAGGCCGACCGCTTCGGTAACGCCACCTATAAAGGGGCCGCTTTCCTCGACCGCGAGATTATCATGGCTTCCCAGAGCGTCGTCTTGCAGGTCGAGCAGGTCGTTTCTAACAGCCAGCTAACCGCCAACCCGCTGCAAGTGACCGTCCCGTCGTTCTATGTAGACGCGGTAGTGGCGGCCCGGTTTAGCTGTCACCCCACTTCCAGCCACCGTTTCTACCAGTACGACACCGACCACCTGCAAGAATATTTGCGGCTGGCCGCGACCGAAAAAGGTTTTGAAGAATACCTGGATAAATACATTCGGAGCAGCCCGACCGAAAAGGATTATCTCAGTCTGACCTCGCTGGGGTAAATTGGGCAGGTTAGAGCTATCCGGTTGTACCGCAGTTTGTTTCTGGAAACGCTAAGAGCAGGACAACACAAGACAAAAAGAAAAAGAGAAAGTTGAAATGGACGAAATAAAATACGCACCTACACAGCCTCAAAGCAGTTTCGCGTATGTCGGGTCTTATACCCGCGGGCCGCTGGGCGGTCACGGCGAAGGGCTGTCGGTTTTTCAGATTGAACCGGTAAACGGGGAGTGGAACGAAGTCCAGGTCCTGAAAGACCAGGTAGACCCCTCCTTCCTGACTTATGGCCGAAACAACGTGGTCTACGCGGTCCACGAAAGCACCCAGCAAATTAGCGCTTTCGCGATTGACCCGGCGACCGGGCTCTTAACCTACTTGAACACCGAGTCAACGAAAGGCACCCTGCCCGCCGCGCTCAGCCTCGACCCCTCGGAACGCTTTGTCATCGTGGCAAACTACCAGGGCGGCACCGTGGCGGTCCTGCCGCTTTTGGAAGGCGGCAAACTTGGCCCCATCAGCCAGCTTATCACCCTGGAAGGCCCCATTGGCCCCGACCCCAAAGAGCAGAACCAGTCCCACCCCCACGACATCATTTTCGACCCTTCCGGGCGCTACGTGATTGTCCCCGACAAAGGGTTCGACCGGATATTCATTTTCGAGTTTGACGCCGCCTCCGGCCAGCTAACCCCGGCCAAAACGCCTTTCGTGACCGTCGAGTCCGGTTCCGGCCCGCGCCACCTGGTCTTTCACCCTGAAGGTAACTACGCCTACCTGATAAACGAACTCGGCTCGACCGTTATGGTCTTTGTCTACAACAGCGCCGGGCCGGTCCTGACCCACCTTCAGACCATCAGCACTCTGCCGGGCGACTTCGACGGCGAAAACACTACCGCCGAAATCATGATTGACCCCTCCGGGCGCTACGTCTACGGCTCCAACCGGGGCCACGACAGCATCGTGGTTTACGCCATTGACGAGGGCAGCGGCTATCTCTCGCCGGTCCAGTGGATTTCGTCGGGGGGCAAAGTGCCGCGCTTCTTCCTGCTCAATAAGAGCGGCCAATCGGTCTACGCCGCCAACCAGAACAGCGACAACATCACCATTTTCGCGGTTGACCACGCCACCGGTCACCTCTCCCCGACCGGCCAGGTCATCCAAACGGGTAGCCCGGTCTGCATTGTCGAGTGGTTCAAAAGTTAGCCCGGTAATACAAAGCAGGGAATTTTACACACCCTTTGGATGGTTTGCATAAGCCCCAAAGGGTGTGCCAAAATTAATTACTGCCTTCTGCCCTCTGACTTCAAAACACTGAACACTAAAAACTAAACACTTAGCTAAATAGGCCAAAAGACGGTTGACGCCGCTACCGCGCCGGTTTACACTGGTGATGAAAGCGATGATGGAGCCGAGTAACAGGCGGTCCCGGAGTACAGAGAGTCACCTCGGATTGTTAAAGAATCCGGGCTGGGAAGGTGACCTTCGGAACCTGTGAAGACCCTCCAGAGCGCCGGGAAGAACGGTTTGGCCCAGGCCACAACCCAAACCCGGACGGTCCGCCCCCGTTACCGGGCCATGCAAGGTCAGGTCCGGCTAAAAGCATTTTTCGGCCATTCATATAACACCACCTGACAAAATGCGGTGGCACCACGAGCGCCCCCCTCGTCCGCATAAGCGGCGGGGGTTTTTTGTTTTCTGGTTTTCTCGTGATGAGGTGTCACAAATGCATTTACAACGAATCTGGACTACCCAGCTTGGCGAACACACCGGACAGAGGGTCAAACTGGCCGGGTGGCTGCACCGTCTCCGTCCACTCAGCCAGGTAACCTTCCTCGTTCTTCGCGATGCCCAGGGTCTCGCCCAGGTGGTTATCGAAGAACCGGCCCTCGCCGCCGAACTGGCGAAACTCCCCCACGAATCGGTCCTGTCGGTTGAAGGGCTGGTCGTGGCCGAACCTCAGGCCCCACGCGGTGTCGAAATTCACTCTCCTTCTATCGAAGTCCTTTCCGAAAGCGCCGCGCCGCCTCCGTTCGACCTGTTCAGGCCAACCCTGACCGGGCAACTGCCGACCATCCTCGACCACGCCCCGCTGACCCTGCGGCATCCCCGCCAGCGGGCGATTTTCAGGCTCTCTTCCGCCACCATGGAAGGGTTCAGGGCGGCCTTGCGTTCGCAGGATTTTGTCGAAATCCAGACCCCCAAGATTGTCGCCTCGGCTACCGAGGGGGGCGCGAACGTCTTCAAGCTCGACTATTTTGGCGGCCCGGCTTATCTCGCCCAGAGCCCCCAGTTCTACAAACAGACCATGGTCGGTATCTTCGAGCGGGTCTTTGAGGTCGGGCCGGTCTTCCGGGCCGAACCCCACGACACCACCCGTCACATCAACGAGTATGTCTCGCTCGACGCTGAAATGGGCTTTATCGAGGACCATACCACCGTCATGCGGCTGTTGAACGGCGTTTTAGCCGGGATGGTGGCGACCCTGGCCGAAACGGAGCCGGAAGCCCTGGCCCTCCTAAAGCTGAAACTGCCGCAGGTGCCCGAAACCATACCGCAAATCCACTTCACGGAGGCCCAGGAGTTAATCTTGCGGGAGACCGGCGAGGACGCCCGGCGCGAGCCTGACCTGGCCCCGGCCCACGAACGTTTTTTGGGGGAATGGGCCAGGCGCACCTACAACTCGGACTTCCTGTTTGTGGTCGGCTACCCGATGGTCAAACGGCCTTTCTATACCCATCCCGACCCGACCCGGCCCGGTTACTCGCGCGGGTTCGACCTCCTTTTCCGGGGTCTCGAACTGGTCACAGGCGGGCAGCGTCTCCACCGCTACGAGGACTACCTGACCGCCCTGGCCCGGCGCGACCTGGAAGTGGCCCCTTTTGAGACCTATCTCGAAGCCTTCAAATATGGGATGCCGCCACACGGGGGTTTTGCGATTGGTCTCGAACGCTGGTTGGCCCGGTTGCTCGAAGCGCCCAACATCCGGGAAACCACCCTGTTCCCGCGCGACCTGAACCGCCTGGCCCCTTAATTCCGGCCAGACCTGCCCCTGAAAAAGGGCCCTTCCGATTTTCGAGCCTGGGAGGGCTCTTTTTTATGGCTTATTTTCAAAAAATAGGGGTTAAGTAAACTTTATTTGAAGAAGGTCTGTAATCAAAAGTAAGGTCACAAACTGTCATTCTGTAAAAGGCTGTAGGATGAACCAGTGTTAGGAGAGCAGACCCGACCGAGGAATCTCCGCGCCAGTGGCGAAACCCTAGACCGAAAACTTTGCCAGGCCCGAAGTGCCTCAGGTCGAAGTCTGATTTAGCCTGAGTATTGGACAGTTTTGGGCTTTACCCAACGCCAACGGCGCGAGATTCCGTAAGCCGCCGTTCGATAATGGCACATCATCTTTTGAGGAGCGGCTTACGGAATGACAAGGGTGCGGATTTTCTTATTTAACAGACTAAATACCAAGTACAGAATGGTTTACTATTGAGTCAAAAAGGAATCTTATAAAGAAATTTAGAAATTCGGTATCAAAAAGCGTTAGGGCCAGTCGTTTACGGTGTCTTTATAAATAGAACGCTGGAATGGACCCCAGCCGAGACCAATCCGGTTACGCCGGGAGAAGTTGAAACAACCATGTTTTTCAAGCGCCGGAAGTCAGCCGGTCCCGATACTCCCAACCAGGCTGCTCCCGTTGAAGGGGGGCCGCTCGACTTCGATGTGCTTTACGAAACTTACGTCGAGCGCATCTACCGCTACTGCCTGCGCCGGGTCGGGCAGACCCAGGAGGCCGAAGACCTCGCCAGCCAGGTCTTCACGCGGGCCTGGGCCAGTATGCTGACTTACCGGGGCGGTTCCGAGGCGGCCTGGCTGTTCAGGATAGCCCATAACACCGTCGCCAACCACCTGCGCGCCCGTAAACCCCAGGTCTCGCTGGAAGCCCTGGTCACGACCGGGGGCGCCAATTTCCTGGACGGGTCGGACGAGGAAATGCTCGACCGCCTGATAGGCCAGGAGGACCGGGCCGAACTGGCCGCCCTGGTCGAAACCCTAAAACCCGACCAGCGCGAACTCCTGGCCCTGCTGGTAGCGGGTGAGCTGACCGCCCGCGAGGTGGGCGAGGTGCTGGGTAAAAGCGAAGCCGCCGTCTGGATGGCCTTTCACCGCCTCGTCAAACGGCTGCGGGCGACCCTGGCCGAGCGACCTGTCGAGCGGCCCGGCCCTGAGAAAGAAAAGAACCGATGAGTAGCCCTAACCCGCCAACCGAAAAAGAACTGGCCCAGGCTTTTTTTACCCGCCTCATCCTGGACCCGGCGGCCCAACCCGACCCGGCCCTGCCGCCCGCGACGGTCCGCCTTATCCGCGAACTGGTCGCCGCCGAGCAAGCTGCCAGCCGCCTGGATGGTCCCGACTTCGCGGTCACCCGCCAGCGTATCCGGCAAAATACCTGGCCCCCCGGGCGCGGAACGGAGCCGCAAGTCCAAAGCAACCACGACAACTTGCACCGGCCCGGTAGTTTCGTAAACGAGCCTTTGGCCGGTCCGCCCCCTCGCGAGATAGCCTGGCCGCGCTTTGTGGCCCTGGCCGGGATGGCCGCCACGATTGTGCTGGTGGTGGGTCTGCTGGTTTTGAGCCTGGTGGCTGTCCGGTCGCCCGGTTTCACGCCGACCGCCGGGGTGAACCCGGCCTCGCGCCCTACTGTCCCGGCGACCCTGGCTCCCTCGCCCACGGTAGCGCCGACCGCCACGGCGAACGCGGTTGATACGGTTAGCGACTTGCTCAACCCGAAAAGGCTCCTGCCCAACGCCCTGGTCGACCTCGCCAGAGACTTTTCCCTGGACGCCTCTGCGCTCGATAAACAACTCCAGGGCGGCATGTCCATGGCCGAAATTGCCAAGCGGAATGGCCTGGATCTGAACCAGGTCAAGAAGGTGCTGCTTGCCAGTTTCCAGGTTCAAATTGAGGCTGAAAAAAGTAGCGGTCAACTTTCCCAGGACCAGGCCGACCAGCTATACAAACTTTCAAGCACTTTTCTTGATGATTTCCTGGAGGCAAAAGCGGCCCCACTTATCGGGAAATTGACCCCAACCCCGGCAAAGTAATTGTTTGTAGCTATAAGAAAGGATAAACCTGTTATGTTCAAATCAGGTAAATTCGTGGCGCGTCTCGCCATTGGTGTGGTCTGCCTGCTCCTGGTGGCGGCGACCTTCGCCTTTACCCTTACCCCGGCCCAACCGCCAGCCCAGGCGGCCCCGGCAGCCCAGGCGACCTCTACCCCGGCGCCCTCCAAAACCGGACCGGCCAACCCTACCGTTGAAGCCACCACCGCGCCGAACGACCAGGGGAAAGCCGCGCCCGACCCTGCCAACGACGACCCCTACCAGGCCCTTTTCAATAAGAACTTTGCCGCCAAACTGGGCGTGAGCGAGGCAGCCCTGAACGCGGCCTTTGCCTCGGCCCTTGGCGATACCACCGCCCAGATGGTCAAGGATGGCAAGCTCGACCCGAACGCAGCGGCCAAGTTGCAGGGCCTTTCAGCGCAGGGGCCGGGCAGCCTGCTGCCTGTCATCGTACCCGACAAGGCCGGGGCCAAAGGCCGGGATGTCACCGATAACCCGGTGACCAACCCCAAAGTCTTGTTTATGAATGCCCTGCCCGCCATCGCACCCTTGCTCAAACTCACTCCGGCTGAACTTACTGCCAGATTGGAGGACGGCCAATCGCTACACGACCTGATAGTTGCGGCTAATGTTGACCCGCAAACCATAAAAACCGCCCTCCTGGCAGACTTTAAATCCCAGCTTGATGACGCCGTCAAGGGCGGGAAGATAACCCAGGCCCAGGCCGACGACGCGACCAAAACCCTGGACTCTTTTGTAGACGGTTTTATCAATGCTTCGTCTAACCCGGTTGATAAGAGCATCAAGACCCTTTTTAACAGCGCCGCCACCTGGCAGGCCGCCTCACAGGTCCTCAATATGCCGGTAAAAACCCTCCAGGACCGGGTTAACCAGGGCGAGACCGTCCTTCAAATTGCCCAGGCCCAGCAAGTTGACGAGAAAACCCTGCGCGAGGCCATCCAGACCTCGCTGCAAAGCCAGGTCGCCGCGCTGGTCAAAGATGGCAAGGTCAGCGCCGCTGATTCCGCCGAAATCACCTCGGCCCTACCAAAAATCGTGGATGGCTTTATAAACCAGGGCGGACCAAAGAGCAAATAGCCGCCTGTTACCTTTGCCCCTCTGCTGCCAGGACAGGTAGCGGAGGGGTTTTTCTTTTAAAAATTCGCCCTGGTTTAACTAATTTCAAACTGATAGCAACCTGACGGGGATTTCTTCGTTCTATACATTGGTAAGGCTGAGAAAAGGCTGAATGAGATAAGTGAGATAAACGAAAATTAATCTAAATGTTTTAAGGGTGGGTTGAACCGTGTTGCAGTGGAGTGGAAGCGTGAAGCGTGAGTTTACCTGGCTGGCTGGTCTGAAATTGGCCCTGGTCGTGGTCGTAATGTTGGGTCTGGCCCTGGCGGCAGTAGGCCCGGTCCGGGCGGCGGGTCCGGCTACCGCGTTGACCGCTACCCCGACCCTGAAAACCGGCCCTCGCACCGATGGGCAGACGGTAGTCTGGCTGGAAGGGAACGTCCTCAAGGCGGAAAACCTCTCCAACCAGACCGTTTCAAACGTGGTTACCCTCAAGACCCGCCAGGCTATCAAACAGTTCGACCTGGACGGCAACTATGTCATCTGGGAGCAGTACGATAGCGCCTGTACGGGCAATTGCGATGGCCCGGTCTACGGCCAGAACCTGGCGACCGGGCAAACCTTCCGGGTTTCGCCGGAACCTTATGGCCGCAATATCGCCATTTCGGGTAATTACGCGGTCTACGTCACGGATGTACAGGTGCCAAACAATATCGGCGAAGGCATCCGGGTCCGCAATCTCGCCACCATGGCCGACCCCGTTACGGTTTGTATCCTCTACGCTATCGAGGGCACGCTTTCTTTTGACGGTGACCGCCTGTTGTGGGGGCAAACCTTGGCCTCCTACCAGACCGGCACGGGCAAGGAGCGCTGGCAACTGGTCACCATGCACCTCAACGATGGCTCTCCGACTGTCCTCGACCAGGCCGATTACGACGATTACGGCACGCTCAACCTGGGCGGGTGGGACTTGAAAGGCGACCTGGCCGTCTATTCGGTCAACCAGCAGTTGCGGGCGGTTAACCTCGCTACCGGCGAACGCCGCCTGATTACCGACCCGGCCCAGCGTCCCGCTCAGAACCCGACCACCAATGGCCGCTATATCTTCTGGGAAGATTCGCGTAACTTTAACGCCGCTGCCCCGCAATCCTACCCGCAAGCTATCCAGGGCTACGATTTCCCGAACGGCAGCTACCTGGGGAATGTCGTCCCGACCGGCAACAATACGAGTCCGCGTTCGCGGGGCGACATGCTGGTCTGGAACAGCGGCGATGGCACCGCACGCCAGTTGGTTTCGGCCCAGATTGCCGGGTTGCTTCCAAACACACCTCAACCGGCCAGTTCGACCCCGGGTTATACCTACTTCCCCCAGACCGGTCACAACCTGGGCGGCACTTTTAAAAATTACTGGACCAAAAACGGCGGTCTCAACGTCTTTGGCTATCCCACCACCGACGAATTCCAGGAGCTAAACCGCGACACCGGCCAGATTTTTACCGTCCAGTATTTCGAGCGGCAGCGGTTCGAGTATCACCCTGAAAATAAAGGCACTCCCTACGAAGTGTTGCTGGGACGCCTGGGCGCAGACGAAGCCCAACGGCGCGGTTTTACGGCCAACCTGCCTTTCAAACCGGCCAAAAATAGCGGCCAGGCCCATTGCCGCTATTTCCCCGAAACTCAGCACAATGTCTGCAACAGCTTTATTGATTACTGGCAGACCCACGGTCTCGACCTGAGCGACCCTGGCAATTCCTACCGCGAGTCGCTGGCCCTCTTTGGCCTGCCCCTTTCGGAGCCGTTCACCGACCCTGTCTCCGGCGTGACCGTCCAGTATTTCGAAAGGGCTATTTTCGAGCACCACCCCGAAAACCAGGGCACCAGTTTTGAAGTCCTGCTCAGTCTGCTTGGCAACCAGGCTTTGAAGAACCGGGCCTGGCAGTAACTAAATCGCCGGATTTCTAAAACCACCCAGGTTTGTGCTATCCTTAAAGACAACGCCCCGGAAGGTGGGCGAGTCTTTTATTTCAGGGAGATAGCAGAATGCACATTTCTTTCGAAGAAATCGGCGGGCGCGGGATAGGCAAACCTTACGAAACCCAGGAACTAATGGCGGTGGTGATGTCCCGCCAATTGCGCGATAACGAACTGGCCGGGACCGGGGCCGGGAGCGCCATGGCCCGTGCGGCCTGCCGCCTGGCCCAACTTCTACACGCGCCGGGCCTCTCCTACCTGGCCGGGGGTAGCGGCGCGGTCAACCCCTATCTCGAACCGCTGGTCGCTTCCAGTTGCGATTACGCCAATCTCCTTTGCGAATCCACCCTCCAACTGGCCGAGCTTATCTCCTCTATCCCGGCGGGCCGGGTCGATGTCTTTTTCTATGGCGGGTTGCAGGTGGACCGCTACGGCAACGTCAATTTGAGCCGGGTCGGCGACCCGACCCGGCCCCGGTTTCGCGGTCCCGGCGCGGTGGCCCTGCCGCTTATCGGCGCGGCCCGGCGCGGTATCATCTTCATGACCGACCACAGCCCCCGCAGTTTTGTCGAAAAAGTCTCTTTCCTGACCGCGCCCGGTTTCCTGGACGGTCCCGAAAGCTGGGAGAAGGCGCGGGCCGAGGGGCAAATCCGGGGCGAGGGTCCGGTTATGGTGATTACGCCCCTGGCCGTCCTCGACTTTGAAGAAAGTACCCGCCGGATGCGCCTGGTGTCGGTCCATCCCGGCGTAACGGTCGAGCAGGTCCAGGCTGCCACCGGTTTCGAGCTTATCCTCCCGGCCCAGGTGCCCACTACAACCCCGCCCGACCCGACCGAAATCCGCCTCCTGCGCGAGATTGACGAAGAACGGTTGCTCAGCCAGCCTTTGAACTAACTAATTTCCTCGAACAAATCAAAAAGCCTGCTAACGCTTCTGTAAGGAATTGCCAGCAGGCTTTTTGGTTTTTTATAGCTCAATCGTGGCGCGGGGCCGGTGGCGCAAGAAACCGTCCCCGGCCCTGTTTGTTAGACGGCTATTTTCCCCTTCACGACCGTACACTTAAATGTATTCGGTAGTGTCAGAGGTGTCGATGGCTTGGACGCATACAGTTTAACCCCGTTCAGGGTCAAACCCTCCACGTTAACGCCACCCATCAACTGCAAGACTATCGGGTATGGGCCATTATTGTTCAGGACAATATTGTTGGCCTGGTCGCAGACCCCGGTCGCGCCCAGCAGATGTGAGTTGACCGGGACAGTCATAGTGACCGGCCCCGCTGAGGTCAGGTTAATCGTGTTACCGGTCCCCAGGCTGAAATCAATCTGGCCGCCCCCGTTAGGGCTGTTGACCTTTAACGCGTAAGATAAGGTGCCGCAAACCGTCCCGGTGCCGTCGTCCGTCGCTTTCGTGACGGTCGTGTTGTCGTTGGGCGTACAGCCATTGTCGGTCACCACCGCCACCACTTCCGCGTGTTTCCCGGTCGTGTTGTGGTAGTGGAGCAACAATGCCCCCTTGGTGCCGTTTGTGGCGTAATTCGCGGTGTTTATGGTGGCAGTCAGGACCACTCCCGGCTGGTCATCATAGAACGGTACGGTTGGGTCGTAACTGGCAGGGCTGTTGAAATTCAGGCCCGGATTGGCCGCATCGTAGAAGAAAGGCCCTTCATCGTCAATCGACGGACCCAGCCCGAACCGGTCGAAGGTCACAATTTCATAATTGAAACTGGCATTGGCCGAAGACAGGCCCAGTTGCTCCGGTGCGACCGGGAACACGACCATGTTGCTATTGAACGAGTTGAAGTCGAATTCCCCATCATCCCCGTTCAGCAGGTTAACGGTCGATGACGAAACATCAAAGGTGTTCAGGTTGATAATGGTCAGGGCGGTCAGGTCGGTAAAGGTCGACCCGTTCTTGACCGGCGCGTTATACATTACATAGTCGTATAAGCCATCTTTGTCGGTGTCAACATAGATGTCGTATTCGACTTCGTAATAATGGGCGACGGTCCAGTTCGACCAGGTGGTCAGGCCAAAGAAGATGCGGGCATCCTCACCATCAACGCCGTTTGTAACCTGGGGCGCGTTGCTTGAAATACCGATGTACTGCAAGTCCGCCGCGCTCGTCCGGGAGGTCGTATAGGGCGGCGAGTTGCCCAGGGCCAGCTTGGGACTGGCTTTCACCAGTTCCAGGGGCGCAAACAGCGAAGTGGTTGCGGTAGGTGCATCCCCAATCTGCTCTACGCCGGTACCGGTCAGGGTAACGGTTGCGGTGTTGTTCGTGGAGAAATCAAACCCGCCGCCGGTCCGCATATTCGAAGCCTGGCGCGGAGCGGCGTATACCGGCACCCGCAGGGTGTTGAAGCCGCCCGCGGTCGGGGTCATGATAACGTTGGCGCTGGCCTCACTGAGATAGTTGCGAGTCAGACCATACTGAGAGCCCCCGATAGTCCCGGTCTGGCCCAGCGCTGACGCCGGGTCGAGCGGGTGGCTCATGCCGGAGGCGACCGCGTTCAACTGGACCTGGAAGGTCACCGTGCTATTCGCCGGAACGAATACGGAACTTCCCTGGGGGAAGGTGTAAGTTACCCCCGGTACTTCCGAATAGGTGTTGAGACTCAGGTTGTAGGTTACGTCGGAATAGCTTTTGTTCTCAACCTTGATGGTTTTGGTCAGGGTTAGGGTATCCACCACTTCCACGTTGCCAAAGGAGACGCTGACCGCCCCCACGTTCTCGGCGTTGAAAGCCAGGATGCGGTTGTTGTCGGCGACCGCCTGCCCGACATCGACCCGACCCGCGCCCACCCGTGAGCCGGTATATTTCGGACCGCTGGAAGGCGGATTGTTGACATCACCCAGGGTGGAATAGAGGTCGTGATTGGCCGTGTTCATGGCCGCCGCCTTGTATTCCTCCGGGGTCCAGCCGGGGAATTTCTGGTGGAGCAGGGCCATCACCCCGGCCATGTGCGGGGCCGCCATCGAGGTACCGCTAAGGGTCTCGCCTTCGTCGCCGGTGCCGCTGGCGGTGGAGAAAATAGTCGTACCGGGCGCGGCGATGTCAGGTTTAAGCTGGTTGCCAAAACCTTGCGGCCCACGCGAGGTGCTGCTGTCAATGGTATCGTTCTGGCCTACGAAGGTGACCTTTTCCTGGTTAAAGTACTCGGTGGTCAGGGTAGCTTCCACGTCGGACACCACCCCGGCAGTCAACCTGGTCTTGAGGGCATCGCCGACAGTGCTGGTGGTATACATCGAAGGGATGTGGGTTGCGCCCGAAATTGAGGTGTCCAGGTAGGGCACCCCTGAAACCAGGATCATACCCACGGCCCCGGCAGCCTCCGCGTTCCCGCCGCGTGTCACCGAACCGCAGGGGAAAGTAGTCGCGCCGGGCGCGGTCGCCCAGTCCAGGACCACAATCTTACCGCTGATATTGGTCAGGTCAGCCCCGGTGAAGGCCGCACAACCCGACTGGTTGGTCGCGGGATAATACAACGGCGCGGTAACCGGCACCGTCACAGAAACGCCGGTCTGGGTTTCCCAGGCGTAGTTGGCCGAACGTGAGGCCGGGTAGACCCCACTGATATTCGTTGGAGTTATCACGGTCGGGTCGGTAACGCGGAAACCGTCCGTAACGGCCTCGGCATCGCCGGAGTTGGCGACGGTCAGGGCGCGCTGGGCGCTGCCGGGCGAACCGTTGATGTAGAAGGTATCGCCATCGTTACCGGCGGAAATCACCACGGTTACCCCGGCCAGGGCCGCGTTGTTGCTGGCGGCAGCCGAAGAATCGTCCGGGCTGCCAAAAGCGGCGCCCAGCGACATGTTGATAATGTCCAGGTGGTCGTTGGTGGAGGGGTTGCCGTCCGGGTCAACCGCCCAGTCAATCGCGGCCTCGGTCAGGTTCGTGCTGCCCTGGCAGCCGAAGACCCGCAAGGCGTAAAGGGTCGCGCCGGGGGCCACACCGGGACCAATCCGCATGGATTCGAGGTCGGTGCTCTGGTTGTAAGGCCCGGTATAGGTAGAGCCGTTGGCGTTTACGCCATAGCCCGCCGCTGTCCCGGCCACGTGCGAACCGTGCCCGCCCCCCAGGTCCGCCGCGCAGTCGAGCGGGTTCTGGTCCGGTTGGGGCGCGTTGTCGGCGGTGTAATCATCCCCGGCAAAGTCAAACCCCCCGGCAACTTTTACCGTGGGATAAATTTGCTTGCCGTTAAAATTTACCACCGGCCCGGTCACGGTATGGGCGTAATCGTAATCGGCCTGAAGGCCCGACCCGCCAAAGTTGGTGTGGATATAGTCGATACCGGTGTCAATAATACCGATTTTGACGTTGTTGCCGGTAATGCCATAGCTGCCCCAGGCTACCGGTGCGCCGATAAAATTATTGCTATAGGCGTTGTTGCGCTCCATCGTGGTAATCCGGTGGAGTTGTTTGACGCCGGGCAAGTTAATGAGAGCTTTCAGGTCCGCCGCGTTAGCCAGCACCGCGATGCCGTTGTAAGCGTTTTTAACCTGGTAGAGATAGGTATATTTGACGTTCGAGCTTTTCAAAGCGTTCAGGGTTTTGGTCTGGGCCGCTTCAATCTTGCTTTTCTGGCTGACCGCGATTTGCACCTGGGCCAGGCTCGATTTGCCTTTGCCGTCCGTGGCATATTGCGCGACCACCACCGGGTCATCCGTCAATTCAATCATGACCGGGATGACCCCCTTGGCGTCTTTCAAACTGGGGCCATAGGGGTTACGCTCGGTTTCAAGGCTCTGGTTGGGGAGTTTCGTAAAACCTTTGTCGCCGGGCGCGTTTGAGGTTGCCGATGGCGTGTTGTTGGGTGTCGTAGTAGCGGCCTGGGTTGGAGTCGCTACCTGGAACGACCCCAGCGCCACACTCAGTACCATAAACCAGGTCAGTATCCTGGTGGCGAGGGTCTTAGGGGTATAACTTCTCATCAAACACCGTCCTCATTCTGTCTTTAGATTCCTGGTCAACGCTAAAGGAACCACACAACATCTCCCTGGGCGTCGACAATGTTTGAGGGTTGAATTTTCAATTCTTAAACGAGTAAAGCGGAAAATCTAATCTGACACAAACCGTTTAAAAATCGAAAGGTGGTGCCGGTTGGATTGCCGGGTGCGCTAAAAGTCCAGCGCCGGAATCAACCAAAGAATTTGAAAACTAACTACCTGCTTTGTAAGAGTAGCCAGATAGGTATGTGTTAGATTGTTATGAGAACGAAAGGCTGTGACCTGCCCAGGTTTAAGCAGACCTGGCTTTTTATGAGCGTGCGTTAGCCGACTACTGTTTTACTGCCTGGTAGGTTTAACTAATCCAGGCAGAAAAATCTGCCTGTTTTATTAAACTTTTTTAAGTGAGAGTTTTGTTGCCGATAGCCGGTTAAAAAGGCTCATTGTAACCAGCTAAAAAGGATTACCTAAGCAAGCGAATGGTGCTACGATAGTTTTGGGTAATGGATTTATTATATATTAAAAGTAAAATTTAGACCAGGGCTAAAACACACTATTTTGACAATTATAAAAATCTAAAAATGTTCAATATGTCCAAATAACCTCTTGTCTTAAAACTAATCCTGGTGTAGCATGGTCGAGAGAAGCACCTTTTCAAATTGCAGAATTTTTTTGGGGATGGCTCCGGGCCGTAACCGGCGACATTGTTTTGCATTTAATCTCTTAGAACCGGAACTTCTTACTAACTACCTTACAATCTTTATCGCGTAAATAGGGCAGAGCTACCCGACGAGGTAGGACTGCTGGACTTGTTTTAGTAATGACAATTGAGGCTGGCAAAGAATTAAAGCAAACTGCCCTGGCTGTAATCGAGCCGGAAAAACCTGGGAATCCCTATAGATTAACTTATTTGCCGGGCCTGGATGGCCTGCGGGCCCTGGCCGTCCTGGCTGTAATGTTTTATCACGCCGGGGTCGGGTTCATGGTGGGCGGTTTCCTGGGGGTGGATGTTTTCTTCGTAATTAGCGGGTTTTTGATTACCTCCCTTCTCCTGAGCGAACGTTCCCAGGCGGACCATACCAACCTGAAGGCTTTCTGGTGGCGGCGAGCCCGGCGGCTACTCCCGGCCCTCTTTCTCCTTTTACTCGTTACCGTTATCTTCTCGGTACTTTTCTTGCCGGACGAGTTGACCGGTCTGCGCGGTGACGTGGTTTCCGCCATCACCTATGTCACGAATTGGGAGGCTATTTTTAACCAGCGGTCCTACTTTGAGGCGATAGGGCGGCCCCCCCTGCTGCGGCATCTCTGGTCGCTAGCCGTCGAGGAGCAATTTTATATCATCTGGCCGGTCGTATTCGTCCTGGGTATGCGCCTCAAAAATCGCCGCTACCTGCTGTATGGACTTGGCCTGGCCGCGCTGGCCTCGGCAGTCTGGATGGCGCTCCTTTACCAGCCCGACTCTGACCCTTCCCGCGTCTATTACGGCACCGACACCCACGCTTCGGGTCTTTTAGTCGGGGTCTTGCTGGCTTTTATACCTTTCCTCTCCCCTGAAATTACCTGGCAGGGCTGGCGGACCAAACTCAAGGCTTACCTGGTGAACCTGGCCGGACTGGCGGCCCTGGCCGTAATGTTCTATAGCTTTGTGACCATCGACCAGTTCCAGTCTTTCCTGTACCAGGGTGGTTTTCTGGTCCTTTCGCTCGTCACGGCGGTAATAATCTTCGGGGTGGTCCACCCGCTCTCCTATCTCGGCCAGGTCTTCGAGTGGCGGCCTTTGCGCTACATTGGCCAGCGTTCCTACAGCCTCTATCTCTGGCACTGGCCTATTTTTAACGTCACCCGGCCCCGGTTGGACCTTCCCCTGGATGATGGGCCGTTCCTGCTGGCCCTGCGCTTTGGCCTGACCTTCCTGCTGGCCGAGCTTTCCTATCGCTACGTCGAAACGCCCCTCCGGCATGGCAAACTCGAACAACTCTGGCAGCGCTGGAAAAACAGCCAGGGCGAGGCGCGCCGCCGCCTTAAAGCGGGCTGGTTGAGCGCCGGGGTCGCTTCGGTCCTGGTTTCTTCCATGCTGGTGCTGGCCCTGGTCGAGGCTAAAGCCCCACCTCCGCCCGATTATCTGCCCGGCGAGACCCCCGGTCAGGTCGGCTCGCTGCCGATAGATTTTGATACCACCCCGGACGCGACTCTTGCCGCGAGCCCGGCCCCAACCTCGACCCCGGCAATAATCGCCACGCCGACCGTCCCGGCCTTTACGACCACGGCTCTGGCGCCCGGCGAAACCCCGGTGTCAACGGCGGTGCCAGACCCGACGGCGACCACCGTACCGACGGCCACGCCCCCGCCCCCGCCAACCTCTACCCCCAAACCGGCCCCGCCTGTGACTGCCGTGGGCGATTCGGTGATGCTGGGCGCGGGTAACGAACTCCACAAGCTGATTGGCCCCATGATTTACGAGGCCGATGTCGGGATGCAGGCCAAGACCGGCGTCCAGATGATCCAGTCTTTCAAGGACCAGGGGCAGCTTGGGCCGACCGTGGTTATTCACCTTGGCACCAACGGTTATTTTGCTGATAAAAGCTTTGACGATATGATGAAAGTCATCGGCCCCAACCGGCGGGTCTTCTTCGTCAACGTCCGGGCCCCGCGTGAATGGCAGGACCCCAACAACAAGGTTATTCTGAACGGGGTCAAACGCTACGATAACGCCTATCTTATCGACTGGTTTTCGACCAGCGCCGGGCATCCCGAATATTTCGTCAAAGATGGCGTCCACCTTACCCCGACGGGCATCAAGGTCTACACCTCCCTGATCGCCAACTCCATAAAATAAAATCTGGCCGGTTGCAAAGCGGGGGACAACTAAAAATAGGGACAGGTCGCAATACCTGTCCTCTTTTTTACCCCTGCACCGGTGAGAAATCTGGAAACCGAACCTGATTCGTTAGTGAGTCGCAAAGGGTTAACAACTTTGTAACAGGTTCTAAGATTTTTTATGATTACTCTGCCGGTACCTTTGCATTAATTTGCCGGAAATTAAAAACTTCTTTGTTAACCTAAAGCTGTAACACCGGATGGGTTGGCTCTCCCAGGGCCCGCAGTTTGAAACGGAAACTCGGCCTGGCGTCCTGCTAATTTTACAGAACTTCCGAAACTGCTCAGTCCAGGCCCGCCCTGGCACGACGCCAATCCATCCCGCACGCTTGGAAATTACAAAGGAGAACACAATATGTCTTTTGTTGCGAAACGAACCTGGTCGGGTCTGAGCCTTAAAGCAGTTGGATTGCTGGGTATCCTGGCCCTTTTACTCACGATGAGTTTTACCGCCCTTCAGGCTAACGCGGCTGCCGGTATCACGGTAACCGATACAACTTTGCGTTTGAGCGAAGTGCCGGTAATCAGCGGCACCGGGTACACCCCAAACGAACGCGTTGACCTCTGGCTCACCGCCCCTGATAGTTCGGTTAAATCCTACGGCTATGTCTTTGCTGATAACTCTGGCAATTTCTCCGGCTTCTCGTACACTCCCTCCACTACCGACCAAACCTGGAGTGAAATAGCGGCCCTGTCCACCAATATGGCCGGGACCTGGTACGTGACGGCCCGTGGCGATACCAGCGGGGCCCAATCCATCGCTTCCTTTACGGTCATTGGCGCGACTCTTACGGCCAGCGTTACCAACACTAATGGCACTCTCGAAACCATTACCTATAGCGGCGAAAACTACTTCGCGGGTGAAAACGTATCCCTGTGGCTGACCGACTCGACCGGCAAAGTTCTTTCGCTCGGCGACGCTTATGCGACCGCTTCCGGTACCCTGCCTTCCCTGGTCGACAATGACGGCAACCTGATTACCACCCTGACCTTTGACAACACCGGCCTCACCGGGCCCCTGTGGATTACCGCTCACGGCAACGGCAGCGACCAGACGGTTATTGCCGCTATCGCGAATTCCTAAAACTCACATTCACTTAACCCGGAAAAGATACCTTCTTTTCTAATAGATTCCCTCACAGGGGCCAGGTCTACAATGGTGTAGCCTGGCCCCTTTTTTCTCCTGTTGTCCCTACTTTTTCTTGATGATGTAAGGCTCAAATGATATAAAACTCAGCCAGGTAGCTGAGATTCCTCCACTTCGGTCGGAATGACAAAACCATAGGCTGTGATATTGTCCAACGGACCGCGAGTTGCCTTTTCTCGCACCCAAAGGCTGCATCTAGGGGCGTGACGAGTGCCCATTCAAGGTAATAAAAAGGCCCTCCTTGTTATAAAGAGGGCCGGGTGAAACCAAACTTTTATTTTAGGGTTAAACCTTGTGGTGATAGGGCACTGAGGTCACCACGATGCCGGGCCGTAACAACAGCGCCCCCTTCATCCGCAAGGCGGTCTGGTTGTGGAGCAGGTTTTGCCACCACCGGGTTGCCACGAATTCCGGGATAACGACCGTAATCGTATCGTCGTCGCGGCGGCGGTCCACCATGTCGATATAGGTCAGGAGTGGACCGATAACCGAGCGGTAGGGCGTCTCGACCACCACCAATGGAATATCAATTTTCATCTCATCCCACTTCTCCCGCAAAGCCGCGATACCTTCCAGGTTGTCGTTGACGTGGACCGCCGTGACATCGTCCGAAAGGGTCCGGGCATAATTGAGGGTGCGCATGGTAATCTGGTTGAGGTCGCCCACCGGGACCACTACCGTGTGATGGCGCAAAGGCAGGGGGTCTACCTGCCCACCTTCCAGGCTGATTTCATCTTTGACCCGCATGTAGTAGTGGTTTATGGTGCGGAACAGGGCGTAGAACATCGGCACCAGCACGACCACCACCCAGGCCCCGTTGACCAGTTGGGTCAGGGCCAGGATGACCAGCACCAGCGAGGTTGTAATTGCCCCCAGCAGGTTCAGGATAAAACTGCGCTGCCAGCCGGGCGTCCGCAACCGCCACCACCGCGAGACCATACCGCTTTGCGAGAGGGTAAACGAGGTGAATACCCCGATAGCGTAGAGCGGCACCAGTTGTTCGACGTTCGCCTTGAAGAAGTAAATCAGGGAGGCGGCCAGCAGGGCCAGGGTGATAATGCCGGTCGAGAAGGCCAGGCGGTCGCCCTGGTGCGAAAAGAGGTGCGGCAAGAACTTGTCCCGCGCCAAAAACCAGGTCAGGCGGGGGAAATCGGCGAAGGCCGTGTTCGCCCCCAGGATTAGAATCAAACAGGTCGCAAGCTGGAATATCCCGTAAATCGGGCTGTTGCCGACAATGTGGTGGGCCAGTTGCGAGGTCACGCTTTCGTAATTCGGTTCGTGCGACTCCAGCGGCAAAATATTATAGTGGTTCGCCAGGAAAGTAATGCCGACGAACATTACCGCCAGGATGACAATCAGGGTTAAAAGGGTCGTGGCGGCGTTCTTGGATTCGGGCGCTTTGAAGGCCGGGACGCCATCCGAGATAGCCTCCACACCGGTCATGGCCGCGCAGCCCTGGGCGAAAGCCCGCAGCACCAGCAAAAAGCCCAGTGTTTCCTGCGGCTTAAAGGCTTCCTGGGGCTTGGCGACTTCCGTAAAAAAACGGATGCCAAAAAACGCGTCCAGCAGACCGAGGATAACCAGCAAAATAACCGTCCCGATAAAAAGGTAGGTCGGCGCGCTGAACAAAGCCCCGCTTTCCCGGACCCCCCGCAGGTTCCCGACCGTCAGCAGCAATACGAAAACCAGGCACATCGGCACCAGGAAAGGTTGCAGCGCCGGGATGGCCGAAATTACGGCGGCTCCCCCGGCTGACACACTTACCGCGACGGTGAGGATGTAACCTATCATCAGCGAGGTTGCCGCAATCAGGCCAAAGGTGACCCCCAGGTTGTCTTTTGCCACGATATAGGAACCGCCGCCCTTCGGATAGGCGTAGATGGTCTGGCGGTAACTGCTCCCTACCACAATGAGCAGGAGGGTAATGGCGAAAGCAATCGGGATACTGACCCCCAGCGCCCCGGTCCCCGCCAGGACCAGCACAATCAAAATTTGTTCGGTGGCGTACGCGACCGAGCTAAGGGCGTCCGAAGAATAGATAGCCAGGGCTTTGGTCTTGGTCAGGCGTTCGTGGATGGAGTGGGCGGTCGGAATCGGTTTGCCGACAACGAAGCGTTTAGCCCGCTGGTAGAATTTCCCCCACCCGGTGCCGGGAGACGACTGGTCTACTTTGACATACAGATTGCGGCCTTCCCAGACCTGGTTCGGCGCGATAGAAGGCCGGGTCAGCCGGATATAGCGGTCTCCGGGCCGCCGTCCTTTGAGACCTTTCTTCTCCTGGGCATCTTTCCAGGCGGCAGCATCGTCCCCGTTCTTATCGAGGACGGCACCTTTTGAACTCTTTTCTACCGGGAAATCGGGGGATTGGTCAATCGCGGCGGGGGGAGTAACCGGCAATCCATGTTGGATTTGGGGCTGGACGCGCTGGTTAGTGGCCGGTAGTATAGGCGAATCCTGACCTGTCTTACCGTTGCCGTTGCCGGGTGTACTACTCGAACCGGCGACCTTGAAACTTTGGCGCTTGATGCTGCCAGCTTTCGGTGACTCCGGTGAAGCTGGCTCTAACTTTCTTTCGGGGTTATCCATAAAGGTTAAACCACCATCCTAGAATTGAATTTTGAAGTTAATGAGGCTTGTAACTTGTAAAATGAGAACCGACTTTTTGCTCTGGCAGTAGCTTTACCCTAATTGCTTAGCCTGCTTTTGACACTCCCGCATGGGTATCATTAGTCCTTTGTTAATGTAGCATAAGCGGGTCCAGCATGGCAATATCGCGGGGCGAAAAGGCTGAAATCTTAATCTATTTTCTTTCCGGTGGGGAAGGACTGGGAATTTATTTGGAGTTAATGAGGTTGCGGCCCGCCTCTTTAGCCTGGTAGAGCAGCCTGTCCGCCCGTTTCAGGGCTTCTTCCGGTTTATCGCCCGGTTTCCAGGGCGGGCAAAAAGATGTTAAAGACGGTCCCCTGGTTGGGCGTGGATAACACCTGGATGTGGCCCTGGTGGTTGCGAATAATCGAGAAACAAATCGTCAGGCCCAGGCCGTTCCCGGCGGCCTTGGTCGTAAAGTAAGGGTCGAAAATCCTGGTCAGGTTATCGCTGCTGATACCCATCCCGGTATCGCGGACCGTAAACCGCACGTAAGGCCCTTCGACCAGCGGCAAGCCCCGCAAGGCCGGGTGATTGGGGGGAAGGTTCTCCGCAGAAATGGTCAGGGTGCCACCCTCCTGCATCGCCTGGAGCGAATTTAATACCAGGTTATGGACTACCTGGCTTAACTGGTGGGGGTCTACCTCAACCAGCCATGTATCCGAAGGCAAATTGTAATTTCGTTCGATATTGGAGCCCTGCAACACGAAATTGGCCGAGTCCCGGATAAGTTCGGGCAGGCTGGCGGTCTGTTTAATAGGGGCACCGCCCTTGGCAAAGGTGAGCAGTTGCTGGGTTAACTCTTTCGCTTGCAAAGAGGCTTTCTCGGCCCGGTCAAGGTTCTCTTTCAGCCGTTCCAGCATTTCGGCTCTGTCGCTATAAATCCGGGCCACCGAGATGCTGCCGACAATAGCCGTCAGCAAGTTATTGAAATCGTGTGCAATCCCGCCCGCAAGGAGGCCCAGCGACTCCAACTGGGCTACTTTTTGATATTCCTCGATAATTTTGAATCGCTCGCTGATTTCGCGGAAGACCAGGACGCTCCCGGAGATATTGCCCTGCCCGTCGTGGATGGCCGCCGCGCTCAGTTCGATTGGGTGTTCGGTGCCGTCCCGCGCCAGCAACAAAAAGAAAGGCGGCATAACCCTGGGCAGCGACCCGGACCGCAGCACCTCGGTCACCGGGTGGGGTTCCGGGGGCCGGTTCTGGGGATTGCGCAGGTTGAAGATCTCGTTGAGATTTTTATGCTGGGCCTCTGATTGGTTCCAGCCGGTAATTTCTTCCGCGACCCGGTTTATAAGCAGAATCTGGCCGAGCGGGTTGGTCGTGATGACGCCATCGGCAATCGAACTAAGCGTGACCGCGAGTTGTTCTTTTTCGGCGGCCAGTTCTTTTTCGGCCATTTTGCGCTTGGTTATATCGACCGAAATCGCGCCTACCGCGTAGATTTCTCCGTTGGCATCGTACATCGGAAATTTGGTGGTAATATCGGAATAATATATGCCGTCCTTTTCCCCTATTTCTTCGGTAACCAGCGGTTTGCCAGTGCGCAGCACCTCGTTGTCCTGTTCGACCATCCTGGTGGCTTCCGCAAGGTCATTGCCAAAAAGCTCAAAGGTGGTCTTACCGATAACGTCTTTGGCCGCCAGCCCGCTGAATTCTTCGCAGTAGCGGTTATACATCAGGTAACGGCCTTCTCTATCTTTGGCAAAGATATAGATCGGCGAGTTATAGAGGATTGCTTCGAGCCGTTCCTCGGTCTCGCGTTTGGCCGCCTCAATTCTCTTTTGCTCGGTAATATCGAGACAGGTGGCGATAAAACATTGCTCCCCATCGATATCGACCTGCTCGGTAGAGAGTAGCAAAATAAGTCTATCCCCATTTTTGTGGGTAGTAACGACCTCGCGGTTGCGGAGGGCAAAAGGGGAACGGCTCTCGACCATGTTTTGAAAAAGACTGGCCGGTCCGGTCGGGTTTTGGAGCAATTCGAAGATGTTCCGGTCGATCAACTCAATTTCGCTAAACCCGGTCATCTCGCCAAAAGCAAAATTGGTGTTTACAATGGTCCCGTCACTGGTCCGGGCGATGGCGATTGGCAGGGGCGCCGAGTTAAAGACCCGGATAAAACGCTGCTCGCTCTGGCGCAATCTATCCCAGATCTGGGTCTGCCGGGTGACGTCGAGAGCGGTCCCGCTTACGCTGGCAACCTGGCCGGTCTCGTCAAAGATAGGGGTAATCCGTAATTCGTAAGTGCTGTTCTCGCTAAATCGGACCAGGTTATGCACCATTTCCCCCTGCAAGGCCCGGTGATAACTGGCGATAATCTCCGGGTAATTCCGGTAGACCCGGTCGACCGTCTTGCCGACCACCGCTTCCCCGGTCAGGCCGTTTTGCCCCTGGCCGTCCAATTTAGTTATGATACCGTCGCGGTTTACATCAAAGATGTAGACGGGAAGCTGGCTGATCAGGTTATCCAGCCGTTCCTCGGTCTGCCTGGAAGCCTTTTCCAGCATGATGTGTTCGGTAATATCAATGGACAACCCGCCGACCCACTCCAGGCCGCCAGGCACCGGCAGGGGGAAGACTGTCGTCAAAACATAGGAAGTCTGCCCTGTTTCATCCTGCATCGGGTCTATAAACTTCGTGATTTTACCCTGGCTGAAGGTCTCGCGGTTTATTTTGAGGTAATTGGTGGCGTCCTCCTCGGAAAAAAATTCAAAGACCGAGTGACCGATGACCTTGTCGGGAGTAGAGCCGACATATTTAGCGAAGGCGTTATTGGCGTATTGGTAAACGCCCTCGGTGGTATTAATGAAAGCGAGGGTCGAACTGTAATCCAGGAAGTATCCCAGCATCCCTTCCCGGTGCCCAAACATGTTTTCCAGGGCCGTCCGCAGGGTGGCGATAAAGTCTGGTTTAGGGTCGCCAATGGCGGCTTCCCGTAGGACCGTCCCGGCGTTAGCAAAATCAGGCCCAATTAACTGTTTTTTAAGATCCTGGTTTTCGATTGTGAGCCGTTCTAACTGCTGCTGGGCAACGGCCAATTTCAGCCGGGTAATTTTATTCCGGCTCCGAGTCTTTTTGTAGGAAATCATCTTGCGCGGTTTTCCACCCCTACCTGGGGCAAACACATCTATCCATTTTAACTCAAACAAAACAAAGGAACCCTTATAATACAAACGGTATGTATCATAATTTTATGTTAATTTATAGTTTTATTTTAGTGTATAAATATTACAAAAAGGATTACGATTACGGACGGTTAGATTACCGGGATATCCACCGGTTGGCCCGGCTAACCCTGCCTTTTTAGCCTGTACTGGTTATAAAAAGTTTCAAGCATTTCGCGGGTAATTAAATGGCTCGAAGATGCCTTCTGCGTACAGGTATAGCGGGCGACCAGTTGCCCGCGCAAAATGGCCTCGACCAGGCTAAACCCTTCTTCGAGATAGCGGCTGGCTAGAAAACCCACGGCCAGCCCATCCCCGGCCCCGTTGGTGTCAATGACCGGGGTTTCAAGCTGGACCGGCTCGAAATAGCGGATACCCTCGCGGGTGCCCAGGGCGCAACCCTTGCTCCCCATCCCGGCCACGATAACCTGGACCGGGTTACCGGCCAGCAGTCTTTCGATAAGCGGGGCGGGGTCGGCAAAGTTGGCCGCCGAGAAAAACAAAACGTCGGACCCCTTGATAAAGTCCTGGCGATAAGAATCCTCGATTGAAACGAGGTCTTGCAGGTCACAGGCGATGGTCAGACCGGCCTCACGGGCCAGGGGCAGCAGTTGGCGGGTCCAGTTTTCTATGCTGAAATGGGCCACTGCCCCGCCCCGGCATTTGTTAAAGAAGGCGCGGCAGAGGGCCAGGTCCGGCTCTAACTCCATCGAGCCGCTGCCGTCATAAAAGTTCTTGCGGCGACCATCTTTGTACATGATATTGACGCTGCGCCGGGAGCCCTGGGGGTCGCTAAAGAGGAGGGTATCAATCCGGTCGTGTTTTAGCTCTTCCTCGATAAATTTGCCGTTATAGTCCGGGCCGACTGCGCCGATAAAGCCGGTCCGGTAGCCAAGCTGGGCGAAGCCCCGGCTGCTATAGCCCCCTGCCCCACCTACATAGTCCAGGTTGCGGGAGAAATTTGCCTCGACCGTGAAATCAATCTCGTCCTTGCCAAGATAGACGTTTGTATCAATGCCGACCGCCCCGATCACCACCACGTCCAGGGGTGAGTTTTCCGCGTAAGCTTTTGCCGGAAGTTCCATTAAAATACCTCGTCATAATAAGCGGGTCTGCAAACAAAGAACTGCTCTGCCCCATGTCATTTCTCAATTGCGCTTGGAATGACAAGCGGTGAGAAAGTGATAAGGTCCAACGGACCGGAGACGCATCCACGGTCGCACCTGCGGCTGTGATAAGGAGTGCAGTCGGAATGTAAAAACTGGTCGCTGCCCTCTGCCCTCTGACTTCTGCCCTCTGACTTCTGCCCTCTGACTTCTGCCCTCTAAAAACTGAACACTTGTCTCCCCGTTATTTCGTTCAACGTTTAACGTTTAACGCTTCCATCATACCCTATTTTCTTCGGGAAAAGTGACGGTCTGGCCCGGCAGGCGGATAGAGCGAGGCACCTTATCCTCGAACAGCAGGTCGCCTTTCTCGCGCATCCGGTGGACCCAGTAATAGGCCGAGGTCCGGTGGTAGCCACACTCGGTGGCAATTTCGTCCATTGAGGGGCTGTAGCCATTCTCCAACCAGTACCCGCGCACAAAACTTTTTATATTTGCTGCAATCTGACGGTAATTCAGGTCGTTATCAAGGTTTAGCTTTTTCTGGCCGTCCCGGTAAAAAGCCCGCCCGGCCTTTTCTCCTGCATTTTTGGTCATTAATTCACCCCTCTAATTAGAACAGATTTTCTATTTTATTATTGCATACAATTGGTGTATAATCAAGGGGTAAAAAGCACCGCAAGAACGTACATAGAAATTATGTAACCGGAATAGAGTAGGAGTTTATGAGCGCGAAAAGTTTGGGGAAATACATCCGGCGGCAGCGTGAGGCCATGAATTTGACTCGCCCGGCCTTTGAAGACCGTTTCCAGGTCGGGGCCGGTTCACTCAACAACCTGGAAGGGGGGTACGCCCAGCCTTCCACGACCATGTTAAAGCGCCTGGCCGAAATCCTGGGGGTGCGGCCTGGCATGTTATTTGATTTACTGGTAGATGTTATCACCATCGAGGAAGCCCTGGGGATTGCCCCGGTCCAGGAAGGCGTCGTCTTTACCCAGAACGAAATGATTCTGCGATTGCCGGAAGAACTGCGCGGTCACGACGAGTCTATTCGCCGGATAGAGCATTTTGTCGCTTTCGAAACGGACCTGGTCCTGAAGGAAAATCTCCGCCAGAACGAAGAGATTCACAGCCGGATTCAACGCCGCCAGGCCCGCCAGGCCGCCCAGAAAAGCAAGGCCGGTTCCACAAACGCTACCGAAGCGGGCTAATTGTGTCCTTCGTTACAGTCTTTTAGAGCGGTTTTTTATATAGTGGGACAAAAATATCGGCATATAAAAAACAGCACTCAGAAAGACGACTGAAAGGAACTAATGCTTACAGCCAGATTTTTTAAAACTATCTTTGGTATTTTAACTCTCACGGGCAGCCTTTTGCTGGCTGCCTGCGGGGATAATACCGTCGCGCCCTCGCCTTCGCCGACCACGCCGCCCGCGACCACGTCAGTCTCGACTACCGCCGCCGCGACGACCGCCCCGGCCACAACGTCAGCCGCGACCCCAACCGGCGCTGCAACCACGACCCCGGCTACCATTCCCGCGACGACCCCGACCGTGGCCTCTACCACGGCGGCGGCAACCCCGGCCAGCGCCACCACACCCGCCGGGCAGAGCGGCAGCGGGAAGGCTGCGGAACTGCTGGCAAATATCCCCAACTCGCCCGAATACCTAAAAATTTTGAGCTATACCAATTACGCGGCCTTCCGCAAGCTCAATAACCTGCCCGATGGTGGGACTTTTCAGACTCTTTCCAGGGACAAGGAAGCTTTCGCCCGGTTTATGAGCGGCAGCCGCTACCTGAACCCGTCCTCGCTTATGGCGGTTAACTATTTCCAGACTCTACGCGATATGGCCGGGTTTGACCTCTTACAGGCCGACTATGACGCGGAAGCCGGGGAGCCGCCCAAGCTTATTTCGCTGGCCCAGGGTAATTTCGATGCCGCCGCTATCGACAAAGCCTGGACCGCCGGGGGCGCGGTCAAAGGCACAGTCGGGCCAAACACCTCCTATACAATCGAGAAAATTGATTTTGACAAGGAATTGCAGCACATTTACCTCGGCAACCTGGCCCTGATTCCGGTCCCGTCCCAGAAGCTGCTGGTCTACGGCAAACCCCCGGCGGCGGCTACGGCGGTCGCGAGTGCGCTGCCCGCCAAAACCCCGGTCACAAATAACCCCGCAGTCAAAGGGCTGCTCGATGTCTTTGGCGACCCGGTTTCGCTCTACATGGGCAGTTCTCTTATCGGTTCGGGCATAAACATCCCGCTCGATGTCAGTCCGGGAGCCGCCAAAGACGCCCTGGAAGCTACCATCAAAGCAACCAAACCGGTGCCGGTCCCGCTGATGGGCGGCTACGCCTTTTACCAGGATGCTGCAGGGGCCAAAACCTACCTCGTCGCCAATTACTACACCGACCCGGCCAGCGCCAAAGCCGCCCAGCCTGTGCTGCTCGACCGGCTCAAAAACGGGGTCAGTTCGCGCTCTCGCAACCCCTACAGCCAGTACTGGGAAGTGGCTTCGAGCGAGGTTGTGGGGAATGTCGTAACCTTCAAGCTCAACTGGAAACAGGCCAATGGCCTGGCCCAGTTTGTCTTAACCAGGGATTTTCCGGCTTTCCTGACCTAAAATCTGGTTTTTAACAGTCTGCCACTAACGGCCAATCCAAAACCGCTCCGAATTACCCTGATTAAGCCAGGGGTAGTAAAATAGGGGCGGTTTTGTTTTAGATTGCTTTTCGTAATAAGGAGGATAAATGAGCGTCACTATTTCGGACATTACGGTCAGGACTATCCAGGGCGTCGAGAAAAGCCTGGGCGATTACGCGGGGAATGTCCTGCTGGTTGTAAACGTCGCCTCGGAGTGAGGCCGGACCCCTCAGTACTCCGGTCTGGAGGAATTGCACGAAATGTATTTCGAAAGAGGTTTCCGGGTTTTGGGTTTCCCCTGCAACGATTTTGGCGGGCAGGAACCCGGCACCAACGAAGAAATCCTCGAATTTGCCCAGGACAGGTTTGGCGTAACCTTCGATATGTTTGAAAAGCTGCATTGTATCGGCCCCCAACAACATCCCCTCTATGCCCGCCTGGTCTCGGCTTTCACGCCGGCAGAAGATGTGCGCTGGAATTTTGAAAAATTTCTGGTGGACAAAAATGGCGCGGTGGTCGCCCGGTACCGGTCGGGGGTGGAACCCGGTTCGGACGAAATGCTGGCCGACATCGAAAAAGCCCTCGGCTAGCTTCTGACAAATAATCAAATGACCCCGTTGCTTCGAATCAAGCGGCGGGGTTTTTTTATAAGAACAGGCCAGTGATTTTGTTTACTTTGCAGGTGTGATACCCGTCAAAGAGAAAATGGCACAACTAATGCATAATATGGATAGTGAAGATAATAAAAAGTGTAGCAAAAGGACAGTTCTATGATGACCCCGTTATTTGAAAAGACCGTGGACCAGGCCGAGCTTTCTACCGAGAATTTTGAAAAATTGATGGCTTTTTACGTCCAGGAAAGCGCCCGTTACGCCTACGCCACCAAATCGGAAACGACTTACTCGTGGCAACTGCCGGGAGAATCAAATATCGAACGCCGCCTATTGCTCCGCTACGATGCCGCCGAGGCAGCCGTGACGATTTCTTACGAAATCTTTTACGGGCTTTTCGAGGGTGACATCCGCTTTTATGTAAAAAGAGCCGGGGCCGTTACCCCGCAGCAATTCGGCAAGCCTCTCTCCGCTATCGTTACCGCCACCTTGCGGGAACTGGTAGCCTGGAAACCGGCTTACGAAACCTTTTAGAAATTATAAAACCTTCCGAATTTTAACAACTCTCTCCTCCTTAAAGCCTTCCAATTGGAAGGCTTTTATTATTGAGGTCGCTTTTTTCCCTTATAATCATCCAAATTTCCAGATTAATCTGCTAAAATGGGGCCAGTTCCCCTACCGGCGCAAATTTGATTCAATAAACCAAAGAAATTCCCGACTTTCGCCATAGACCTGGAAAAATCCTGGTTGTTGACGCTAAACCACCTCAAAGAAAGTTTCAAGCGAAAGTCCCAAAAATAAAAATAATGAAAGGGCCAAAATGAACGAGCTTTTGCACGAAGCCGCTGCCAGGGCCGCCCGCTATCTTGAGAATCTCGGTGAGCGCAGCGTTGCCCCCACCCCGGAGGGTCTGGCCGGTCTGGACCGCTTTTCCGAACCGCTTCCAGCCCACCCTTCTGACCCCCAGGAGGTGCTGGCCTTGCTGGACGATTACGGTTCGCCCGGTTCGATGGGCGTGGCGGGCCCGCGCTTTTACGGCTTTGTAATCGGCGGGTCACTCCCGGCGGCGCTGGCGGCGAACTGGCTCGCCGGGGCCTGGGACCAGAATGTCGGGCTGACCCTGGCGTCCCCGGTCGGTTCGCGGCTGGAAGAAGTCGCCCTTGGCTGGCTGCTGGAACTGCTGGGGCTGCCGCCTGAGAGCGGGGCCGGGTTCGTGACCGGGGCGACGGTGGCAAACTTTACGGCCCTGGCGGCAGCCCGTCACGCCGTCTTGAAACAGGCCGGGTGGGATGTCGAGGCGGACGGGCTTTTTGGCGCGCCGCCGATTACTGTCATTGTCGGGGAGGACGCCCACACCACTTTGTTCAAGTCGCTGGGAATGCTGGGGTTGGGCCGCAGCCGGGTAGTCAGGGTGCCGGTTGACGGCCAGGGCCGGATGCTGGCCGATAAGTTGCCGCCCATCAGCGGCCCGACGATAATTTGCGTCCAGGCCGGGAACGTCAATACCGGGGCGTTTGACCCCATCCGGGCGATTTGCGAGAAGGCGCACGCCGCCGGGGCCTGGGTCCACGTTGACGGAGCGTTCGGGCTGTGGGCGGCGGTCGCGCCAGGGCGGGCCTACCTGGTGGACGGCCTCGAACTGGCCGACTCGTGGGCGACCGATGCCCATAAATGGCTTAATGTTCCCTACGATAGCGGCCTGGCTTTCTCGCGGGACCGGGAAGCCCTGCGGGCCGCCATGTCGGTCAGCGCGTCTTATCTGCCGGAAGGAGCCCGCCGCGAACCCTCCAACTTTACGCCGGAACTATCGCGCCGGGCGCGTGGGGTCGAGGTCTGGGCGGCCTTGCGGTCGCTGGGCCGGGAAGGTCTGGCCGAACTGGTCGAGCGGAACTGCCGCCAGGCGACCCGCTTTGCCGAGGGGTTAAAAGCCGCCGGGTACGTGATTCTAAACGAGGTGGTCCTTAACCAGGTGCTGGTGAAATTTGGCGACCCCGCCACGACCATGCAGGTCGTTAAGGCCGTCCAGGAGGAAGGGACTTGTTGGGCCGGGGGTTCGGTCTGGCAGGGGCATACCGCCATGCGCATCAGCGTGTCATCGTGGGCCACCACCGATGCCGATGTCGAGCGCAGCCTGGAAGCCATGATAAGGGTAGCCGGGCAAATCCGTAAGAAAAAATAAATCAGTATAAAAAACAGGAGAGAACTGCCGGTTCTCTCCTGTTTTTTATTACTCTATTCTAATTAGTCCTCGGCGGCCATGCGGTTGGTCAGGCTGCCCAGTTTTTCGATTTCGACCGTCACTTCATCGCCCGGCTTTAACCAGTTTTTGACGGCCATACCCAGGACCACACCCTGCGGCGTGCCGGTCAGGATAACGTCGCCGGCTTCGAGGGTCATGTACTGGCTCAGGTAGCTGACGATTTCGTCCACCGGGAAAATCATGTCTTTGGTGTTGGAGTCCTGCCGTTTTTCGCCGTTCACCCAGCAGCGCAGCCACAGGTTTTGCGGGTCGGTGATTTCGTCGCTCGTCACCAGGTACGGTCCCATCGGGCTAAAGCCGTCAAAGGTCTTGCCCAGAAGCCACTGGCTGGTCCGCATCTGCATATCCCGCACCGATAAATCGTTGGCGGTGCAGTAGCCCAGGACGTAACCGAGGGCGTCCTCCTGCTTTACATAGTGGGCTTTGCGGCCAATCACGACTGCCAGTTCTACCTCGTAATCGTATTCGACGGCCACGGTCGGCAGCAAAATCGGCTGGTTGGGGGCCGAGATGGTATTGTTGAACTTGGAGAAGACCACCGGGAAGGTCGGGATGGGCGCGTTGGTCTCGATGGCGTGCTGGCGGTAGTTCAGGCCGATGCAGATAATCTTGCCTGGGGTCGGCGCGACCGGGCCGATTTGCAGGCTGGCTTCATCGAGGTAATCGGCGCTACCAGCTTTTTCGACCAGGCTCTTGACCTCGTCCAGGCCGCCCAGGCCCTTCTGGTAAAAAGAGGAAGGGGTCAGCGATTGGCCGCTGGCGGCGGCTAAAGCGGTCAGGTTCAGCACTCCCTGGTCGGTTTTGAGGCCGAGAGCATATCCTTCGGGAGTAACAATATTCAAGAAAATCATCTTTTCTCCTATGAATTCGTTGCTAACAACATTGAGTAACAATTAAACGTACAGAGCCATGCGGGTAGTGGTCCCGCCATCCACGTATATCACCTGCCCGGTGATAAATTCGGCGGCATCCCCCGCCAGAAAAGCGACAATGCCCGCTACATCTGCCGGTAGTCCGACCCGGCCCCACGGGACTGCGCTATCGCCTTTTTCCCGGTTGTACTCCGGGTCATCGAAATAGCGGGGTACTTCGATAAGACCCGGTCCGACGGCGTTAACCCGGATTTTGTGCGGGGCCAACTCCGCCGCGAGTTCCCTGCTAAAAGTTACAATCGCCCCTTTGGTGGCGGCGTAGGCGGCGTGCCCCGGCAACCCGGCAAAAGCGTGGATTGAGGTAATGTTTATTATAGTGCCCCCGCTTCCCCGGTCAATCATACCGCGTACCACCTCCTGCGCGCAAAAGAAATAGCCCCGCATGTTGAGGTTTAAGACTTCCTCGTAGGTGGCTTCATCGGTCTCTAAAAAGGGGACAGTGCGGGTGACCCCGGCGCAGTTAACCAGGATGTCAACCGGGCCGAACTGCTCCGCCACCGTCTGGATAAGCCTTCGACATTCGCTGACCTGGCTGAGGTCGGCCTGAAAGGTCTTGGCCTGGCCGTCAAATTCCTGGATGCGTTCGACCGTTTCTAGCGCGCCATTTTCGCTGTGGCTGTAGTGGACCGCCACAATGGCACCCTGCCGGGCCAGTTCAATCGCGATACCCTGCCCGATGCCAAGCCCCGCGCCTGTCACGACCGCAATCTTTCCCGCCAGACTTTGCATTTGCTTTTGCACCTTTGCTTTTACCTGTCTGTTCCCTTTTATTGTGAATTGTAAATTGCTTTTTAACTAGAGAAGTTGGGTTCCTGTCTCCGCCGAACCCGGCTATTTTACCCGATTTCCCGCCCCTTTACTTTGAAACCGCAGGGCAAATTTCAAACAATTTACAAAGTTTGATTACTATCTTATAACTGATATTATAAATTCGAAAATTGATTCTAAAATCCGTTAAAACTGGTGGAACAAATGGTCGAATCGGCCTGGCCTGGTTCGTCTTTATCATGACGGCCACCGGGGCCGCCGTGGATAAGAAGTCTGGACTTGCATTTTTAGAAGAAAGTGAGAGATTACCATGCGCTACGCCGCTTTAATTTATGGGAATGAAGCCACTTCCGTAAACATGACCGAAGCCGAACAGGCCGAAGAATACAATGCCTACGTGGCTTTCCAGCAGTTGGTCGAGAAATCGGGCGCGCTCCTGGGTGGTGAAGCCCTGCTGCCGACCAGTTCGGCCACGACCGTTAGAGTCCGCGAGGGCAAGTCCCTTATCACCGACGGGCCGTTCGCCGAGACCAAGGAGCAACTGGGCGGTTTCTACCTCCTCAACTGCGAGAACCTCGACCAGGCCATCGAGATTGCGTCCAAGATTCCGGGCGCGTCCAAAGGTTCGATTGAGGTCCGCCCTATCATGGAGTTCAACTAATCGGGGCATTACCGGGGGTTGGGGTCGCCTGTTGGAAGCGCGGCCCCATCACCCAGGTCCGGGGATGTGTGGGGAAACGGTGCGAGATGGAAGACCAGGCAAAGAATCAGTTTCAGGAGCTAATCGAAGAAATTTTCCGGGAAGAAGCCTCGCGGGTGCTGGCCTCGCTAATCGGCAGCTTTAAAAAATTCGAGCTGGCCGAGGATGTTTTGCAAGAGGCTTTCCTGGCCGCCCTCGAACGCTGGCCGCTCGAAGGTATCCCGGCCAGACCGGGAGCCTGGCTCTACACTACGGCCCGCCGCAAAGCCCTCGACCGCCTGCGCCGTTCCAGCGTCCTTGACCGCAAACAGGCCCTGCTGGTGACGTTGGCCCAGGTCGAGCAGGAACTTGAAAGTACGCCCGATGCCCTGGTCGAGAAAGAGTTCGAGGACTTCCCCGACGAACGGCTAAAACTGATTTTCACCTGCTGCCACCCCGCCCTCAACCAGGAAGCCCAGGTCGCCCTGACCCTCCACACCCTCGGCGGACTTACCACCGAAGAAATCGCCAGCGCCTTTTTGCTCTCGCCCACGACCATGGCCCAGCGCCTGGTCCGGGCCAAGCGCAAAATCCGCGAGGCCGGGATACCCTACGCCGTCCCGGCCCTGGACAGTCTCATGGAGCGGCTTGACGGGGTGATGGCGGTCCTCTACCTGATTTTTAACGCCGGGTACACCGCTACCACGGGCGAAACCCTGGTCCGGCACGAACTGTGCGCCGAGGCTATCCGGTTGGGCCGGGTGCTGGTCGAATTGCTGGCGAAAGCAGGTCTGCGCGAGAGTCCCGAACTGCTGGGCCTGGTGGCCCTAATGCTATTGCACGACGCCCGCCGCAGTGCCCGGCAGGGTGAGCAAGGCGAAATGCTAATCCTGGAAGAACAGGACCGCACCCGCTGGAAACGCTCGCAAATCGCCGAGGGGGAAGCCCTGCTCGAACGGGCCCTGGCCCACCGGATTCCCGGCCCCTACCAGATTCAGGCGGCTATCAGTGCCCTGCATTGCCAGGCCGCCCGCGCCGAAGATACCGACTGGTTCCAGATTGCCATGCTCTATAGCGAACTGGTCCGCCTTACCCGTTCGCCCGTGGTGCGGCTCAACTGGGCTATCGCCGTGGCGATGGCGACCACGCCGGGCCGGGGCCTCGAACTTTTAGCGGCCCTGGAGTCCGACCCAAACCTGCAAAATTACTACCTGTTTCATTCCGCCCGCGCCGACCTGCTGCGCCGGAGCGCCCAATGGGAAAAGGCTCGCCAGAGTTACCACCGGGCCCTCGAACTTTCCCACAACGCTGTCGAGCGGGCTTACCTGGAACGCCGCCTGGCCGAAATCGCCGCCCACCAGAATCTCGAATGAAAAATTAACCCTCCCAGACCGTGTATTCCAGCCCGCCACTGAAAGGTAGGGTCACGGTGCGGAACCCCGAATTTTCCGCTTTAATCCTGGCTAAAAAGGCCGCGTAACCCTTCGCCGCAAAGATAGTATTGTCGCTGATAATGACCGCGCCCTTTTTTAGCTGCGGGATGAGCAGTTCGAGGGCCGGGAGCGCCATCGGCGTCCAGATGTCCATCAGCACGAAATCGACCGGGCCACCGGTATCCCCGATGGTTTCGCGCAAATCCCCTTCCCGCAAATCTATATATTCGCTTACCCCGGCCTCGGCCCAGTTGGCGCGGGCGGCGGCGCATTTCTCCGGCTCGTACTCGGTCCCGATAACGATCCCTTTCCCGCCGTTGTCGCGGATTGCTGCCGCCAGGTAAATCGTCGAGACGCCGTAAGACGTGCCGATTTCGACAATCCGTTGCGCTCCCAGGGCACGGCATTGTAAATAGCAGAACTCGGCCTTATCGGGTTCCAGGGCCACCAGTTTATCGCTCAAATATTTCTTGCGGGCCGATTCAAAGTCGGGGCCGGGCGGTAAATCGGCATTTCTCACCGGGTTGGCTTTTTCTTCCGCCTCCTGGCGTTCGCTAATTTCGTACAGCCGGGTCAGGACCGCTTCGGCCCGCGCATCTCTTAAAATAGTCGGCATAGACTATTCCTTTCCTGGGTGTTGGATTTTTTAATTCGGACGATTTTAATATTTAAGATAGCCTGAGCTACCCAGGGTGTCAATTAAAATCTAGAAATCATCCTTGACAGCCTCCTCGTTTTGCCCGATAATATATAACAGGTTTCGAACTTTCGTAGAAAAAGTGTTGTATTTCTACCACTGCCAGGCAATTAAGGACGCGCCGATGCATCCACGGTCTATGCTTTTCACCCTCTGGGGCGTTTATATCCGCCATTTCGGTAGCGAAATTCCGCTCAGCGCCGTTCTGCGCCTGATGGACGAGTTTGGATTCGCCGGGCCTGCCGTCCGCGTGGCGGTCAGCCGCCTGGCCGAGCAGGGCTGGGTCTCGCTCCGAAAGGCCGGGCGCAACAGTTATCTTTCCATGACGCCCAAGGGCCTCGAACGGGTGGACGAAGCGGCGACCCGGATATACCGGCTGCGGCCCGAACGCTGGAACGGTTCCTGGCTGCTCCTGACCTACACCATTCCCGAAGAACAACGCGCCGCCCGCGACCAGCTCCGGGCCGACCTGGCCTGGTGGGGTTTTGGCACTCTTTCGCCGGGTACCTGGCTTTCGCCCCATTCGCTCAGCCCGGCCCTGGCCGCCCGCCTCGCCTCGCCCGAATTTTCCCCATATGTCGACTATTTCCAGGCCCGCTACACAGGACCCAATACCAACGCGGCCCTGGTGTTAAAAGGCTGGCGGCTGGAAGAAGTCTTTGCCAGGTACAATTTATTCCTGGAAAAATTCTACCCGGAGTTCGAGGCGGCCCAATCCGGGGCCCAGGCCAGGGCCCTTTCCGAGCAGGACTGTTTCGTCCGGCGCTGCCGCCTGGTCCACGAGTATCGCAAATTCCTTTTTGTTGACCCCGGTCTGCCCGAAGAACTGCTGGCGGCGGACTGGCCGGGTGGAGAGGCTTTCGCCCTCTTTCACGCCTACGACCAGCTATTGGCCGGACCCGCCGCCCGCTATTTTTATAGTGTCTATCTCGCTGCCGGTGGCCTCAATTTAGCCCCGGAGCGGTTAAAACAAAGCCTGGAAGCCGCCCTCAATCCCTTTGGCCCGACCGGCTCTTACGTATCCGAACAAAGTGATAAACCGGGCCTGGCTTATTTCAAAGTGCTGGACAGGGTGCCAACCCATCGTTAGAGATAATAAAAAGACCTGCTCAAATTCTCAAAGTAGAGAAAGGATGTTTTAGATGTTCTGGAATGAGGCTGTGGAAACGCTCGACCGCAGGGAGTTGGAAAAGCTTCAACTTCAACGGTTACAGGCTACCCTCGAACGGGCTTATACGGTCCCTTTTCACAAGGAGCAGTTCGACCAGGCCGGGGTCAGGCCCGCCGCGCTCCAAAGCCTGGACGACCTGACGAAATTCCCCTTTACAAAGAAAAGCCACCTGCGCGATAACTATCCCTTTGGCCTGTTCGCCGAGCCGACCGACAAACTGGTCCGGCTGCACGCTTCTTCGGGGACACGCGGCAAACCGACCGTGGTCGGGTACACCCGCCAGGACATCGACACCTGGGCGGAGGTCTGCGCCCGCTCTATCGCCTGCGCCGGGGGTCAACCGGGCGATATGCTCCACGTCGCCTACGGCTACGGCCTCTTTACGGGCGGTCTCGGCATCCATTACGGCGCGGAAAAACTGGGGGCCTGCGTGGTCCCGGCTTCGGGCGGCAACACCCCCCGCCAGGTGATGCTTTTGCAGGATTTCAAGGCGGTCGGCCTGGCCTGTACCCCTTCTTACGCTCTTAACATCGCCGACCAGATGCGCGAACTGAAATATACTCCCCAGGACTTTAACCTCAAATACGGCATCTTCGGGGCCGAACCCTGGACCGAGGAAATCCGGGGTAAAATCGAGCAGGAACTCGGCCTGGTCGCGCTCGACATTTACGGGTTGAGCGAGGTCATGGGGCCGGGCGTCTCGATGGAGTGCGAACAGAAGCAGGGTTTGCACATCTGGGAGGACCATTTCCTGCCCGAAATCGTGGACCCGGCCACCGGCGAGCGCCTGCCCGAAGGCGAAACGGGCGAACTGGTCTTTACCTCGCTTACAAAGGAGGCCTTCCCGGTCGTGCGCTACCGGACCGGCGACCTCTGCGCCCTCTACTACGAACCTTGTCCCTGCGGGCGCACCCACGCCCGGATGTCCAAGATTAAAGGCCGGATTGACGACATGTTCATCGTCCGGGGCGTGAACGTCTTCCCATCCGAAATCGAGCGGGTTCTGCTCGAATTTGAAGAACTGGCCCCGCATTACCAGATTATCCTGACCCGGCCCGAACACCTCGACGTGGTGACGGTCCTGACCGAGGTCAGTTCCAATTTTTACGCGAAACATATCGGTTTTGCCATGATGGACCACAACCACCCGGCGGTAGACCATCTACGAGGCAATATCCGGCTCAAACTAAACCAGGCCCTGGGCGTTTCAATCGAGGTCCAGGTGACGGCTCCGCGCACGATTGCCCGGAGTGAAGGAAAGGCGGTGCGGGTGGTAGACCAGCGCCCCCGCTAGTTCAAAGGAGAATTTTTTAAATGTACAAATTATTCGCTTTCTATACCGAGCCCTCGGCGGAGGAAAAGGCCGCTTTCGAGGAATATTACCACGCGACCCATGTCCCGCTCTGTCACAAGATTCCCGGCCTGGTGAGCATCGAAGCAAACAAGTTTACCGGGGCGCTCGGTGGCGGTCCCGCTCCCTATTACATGATTACCATCCTGACCTTTAACAGTAAGGAGGAATACGAGGCGGGTATGGCGACCCCGGAAGGCAAGGCGGTGGGCCGGGACACCCGCAATTTCCCCAAAGGGATTTTATCAATGGCCTTCGCGGAAACGGTCGACTGATTTAGCGCCCAGAAAAAGTACCAGTTAGAGTAAAGGATGGACAGCATGGAGCAAGCCACCAGATTCCAGAATATCCTCTACGAAGTAAAACCGGACGGGGTCGCCTGGGTGACCCTAAACCGGCCCGACGCCCTGAACTCGTTCACGGGCGACCTGCTGGCCGAACTGGCCGCCGCCTTTCACCAGGCCCGGCAGAATGAGGAGGTGCGGGTCGTCGTCATCACCGGGGCGGGGCGGGCCTTTTGCGCGGGCCAGGACCTGCGGGCCAACCCCGACGCCATCAACGACCTCAAGACCTGGCTCAAGACCACGTATCGCCCGATGCTGATGGCCCTGCAAGATTTAGCCAAGCCGACCGTCGCGATGGTCAACGGGGTAGCCGCCGGGGCGGGGTTCTCGCTGGCGCTGGCCTGCGACTTCCGGGTCGCCTCGGCCAAGGCCCGCTTCGTCCCGGCCTTTGGTAAAATCGCCCTGGTCCCCGATAGCGGCATGAGTATCAACCTGCCGCGCCTTATCGGGTACGGGCGGGCCCTGGAACTGCTAGGTCTCAGCCGCGACCTGACCGGGGAGGAAGCTTTCGCCTGGGGCCTGGTCAACCGGGTCTGCCCGCCCGACGAACTCGTGGATAAAACGACCGAGTTGGCCGGGCAACTGGCCCAGGTCGCCCCGCTGGCTTTCTCCCACACCAAAGATTTGTTACAGCGCGCCCCGCTCCTGACTCTTAACGAGGCCCTTGCCCTGGAAGAAGCGGCCCAGGGCCGGGTCGGGTCGAGCGCCGACTTCAGGGAAGGGCTGGCCGCTTTCGAGGAAAAACGCCCGCCGCGCTTTAGTGGTAAATAATTTTCGAGGAGTAAACTTATGACTACGATAGTTAAAAATGAAAGCCAGCTTGAGCAGGAGATGATGGCTATAATCGAGTCGGGGGGCCGCCTCGAAAAAGACAGCCCGATGACCGCCGACTACCGCGAGAACCTGCTCAACCTGATGACGATGCAGGCCGATAGCGAACTGGCCGGGTCTTACGGCTATATCCCCTGGATTAACCAGGCCCCCAGCATTGACGAAAAGCTTATTGTGGCGAATATCGTCCGGGACGAGGTGCTGCACGGCAAACGGATGTACGGTCTGCTCAAAGAGTTGGGCGTGGACGCCGAGGCCCGCGTGAAGGAACACGACGCCGCTTTCATGGCCCGCCTGGACGACTCCAACGCCAACATCGGCACCGAGCGCAAGGCTTCCGACAAGCGGGTGAACATCTTCTATTACCCGATTGACACCTGGACCGACTTTATCATGTTTAACTTCTGCATGGACCGGGGCTCGGCCCACCAGTTGGAGGACGTGAAGCAATCGAGCTACGGCCCCTGGGCGCGGGTTATCGAGCTCATTTTCAAGGAGGAAGTGACCCATATCCGGCACGGCGATATGTGGGTCGAGCGGTTGGCGAAAGACCCCGCCACCCACGACGACTGCCAGGAGACTTTTAACAAGTGGTACGCCCGCACCATGAATATCTTTGGTCGGCCCGGCAGTTCCCGCAACAAGCTTTACCGGAAGTACCATCTAAAACTGCGCGACAACGACGAGGTTCGGGCCGCCTTCGACGCCGAAATCCACGAGAAGTGCGCCGCCTACGGTTTGTCTGTTCCCGAATGGAAGCCAAACTGGTAGGGAAGTTTTTAGTAGTCAGAAGGCAGAGGTCAGAAGTCAGAGTTTAGTTTTGCCATTCCTCGACTTTTCTTGTCATTCCGAGCGTAGTCGAGGAATCTAGCCCGTAGACAGCGCCGTTGGCGAAACGCCAGGACAAAGACTTTGCCAGATTCAACGTGAGACAGGTCGAAGCCTGATTCTGAGTGAGTTGTGGGAGAGTCGCGGTCTTTACGCAGCGCCGTTGGCATATATAACTATAACAATTTTCGGACTTTGCAAAGGCCCTGGTAGTACAAACAAAGAGCCTGGTGAGTTTTACACCCGCCAGGCTTTTTTAGTTAAAAATTAGGATACTAACAGTAAGTTTTGCACCTTTTGCTGTGGAAATTTTCGGTAAATTCATTTAAGAGGAGAAAATAAATGATAAGCGATAAATTATACTTATACAAAGGGGAAACTTTACTTGGTACCTTGCAATTAAAAGAAGTTGACCAACCCTGGTTTATATGTAGTTTTAGCCCAACCGCAGCCTTTGAAGAAGTTAAACCTTTATTTGATAGGGAACTTGAGTTGTTGAACGCCGGTGATTCTGAGGAAGATGCCTGGGAGGAAATAATGGGGCAAATTGATGCTTTAAAGTTAAGACTAACAGAAGCCGAAAATGGGAATAATATTGAAGAATTTCTTTTACATATCCAAAATGACGAAGCCTGGTTTCGTTATTAGCATAATAATAATAGAAAAAGCCTGGCGGGTTTTAACATCCACCAGGCTTTTTGATTTACCTTAAAACTTTAACTTAAACCTGTAAAATCCCTGGTTTAGTTGTTGTCCGAGTCCCAGTCGTGGCCTTTACCCTGGCTCGGCACGACCTGGCCGGTTTTCGGATTGAGGAAAAGGCGTTCGTTCTTGCTCCCGTTCGAGAAATCGAACATATTCACGAGGGAACCGGCCAGAACATCGTAAGAACCGTCACCTATCCGGCCCAGTTTCCAGTTGTCCTCGATAAACCGGAGAATAGAACTCTGGTCGGTCAGGGTATGGTCAACCGAATTGTGGCGGGCGTAAGGGGAGATTACCAGCAGCGGTAAGCGCGGGCCATAGCCACACCGGTCCTGGTAGCCGCCCAATACCGGCGCTTTGGTACCGCACAGACCGGCATCAGTAAACGCATCCGAACCGCTCTGGGACTGGTTCAGGATGGTGCCCATCTGGTGGTCGTACCAGCCGTCCGAGTCGTCATAGGCGATAACTACCGCCGTATTTTTCCACTGAGGGCTCTTTTCCAACTGGTTGATGGTATTCACCAGGAAGGTTTGTTCGTCCAGCGGGTCGGAATACCCGGCGTGACCGTCCTGGTAACTGGCCGCTTTCAGGAAGCTAACAGCCGGAAGGTTATTGTTGGAGACAGCGGTCCAGAAGTCGGTCAAATCGTACTGGTGATTGGCCTGGTCGGTCTTGCCAATCATGTTGGCCGAGGTCGGGGGCAGGTGGTGCGGGTTGGCCGTACTGGCGTAATACATGAATGGTTCGTGGTGGGCGCTGTAGTCGGTAATGGTAGCGCCGCCAATGTTGGTGTGAGTGCTGCCGCAGACCGCCGTGCCGTTATTTGTAGAAGTGGGTCTGAAACCACCCTGGAACCAGCCCCAGGTCATATTCTTACTGTTAAGCACATCCCCGATGTTTTTGCCGGTCATACCAATCTTTTTGGTCGAGCAATCATCGTAAATGGGGTCCGGGTCGCCGATGACCGAGCCATTCACCACGCTATTGGGAAGGGTATCCGGCGTGGCTCCGTGGGTCTGCCCGGAGATTAAGTTCAAAGCCCCAGGCGTAGAAGGACCGAAGGTCGTACCGTAGGAATTGTCGTTCATGGCGAAATTCTGGGCGTAGTTCCAGAGGGCGGTAACGGTATTCCCATCAAAATAATCCATTACGATAGTCTTGTCGGGGCAGCTTCCGCCGCTAACCGATTCGACAAATTTATCCATTAAGCCGTGGTCAAAAGCCTTTTGCTCGTCCATATAAGAATGGTCCTGGTCGCAGGTCAACGCCTGGGAAGGGCCGAGGCGCTGCGGATTGGAGAGGTTCGGGTTATAGTTGAGCAGGGCTTCGTTCAGGCCGTTTACGCTCGGAGTATCCTTGCTTGCCTGGAAGCGGGTTTCGCCGGGTTTGTTCTGGGCGGTGGGGTAGGTACCGAAATAATGGTCGAAAGAAACATTTTCCTGGAAAATAACGACCAGGTGTTGGATGGGAGTCGTGGTAGTATCAGGCCGGTTGTCTGATTTGGTAGCAGCATAAGTAAACACTGGAACAGTTAAAGCTACCAAAAGGCATAGAACTGCCCCGGCGCTGAAAGCCAGTTTTTTCAAGAGAGCCTCCTGTATAAATTTGCATGCCAGGTTCTAAAAAACCACCCTAAAGAAGTTTGAACACTAAAGTTGTATAGAGAAAAACCTTCTTAATGGAGCCGGGTAGAGATATATTTGAGCCATTACAAGCTTTAGTGATATGCCACCAGAATACCCTGCTCTTATAAACAAAGGTTTAAGAAGCTTTTAAATTTTTGATTAACAGGTTGTTAAGAGGGTTATTAAAACCGCTCGTTTTGAGGACCGGTAACAATGAGAGGAATTAGAAATAGAATGGATTACTCCTCGATTCTGGTTTCGGATGGGTTGGGGGCAGGAAAGCCGTAAATATGCTGGTTTCCTTCTGGGGGGCGCGACTCCCTGATTAACGACGGGCGGAAGAAGATAAACCAGGCCGAAACCAATAATAAGAAACCGCAAATGCCTATACCGCCAACATACGCGAATATTGTCTTAAGAGCGTCTCCAGAAAAATCGCCCTTACTGGTCATAAATCCTAAAATAATAATACCGAATAAACCCAGTCCACCTAGCAATTGAAGGATACCACCTGCCACTAATCTTGTCTTTGTCAGCCAGCCGCTAAACCAGACGAATCCAACTGCAACAATCAGTGAGAACATAAAAGGAACAATCGTAATGCTCATGCTGGGGTCTTTTATAGAAATAATAATAGGTATAACATGGCCGGTAACCAGGGCGGCAATACCCCACATGCTAAGCTTAAAGGGAAGGTTTCGCATAAGAATTCCTGTATAAATTTTAAATTATTTGAAGCGGAATGAGTTGTAAAGATTATATTCTAACAATTTAAGTTTTACAAATGGGGCAAAGTATTTTTCGGGAATCAAAAACCCCTGGCCCCTCCCTTTTCAGGTTGAGCCAGGGGTTTTCGGTTTTATTTACCGCGACTGGTTGCTAGATGTCGAGGTTCTTGACGTTGCGGGAGTGGGTGATGATGAACTGTTTGCGCGGCGGAACCTCGTCGCCCATCAACATACCGAAGGTTTCATCGGCGCTGGCGGCATCCTCGACGCTCACCTGCAACAGCACCCGGCCCTGCGGGTTCATAGTAGTCTCCCACAGTTGGTCCGAGTTCATTTCGCCCAGACCTTTGTAACGCTGCACTTCCGGCTGCTTCGTAAGATTCATCCGTTTGATGATTTCGTCGCGCTGCGGCTCGGTGTAGGCGTATTGCCGGTCCTTGCCGTGCTTGACCAGGTAGAGCGGTGGCTGCGCGATGTACAGGAAGCCGCCCGCCACCAGGTCCTTCATATTGCGGAAGAAGAAGGTTAACAGCAGCGTGCGAATGTGCGCCCCGTCCACGTCGGCGTCGGTCATAATCACGATGCGGTGGTAGCGCAGTTTGGCGACTTCGAAGCTGTCGCCGATGCCCGCGCCCAGGGCCGTCACCAGCGCCCGAATTTCGGCGTTGGCGAGCATTTTGTCCATAGCCGCCCGCTCGACATTCAAAATCTTACCGCGTAAGGGCAGGATGGCCTGGAAACGGCGGTCCCGGCCCTGCTTGGCCGAACCACCCGCCGAGTCACCCTCGACGATAAAGAGTTCCGAGCGGGAAGCGTCTTTCTCGGAACAGTCGGCCAGTTTACCCGGCAGCGACAGCCCATCGAAAGCGCCCTTGCGGATAATCGTGTCCTTAATTTTGGCCTGCTGCTCGCGGATACGGGCCGCGATAGAGCATTTCTCGACGATGCGCCGGGCTTCGTTCGGGTTTTCTTCCAGCCAGGTCGTCAGCGAGTCCCCGACCACACTTTCGGTCGCGCTCTTGACGTTGGCGTTGCCGAGTTTGGCCTTGGTCTGCCCTTCAAACTGGGGGTCAGCCAGTTTCACGCTGATAATCGCCGTCAGACCCTGGCGCACATCGTCACCCGTGAAGTTCTCGTCCTTTTCTTTTAGAAGGTTGTTCTTGCGGGCGTAGTTGTTGATGGTGCGGGTCAGGGCCGAACGGAACCCGGTCAGGTGCGTCCCACCGTCAACCGTGTTGATATTATTGGCAAAGGTATGAATCGAGTCGTTGTAACCCTCGGTGTACTGGAAAGCCACCTCGACCTCGACCTCGTCCGACTTCTTCTGGACATAGAACGGCTTCTGCTGGACCACCCCACGGGTCTTGTTCATGTGGCGCACGAACGACATCACGCCGCCTTCGAAATAGAAGGTCAGTTCGCGGTCGTTCCGGTCGTCCACCAGTTGAATTTTGAGGGCCTTGGTCAGAAAGCAGGTTTCGCGGAAACGCTGGGCCATCGCCTCGAAGGTGTATTGCAGGGTGTCGAAAATGGTATCGTCGGCCAGCCAGCTTGTGCGGGTGCCGCGCGGGTACTCGGCGATTTCTTCCTCGCTCATGTCGCGCACGGTCATATCGGCCACGGGGATACCACGGCGATATTCCTGCTCGTAAAGCTTGCCGTCACGCCGGACCTGGACCCGAAGCCAGGTCGAAAGAGCGTTCACGACCGAAGCGCCCACGCCGTGCAGACCGCCCGAAACCTTGTAGCCGCCGCCGCCGAATTTACCACCCGCGTGGAGGACGGTCATAACGATTTCGAGGGCCGGACGCAGCTTCTGGGGGTGAATATCGGTCGGGATGCCGCGGGCGTCGTCCGAGACGGTCACGACATTGTTTTTATCGACATGGACTTTGATTGTGGTGCAGTAACCAGCCAGCGCTTCGTCCACGCTGTTGTCCACGATTTCCCAAACCAGGTGGTGCAGACCCCGGTAGTCGGTGCTACCAATGTACATACCGGGACGCTTGCGGACCGGGTCGAGCCCCTCCAGCACCTGAATATTGCTGGCGTTATAATTCGATTGAACTGCCTCTTCACTGGTCACTTGTTGTGTCACGCTCATTGCCTCCGATGAACTATCCGGTTTAATTAATCAATGTATTATACCATGAATCAGCCTCAATTAACAGCTTAATTAGAACAGATATGCAAATAATCAAGCTAACACTCCTCTTATACAAAACCAACTTTTCTCTAACATTTCGCAAATCCAGTTCTAACAAAACGGGCCTATAATGAGCCTCGGAAGTTAATCCGGACGGAATTTTGAAGAAGAAATTAACAAGAATAATTAAGAAGTTCTAACAGAATTACTAAAGAAAATTTTGAAGAAAAATAATTTGGAGGATAATTAAGATGAGCACATGGGTAACGGTTCGACCTGCGGTTCAACCGCATAATTTTCGCCAGACACGGCCCCTCTGGACCGCTAGCACTCTCAACGACCAGTACCTGAACGAGGCTTTTAACCGTTTCTTTGGGGCCCCGCGCCAGGCCGCTCCGACCGGCGAAGTGACCTACCGCCTGCCGGTGAACGTGGCCCAGGACGAGCACAACTACTACATTTTCGCCCAGTTGCCGGGTGTCCAGGCCGACCAACTCGAAATTAACGCCGTCGAAAACAAGCTGACCATTTCCGGCGAGGTCCAGAAGAGTCTCCTGGCTCCGCAGCTTCCGGCCCAGGCCGAGGAGGAGAAGTCCGCCGAAGGCCAGGAAAAGCCCTCCTTCAAGTGGTTGCGCCAGGAACTTGGCACCGAGAATGTCCGCTTCTCCCGCGAGCTTGAGTTTCCGACCCCGTTCGACGCCGAGAAAATCGAGGCTTCCTACGACAATGGGATGTTGCAGGTAGTGGTCCCGCTGGCTCCCGCCGCGAAGGCTCGCCGGGTGCTGGTCAATGGCTCTCATTCCCAGAACTAATTAAATTCAACAACCTCAAGTATATTAAGCCGCTCCTGTTCCTTTAGGAGCGGCTTTTATTTTTCTATTCTTGTAGACATATCCCCAAAAAAGGGAAAAGGGAGTTACGAAAATGTTCCTGACCGCCCTAAAAAGTATAGTGCTAGAGTTAATACCCGACATCTATTTCACCCTGAAACACCGGGGCAAAAACTATCCCAAGCCGCCGCTTTACCCAAACTCACACACCCTTAAAAAATATCCTTTTCCCGGCCATCTCAAAACCAGGGTCATTTCTTTCGAAACACCGGACGACTTCGAATCGGTTTACCACTTTTACAAAAACCATTTGACCCGAAATGGTTGGAAGTTGGAAGATGAATATCAGGATGATAGCAAAATGAGTTTTCTCTACCATCATCCAAAATACCATTTATTTAAATATTACCGCCCAAGAAAATTCCACCGCCACCTAATGTATGGCCTGGATTTCAAATTTCAAAACCTTGAAGGTATCTTGCACGTTGAAATTCATTATAAAATTTTGGGCCCCTTCTTTTGGCGCGATGATAATTTTTAACGGCTGCTAAAATCAGCTATCCTGAAACTTAAACGCAAACCACATACGAGCGATTCAATATCCTGTCATTCTGCGCCGCCGCGAGGAATCTTTTTCCCCAGGTCAGGCGCTGTGTGGGTACCGTTGGACAATAGCACGGTCATTGGGGCGTGGAATAGAGATTTCATGGAACCTCGTATTGATGAGCATGAAAAGAGTTAACCCGTTTTTGGCATAAATATGTTTCTGACCCTCCTGAAAAGGCTAACGATAGATTTAATATTGGACCTCTACTTTGCCCTTAAACACCGGGGTAGGTACTATCCCCGCCCGCCTCTCTACCCCAACTCACACTCCCTTAAAAAATACCCCTTCCCCGACCATCCCACGACGAGGGTCACTTCTTTTGAAACACCGGACGGCCTGGAATACATCTTTCCCTTTTACGAAGACGTTTTGAAAAAGGATGGTTGGAGCCTGGAAAGTGAAAGTTGGGGCAGGGGTTATATGAGGTTCTACTATCACCGTCCCCATTTTTATTTCTTTGGCAAGGCCCCGCGCCCTCCAACCTTTCATAGCCACGAACGTCCCTGGTACAGCCTGGAAATCAGGGTACAACCCCTGGAAACAGGTCGCCGGGTGGAAATTCACCATACTGTCCGTAGCCCGCGTGGTTGGCGCGATGATACCTTTTAACGCCAAATAAAGGCCGCTCTCCTGTAGGAGCGGCCTTAAAGCGATAACCTGAATCTGGAGGAAATTAAGGCTTGATATTCTGGTTTAGCCGGAAAAAGTTAGCCGGGTCGTACTTGCGTTTGACCTCTTGCAACCGGGCGTAGGTATCGGGTGGGTAGGCTGTCCGCGTCCCTTTCTCGTCATCCTCCGCTACGAGGTTTACATAACTCTTGCCAGTGGTAAAAGCACCCAAAACTGCGCTCAGGTCGCGCGCGGCCTGGATTTGCTCCTCGCTTTCCTGGAGGTCGAGCCAGCCAAAGTTAACGTCAATCGAATATCTGGCCTCGCGGTAGGCGTAAGCCGTCGCCTCCCGGCTGACCCTGGCGACCTGCCCGGCCAGGGGTGTGACCAGGATAAACGAACCGGGTGAAGTCATCTGGTTGTCAGCTCCCGCTACCAGCGCCTCGATTAAACCGTCCGGTAGGCCTTCGCTGAAAGTGCCGTGGACGTAGTAGTTCTGGCCGAAGCGCGCCGCCTCGTCCACCAGGCTTTGCTGCACGACATAGGGAATAGGACCGAGCATATCCACGACCGGGCGGCTAAAGGAACGGATTCTTTCGACATAGCCCATTCCTTCCTCGATGGGTCCCGCGTAGCACATCGCCAGGGTTAAGACCTTCGTGCCTTGAATATCCGGCGGCACAAAGGGGGCGGGCGGCGCGGTCATAAAGATAGCCTGGACCGCCAGTTCGTCCGGGGCCGTTTCGGTCAGGTCGCGATAGAATTCCAGCGCGCTCTGGGCCTGGTTGAGCGGAAACATGGCAATGCCCCCGGCCACGATTGGCCCCAGCGGGTGCAAGCGGTATTCGAAAGAGGTTACAACGCCGAAGTTGCCGCCCCCGCCCCGGACGGCCCAGAAAAGGTCCGGGTTTTCGGCGCTGCTGGCGTGGATAAGCTGCCCTTCCGCCGTTACGAGGTCCACCGATAGCAAATTATCAATGGTCAGGCCAAATTTGCGCGCCAGGTAACCAAACCCGCCGCCGAGGGTCAGACCGCCAATCCCGGTGTGAGAGACCTGCCCGCCCGTTACCGCCAGACCAAACGCCTGGGTCTCGAAGTCCACATCGTGCCAGGTGCAGCCGCCCTCGGCCCTGGCGGTCTGGGTCACCGGGTCCACCCGCACGCTTTTCATCAGGGAAAGGTCAATCACCAGGCCGCCGTCGCACACGCTATGCCCCACGACACTGTGCCCGCCGCCCCGCACCGCCACCTGTAAATTGTTCCGGCGGGCGAAATTTACGGCAGCGATTACGTCACCGGCGCCCCGGCACCGGACAATTAAGGCCGGTTTGCGGTCAATCATATTGTTCCAGACCTGCCGGGCCTGGTCATAACCCGGTTCCCCGGCCAAAAGAACCTCACCCCTTAAACCACCCTTGAGTTGACCTAAAGCTTCGGCGGAGAAGACAATATTATGAGAGGGGGTCATAAACACACTCCTTGGGTTATATTTGGTGCTGAAAAATAACCCTATAAAACTTAAATTGTACTAGCTGGCTCCAAAGGCACCCGGTTCTCACGACCCGGTTTCAGGGTTTTATAAATAACTTTTCCAGGCTGAAACCGGGCCGGAACGGGTATTGGTTTAATGAGGGACTTCCAGGCCAAGCTGGCTTAAAATGCTCGGCAGACCACCCCCCGGCACTACCGGGAGGTTCAGGCTGGAGAATTTGCCGCCGCGCATGGTCAGGACCGGGTGTTCGACCGCTAACCGGATAGGGTTGCCGGTCGGAGACACCGGAGGAATGGGCATCCCGGTCGGGGTCAGGTCTAAAACTCCGGTCTGGGTGCCGCTAATCTGGATGGTCAACTCTACCTTGTCACTGCTTTCGACGGCCTGGCTGATGTTGAAATTAAAGTCGGGGAAAGCCTGGGCCAGGATAGCGTGTAAACCCAGGAATTCAGCCTTGCCGAGGGGCTGCGGGGTAGGCCCGGTTACCACAAAATCGTCGGTTATATAGCGGCTGGCGGTCTCGACATCACCGCGCCCCAGGGCCTCACAAAAATCCTTTGCCAGGTCAACGTTACTCATGACAATCATCCTTTCTCAAATTTGGGCGGCAAATCCAGGCAGATAGCCTCCCCCGGTCGTTGTGTTTTAGCGTAGGTGTGATGGGTCTTCTGGCGAATTACTAAAACCGTCCGGCGGTAGGGCCGTCAGGTTTAACTGGCCCTATAGTAGCAAAGGGATATTTGGAATAAATGGGGAATAGTACGTAAAAAATAACCGCCCGGTACGTATAAATCCGGGCGGTCAGGGGTTGTTTTATTCTTCAGGCAGGGGTCCGAGCGGATTAGGCGGCCAGCCAGGCCAGGGTTTCCGGCAGGACGGATTCCGGTTTCTCGCGGTGAGGATAGTGGCCCAGCCCTTCCAGCACCTTGATATTTGCGCCGGGGAGTTTCGATTGCACCAGGTCGGCTTCGGCCCGGGCATTTTTGAAGTCAGGGTCTTTGGTGCCGAAGAAAATCAGGGTTGGGACTTTGATATTTTGAATATCGTTATCAATCCGCCGGGCCAGGCACATCCCTATAATGCTTTTCATCGCGCCGGGCCGTTTCAGGAACCCCTTAAGCTCGGCAAAATAGTCCGGTTCCAGCGGGCGGCTTGGATAGAGCGATTTGAAATAAGTGGCCCAGAACAGCCTGCCGATAACCGGCAAACTCAAAACACCTGTCAGCAAATAACCCATCAACATATTCCCGGTGTGCATTATTGGGCTCAACATAACCAGTTTTTCGACTCTTTCGGGGTGCCGGACCGCGTACAGCCCTATCGAAGCGCCCGACACAGAGCAGCCCACCAGCGTAGCTTTATCCACCTTTTCGGCGTCCAGGATGGCCGTTATATCGTCGCAAAGGGCGTCCAGGTTAAAAGACTTGAACTGGCCCACCGAGTCGCCCATGCCGCGCAGGTCGGTGGTGATGACCCGGTATCCCGCCTCGACCAGGGCCGGGGCAAAGAATTCGTACTCGCGGCGGGTATCGCCCAGGCTCGGCAGGCACAAAACTACCCCGCCTTTTCCGGCAGATTGGTCCTCAATGGTATAGGCCAGTTTGCCGCCAGGGACCGCTACAAACTTTTCTTCTTTTAACGTTTTGCTATTTTCTTGTTTAGCTTGTTTGTTTTCGGTTGTCATTTGGCTGCCCGCTTTCTTTCTCTCGGTCTTAACCCGTTTATTAAAAAATTTTCCAGGACCAATTTTTCCCGGTCCTGTTTTTTCCTGTTACTTTCCGGTGATATTGTGTCCGAACGTTCGGACGTTTTTATTGTAGCATGGTTTTGAAATTTGTAAAGAGGCAATTTAAAGAATTTAGAAGAAGTTGGATTTTTAATTTGTGAGGTGATAAAAAACCCCGGCTCCCTCTTATTCTAAGGAGCCGGGGTCGTCAACGTCAGGGTTAAGCCCGTAAGGCTCGTTTGAGCGCGTTTACAAAATCGCGCTGCAAGGCCTGGGTAACCTGGGCTGTCGCCACCATATTAAAGCCGTGGAACCCGCCGGGATAAAGATGGAATTCGGTTGGCACCCCGGCCCTGGTCAGGCGGCGGGCATATTCGAGGTCTTCTTCCAGAAAAAGGTCGAGAGACCCGACGCTGATAAAGGTCGGCGGCAATCCTGCTAAATCGGTGGCACGGGCTGCCGAGGCGTAAGGCGAGACACCTTCGCTGCCGGGAGCCTGTCCCAGCATGGCTTCCCAGCCGAAGTAGTTAGCCTGGGGTTTCCAGATAAACTCCCCGGTGTAGGGATGCGGGTCGGTCGTAACGGCGGTGCGGTCGTCCAGCATCGGGTGAATTAAAAGCTGGAATGCCAGCGGTATTTCGCCCCGGTCGCGAGTAAGCAGAGCCAGACCTGCGCTAATCCCGGCCCCTGCGCTCGAACCGCCAATGGCAATCCGGTTCGGGGCAATACCCAGTTCGCCCGCGTTCTGGTAGAGCCATTTCAGGGCGGCGTAACAATCCTCAACCGGGCCGGGAAAAGGCGTTTCCGGGGCCAGGCGGTAATCCACCACCGCGACAGCGCACCCGACCTGCTTTACCAAATTTTTAACCGTTGCGTCTTCGTTGTCGGCTGACCCCATCACGAAGCCGCCCCCGTGGACCCAGAGCAGGGCGGGCAAGGGGCGTTCCAGTCCTTTTGGCAGGTAGAGCAGCACTCGCACCGGGGGAGCGTCCTGGGGACCGGGCACCTGGTATTCGGTTACCTCAATATCGGGAGAGGGCGCTGTCTTCATGGCCGCCACCATCGCCTTCAGGCTTGCTCGCGCCTGGGGCAGGGTTTCATTGGTTAAAGGAACATCGGGAAGTAAATCCAGTATCGGGGCCAGTTCCGGGTCAACAAGATGTTTGGAGTTCATGGTTTTCCTTTGTTGTCATAATAAAATTAGGGTGCAGGGCACTAAATCGGCCTTTTTTTGGTGCTTTGTCTTTTAACGCGCCCTTCAGGGTGAACTTTCAACTTTCAACGTTTTACGTTTAACGCTTTTAATGCCAGCCCATGCGGTCAAGTTCATCGTCGTCAATACCGAAGAAATGGGCCACCTCGTGCAGGACAGTGCGCCGGACCTGCTCTTTGAGGGCGGCCTGACCGGGATATTCATCTTCCAGCGGCTCCTGGTAAATCGTGATTTTATCCGGCAGGGCCATGTTATAGTTCGAAAGGCGCTGGGTCCGGGGCACCCCTTCGTAGAGCCCAAAAAGCGTCTCGCGGTCTGGGTTCATCCCCATACTGAGAAGCTTCGCCCGCGAGGGCCGCCTTTCGACCATTACGACCACGTTCTCTTTTTCGAGAAAGCGGCGGAACCGGGCGGGCATCCCGCGCAGGGCGGCGGCTACCAGTCTTTCAAATTCGGGTTTGGAGCGGGCCAGGGTCATAATTTTCTCGTCTTTTCTCCGGTTGGTTGCTACGATTGGTCCGGCAAACTGTGGTCCCGGTTTTTTCTAGGAAACTTTTATACCTTCCAGGGTCCGTTCCGGCGCTTTGAGTTCCGGCTCGCTCTCCCAGTCTACTTTCGCCAGGAAGTCTAAAACGCGCTGCTCGTATTCCGGGCCGTAGACCATATAGCCCTTGGTATGGGCCACACCCGGCTGAATCCACAACTCTTTGGGTGACCCGGCCAGTTTGTAAAGGATATGGGCATTCTCGACCCTGGTCAGGCGGTCGGCCTCGCCGTGAATAATCAAAAGAGGCCGGGGCGCAATCCGGGCCACGTAATCCTCCGGCGAAGCCTGGCCGCGCGGTAACTCGTGGTGGCGGGCGAAGATGGCCCAGGCGTAGCGGCTCAGGGGCCGGGCCGCCCAGAGCGGCGCGTGATAGACATTATTGATTTCGGCGGCAATCGAGTGGCGCAGGTGGGCGTATGGGCTATCCGCGACCACCGCCCGGATGTAGGGGTTCTCGGCGGCGCCCATAATCATGATAGAAGCCCCCATCGAGATGCCAAAAGCCGCGAAACGGGTCTGCCCCCGTCCGAGCAGCCAGTCCACCGCCCCGTGGACATCCAGCCGTTCCCAGTAGCCCATCGAGGTACCGCGCGGACCTTCGCTCCGCCCGTGGCCCCGGAAGTCGAACATAAAGACATTGTACCCGGCCCGGTAGAAAATCGAGGCGTATTCCAGGTCGGGCTCTTTGTTCCCGGTGTGGCCGTGACCGGAAATAACCGTAATATTGCGGGGGTTGGGATGGTCGCTGGGGGCAGGGATATACCAGCCGTGCAATTTCAGGCCGTCCCGCGCCGGGAACCAGACCTCCTCGTAGGCCATGTCCAGGTCCTGGGGGGTGCGCGGCCCGATTACCCGTGGGAACAGGGCCAACCGCCGGATGACTACCCCTTTGAGGAAACTGCGGGTGCGCCACCAGCCGTACCCGGCAGCCCCGGCCAGGGCTATTTCCACGGCAGCTTTCACCGGGGAAAAATTACGCGCTTTTTTATCTTTTTGGGCTTGTGTCACGGTTTATTCTTCTCTATTTCAAAATTTTAAAATGCCGCAGCCAGGTTTTTCTGATGGTCTGTCCCGCTGGTGTCATCCTGGTGTCATGTTGGGATGATAGAGTCCAGGCTGGTAACAAGGTTTACGAAAAGGCCGCGCACTTTGTTTTAAACCGCCGGGCCATTCCTGTCAACTTCCGGGGCCAGCATGGGAAATGCAAAGTTTTTAGTTCTTGTCGCACCTGAAGGACTTCCACCCCTAAGTGACCATGGTAGGTACGACCCTGGCGACGTGGCACAGACTATGCCTCATTACTCCTGGGGCATCTTTTAAGCTGGACTTGTTATGCTATAATTACCGGACAAAACGAGCGTGGTTATCAGTTTTTACGCTGGGAAACATTAACAAACCATCAGAAAAGGAAAGAAAATCTGTAATGAAAAGAACCGGGACGGTCCGCCCAGGGCCTAAATTGTGGATTTTAACCTTATGTTGTCTCTGGCTGGCCACCACCCTGGCTGCCTGCGGCGGTGATAACCCGACCGCTACTCCAACCGTTCCGCCACCGACCCCGACCCCCGTCAAACCCCTTACCGCAGATGACATTGCGAAAATGTCAGCGGATAAACTCAATACTATCAATGCGCTGCATTTCATCGTCAATATAAAGTCGGGCCAGGTCGAGATTTTCAACGGCATCACCTTTAAGAACGCGGAAGGCGACTACACCAAGCCGGATAAGTTCCGGGCTAAACTCAAGGTCACCGTGGCTATCGCCCAGGTGGACGCCGAAACGGTCGGAATGAACGGGCAGCAGTATCTCCTTTTAACCAACCTGAGTAAAAGCTGGGTCACTCTACCCGCGAATATCGGCTTCAAACCGGACGTGCTGTTCGACTCCCAGAAAGGTATCGGTGCGGTCGTGACCAAGACCCAGAACCTCACACTGGTCGGCACCGAACAAATTGATGGGGTAGATGTTTATCACCTCAAAGGGATAGTTAAAGGCCCCGATATTTCGCCTATCACTGCCGGGACGCTCGGCAAAAACGACGTGAATTTCGAGGTCTGGACGGGGAAGAACGATTTCTACGTCCGGCGGGTCACCTTCAAAGAAATCTCGAACGACCCGAACGCCTCGGACTGGCAGCTCGATTTCTCGAAGTTTAACGACCCGGTGAATATCACGCTGCCTGCGGGTATCACTCCGGTAGCCGCTACCACTGCTGCCGCAGCTACTACGGGTGCGGCGACCACGACCACCCCGGCGGCCACTACAGCAGCATCTTAGGGAGTAAGGCGTAATGACGAACGAGCCAACGCAGGATATTTCCCAGGAACGTTTCGCGGTGACTCCGCCGCTGGTTTCGAATACCCCGGTTGAACCGGCCCTCAATGACGAAAATCCCCAGACCAGTGGCAAAGCCTGGCTGATTCTTTCGATGCTGCTGGTCGGGGTCGTCCTGGCGGCCCTCGACCTGACCGTGGTCGTCTCGATTCTGACGACCATGATGTACGACCTGGATATTCCCCTGGGCGACCTCGATAAAGGGGCCTGGATTGTCAGCGCCTACCTGCTGGCCTATACCGTCACCATGCCTTTCCTGGGCCGGGTGTCGGACGTTTACGGGCGGCGCACGGTCTTTTTGCTATCGCTGCTGGTCTTTGTGGCCGGGTCGGTCATGGTGGCGCTCAGCACGACCGAGATGGGCCTGGGGTGGATTATCACCGGGCGGGTCGTCCAGGCTATCGGCGGCGGGGCGATGGTCCCGGTCTCGATGGCGGTCGTAGCCGACATTTTCCCGGCCAAACGGCGCGGCCTCGCCCTCGGATTGATTGGGGCCGCCGATACTGCCGGGTGGGTTATCGGCCCGCTTTACGGTTCGCTCATGCTTAAATTCCTGGGCTGGCACTCGATTTTCTGGATAAATGTGCCGCTCGGCCTCATTTCGGCGGTCCTTATTTTCGTGGCCCTGCGCGGCGTGAAGTCGCTGCCCTCCCCGGTGGTCCTACCGGTGGCCACGAATGAGGGTACCAAACCGAAGGGCGTTTCCAGGCTGCGCCAGTTAGACGTGCTTGGTTTTATCTTCCTGGGCCTCGCTTTAACGGGCATCAACCTGGCCTTTGGCGGCGGCAAGGAGACCAGCGCCCTGGCCGGGAGCGCCTTCGAGGATGTGGAGAAAAACCCGCTTCAGGAGTACCAGACGCCTATCCTGATAGCGGCGGCGGTGGCCCTGGTGGTCTTTATCATCTGGGAACTGGTGGTTGCGAAGCGGCCCTTGCTCAATCTGCGGACCTTTCGCCGCCTTCCCTACGCCGCCGCCAACCTGGCAAACTTCATGATTGGGGCGGCATTGGTAGTGGCCCTGGTCGGTATCGCTCTCTTTGTCAACACCACCGATAAGAGCAATGACCGGGTGGCAATCGCTTTTGACGCGGCCCTGGCCCTGGCCCCGATGACCCTCGGCATGGCCGTGGGGGCCGTCTTTGGCGGCTGGTTTAGCGACCGGGTCGGCTACCGGCTCGGTACAATCGTGGGGCTGGTCGTGGCGGTCTTTGGCTTTATCGTGATGGCGAAGTGGCAGGTCTCCTGGCAGCCGCCCGACGACCTGGCCCTCCTGCTGCCGGGGGCGGGCCTGACCGGTATCGGGTTCGGGATAGTGATTGCCCCGGTCGGCACCGCCGTCATTGATTGGGCTGAACGCGAGGATATAGGCGTTTCGGCGGCCCTGGTCCTGATACTGCGCCTGGTCGGAATGACGGTCGGGCTGGCCCTCCTGTTACAGTGGGGTTTGAGCCGTTTCCGCGACCTCACCGCCGACGCCCCGCTCGATGAGCATTACGATAGCGTTATCCGGGGTTCGCTGGCCCAGGTCATAACCGAGATGTTTATCGCCTCGGCCCTGATAGCGGCGCTGGCGATTATCCCGGCTATTTTCCTCCGGCGGCGTCCACCCAGCAGCCAGACCGAGGAAGAAATAAAGCAAAAACGCGAGTTGGGCCGGTTATTCTAGCATAACGGCAAAGACGTTTAACGTTAAACGTGGTGACGAAATGTGTCGTTGGCGAATAGGATAGTCTTCACCTTGTCATTCCGAGGGAGGGTGTAAAAACGAACCATCGTTAAGAGAGTAGACCCGACCGAGGAATCTCCGCGCCGTTGGCGTAACATCAGGTCAAAGACAATGTCAGATTTAACATGCGTCAGGTCGAAGCCTGATTCAGCCTGAAATGTGGGGCAGTTTTGGACTATACCTAATGCCACTGGTGAGAGATTCCGTAAGCCGCCGTTCGTTATTGGCAAATGGTCTTTCTACAAGCGGCTTACGGAATGACAAAGGATGGGCCAGCAATAATTGAGGGAGCCCTGGTTCGCGATGGTGGATTAATTCAACCATCATTTTTATTTTTTTTATCAATACTAATTTTACCCGATTATATTTTTAAAAGCAGAAGGATTTCATGACCCCAGCTTACAGCGAGGCCGAAGTTTATTTTGAAAATCTCTGGCAAAGAGAGCGTTTGAAGTGGTTGGCGGGTGAGGTGACGCCCGCGGTCATGGAAAATGGCGCGACCGTCCCGGTTGACTATTGCGTCACGACGGTGGCCCGCCTGGTAGAGCAGCCCCAGACCCCGGTGGCGGCGGTCAAAGCCATTATTGACCGTTTGAAGGGTACAAACAACCCCAATTTTATTTACCCAATTAATTCAGTACACATATCCCTTTTGGGTTGTACACCTAGAGCCACCACAACAGATTCTTTTGAAAAAGAAAGAATAGACCGGATTGAAGCGGTCTGCCAGGGAGTTTTAAAAAGTCATTCTGTCTTGCCGATGTCACTTAAGGGCGTGGGGGTAATCGGCAACCAGGTCTTTATCCAGGTCTATCCGCACGACCGCCAGTGGGCCGAAATGCGCCGGGAACTGGAAGAGGCTTTGCTCGTAATCGGCGAAACCCCTATCGCCTACCCGAACAAGGCCCCCATTCACATGAATATTTTGCGCCTAACCAGCGGTGATAAATCCGCCCTGACCCGGTTGCTGGAAACTGTGGAACAACTTCGCGCCGTCGAGATTGGCGATTTCATGGTCAGCGCGATTGATTACCTTATAACCGATTTCGTGCTTTCCCCGGCCAATGTCACTTTGCTTGACCAGCTAAAATTTTAGATTCGCTCTACCGTAGCCTCTTTCAAAAGTTGTTCTACTTCCGCGATAGCCTGGGTGTTGTCCTTAAAAATGACCCCTTTGATACCGAGAGAACGGGCCGTCTGGATATGCCCTTCCACGTCATCTACGAAAACCATTTCGTCCGGCTGGATGCCCAGTTGGGTCCAGCAAATCTCGAAAATGCGCGGGTCCGGCTTGCTCGTGCCGACCTCGTGCGAATAGACTATCAGGTCGCACATTTCCCCGAAGTGGTAGAGTTCTTCCTCGCGCTCCCTGGCCCCTACGAAACTGTTGCTTATAATGGCGGTCTGGTAGCGGTCGTGCAGCCCGGCGAAATACTCGGTCATTTCGACGTTCAGACTGCCTACATATTCCTCCCAGAGGTCGGCCATGAAACTGACGAAGTCCGCCGGGCTCAATTTGAGGGTTTCCCGGATGTCGGTTTCGACCGTTTCGAGGCTGATAGTGCCGATACTTCCCCCTCGCCAGCTATCCAGAAGCACTCGTGAGATTTCTCCTTCCGGTAAGCCCAGCCGTTTTTCCCATTTTGCCATCCACCCGGTCCGGGGCGTATACTCCAGGACGCCGCCAATATCAAAGACCACCGCTTTTATCGCCATATTTCTCGCTTTCCTGTTGAATTGTTACCTGTTAAATAAAAAACGCGCTACTGGAATATAAAAAGAGCGTACCCGGTTACAGGTTACGCCCTTATTAAAAATTTGCTAAATTAGACCACCAGCAGGTCGGCCATTTTCACGTCGCCGGTATAGAGGGCCCGCCCGATGATTACCCCTTCCGCGCCGAGTTCGGCCAGTTTGCGGACCTGCTCGGTCCGGGCCACCCCGCCGCTGGCGATAACCGGTTTGCCTGCGGCCTGCGCGAACTCGGTGAAGGCGGCGTAATTCGGCTCGGTCAGGGTGCCGTCCCGGCTGATGTCGGTATAGATAAAACGCTGCGCCCCCAGTTGGACCAGTTGGCGGGCCAGGTCGGTCGCCAGCACGCCCGAAGTTTCGGTCCAGCCTTCGACCGCGACCAGGCCGTTGCGGGCATCAATTCCGATAACGATTTTCTCGCCGTACTTCTGGCACAACTGCCCGGTCATTTCGGGGTCGCGCAGGGCGGCAGTCCCCAGGATAACCCGGTCCACCCCCTTACCGAGCAGTTCCAGCGCGGTGGCCTCGTTGCGGATACCCCCGCCGACCTCGACCGGCAGCCCACTGGCCGCCTTGATCTGGGCGATAACCTCCAGGTTGACCGGTCTCCCGGCTTTCGAGCCGTCCAGGTCCACCACGTGCAAATACTGCGCCCCTTCGTCCCGCCAGCGTTGCCCGACCTGGGCCGGGTCGTCGCTAAAAACCGTCACCTGGCTATAATCGCCCTGGTAGAGCCGGACACATTTACCATCTTTAAGGTCAATCCCTGGAATTATCAGCATTTTCTAAACTTTTCTATTTGGTTATAAAAAATAAAACGGCCTGGTTAAAGACCGTTTTATTATATCAAAATTATCTGGTGCGAGTTCCGGCCAGGAGGTGGTTTAAGCGGCTGGCAGGCTTTTATACAAAATTCGCCTGGCTAAAACAAGTCCGGGTTGGCCTTTGGAAAGACGGTATAGTTGTCTCAGGCTAACCGCTTTTTAGAAGCGTACTCGCCGGTTACCACTCCCGGTGAAAAGACCCACCACCCACAGCACGACAATCGAACCAAGAATGGCCGAGATTAGCGAACCGATAAAACCGAAGGGATAGAAGCCGACCGCCCGTAACAGCCAACCGCCGACAAACGCGCCTACCACGCCCAGCACCAGGTCCATCAGGATAGAACCGGAGCGGCGGCCCATTAAAGCGTTAGCGGCTAACCCGGCCAGTAAACCGATGATGAGAAAGAAAATCAGGTCCATACTTAATAACCTCCGAAATCAGATTGCATTTCAAAGCGCAATCACTATAAAAAAGCCTGCCAGATGTCCGTAATCTTTGATGTCCAAGGAGTTGTCCAATTTGTTCAACGCCTTACCTGACTTTATTACGGAATCGGCCGTCGGAAGGTTACAGCTTTTTAGATTAATAAATTTGAGTGGGTGAGTTAGTTTATACGGTGGTGATATTCCAGGTAATCCACCGGGTCCACCGGCTCAATCCGGCGCAGCATCCAGGCTTCGGACTGGCGGAAGGTGGGTTGATTGGAGTGGGAAGGAGCGGTTTCCAGGTCTTCTATTTCGAGACGTTCCAGGAAAGTGATGGTGTGCAGGTCGGTGACCTCGCCCGAAAAGGAGAATTCGCCATTCGCGGGTAGAGAAGTTGAAAAAAATTCAACGTCTTCGAAAAAGTTCTCAGACTCCATTGCCATATCAAAAATCCTCTTAAACTTCAAGTCCCGAATAAAGTTCTTGCGTAAAGGTATTCGCCCGAAGGTTATTTGCATATATTTTACACTGATTTAAACCCTATAGCAAGGGTGACATTTAGGCTAACCCGAATAGATTTAGTAGCCAGAAGACAGAGGGCAGAGGGCAGAAGACAGAGGGCAGAAGACAGAGGGCAGAAGACAGAGGGCAGAAGACAGAGGGCAGAGGGCAGAAGGCAGTATTTAGTGCCTTCCCATATGTAGGTGCGACCTTTGGGGGTAAATTGCCCGCCTGTCATTTCGAACGTGGTCGAGGAATCTTCCCTCCCTCGGAATGACAGGTTGGTGGCCTTACCTGTCTTTAGGGTTTTAAGCACCGCAAGACTGATAAAGCCCTCAAAGCAAGTTTTCCAAGGTCAGTTAAAATTGGAAATACCACAAACTTTAAGAATTATTTTTCGTCTTGTAAAACCAGGCCGAACTCGGCTAACTGGCTGAAGAAAGAGGCTATTTGCTGGGGATTATAAGCCCGTCCGGGGCGGTACCACTGGGAGAGCCAGTTACACATACCCAGGATGCCAAAGGCGGCAATCTTGGGGTCAATATCCTGCCGGAACTGGCCCAACCGGATACCTTCCTCGATGATTTCCTCGAAAAGGCGTTCATAGGCTTTCTTGCGGGCGGCAATCTCGCGGGCGAAGGGTCCGGTGAGATGGACATCCTCGCGGTAAAAGACCTGCATGGCCGGGGAGCGGTCGGCGGCAACCGCGGAGTGGTGCGCGATAGCCCGGTTCAGTTTATCAGCCGGGGGAATTTCGGCGCGGGCAATCTGGCGCAACGGTTCCTCGGAGACTGCCAGCACCGTCATGAAGATAAGTTTTAGGATTTCTTCTTTGTTTTTGATGTGGTAATAAAGGGCCCCTTTGGTCACGCCCAGGGCCTCGCCAATATCGTCCAGGCTGGTCGCGCCAAAGCCGTTACGGGCGAAAAGGTCGGCGGCAGTACTGATAATAACCTGCTGACTCAACCGGACCCGCGTTTTATCTTCCCTGTTTTCTACCTTCCGGTTAGAACGGGCCGGTTTTGCCGGGGGCGCTTTCTCGCTCAATGTGATTGCCTTTTCCACACAGATTCTACCGCATGTTTAAATAAATAATATTTGATTTTAGATTATAGCGGTGGGGCTGTCAATTTGGGAGAGTGTTGAGGGTTCAGTGTTTAGCTTTTAGTGAAATTGGGTTCAAACTTAAGCACGGGAACCGGCCTGTTTCTTCCAGTAGCGGTAATACCAGAGCATATCCTCAAGCTCGAAAGCCTCAAAGATACTCATGTCGGGCAGGTCCGCCGGGTAGCGGGTGCCCCTGGCGTAGGGGAAGACCGTGTTGGTCAGGTAGGAGCCAAAGAGGGCGCGCTCGGCGGGGGATAGCCCGGTAGCAAAGGCCAGGTTGGGCGATAAATACTGCGACGCCACCAGCGGCTCTATCACTACCGTCGAGGGGTCTTTACCCGGTGCGGATAAACGAGGTAACGGTTTACCGCTCTGGCCGGGCCGGGCATCCAGGTCTCCGAACCCACCCAGGATTTTTGGCTTGTTCGGGTTGGAAATATCTACAAAACGGGGCGACCCGTAAATCTCGATGTTGCGGGCAATCATATCGGCCATGTCGCTGGCGGTCTGCCGCCACAAAAGGCGGGTGCCGTCGGTGTCGAAAATGTCCTCACCGTCACGCCCCAGCCGGTAGATATTTTGCAGGAGGGCTTTGTGGACATCCGAGGGCAACAGCGCGAACATATTGCCGTTAAAATCATAGGCCCAGTGGTCGGCGTTGGACCGGGGCGGCGTAAGTTCAGGGTGTTTGCTGGCAAGCAGTTTCAGGGTCGAGGCGTTGACCGGGATAAACCGGAGCGGGTCCACGCCCAGTTTCCGCCAGACCTTTACCACTTTGGCCCGGAGCCGCCCGCTTGCCCCCACCAGGAAGGCTTCCGCGAAAGCCTTGAAGCCGTCCTCGTCGTCGCTGGTTTTGGTAGAGGCAATCTGGACCAGTATGGCCCCACAAAAGAGGGTCAGGAGGTCCAGTATGGCCGCCGGGAGAAAGAGAAAGCCGAGGGTCGGGGTGGTCCGGTAGGTTTGCCAGGCCGCGCCCAGGGTCGCCTTACCGGTCAGGCTGAGAAAGAGCAGCCCTAAATCCAGGGCCACCGTGACTACCAGGGCGCCCAGCACCACACCCCACCAGATAGTGCTGTGTGGCGGGCGGTCCGGGTCGGGCTCGGCTGGTCTGCCGGGGGTTAAAGGCTGGTCCAGGTCGAGCGGGGTGTCGCCGGTATCAGGCCGGAGGCGGATTGCCAGAAAGATTTCGACCAGAAGCAGACCTTGCAGAATGACGGCCAGGACGATAGCGCCGGTATTGGTAAAAAATTGGCGGGTATGGTCGATGGGCGAGGTATCCGCCAGCAGAGGGACCGTCTTGAGGCCGTTCAGGGCGATAAAGACCGCCATGAAGACCTGGTAGGCCAGGGCTAACCCCAGGGCCAGGTTGAAACCCAGGCCAAACTTGCGGACCAGTTGCCACAGTCCGCCTTCAGGAGTTACTTCACCGGGGTCTTTTTCAAAATGTTCGTCCGGGAGGTAGTTGTTAACCCTTTGCCGGTCTTTTATAGTCATTTACGAACTTCCTCGCTATCCCATTTAGAGACAGCCAAAATTAAAGTCCCGTAAGTGTCCCGTGGGTTCCAGCGAAAAACTTAAAACTACTCCCCTACCGCGCAGTCATAAAGAGGAAAAAAGCACTCCTGCAAGAGTTACCACACAATTCTTAAGTTGAGTATAACCCTTTCGGCGAGAACTTGCAATAAGACATAAAGGTTATTTTGATGAGAGAAAAAAGCGAGACTCGCTTCCTGGGACGGCACCACCCGGTAAATCAGGTGAGCTCGACCAGGAGGTCTTCGATAGTGATTAAATCGTAGGGCTTGGAGAGATAGGCGTCGGCCTTTGGTTCGAAACGGCGGTTTATCGGGGCAGCGCTAATCAGCACCACTTTTGTGTTGCTCAGTTCAGGCCGGGTCTTTACCTCCGTGAGCAGTTGATAGCCGTCCATCACCGGCATCATCACATCGGAAATAATTAGGGCCGGAAATTCCTTTTCAACCGTCTTTAGAGCCTGCTCCCCGTTCTCGGCCAACAAGACTTTATGACCCTGCTCCTCGACGATTTGCTGTAACAGAAATAGCAGGCTCTGTTCATCATCCACAATAAGTACTTTAGCCACTTATACTCTTCTTTGACACGCTTATTACCAAAGCTCTTTTATTTAATTATCCTGGTCGAAGCCGCCTGCTAAACCGGAAACCGGCGCACCTTCTCCCCCATCATACACTTGAATATTTATCCCGGTATCCGGCTCAATCGTAAATTCCTTGGGCTCTGAGTCATGCGAGCTATCCCGCATCTGTAAGATTGAAATGACCCGGACAAATTTATTTTGCCGTTCTAACTGGCGTAATAAAATCAGGTTTTCGGCCAGGATTGCAAGCGGAGTATTGCTAAAATCAAGTTCTGTGCCAATTATCTTGCTGATTTTATAGGTATAAATGGTTGTTATGTTCTTCTCTTTGGAAAACCCGACCAGCGCTGCCAGGTAATCGTGGGTCCGATTACCAAAACGGCTGGCTTCCTCAACCTCTAAAACCCCATCCACGACAAAGCGTTGGACCCCGTGTTGCTCCACTTCCTCGTTTATACGAGCGGCCAATACATCCGGTTCAAGTTGAATCGGAGCAATGTTCAATAAGGTTATCAGGCCGTTTTCGACCGCTCTCCGCAAATCCAACCCAAAGCGTTCGGCTTTGATGAATAGCTGGGCCGCGCTTTCATAAAATCCGACATATAATCCCGGCTGACCCTGATGCGCGCCCTCAATGAGGTAACTTAAGCATAGCAGTGTTTTGCCTACTCCCAGCGACCCGGCCAACAAAGTTGTAGACCCTTTGGGTAACCCCCCGCCCAACATCTTCTCCAGGGCGGGTATGCCGAACCCTACTCTTGTATCGGTAGAGCCGGCCCCAGGATAACTCAGCAATTGGGGTGCCAGCGATTCGAAACGGGGGTAAATTGTCCAGCCTTTTTTGGAAATGTCATATGTATGCAGACCCCGGACCTGGCGTAACCCGCGAATCTTGCGGACTTCGACCCGGTTGTATACCCGGGGCCCTTCCACGACATTATAGAGGCCGATAATGACATCGGCGATAGTCAGGTCACCTTCCGAGCCGGTCTCCGTAAGGCTCCGTTCGAGCGAAATAACCGCCGTAACTCCCAGCAGGTTTAACTGGGCCGATAGCCGGTAAAGAAAGCGGCGGATTGAATCCGGGTTGGCGGCCAATCCTTCCAGGGCTCGAAAACCGTCAATACAGACAAACCCGGCGTTTTCGTGCCGCACCGTATCCACTATCAGGTTGGCAACTTTATCCAGGCCTTCATCCATCACACTGGTTAGCGAAAGTAGCCGGATGTCCTCCACGAAAAAGCTTTCGTCAAAAAAATCCATCTGACTGATGTGCTCGATAAGTTTATCGTGCGGTTCGGAGAGGGTGCTGAAGTAGATGGCTTTAGACCGGGCCCGTTCGGAACTTTTGCGAGGGTTTTTCTTTTTACCGGACGGACCGATGGCAAGGGTAGGCGGTTCCTGGGTGGATACGGCCCCGGCGGTTTCGGGCTGGCGGCGGATTTCCTGCTGTCTCCGGGCCCAGGCGAAACATAATTGTTGAATCATAAGGGTTTTGCCTGTGCCGGGGTTGCCAATTAACATAACAAGGCTACCCACAGGTATTCCACCGCCCAGGACCGTATCAAACCCTGGAATCCCGGTGTTCATCACTTTTATTTCTTTCAAAGGTGCGTTCTTTCTGCTTGTACTGGAACTGGCTGGGTAGAAACTTTCAAGGAACTTTTAAATAGAGCTGTTTCCGGGACAACCCCTTAATCCCGGTATTTTAGGGTGCAAAACTAATCAGGGCAAAATTTCAAATTGAACACTTTCAGTACAATATTATAACTTGCAAGTTTTTTTTCTACAACTTGAGTACGAATCGCTTTATTCTGAAAGGTTTTTACCGCTATTTCAGGTCTGTTTGTGGAATAGCCCAATAACCCCTCGGCCCTGGTCTTTTGACCGTACCGCACGGGTATTGACCCGGCGCATAAATTGTATTATACTATAAACAGCTAATCAATTAGCGATAGTTGGTATTATCTTGAGGAGAAAGAATATGGCGAGCCAGGATGATGAAATGAACTTAAATATTAACGATGAAAACTTTAATGACTTTTTAGGGTCGCCTGAAGAATTTGAAAATAATAAAAAAATAAATAAGACTAATGAATTAATTACCGCCTCAAACCTTGATTTAGAGGACTCGGACGAAGCCGATTATCACGTCCGGGCGGGCCGGATTGGCGGTGAAACCACCAAGCAACGCCACCGCGACAGCAATTTTTATAAACAGATCGGGTCGCTGGGTGGCGCGACCACTATGGCCCGGCACGGCCAGGATTATAGCGAAAGACGTAAAAAAGGCGGCCTGACCACTCGTGAACGCTACGGTGAGGAATATTACCAGGCTATCGCCGCGAAAGCGGCCCGTACCAAGCAGGATGCGACCCGTTTGCGAAATGAAGCAATCAAAGCTTTGATGGCGGCCGGTTTCAAAATTCCGACCATCATAAAACTAACCGTTAAAGACCTGGAGGAAAACGCCCGGTTGCATAACCTGGTGGGCGAATCCGCCGCTTTGCAGGACTATATCCAGAACCGCCTGGAAACCGAAAGCGATGTCGAACTCTTATTTGTATCCCAGTCCGGTAAACCGCTATCGTTAGCCAATACCTATACCGTTATGGAAAGGCATAAAGGCTAAATTTTCTCAGAGTGTGATGAAGGTCACGCTTAAAGGCTTGACAAACCCCTATTATCTGATATAATACAACCAGCTAAGAAATCTTAGCGAATGGTCCCGCTCGGCCAGGACCCGGGTTAAGGCCCAAAGAAAGAAAGGAGTAGAAGCAATTGGCAAGAATTTCTGGAATTGAAATCATTGAAACCCGCGCACGCGGCACAGCTTTGCCGACCGGCTTTTACTCCGGCGGTCCGGCCCTCGCTGACCGTTGCAAGGGGAATAATTTTCTTAATCAAAAGCGACTTTTCCGTCCCGGCCAGGGAACGGCTAACCTTACAAACCCGGATTGGTTTATCCAGGGAAGGTCACGCGCAGGGCGACTCGCCCGGCTCGGACCTCCTTTAGCGAGCTAAATCTCCGGTCAGAGGGTTAACCTCCCGGACCCGCAAAGGAAAGGCGCGATTGATGAGAAAAATCATCAGTCGCGTTTTTTAATGCCGGAAAAACAGCACTTTATAGTGCGGATAGCGATAGTAATATACACGCAAGTAACCAGGAACTTATAACCGAGAAGCAGTTAATCGAAAGGAAAAAACAGTGGAACAGCATCTGAATATCCTGTTTAGCGCTCACTCTACCAGCGAACGCTATCAAAAACAGGCCGCGCACTTCCGGCTGGTGAAGGAAGCCCGGCTCGCCCAGGCGAACACCCGGCCCTCCCTCAAACAGCTTTTAGGCCTCCAGCTTATCGCTTTTGGCCGCAAGCTCGCGCAGGATACTAAACCGGCCTTTGTTGAGTAAGTCTTAAGTGGATGAAGAACATGCTTAAACCAAATTTACTCGACATTTGTCCCGAAAAAACCGCTCCGCTTACCCACTTACCCGTGAATTTCTCGTTTTCACAGGGGTGGGTGGCGAGAGCGGAACAGACAGCAAATTATAAAAACCTCTATAACCGCAAACGAGACCTCTCAAAAAATCTTCAAATACCACAGCCGGGGTAGACATCCAAAGACACCCCGGTTTTTTTTTGCCCGTTTTTCAAGTTGTGCGTGAAAAAAAAGAGGCCCAACCGGAAACCGGCTGAGCCCTCATGAAATTCACGTTTTACGTTCAACGTTCAACGTTTTTCGATTATGGCTTACTGGGTTAAATTGTTTAATTCCTGCCGGACAATCCCGACCACAATCTGGTCCAGGGTTTGCTCGTTATAAGCGATACCGGTGTTGCTGGCCGGACCACCGCTGCCGGAGCGGTTTTCGTCACCGCCCCTGGTGATAAAGATGTACTGGGCCAGGGTAATTTCGGCCAACTGGCGGAAGATGTACTCACCCGGCGGGGTCAGACCGCTGGCCCCAATCGTATAGACCTTGATACCCTGCCGTACCGCGTCCACCAGTTCGTTGGTGTATTTATAGTCCTTGGGATAATCGAGGTGGGGTGGGGCATCGGCCACCAGGAAGGCCAGGCGCAGGGCGTCGCCGCTGCTCCAATTCATATCGTTGACCGCCACATGAAGCGCCTCGTTGAGCGATTCGGGGTAGTCGCCGCCGCCGCCCGCCGAAATCGAGTTGAGAAAATTGCTAAAGTCGCCCAGGTTCTCGGTAAAGCCATACTTGCGGGTAACGTAGCTGTCGCCCCGGTCCCGGTAGGTCACGATACCAAAGCGCAGCCGAGGCTGACCCGGCAGGGCTGTAATCTGGTAGGCAATATCGCTGATGGTCTGCTGTATCCGCCGGATTTCCCCGCCCATGCTGCCGGTCGAGTCGAGCAGGAACAGGAGGTCGAGGGTAGTCGAAGCATTCTGCTGGTTGCGGAAGGAGCCGTTCAGGTTAAGGGTCCAGTTCGCACCGATAAAGAGGTTCTGGTTATAGCCCTGGTTCTGGTTCTGGTCCTGGCGTTGGAACGAGCGGGTCAGGGTCTGGCCGTCCTTTTCAGCCGTGACATCAAAAGTGCTGACCTGGGCCGCCGAGGGTAAAGTTTTTGGGAAAAACAGCACCTGGCCGTTCGAGTAGGTCTTGCCCTGGAAGATCAGGGTCTGGTTGGTGTAGATTTTTACCGTGGCATTGGAGACGGTCCGGCCATTGCCGTCCACCACGTTGATGATATAGCGTTCGCTCACGTCAAGCGGCCAAACATCCTGGCTGCGATAACCCTGGAGGTACTGCATATATTCGGTAAAATTAACATTATCATCTACGGCCCCGGCCTTGAGGGGCTGCTGATTATAGACCGGCTGGTTGGGTTTAGAGTAGCTGCTGCCGGGGGTTGCTGCCGGGGCCGGGTACACTTCGGACGACCCCCCCGCGCTATCCGAGGAAGCGGCGGCAGCGGCTGCCGTGGTCGAAGCGGCGGTGGTGGCAGTGGCGGCGGTAGTTGAAGCGCCGGACCCGGTGTCAGAACTGCCTGAGGCTGACGTGGTGGCTGCTGCCGCCGTAGTCGAAGCAGCGGTGGTTCCGGGGGCGGTCGCGTTTGTGGTAGGGGCGGTAGAAGTGGTACCGCCGGGAGTGGCCGGTTCGTAAATTGGAGTTGCCGTGGGATTGGTCCTGGTGGCCGATTCTCCGCCGCATGCGGCCAGTATAGAGGATAGACTCAGACACACCAGCATAAAAAGGGTAGCCCAAAGTAAAGGCCGTTTTTGCATAGCCTTGCTCCTTTCAACAGTTTTAAAAATTCAGGAATTCTATCGCGGACCCATCTGGCGAGCGGTCCCGAAAATGCGCCGGAGAGAGTTTTTTTATAATAATTTGGTGGTTTGGTTGGAAGCCGGCTTCAGACCCATTTAGTTTGTAGGTCGGGCTGTTTCTTGTCGTCAGCCAGGCCCGCTTCTTTTAGTTCAAACGCAAGTTTTACTAAAATAATTACATCCAATTTTGAATTCGTTTTCAAAATGAAATTCGAGTTTGGGTGGCCCAATCCCCCTGAAACGCGGATATATAAGGAGTAACCATTTGAGGGGTGCCAGGAAATTTCCCGGCGAAAAGCAAGAGCGTGGTAGTTTCAAGTGGCTGTCAAACCAAAGGTTTTCCAGTAGAGAATAGTTCAAAAATAGTTGATTAATAAGAAAGAATCCCTTTGGAAGGCCGTAAAGAAGTTGGAATATTTAATATTTGGGGGCTTGCAATTTAAAAAGATTCTGCTACCATATCTTGTATAAACGTGACAATACCATGTGCACGTACGGGACCAACGGAACTGTTACAATTTTTAATTCAACGCGCGGATAACAGGAGAATAATCCAATGGCTCAACAAGGTACCCGTACCATGTCTGATTACATTACCGATTACGAGAACGCTCTCAAAGATTACTCCGAAATGGGCCCGTTGTGGGCTGAAATGGTCTTCGGCGATGATTTTGAGGCTATGAAGGCGCTTTTCGGGCGCAGTTCCAGGGCCGAGAGCCCTACCGGGACCACAGTTTTACGGCAGGATACCAGGACCGTAAAGCAGTTGTAAGTAAATAGTTCTAAAAGTTTAAGGTTTTAAGTGGTCAAAGAGGCAGCTTTTCGGAAGCGGCCTCTTTTGTTTTTATATAAATAGTTATACACATTGTGTAAAACTATATGTTGATAAGTTGTGGACAAGTCAGGATATTTGACCCTTTTGAAACATCTTTGGTTCTTTCCTGCTCAAATTACCAGGCGAAACCAGGTAACCTGACCAAATTCGATTATAAATTAACCGGAGGCTAACCTATTTTTACTGCTGCCGCCCCGTTAATCGTGCCATTCTTCAAACGGGCCAGGGCCTCGTTTAAGTCGGCCAGCTCGAAAAGCTCGACCTCAGTTTGAATGGGGATTTCGGCGGCCAGTTTTAGCAAATCAATCGCATCCTGGCGGGTGCTGTTAGCAACGCTACGGATGGTGCGTTCACCATAAATAAGGTTGTAATCAATCGGCGGAATCTGGCTCATATAGATACCGGCCAGGGCCAGGGTGCCCCCTTTGTCGAGGGCTTTAAGGGCGTCTATTACCAGCCCACCCGCCGGGGCAAAGATAATCGCGCTGTCCAGTTTGACCGGCAATTCCTCGTCGGAAGGTCCAGCCCATTTCGCGCCCAGTTTGAGGGCCAAATCGCGGTGATGCTGGCCCCGTGAAAAGGCATAAACCTCGCAGCCCCAGTGCCGGGCCACCTGGATACAAATGTGGGCGGAAGCCCCAAAGCCATACATACCCACCCGGCTCCCCGGTTTAACCTCGGCCAGCCGCAAAGCCCGGAACCCGATTACCCCGGCGCAGAGCAAGGGCGCGGCCTGGACATCCTCGAAACCGTCCGGCAGATGGTAGGCGAATTCTTGCGAGACGATATGGTACTGGGCATAGCCTCCATTAACATCGTAGCCGGTAAAAAGCCCGTGTTCGCACAGGTTCTCGGTGCCGTTCAGGCAGTAGTGACAGGTCTGGTCGGTATGATAAAGCCAGGGCACCCCGGCCCGGTCGCCCGGTTTGAAGGCGGATACCCCTTCGCCGCAACGGTCCACCACCCCGACAATCTGGTGGCCCGGCACTATATGGGGCTGATGAGGAGGCAATTCGCCCTCGGTAATATGCAGGTCGGTATGGCACAACCCGCAAACTTTTACCGCCAGGCGGATTTCGCCCCGGCCCGGTTCGGGGTCGGGCAACTCAACGAGTTCTAGCGGTTTTTGTTCGATTGAAGCCGGGGCTTTAAGTTGCATGGCGCGCATAATTCACCTCATAAGAAACCTTTTCCTTTTGTGACTACCGGGTATTTTATACCAAACCGGCGAAGAAAGTATAGACAAGCCGTCCTGCTAAACGAACTCAAAATTCGCTGGTCGGGCACCTTGCGAAAAGCCGACCGGTATGCTATAATCCCAATCGCTCCGGTGAAAACCGGGAGTTAGAACGATGGGGTATCGTCTAACGGTAGGACACCAGACTCTGAATCTGTTAGTTGGGGTTCGAATCCCTGTACCCCAGTCTTTCGTCCCATTCCAACAGGCTAAAAGCCCTGTGCAAAAGTGGCTCCTTGAAGAAATAAAGGAGTCATTATGAAAAAAAACAACGGATACACCAAAAATACCCTCCGAAAAGGCTTCAAAACTGGAAGCCGGGACGAAGGGTATTTTCGCGTTTACCGCTCCAAACACGTCCCCAAAGGCAAAGACACTTTCGCCATCTGCCGCCAGAAACTCTAATATTTCCGTTGCTCCCAAACCCGCCCCATTAACTCCTTTTCAAGAATTGTTTGAAGAATAGCTGGATTACTGTAAAGCCAGCGGCCTTTCTCCCAGGACAATCCTGGTTTACCGCGAATTCATCTCCAAATTTTACTGGTGGTGGACTGAACACGCCCGTAAAGGCACGGACAATGGCAAAGAACCTCACCCACCCGACGTTACTACCCGGGAGGTAAGAGAGTTTGCCGCGTTTACTATAAGTGTCATTTAAGGCGTGACTATTACATATTTTACAATCGACAAAGGCTACATTCATCCCTGGGCTACATGGCCCCAGAAACTTTTGAAAAACTAACTGTATCCTGGCTTTTCTGATACTCCACTAGACTTGGGTAAGGTCACTTTTTGGTTGGTTATTTTGAGTAACCAGAAGGATTCCTCATCTTTATTGTCTCCTTGCCCTTTCCCATTGCCTTTTTACTTTTCACCTTCTTCTAATTCTTCCAAAAGTTTTAACATCTTCCAAAACCCACCAGGGCTATTGACAGAATATGTATAATGGACTCAAAACGTTCCCGTGAACGCTCACGGGAAGCTTACCAGTATTTTTCACTGAATTTAATTAGCAAAAATATAAAAATTAAAAAGAGAATTTATGCGCTCGACTATCAAAGATGTGGCGGCCATGGCCGGTGTTTCGATTAACACGGTATCCAGGGTAATAAACGATAAAGGGGAAGTTAGCCAGGAAACTCGTGAAAGAATTCTCGAAGCCATAGAGAGTTTGAAGTTCCGGCCCAATTCTTTCGCCCGCTCTTTACAAGGCAAAAAGACCCATTTTATGGGCCAGATTGTGACCGACTGTACCAACCCGACCAACGCCCAGCAAATCCGGGCGGTCCAGAATATTACGGCCACGCAGGGCTACTCGGTCATGCTGGTGGATACTAGCGAGCAGCACGAGCGGGAACTGGCTGCCGTGGAATTGATGGTCGAAAAATTCGTGGACGGCTTCATTATCACGCCTCTCCAGTTCGACAATGCCCATCTTTTCCAACTCCATCAGGAAGGGACAGTGCCGTTCGTACTGACCAACCGCGCCATCGAGGGACTGGAAGTAGATGCCGTCTTGCACGATAACTTCAAAGGCGCTTATGAGGCGACCCGCCACCTGATTGAAACTAACCACACCCGTATTGCTTATATTACCTCGCGCCGCCAGGTCTGGACGGTCAACGAACGCCTGGCGGGTTACCGTGCAGCCCTGGCTGAAGCCAAAATCGATTATGACGAAGAACTGGTAATCCAGATAAATCTTGACCTGGAAAGCTCCTACGAGGCTACCAAACACCTGCTCAAATTATCCCGGCGGCCCACCGCGATCTTCTGTTACAACGACCATATGGCGGTCGGCGCGATTAAAGCCCTCAAAGAAGCCGGGGTAAGTGTGCCGGGAGAAATGGCCCTGGTCGGCTATGACGATATATTGTACGCCCAGTATCTCGAAGTGCCGTTGACGACCGTCCGGCAACCGACCAAGGAACTGGGCGAAGCGGCGGCGGAAGTCCTGCTGCGGCGTATCGCCAATCGCAAAGCCCCGGTCGAGCGGGTCATCTTACAGCCCAGCCTGATTGTGCGGGCTTCTTCCCGCCCGGTTTAAGCCTGACCTACCGGTACCGGTCCAGGTTTTAGAAGGTTTTACCAGGAGCACGACGAAGTAACTCTTGAAAGACAAGGTAGTGGAGAAAATGTCAACTGTGAATACTAAGTTACAAACCCCCTCACCTCGCCCGGCTGCAATTGAGGAAAAGACCCCGTTTTCCCTCGGCAATTTCGTGGAGCGGCATATCGCCTACTTCCTGATTGCCCCGACCATCCTGGGGATTGCCATCGTAAATGTTTACCCGCTGCTAGATACGGTCCGGCTCAGTTTCACCAACCGGTTGCTATCGCGTCCCGAAGATGAAACAAAATTTGTGGGCCTGGACAACTATTCCGCAATACTGTCCAGCCCGGGCGTCTGGAACGCCTTTAAGGTCTCGCTTATTTTCACCGTGGCCTCGGTAGGCTTTTCCTTCATTATCGGTTTCACCCTGGCCTTGCTGCTCAACCGGCCCCTGCCGGGGCGGGGTATCTTGCGTTCGATTTTTATTATCCCCTGGGCGGTCCCGGCTTTTGTAGCAGCCCTCACCTGGAGTTGGATGTTCAACGACCAGTTTGGGATTTTCGCGTCCCTGCTCAAGGATGTGGGGGTTGCCAGGCCGCCTATCTGGCTGGGAGCGGACCTGGCGCTATTCTCCCTGACGGTGGTCATGATCTGGAAAAGTTTTCCTTTCCAACTTATCGTTCTGCTGGCCGGACTACAGGCTATTCCGGGCGACCTCTACGAGGCTGCCGAGGTGGATGGAGCCGTTTCTTACCAGAAATTCCGCTATATCACCCTCCCTCTTATCAAGCCGATCGCAATGATAAGTATCCTCCTGGCGGCTATCAACGCCTTTAACTTCTTTACCATACCCTGGATTTTAACCAGGGGCGGCCCCGGCGATGCCACCAGTGTCCTGCCTATCTATACCTACACAATAGGGTTTGTCGGGGGCGATTTCGGGTTTGCCGCTACCATGGCCGTCATCATGTTTGTCTTTATCCTGATTATCGGCTCGCTCTACCTGTGGCAGTACCTGCGCGAGGTCGACGCCAGCGGGGCGCAGCGTATCTAATTACAAAGTTAAATTCAAAGTCAAAGTTGAACTGAATAGTACTGAAGTTTTTTAGGATTGTGAGGTATTTCAATGACAGTGGGGTCTGCTGAAGTGCGAGTGAGCCGGTTTCGCCTGGGACGACGTCAACGCAACAAACTGCTGGCCGATGTCGGCTCTTATATCGTGATTTTAATCTTTGCGGTTATCGCCCTTTTCCCTTTTTTGTGGATGCTGCGGACTGCCCTGGCCCCCGAGAAGGACTCTTTCTCCTTGCGGCCTAAAATCCTGCCAAGCGCCCTGACCCTCGACAACATGGTACGGGTTATAACTTCGCCCAGCGTGCCTTTCTTAACCTACTTCTGGAATAGTGTGGTGGTCTCGGTAGCCACCACACTGCTGGTAATTGTGGTGGGGTCGTGGGGCGCTTACGCCCTGGCCCGCCTCAATTTCAAGGGGCAGCGAGCTTTCGGGGCCAGCCTCCTTTTAATCCAGATGTTCCCCGGCGTGCTGCTGATTATTCCGCTTTACGTGGTCCTGGCGAAGCTCGGCCTCATCAACAACTTTTTTGGCCTGGCCTTAGCTTATACCACCCTGAATTTGCCTTTTGTCGTCTGGCTTTTGCGAGGCTACTTCCTGTCTATCCCCAGTGAAATCGAAGACGCCGCTCGGATTGACGGCTGCACCTATTTCGGGGTGTTGTGGCGGGTGGTCCTGCCACTAGCTGCGCCCGGCCTGGCTGCCGTAGCGACGCTGGCCTTTGTCAACAGTTGGAATGAATTCCTGATTGCCTATGTGCTAATCAACGATAACGACCAAAAAGTTTTATCTATCGGGCTGGCAAGCTATGTTGATCAGTTCACCACCGACTATAGCGGTTTATTCGCAATGGCGACCCTGACAACCTTGCCGGTAGTTTTAGTCTTTATGATTTTCCAGCGCTACCTGGTAGGTGGCCTGACAACCGGCTCAGTCAAAGGTTAACGAGAAATTCAAGTCGTTCTACAACACCCTTTTTATAACAAACTGTAAACGGGAGGAAAAGATGGATCAAGAAGCAAAGAGGCTTATCGAAGCATACGAATCCGGAAGAATTTCGCGGCGAAGTTTTCTGCAAAAAGCGGCCCTGATGGGGGTAGGCTTTACCAGCATGGCGGCCTTCCTGGCGGCCTGCGGCGATAGTACGGCTACCACCGCCCCGGTTGCGACTACCGCCAGCGGTTCGGCTACCACCGCTGCCGGGGCCGCGACGACTGCGGCGGGAGGTGCTTCCACGACTGCTGCCTCCGGCGGTAAGATTACCGGGCAGGTCGAACTGTGGAGCCGCGAGACCAACAGCAACGGCGCTCGCCAGCCTCTGTTAAACCAACACCTGGCCGATTTCCAGAAAGCCAACCCGGGCGTAACCACCAAAGTGCAATACCTGGTTTTCCAGGAATCGGTCCAGAAAAGCCAGGCTGCCCTGGCTGCCGGAAGCCCGCCCGAAGTCGGCCAGCAGGGACCGGACGTGGCCCTCAGCTTTGCTGCCGCCAAGAATTTGTTACCCCTTGATGATGTTATCAACGAAATAGGCAAGGATAAGTTCGCCCCCTTGCAGAAAGAGGCCTACGTCATCTATAACAATGTCACCTACGCGATTCCCTGGTATGCCGAAACCCGCGTCTTGATGTACCACAAAGACCTTTTACAAAAGGCCGGGGTCGAGCCGCCGACGACCTGGGACGAATGGAGCGCCGCCGCCAAGAAACTGACTTCCGGCGACCAGTACGGTTTTATTTTCAGCCTGGAATCGCCGGGCGCGGGACAATTCTGGATTCCGCTCGGTACCAGCGCGGGCGGGACCGTCCTGGATAAAGACGGTAACGTGGCGGTCAACACCCAGCCTTTCAAGGACGCGCTTACCTTCGCCGCCAGTTTTATCAAGGATAAAACCATGCCGGAAGCCGCGGTTACCTACAAAGGGGCGGAAGTCAACAAACTGTTCCAGTTGAAACAGGTCGCGATGATTTACACCAACGGCCAGACCTTTGAGGATATCAAGGGAGCCGACCCGACCCTGGCCGCTAATATCGGCGCGGTCCAGGTGCCGGTTAAGACCAAAGGCGATACCTCTCGCTCCTTCCTGGGTGGTTTTGGCCTGTTTGCCTTTGCCACTTCCAAGAACCCGGATGGCGCGAAGGCCCTTATCAAATATATGTATGAGAACCCCTGGTATACGACTTACATGCAAAATACCGGCGGAGCGGCCCTGCCTATTCTCAAGGAGAGTATCAACGCCGATTTCTACCAGAAAGACCCCATCAAAAAGACCATGCTCGACCAGTTGCAGACTGCCGTCCGCTACGCCGGGCCAGTCTACGGAAACACGCCCTATATGGGCCAGGCTGAAAGCCAGGCCGTCTTTAATAACCCGGTGGTCAATGTCATAACCGGCAAAGCGACGGTTGAGCAAGCCCTGGTTGATTGTGACGCCGCCCTTAACAAGTTGAAGCAGGCGCAGCAGTAAATTTAACGAATACCGGCACGGAGATTCCGTAAGCCGCTGTTGAAAGACGACTTGTCAAAAACGAATGGCGGCTTACGGAATGACAGGGGAAGGGCTTTCTAAAAGGGAAAGCCCTGGCTTTATCCAGCCACCCTTGACAATCATTACGGGACGCACTACTGAGCGAAGCGAAGAATCTCCGGTCCATTGGGCAATATCACAAGCATGTGTCCCTGAAATCGAGATTCCTCGACTTCGCCGGGAATACGATTACTCATATTCGAACAAGATTAGGATAGGCAAGGATAAGATAGGATAGGATAGAAAAGATAATGACTAAGGGAAACAATGAACCGGCTGTTTTAAAGGTAGATTACGCGGCCTCGGAAGGCCCGCTCGACCATATCTGGACTTCTATCGGTTTTGATGAAATTAACTGGAGCTACACTCCACGCGGTAAAGATTTGCTCGGTATGCTCAACCGGGAAGTGGCGGAACAGCCCTACTATGTTCGCAACCACAACGCTTTTACCAGCGGCAACGGCCTGAGCTACCCGGCGGGCGGCTCGACCAATGTCTACCGTGAAGACGAGAACGGCAACGCGGTCTACAACTGGGAAATCATCGACCAGATTTATGACGCTTATATCTCCAACAATTTCCGGCCTCTAATCGAACTCGGCTTTTTGCCTTATGACCTGGTGCCGGACCAGACGAAAGAAGCGGCCAGTTTCAATAGCGGTTTTGACCTGGGCTACGAAAACTACGAAAGCGGCAAATGGAAGCTGCCGCCCAAAGATTACACCAAGTGGGAAAAGCTGGTCGAGGCTTTTGTCGCTCATCTGGTGGAACGCTACGGCGCGGACGAAGTCGCCAACTGGTATTTCGAGCTGTGGAACGAACCGAATATACGCCACTACTGGCACGGCACCGTGGAAGAATATTGCAAGCTTTACGATTATTCGGTGGCAGGCGCGACCAGGGCTTTCCCCCAGATAAAAATCGGCGGGCCGGGCGCGACCGATAAAGGCGCTGAATTCATGCGGTTCTTCCTGGAACACTGCACGCGCGGCCAGAATTATATTACCGGCAAGCGCGGCACCCAGATTGACTTCGTTTCTTTCCATACCAAGGGGGCTTATTTTGACCCGCGCCGCACCTACGGACACCCGGTCCCCAAAGCCTCGCCCTCGTTAGCCAAGATGATGGGAGACATCCGGCGCATGACCGGGGTTATCAACAGCTTTCCGGAACTGGCCGGGAAACCGGTCTTTATTGACGAGTGCGACCCGGCGGTCGGCACTATCTACGGCGTCTACGACAACCCTAACTTTATCGTCTGCAACAACGAATACTACCCGACTTTCGTGGCGGCCCTGGTCGGGGAGATTTTGAAATATAATCGGAGCCTCAATATCCCGGTCACGCTGATTACCCACTGGGCCTTTTACTTCGAAGGCAAGCGCTTTTTCGAGGGTAATCGCGTCCTGGCAACCAACCACAACATCGTCGGGCCGATTGTGCCCGGCCTGCAAATCCTGGGCAAGCTCGGCTCGGAAAAGATAAGGGTCGAGACCAGCGCCGGGGCCAATCCTTTAAGCGAGGATTTCAGCGACCAGACCCAGGTGGTGGATGGACTGGCGGCCAAAGGGAACGAAAAATGCTCGGTGGTAGTCTGGAACCATGCCGACGACTGGACTACCGAGGGGAGCCGGACGGTGGAGTTGCACCTGGAAAACCTACCTTACACGGCGGGCCAGCAAATCGAATTAAAACACTGGCGGATTGACGCGGACCACAGCAACGCTTATACCGAATGGGTTAAGTTGGGACGGCCCGAAGGACCGGACGAGGAGCAACTGGCCCAACTGCGGAAGAGCCAGCAGTTGGCTTTGCTGGAACAGCCTTCGACCGTCACGGTGGAGCAGACCGGGTCATTAAAAATCTCGTTCGAACTGCCTTTACACGGCATGTCCCTGGTCGAACTCACTCCGGCAACCCAGGCTTAAGGTAAAGGAAGGCTAAAATTGCCTCAATCCAACAAGGACTCTATAGGCGACCCGGCCCATTTTGTCGGCCTGGTAGGGTGTGGCGGGATGGGTCTGCGCCACCTCTACGGTTTACAGGCGTTGCAGGAAGTGGCCGGGCAACTCCCGGACGGAGGACAGGGGGTCGCGGTCGTGGCGGTCTGCGACCCCAACCGGGATAACGCCGAATTTATCGCGGATAACGCCGAGAAGTTGCTCGGGTTGCGGCCTGACATCTACGCGACCCAGGCCGAAATGCTGGCCGCTCACCCCGAAATCAATGAAATTGACATAACTACAGGAAGCGCTTCGCACCACCACCTTGTGGTAGAGGCCCTGGAAGCGGGTCGGCATGTGCTGGTGGAAAAACCATTAGCGGCGACGGTGCGGGGTTGCAACCTGACGTTGGCCGCCGCCCGCAAAAGCGGGAAGACCCTGGCGGTCGCGGAAAACGTCCGGCGCGACCCGCTCAACCGCCTGGTGAAAGCCCTCTTGCAGGATGGCGCTATCGGGCGACCCTACCTGGTAGTGGATTATATCGCGACGGGCGGCGACTCGATTCTGCTCACCCCCTGGCGGCACCAGAAGGAAACCGGCGGTATCCTGCTTGATGTGGGTGTCCATAGCGCCGACCTTATGCGCTATTACCTGGGCGACATCACCACGGTTTCGGGCGTCACCCGGCTTTTGGAAAAGACCCGTTACCCTTCGCCCGACAAAGCGGTGGTGAGCGAATTCTTTTATAAGAGATGGCTGCCCGACTTGCCGGATAAAGTCGAGGCCACCGCCGAAGATTTGCTGAGCGGCCATTTCCAGTATGCCAGCGGTGCGGTCGGTCAGTGGACCATCATGCAGGCGGCCCACAGCGACAAACGAAATATGCGCCTGATTTATGGCAGCAAGGGCGTTCTCGAACTGCCCCCGGACCGTTCGGGCGGTCCCATCGTGCTGCGCCGGGATGACCTGGCAAACCCCCTTAAAGACCAGGGCTTGCTCGATTACGCGCCTTCCTACCGGCTCGACCCTTTAACCGTGGCCCTCTTTGGTGAGAGTCGTCCGGTCAACTACCAGCTAAGTTTCGAAGAAATCGACCGCCGTCTGGTGGCTATCGAACTGGCCGACTTTTTCGAGGCGGTTGCAGCCGGGAAAAACCCCGAGGTTGACGGTGCGGAAGGGCGCAAAGCGGTCGCCATGGTCTACGCCTTTTTCGAGGCAGGGGTGTTGGGCCGGAGCGTGACCCTGGCTGAGGTTGAGCAGGACCAGGGTATGCCTTACCAGCAGGAACTTAACGTGCTTCTCGGCCTGGATTAATGCCTGGGTTGGAGCTTCTGGAGAGAATTATTTAAAAAATGCGAATTACCGGCATAAGTAGTGTTTTACTGGCAACTCCGCTCAAACGGCCTATCCGGACCGCCATTCACCGGTTCGACCGGATGTATCACGTGGTGGTACGCCTCGATACCGATAGCGGTCTCTTTGGGAACGGTCTTTTGTTTGCCCAGAGCAAAGCCCAGGGGCAGTTGTTTCAGGCAGCCCTGGCCGTTTTCGAGGAGAAAATCATAGGGGAAGACCCTCTGATGGTCGAAAAGGTCTGGCAAAAGTTGTGGAAGGCCATGAACTTTATCGGCAATAGCGGGGTTGCCATCTTTGCCCAGTCGGCGATTGATACGGCCCTGTGGGATATTGTCGGAAAAGCCGCCGGACTACCCCTCTGCAAACTGTTGGGCCAGCATGTCGAAAGTTTGCCGGTTTACGCCAGCGACGGCCTCTGGCTAAGTTATTCACCTGATGAATTACGGGCTGAAGCCCTGGCTTTTGTCGAGGAAGGTTTTAAGGCCATTAAAATCAGGATCGGCTCGTCTCGCCTGGAAGATGACCTGGCCAGGGTCGCCGCTGTCCGTGAGACAGTTGGCCCTGAAATTAAACTTATTGCCGACGCCAACCAGGCCTGGGACAGTCTGACTGCTATTAAGTTTGGCCAAGCCGCCGCCCCCTACGATTTGTTCTGGCTGGAAGAACCAGTCCCGTATTATGATTTAGCCGCCAGCGCGGCGGTGGCAGCCCGGCTTGATATAGCCCTGGCTACAGGTGAATCGGAGTATACTTACCTGGGCTTTACCCGGTTGGCCCAGGAAAAAGCCGCCGATATCTGGATGCCCGATTTGCAGCGCGTGGGCGGTATCAGCGGCTTGATGAAGGTCATCCGGCTGGCCGAAGCCTGCAACCTTCCGGTTACACCCCACCTTTTCCCTGAAATCTCCCTACATGCGGCGGTCTGCGCGCCGACCTGTAATATAATTGAGTATGTTAGCTGGTGGGAGCCGCTATTCGAGGAAAAGCCCCGCCTGGTAAACGGGGTTTTATCCCCCGGTGAGAAACCTGGCCTCGGTCTGGCAATTCCCGAGCGCGTTATCAACGCTTACCGGGTGGGCTAACAGAAGTGGTATCCGGTATCTGCCCGAAAGTTGAAACAGTACCTACACCAACATGAGTAAGAAGGAATAGAGTAAGAAGGGAAACGAGAGGATATGCCGGACAAAATTGGTTTTATCGGTCTGGGGATTATGGGTAAACCGATGGCTCATAACCTGTTAAAGGCCGAGTACGACCTGACCGTCTTTAACCGTTCACAGCAGGCCATCGAAGAACTGGTCGCCGCCGGGGCCAAAGCGGCGGAAAATCCGCGCCAGGTGGCCGAAAAGGCCGATGTGCTAATCACCATGCTCCCCGATTCGCCGGATGTCGAAGCGGTCCTGGCCGGGGAAAACGGCGTCCTGGCCGGGCTTAAACCGGGCGGCCTGCTTATTGATATGAGTACGATTTCGCCCGTGGTATCTCGAAAACTGGCCGAAGCGGCCTCTCAACAGGGTATTTCCATGCTCGATGCCCCGGTGAGCGGCGGGGATAAAGGGGCGATAGCCGGGACGCTCTCGATTATGGTCGGTGGTAGCGAAGCCGATTACGAACGGGCCCTCCCGATTTTCCAGGCGCTTGGCAAGACCATCACTTATTGTGGCCCAAATGGGGCCGGGCAGACCGTCAAAGCTTGCAACCAGGTAGTGGTAGCCCTCACGATTGAAGCGGTTTCGGAAGCCCTTGTGCTGGGCACGAAGGCCGGAGTAGACCCTGAAATCATCCTCAAAGTGCTGGGGGGCGGGTTGGCCCAAAACCGGGTGATGGAGATGCGCGGCCCGAACTTTATCCAGCATAAATATGAACCCGGCTTCAAGGTAAAACTGCATCATAAGGACCTGGGAATCGTCCTCGATACTGCGAAGGCGTTTGGCCTCGATTTACCGGTGACCCCCCTGGTTGATGGAATGCTGGCCGCCTTAATTGACCAGGGAAAAGGCGAACTCGACCATTCCGCCCTTCTGGAAGTGGTGGAAGAACATTGCCAATCTAAACATTAAGAAAGCTGTCAGGATCTATACCTATCCGGGCTACTTCACTCATTGAACTAAAAAATTAACCTGGATGAGTAATTCGGCCAGAATGACCTTAAAGGTGGAGGTGTGATTCTGGGGTCCAGGCATTATTCCGGCTGGAAACGGATTTGACGAACTTTTATACTGCTATGAAAATCTCTTTTTACACAGCCACCCCACCCCGCGGGGGGTAGCTGTGTCTTTATTACCCTGACTAACCGCTAGACTGACCTCATAACCTGGCCGCTCCAAACGCCTTATTAATCGGTTTGTAACGGTGCCACTATTCCGCTCCTCCAGGTAGCTGTACCCCATGTCCTTGTAGGTTTCTTTCCGCGTAAACATGTAGTATCCACTCACCAACATTGAATGCGCTACTGCAATTATTGCTCGCCGTCTACCTTGCCTGGCTGCTATTCTGGCATACAAAGCTCTCATGAAGCTCTTTTTACTTTTGGCTGCGGCCTGGGAGATTTACAGTAGCCTTGAACAGATACAGGCTGATTTGGATGAGTGGATGGTGATCTCGTTCGAGAAAGGATTGCGCTAACTTAAGGCCGAGAATGATGTACACCGGACCTTCTTGATTTTCAAACCAACCAAAGTGGCAGACGAACTGTTATCCATTCCGTCTGCCAGAAAACTTCTTTTGCCTTCTTTCACTTCGCCGGTGAAATCGGAACTTATTTGAACTTGGCTAAGATCGCCTCGGACTTACTCTGCATCTGGGCTACGGCGTCTTTAGGTGTTACCTGTTTGGAAAGCACCTTTGTTACCAGGTCTTGAATAACCTCGGTCGAAATTTGCGGATAGGCCGGTGTCACCGGGCGAGGTTTGGCCGTGTTAAAGGCGTCTACCAGGATCCCAGAGGCTGCGTTGGCGTTTTTGATTTGCGGGTCGTCAAAGGCTGACTTCAAGGATGGCAACACCCCTTCATTGACCGCCATGGTCTTTTGCGGGTCAAGGGTGCTGGTAAGGTATTCAATGACCTTCCAGGCGGCATCAGGATTCTTGCTGGTGGCGCTGATGGACAGGTTCCAGTTCCCAAGGCACCCGGCCGGTTTTTTACCGGAAGCAGCCAGCATTGGGACAGCGCCCCATTTCCCTTTCGATTTGGCGTCCGCCTTATCAAAGTCAGAGATACCACTGGCGAAAGCACGCGCAAAGACAGCGTTACCCTGGGCAAAGGTGGCCTGAAGGTCCGGCCCCTTAAAGGTAATTACTTTTTCCGGGGTTATTTTCTTGTTGTAAATGGCATCTACCATCCATTGCAGACTGGCCTCGGCCTCCGGGCTATTCACCAGCACCTTGCCGGTAGAGGGGTCCCAGAAATCGCCGCCAAAACCCCAGAGCAATTCCAGCCACATGGCGGTTAATCCTTCGTTTTTAAATCCGGCGAAGGTATAGCCGTACATGTCAGAGGTTTGAAGTTTCGCGGCCATGTCGTTCATCTCGTCAAAGGTCTTGGGCGGTTGCAGTCCGGCCTTATCCAGGATGTCCTTCCGGTAGAAAAGGAGGCCGACATTCTGGTACCAGGGAATACCGTAAATCTTATCTTTAAGAGTGGTGCCTTGCAGCGAGCCTTCAAAGAAATTTTGCTTGAAAGCCGGGGTGATGTATTTATCGAGAGGCATCAAGTACCCGGCGGCTGCAAATTCGGGTGCCCAGGGCATATCGGCCGCGATAAGGTCATAGGTGCTGTCTTTAGCCCCAAAAACGGTAACGAACTGGTCGTGCAGTTTTTGGCTGTCATTGGCGAATTCCTGGAAATCAATCGTTACCGGCGTGCCCAGGGCGTTAAAAGTGTCGGCCAGTTTCTTGGGGGTGCCGCCACCTTTGGTAGTGGCCCAGACTACTTTACCGCTGGCGCTGCCGACAGAAAAAGCAGCAGTGGTGGCACCGGCCGCAGCAGTGGTACTGCTGGCGGCGGCAGTGGTAGCACCGGCGGCGGCAGTCGTAGCGGCGGCGGCAGTGGTCGAAGGGGCCGTGGTAGCCACCGGGGCCGTTGTCGCGGTATTATCGCCACAAGCCGCCAGTAACGCCGCGCTGGAAACACTCAAACCCATCAAACGGACCAAATTGCGACGAGAAATGGTTTTCTTGCTAAAATCGTTCTCACTCATGAGAAATTTCCTCCTATTTGTTTAACTCAACTTTAGAACGGCAACGGTTGAAAACCCGTTTGAAAATAGACCAGGGTGATGGAAAAGCCGGTTTTACCGGCGGGCATCCTCTCTATTCCCCAGCAACTTGATGTATATGGCGGCGATAATTAAGATATACAAAAAGGTTATGATTGCCAGGCTGGAACCGAACCCAAAATTCTGGTTACGGAAAATTTCCTGGTAAGTCATATAATTCAAAGATTCGGTGCCAAACCCACCTTCGGTTAAGACATAGACAAGGTCAAAGATGCGCAGGGCATCAATGGTGCGGAAAACCAGGGCGATTAAAATGGTCGGCCTCAGGGCCGGGAAAGTAATGTAGCGGAACTTCTGCCAGGCGCTGGCACCATCGACTGTCGCGGCCTCATAAAGGTCTGCCGGGATAAGTTGCAATCCGGACAAAAGAATTAAAGCTACGAAAGGCGTGGATTTCCAGACATCCGCCACAACAACCGCCCAGAACGTCAGGGTTTGATCGGCGGTCCAGAGCAAGTCATGCTGGATAATTCCCATCCCTTTCAGCATTGAATTAAGCACGCCGAACTCGCTGTTATAGATCAAACCCCACATCCGGGCTACCACGACCGTGGTTATACTCCAGGGAATCAGGATTAAAGCTCTTACCACCGCCCGGCCCCTGAATTCGCGGTTGAGCACCAGCGCAACGCCCAACCCCAGAAAGAATTCCAGCCCCACCGAAATTACCGCGAAACGGGTGGTAAAGCTAAAAGCATCAAAAAGCCGGGTTGAAATGTCGGGCTGGGTAAACGCATCGGTGTAATTTTGCAAGCCGATAAAAGGTTCAGGACGGTCCCCCAACCGTTTGTCAATGTCATGCAGACTGAACCAGAAAGTCTGGGCTATCGGAAAAAAGACCACCAGGACAATCACCAGCATGGCCGGCAAAACCATCAGGTAACTCATTATCTGGCGCTGGTTCAGGCGAAACCGTCGGGTCCGGGCCGTGAGCCCTTTTTCCACCTTTAGTTGTTCCCTCGATACTGCCATAATTTACCTGCCTTTACATACCGGTTTCTTGCTAACGAAGGGAACCGGCTTTCGTCTAATTCCAAACCGGTTAGAGCTACCGGGCCAATCCTCAGGAATTGCCCTTACCCTTTAACCGCCCCATTGGTCAAACCGGAAATAATCCGGCGCTGGAAAATTAAAACCAGTAATACCAGGGGAATAGTCAGAATTACCGCCCCGGCGCTTATCTGGGCCCAGGGTTCGTTGGTATCGCTCAGGCCGGTAAATTGAGAAACCGCTACCGGAGCCGTGAAAGTGGTATCCCGGGTGGTGAAAGTACGGGCAAACAGGAAGTCATTCCAGGCGTTGATAAAAATCAGGATCGCCGCCGTCACCACGCCGGGTACCGCGAGCGGCAGCATCACCCGGTAAAAAGCCGTAAAGGGATGGGCCCCATCAACTTCGGCGGCTTCCTCCAATTCGTGAGGTAAATCCCGGAAAAAAGCCGCCAGCAGCCAGATAGTTAACGGGAGGTTGAAAGTAACATAGGGCAAAAGCAGCGATGGTAACTGGTTGACCAGTTTCAGATTGCTGAACATCAAGTAAAGAGGACCAATAACTGCGATACCCGGGAACATTGAAACCATCAGGACGATAGCAAGCAGCACCCCTCGCCCCGCGAATTTGATGCGGCCAAGCGCGTAACCGGCCAGGGTTCCGATGACGATGCAGCCGATAGTGGTCAGGGAAGCGGCAATAAAACTGTTCCAGATGTTAATCCCAAAACTGCGCCCCGTAAAAACGTCAACATAATTGGAAAAAGTAAGGGGATCAGGTAGCAGGTCGGGCGGGCGCTTTCGGACATCGGAATCGAGCTTTAAGGAGTTGATGATTAGCCAGATAAACGGTCCCAGGGCCACGACCAAAATTAACGCTACCAGCAGGTAAAACCCGGTCTTGCGCAGATAGAACCCGGCTGGTTTACCGTTTTTAAGTGATGTAGTCGCCATTGCACACCTCTTTTTCAAACCCGCTTTAATCTATCGAAGTGCCCGGGCCGTCATTCCCGGCAGAAATTGTCCTGGTCCCGCCCCTGGCAAACCGGTAAGTCTGCGAGCGGACCGGATTTTCAATTTCAAATAAGGAACTGTTCCAGGTAGGCCCGGCTAAAATTCAGACCCCGCTCGACTTTTTCAACTGACCCTTCCCAGACGGGGTCTTCGTGTTCGATGCTGATAGTCCCAACTTTTTCGGCCAGTTCAAGCTCGTTGAGCATGTCAATCAGCTTGCCCCACTCAACCTGGCCCAGGCCGGGCAGGCGGTAGCGCCACCAACCCTCACCCAGCAAGCCAACTTCCGCCAGTTTCGCCGGTAAGACTTCGGTATCTTTGGCCTGAAAGAGCATTACCCGCCCGGCGAACTGGCGCAGGGCGGCTTTGTAATCAATACCCAGCCAGAGCATGTGGGAAGGGTCGAAATTTAGCCCCATAATCTCCCCGCGAGGGTCCAGGGTTTCGAACAAAATGGCCCAGTTTTCCGGCGAATAGGCGATATTCAGCCCGCCCGGCCACTCGTAGAGCATAGGGCAGTTTTCGATAGCGATTTTTACGGAATGTTCCGCCGCGAAGTCGAGTAACTCCGGCCAGACTTTTTTGGCAAGTTCGATATTCTCAGGCACCGGCAGGGAAGGGTCGCGCCCGATAAAAGTGCTGACAATTTTCACTCCCAGGGCGGAAGCCCCGGCAATCATGGCTTTAAGGCGGTCCTGGCTGGCCTGGCGTTTTTCGGTATTGCCGTGAAGGTGCTGCCCGCCCCAGAAAATGTCTGAAATAACCAGGTTGCGACTATCGAATAACTGCCGGACCCGGGCCGCTTCGTCCGGATTGGACACTATTTTCTGCAAATCCACTTTAAGGGTGCCCGGCCCGGCGTGCAGTTCAATCGAGCCAAACCCGTTAGCCGCGGCCCAATCAAGTTGCTCTTCCAGGCTCAACTGGGGCAAACAGGCATTCACAAAACCAATCTTTAACACTTGTCCTTCTCTTTTCTTTTACTTCTGGTTTATTTCAACTCACTTAACTTCGCATCACCCGTTAAAGACCACATAACCTCTTCAAAGCTGCCAGGAATTACTTCCAGCCGGTAAGGTCAACCGTTTGGCCGCTGTTTAACGAGCGGGCGGCGGCCTGGCACAGGTAAACCGCCTGGCGTCCGGCCAGACCGCTCAAACCAGGAGCCAGGTTGCGGACGGCTGCCGCGAAAGCTTCGATTTCGCGGTGGAGGTCGTAGGCGTGGCCGGTCTGCTGGCTAACCTCCAGGTGTCGGGGCGCGGCCTCGCCAAAGCGGAAAAGGGTCAGGTCCGCCCGAGGGTTAAGGTCGCGGTCGGTGGCGGCGCACCAACTCCCTTCCAGGGTGCCTTTCGTACCTGTGAAGTGGATTTGAAGCCTGAAATCAAACGAGGCAACGGTACGGGTCACTTGCACATAGCTGCCGTCCTTGAAGTTGAGCAGGGCCGAAAAATTCTCGTGCCAGGCGGCGCGTTCAGGGCTGCCCGCGCTGGAAACGGCATAAAGACGGGTGGGCGGTCCCGCACTCTCCAGCATGAACCAGAGGGCCAGATCGAAATAATGAATCGGTTCTTCCAAAAGCCAGTCTCCCACCCGATCGGGGTCGTGCCGCCAACCGCCTGCGCCTTTGTTGTAAGGGTAGCGGCGGAGTTCTAGAGAGCCATAGCGGGGTTTGCCTATCGCTTCCCCGGCCAGCAGTTCCTTGAAACTCTCCCAAAGCGTGAAAAAGCGGAACTCATGGCCCGGGAAAAGCACTTTTTGCTGCCGGGCGGCCAGGGCAATCAGGTCATCACATTCCTCGGGGGTAAAGGACATCGGTTTTTCTACCAGGACGTGTTTACCGGCTTCAAGCGCCTGGCGGGTCATCGAATAATGCAGATAGTTGGGAGTGGAAAAAATAACCGCTTCCAGTTCTTTTCGCTCCAGAAAGCGCTGAAAATCGGAGTCGCAGGGGATACCCCAACGCGCTTCGGCCTGGTTGGCGCTTTCGGCGCTACCGGCGCACAAAGCTACCAACCTGGTGCCCGGCTTGCCCTGGGCCGCTTTTTCCAGGGCCGCGATATGCTGCTGGCCCCAGCGCCCCACGCCCACCAGCCCGACATTCACGCTTGTCTGGCCGGGCTGGTTCATAGGTTTACCGTCTTTCCGGTTTCGATAGCTTCCAGGGCGGCCAGCGATACTCGCAAGGCTTCCCGGCCTTCCTTCCCACCGGCGGCGGGGCGCTGTCCCTGGACAATGGCTTTAGCCAGGTCGGTGATTTCGTCCTGCCAGAATTGGACAAGGTTATTCTCGGCTACCTCGGTTTGCTCGGTCCCCTGCAAGTTGAGGGAATGTAAGGTCAAGTTTTTACGAATGTCCCCGATAGCGATACCGTTTGGCCCCACCAGGCGGTCGCCCGATATCATGCCAGTGCTGAGGCCGCGGGGCAGGCCCCAGGTGGTGCTTAACTGGCCCACGTCCCCGGAGGCATACCGTACAATTACCCCCGCCGTATCAATCGCCAGTTCGGTAATTCCGGCTACTTCGGGCTTGCCTTTAGCGAAGACGGTGCCGTACCCGGCCACCGAAACCGGTTGGCTGTCGAATAACAGGCTCCACAGGTCGAAGTGATGGCACCAGAAATCCATTAAGGGGCCGCCGTTGACATTTTTGTGATGCATCAGGACTTTGGGGCGAACTTCCATCAAGTTTTCGCTAAAGAAGTACAAAGGGCGGCCCAATTTGCCGGAAGAAACCCACTCTTTGACCTGGCGCAGGGCCGGTGAATATCGCAGCATGAAACCGACCCCCAGCACCACTCCTTTGCGTTCGGCTGCTTCAATAATGGCGTCGGCCTGGTCCAGGCTTAATGCCAGGGGTTTTTCTACCAGCACGTTCGCCCCCTGCTCAATCGCGGCCAGCCCAACCGGGACGTGAAAAGCGGTCGGTACACAGACTGAAACCACGTCGGGCCGGGCCTGGGCGAAGGCGGACCGGTAATCGCTAAAAAGTTGGCGGGTAGCGAGTCCAAAACTTTCGCGGGCGGCTTCGAGGCGGGCCGGGGCATCATCCACCAGCCCGACAATTTCACCCTCGATAAGACCCTCGGTCGTGGCGGCCAGGTTTTGCCAGCCTTTCAGGTGCCGTAATCCCATGTCACCGGCCCCGACTACCACCACCTTTAAGCTTCGCCCTGCCATAACTGCGTGAATCCTTTCTCTAACAAAACCCTATAACGTGCTGGAAATTGGCTAAATGGTCACGACTTCCAGGCCGATCAAGCCTGCCCAGGCGGCCATCCCATCGCGCAAAGCTTTGCCGCCATAGGCCATAACGAGGTGATGTTCGAAACCGCCGTAAATAATCTTGTCGAGCAAGGCTTGTGAACCGCCTTTGGGGACAATTTCGGCGGTATTGCCCTGGAAGAGCAAGGGCGAATCGAGCGCTTCGCCTTCGGCCAGGAATAGGCGGTAACGTCCCTGGCTGTAACTCAGGCGAGCCAGGACAACCGGGCCGGGTTTGAGCGGGAAAAGCGCAGTTAGAGCCATTTTGCGGTTGGCGTGAAGACCGGCGCGCCGTTCGGATGGTTCGGCTGCAAGTGAGAAAGCGGCATTCCCACAGTGCCACAACACCACCGAATCTTTTTGGGTATCCGCCGCTACGAGGTCGGCCAGGAAAGGCGGTTGGCCGGTCAGGTGGCGCAAGGCCAGCATGGTTACGGCCCCATGAACATCGGCTTCACAGGCAGCAACGATGCCGTTTTCCGCTAGCGAGGCCAAAACACCACAGGCCGCGCTGGTATGCTCGGTAAAAAATTCCGGCCAGCAGCGTACCGCTAATGCGGTCAGGTTATCCTGTACGGCAAGCTGGCTGAGAGCGCGATAACTCCCTGCTGCGTTGCAGATTTCACCTTCGTTTAGCTCTTCCAGGCCTTTCAGGTAGCGTCCCAGCCATTCCCTGACTTCACCCACCCGGTCTGCCGCTACCTCTGCCGCGGCGGTCTTAAAGACCTGGTTCAGGTTGTAGGTCTGGATCTGGGGGCCAATCTCTTTCCAGAGTTTAAGTTCGTCATAGCCGCTCGGGTAAAAGCCGGGCGGCCTGACTCCCACCAGACCAAGCCGGGCCTGGCGCATCAACCGGTCCAACCGCAAAGCAGCAATTTGGGCGGTCAGTTCTTCCAGCAAGCCCGGTTGGCGAGGCGGCCCGTAAATATAGCGAAATTTCTTACCGGCGGAAGCCAATGTATAACTGGCGATATTAACGCCGCACAAAGAATTGAGGCGGAGCCTTCCTCCCTGTTCCGGTTCCGGGACCGCCCAGAGCAGCAAGGGGAGGTTTTCGCCATCGGACTCGTCAAGGAAAGCGGTTAGCATCGAGGCATCCGTGAAGGTCGCCATAAAAATTACCAGCAGGTTGGCCCCACCTTCGCGCAAAAACTGGCGGGCCTGCCGGGCCTGACCCAGGTCTGTCAGCAGGTCGGCAACCCTGACCAGTTCCGACCCCTCGATTTCTGCCAGGGTGTTTGCGGCTTCGGCATAGACGCGCCGAGCCTCGTCCATATCAAACTGGACCCGGCCAAACCCCACCAACCCGATTTTAATTTTCTCCTCACTCATAGCCAGTCTTCCCCTTGTTAGTTATTGTTTGCCAAATGGATTTTATTTATGCATAATTAAATATTTATACACCAACCGGGACTGATTAAGGATGGGTCGTACCCCTCTTAGGCCGTGTCTAAGGTCAGGCCAGGAGCGGTTTACCGAGGGCTATATACTGTAAATCCATAAATTCTTCGATGCCCTGGTGACCGCCTTCTCGACCAAGCCCGCTGTCTTTAACCCCACCCATCGGAGCGTTGGCGGCGCTGGGTAGACCGTCATTAATGCCGGTAATGCCGAGTTCAAGGCGAGCGGCAATCCGGAGGGCCTGGGCCGTGTTTTCGGAGAAAACATACCCGGCCAGCCCTAACGGGTTCTGGCAAAGCCTGTCTAAAAGCTCATCCAGGTTGGAGTAACCGACCACATAAGCCAGCGGGCCGAAAATCTCCTGGTTCAAGAAAGCCTGGTCCACCCGGTCAAGAGCAGGCGCGGCAAAAAGGGCCGGTGGGAAATAAAGTTCCGGCGAGAGACCGGCGCCCGGCGCAGCGGAAAGGTCTGGGGCCGCGGCGATATGCTCGAACCCGGCTTCTTCTCCGGCCTTTTGCAAATCACGGATAGCCTGGACCCGTTTGGCATTAATCAGGGGGCCGAATGTTGTTTCAGGCTGGAGGGGGTCACCCGGTTTCAGGGCTTTTACCCGGGCGCTAAAACCTTCCAGGAAAGCCGAATATTGCGATTGGTCCACGTAAAAGATGTTTGCCCCGACGCAGGACTGGCCGTAATTGCGAAACTTGGCAATAACCGCCTGGTCCAGCGCCAGCGAGAGGTCAGCATCGGCGCAGACAATAAAAGGAGCGGCTCCGCCCAGTTCGAGGGCCAGGCGTTTCATGGTCTGGGCGGAACGAGTGTAAAGCATCTTGCCAACCGGGGTCGAGCCGGTAAAAGTAATGGCCCGGACCTCGTAAGCCTCCAAAAGGGCCTCGGTTATAGGGGCCGCCGGGCCGGTCACCAGGTTAATCACCCCTGCCGGTACCCCGGCTTCCTGCAAGCATTGGTAAAGCTCGACCACCGAATTAGGGGCTAATTCGCTGGGGCGGCCCACCACGGTGCAGCCCGCCGCCAGGGCCGGGGCAATTTTGCGGGCCTGGATTGAAACCGGGAAGTTCCAGGGGGTCAACACACCTACCACTCCCAACGGCTTATGCAGGACCAACTGCTGGCCCCCGGCCCGCCCGCCAAAACCGCTCAGCCCTTCCAACCGTCGAGCTTCCCCGGCAAACCAGGCAAAATAGTCCGCCGCGAAACGCACTTCGCCGATGGCCTCGCGCAATAACTTGCCCGTTTCCAGGGCTAAAGTCCGGCCTATTGTTTCGGCCCTGGCCCCGATAAGAGCGGCGGCGCGGGTCATAATTTCAGAGCGGGCAAAGCCGGAAGTGGCCCGCCAACTCTTAAAAGCATTGGCGGCGGCGGCGATTGCTTCCTTTGTTTCCCCGGTCCCGGCATTGGCCTGGACGGTTAGGACCGCCCCGGTGGCCGGGTTGATTACCGGGCTACCAATTGGGGTGCTGCGCCAGTTTCCATCTATCAAAAGGGTCGCGTTAACATCCATAGCTGCTTCTTTCTGAATTGTGCCTGCTTGCCCTGGAGCGGTCCCCCCGGGTTAGTTTTGGGGGGCCGTAACATCGATATTTTCCGGCCCCCCATAAAGGGTCCAGATTGAGCAAGCGCCCCGGTTCAATACTTCATTTAATCGCTGGATATTTTGGACTCCCCGTTCTTCCAGCCAATTTTCAAGGGCTGCTACTCCCTGGTTGGAATAGACCGGGATGCCGCCCTGCCAGGTGGCCCGACCGCACAGCACCCCCGAATAGAGCACCCCGGCCTCGGCGGCCATTTCCAGGGTTTCGATAAAAGTTTCGTCGCTGACTCCGGCGCTGAGATAGATAAAGGGTTTGGTCGCCGCCTGGGCTGCTATTCGCAGATGTTGAATCGCTTCCTCCCGGCTGTAGGCGGCTTCCTCGCCGTTAAAGGCCCTGGTCCCGGCCACGTACTTCATATTAATAGGCACCTCTACTTTGAGAACATCCACCCCGTAACGGGGTTTGGAAAATTCGGTCATATAGTGTGTGACGTATTCCGGTTTTCGGCGGGCAAAGGCCAGGCCCTGGGTGTTGCCGTCTTCGATATTTTCATCAAAGGCAAGCGGCTCCAGGAAAAGGGGAATGTCGAGGGCCTGGCATTCCGCGCCCACCCGCTCCACGAAAGCCTGTTTGATGGCGTTTACCTGCGAGTCGCCGTTAGGGTTGTAATGGAGCAAAATTTTGATGGCATTGGCGCCCTTTTCCACCAACCGCCGCACGCTCAAATCCTCGATAAGGTCGGGCATTCGGGCCGGGTTGGTTACGTCATAGCCGGTCTTTTCATAAGTCAGCAGCAAACCCGTCCCCGCCGCCCGGGTTTGGAGAGCCAGTTCGCCGTACTGCAAATCTACCAGCAGGGCCGTAGCAAAGGGGGTCAAAACTTTGGTGACGGCTCCTTTGAACTGGCGCAAATCTTCGGCGTTCGCCTGACCGTTCGCGCCCCGGGTTGCCGCGATGGAATTCATCAGGGTGTGTCGCTGGTCCAAAGCCAGGGCCGCGATAACGCCTTTTTCATTGGCGCAAGCGTTGATCCCCTCAAATTTACCCCTGGTGATTTTTACTTTCTCTTTTACTTTTTCCATCAACAAGGTTCCTCCCAGGCCCTGTTATATTTCTCAGAATAAAACGGCTGTTTCCGGCTGCCAGTCGTCAATCAGGGGCCGGGCATAGGCCGCGAAGTCGGCTGAAACATCAAATTCCCCTGAAATGAAGGCCGCCGGTAAGGGTTTTTCCTGCCCGGTAACCGCTTCGAGCGCAACCGGCCCGCACTGCCAGCCCTCCGGTTGGCGGTCCAGGCCGATCATTACGCCCGAAAGTCCCTCCCGGGCGGCTTCCACGGCGGCCCGACCTACCCTGGCGGCGCATTCCCGGTCAACCCGGCTGGCCAGGGCGCTACTGCTGCGCTGGATGGTGTCCGGGCGCAACTGGCGGCAGCGAAGCCCCAGTTTTTGCTGGACCAGCCCGGCCAGGTAGGGTGTCAGCCCTGCCGCAAAACTGAGCAGTTTTTGCCCGCTGGCGTCTTTAGCCAGCGGTTTTTGTTTCTCGGCCAGAAAGACCCCGGCCTGGTCTCGTACTCCTTCGGCTGCCACTACCAAACAGACTCCGTTTTGAGCGTGGTTCTGCCGGACGGCCTGCAAAAAATTAGCTTCGGTAAAAGGCACTTCCGGCAGCAGAATAAGATGAGGCGGGTTATTTGCGGTCCCTTCGCTCCGGGCCAGGGCCGCCGCCGCCGTTAGCCAGCCGGCATGCCGCCCCATAATCTCCAGCACAGCCACGTCATCGAAGCCCTGCATGGTTATTAAATCAAGACCAACGTCACGGGTCGTCCGGGCCACATAACTGGCCGCGCTGCCATAACCCGGGGCGAAATCGGTCCCCACCAGGTCGTTATCTATCGTTTTTGGAATACCGATAACCTGTAGAGTAAGACCCCTCACCCGGTGGGGGCGCTGCCCGGCAAACCGGTGTAATTTGTAGGCGGCTTGCATGGAACCGTTACCGCCGATTATGAAGACGAGGTCAATGCCCTTGTTTTCAAGCTGTTCCAGTAATTCGGGCACATCTTCGTCACCCAGCCAATCCCGGCTGCTCCCCAGGGCGGCGCCGGGTTGAAATTCCAGGCCTGGTTCGCGGTTTACATAGGTCGTCAGGTTGGTCCAATCCCCTTTGATTAAACCTCTCAGGCCGTGTCTGGCTCCCCAGAGGCGGTTGATTTGCGGCCATTGGCGGCAGCCCTCTATTACTCCCCATAAAGAAGCGTTGATTACGGCGGTCGGCCCCCCACATTGGAGTACGATTGCGTCCATCTTCCCTAGATCTTGTGGGAATTGCCGTTAAGTTTCTCGGCTAAACTGACAGGAATGGCTTGAGAAACAGCGACTTCACTTTCAGCCGGGGTTGGCCGGCGTAAAGCTTGCAAACCGTTCATAATCGACTCCTCCACGCTTGTGAGATGCCGCAGCATTAAGCGGCGGGCCCCGGCCGGGTCGTTACTTAAAATGGCATGGGCCAGGTCGTTGTGTTCCCCGGCGGACCGGGCCGGGCGACCGGGAATACTCAGGCTTTCTTTACGGGCGTCCGCCAGCAAATCGAGCAGGTTTAGCATTACTCTTAAAAGGATGGTATTGCCCCCCGCTTCGATTACCGCCAGGTGAAAAGCGGCATCCAACCGGGCCAGGGAGGCCGGGTCGTGTAAGGCCTGATTGGCCTGCTCGACAATCTTTTTAATTTTGTCGAACCCCTGAGGCTGGCCTCGTTCGGCGGCCCACCCCGCCGCTTCTACCTCAATCAGCTTGCGTACTTCAAAAAGTTCTCTAAGAGAGCCTTCCCGGACGGTTAAAAGATTGGCAATCTGGCCGGTTATCCGGTCCTGGTTGGCCACATATATACCGGAGCCGTGGGTCACTTTTAAGATGCCCTGGCCCGCCAGCAACTTGATGGCATCCCTGATTGCGGTGCGGCTTACTCCAAGTTGCAGGGCCAGTTCGCGTTCAGGCGGCAAGCGGTCACCCGGTTTGAATTTTCCTTTAGCTATCTCCTCGGATAACTGGGCCGCTAACTTCTGGCCGATTGATACATGGTCAGAAGCATAAACGGCAACCTCATTTGGCTTTTCCAAAATCCACCCCTCATAAGCATTTAAGATATCCCTATAAATCCAGGGGCTTTACCCCCAGCCTGACGGCCCATTGGTTCAGGGCAGAAATGGTTTCTTCGGGCAGTTGGATACCGGAGGCCAGTTGTTGCGTGCGAGTCACGGCCCGCCGCTCACCCGGCAGCCTGATCTGGGAAAAACCTTCCGCCAGCGAAGTCGCCTTCAATTCCGCCATCAAACCCTCTAACTGGGCCAGGAAGATATCCTGCGGGATAAATCTTTTAGTGTCAATGGCCATAAACCAATGGCCGACATTGGCCGGGTTGGTATCCTGTTCGAGGATGGAATTTACATGGGGGCCAAAAGCTGCCCCGCTCAAAACGCCGCAAAGGACCTCGACGGCCAGGGCTAAAGCAAACCCCTTGGCTCCGCCCAGCGGCAGGAGAGCCCCGGCCAGGGCTGCCCTGGCATCGATAGTTTCGCGCCCGTCTTTGTCGACTGCCCAACCGCTCGGAATAGGCCGGTTGGCTTTAGCAGCCTGGATTATCTTACCCCGCGCGACCACGCTCAAAGATAAATCAATCGAAAGCGGCTGACCGGAGGTGGTTGGGAAAGCCAGGGCCAGCGGGTTTGTTCCAAGGTAGGCTTCTCGACCACCCCAGGCCGGTAGGGCCGGGGGTGAATTCGTGGCGGAAATCCCGATCATTCCGGCCCGGGCGGCCATGTGGGTATAAAAGGCCGCGGCCCCGTAATGGTTGCTGTTACAGGCCGTCACCGACCCCACCCCGGCTTCTTTAGCCAGTTCGATAGCCGCTTTCATCGCGGCCACCCCGACCACCTGGCCGAGCGTATTCCCGCCATCAACTCGCCCGGTCCCGGCGGCGGTCTGTTCAAAGCGGACTATCCCTCGCGGGTCAAGCTGGCCCCGTTCAATCGCGGCCAGGTAAATCGGCAAGCGCATTACCCCGTGGGAATTGGTACCTTCCAGGTCGGCCTCTACCAGAACTTCGGCGCATTGGGCGGCGGCCTTGTCAGGTACCCCTGCCCCGGTCAGCAAACAGGTACAGGTAGTTTTCAAATCCTGTGCAGTTACACTTATACCCATAACCGGCGCACTCCTTAACCAGACCCTAAAAACCTTTCACCATCAGAAATTCCTAGCCGTCAACTCAGGCGCAGAGCAGCGGGTTAACCGCTTTACCTTCTAAAACTTCGCTTACCGCCTGACAGACCAGCGTGGCCGTCCGGTACTGGGCTTCCTGGGTAAGCCCGCCCACGTGAGGAGTCAGGATAATATTGTCCAGGCCCTGCCATAAGTCCGGGTTGGGCGGTTCCTGGGCAAAGACATCCAGGACTGCCCCGGCGATTTTGCCTTCTCGCAGGTGGGCTGCCAGGGCCGGTTCATCCACGATATGGCCGCGCGAAGTGTTAATCAGTATTGCCGAGGGTTTGAGAAGGGCCAGTCTTTCCGCCCCAAGCAACCCTCTCGTTTCGGCAATCAACGGGACGTGAATACTGATAAAATCGGCCTGGGCCAGGGTTTCTTCGAGGGTAACAAGTTTCGCGCTGGTCTCAACTACTGCCGCCGAGGTCGGCAGCAGCAGCGGGTCGTAGGCCAGGATTTGCATTTGAAAAGCCCTGGCTCTAAGGGCCACCCGCATTCCAATATCGCCCAGCCCGACCAAACCGAGGGTTTTACCGCTCAGTTCCGTACCGTAAAAAGCTTCCCTGTTCCAACCGCCTTCCAGGACGTGGCGAGTCGCCGGGCCAAAACGGCGGGCCGAGGCCAGCATTGCTCCCAGTACATATTCGGCTACTGCCGTTGCGTTGGCTCCCCTGGCGAAAACTACCGGCACCTGGCGCTGTCTGGCGGCGGCCAGGTCGATATTGTCCAGGCCAACCCCTAACCGGCCCACAATTTTTAAGTTGGGAGCCTTCTCCAGGAGGGCCGCGGTTACTTTGGTCTGGTTGCGCACAATCAGGGCATCGGCTTCTTTAAGGTAAGCGGTCAGTTCGGGAGACCGCCAAAGGGCCGGGTCATAAATTACCTTTGAAACCGGTTCAAGCAACTGTAGACCCCGTTGGTCGATTGTTTCCGTAACCACCACCAGCATAACTGCTTCACTCCTTTGTTAAACACTCCCTGAGGCCGCCCGAAACTAAAGACTAAGACCGCTGAAAAATTGATTTGCTCAGGCGCTCCGGTACAGTTTGGTCAGGACAAATTCGCGGTGTCCTAATGTTTCGGCGCAGGTCACCCGGCCATTGGCGGTCCGCCGGATCATTTCCATTACCATGTCTCCGGCCTGGTCGAGGGTTAGTTCCCCGCTCAAAATTCCGCTGACATCCACGTCAATATGTTCGCTCATGGTGCGGGCAGTCTTGGGGTTAGCCGTAATCTTTATAACCGGCTCAATTGGGTTCCCGATAATATTCCCCTGGCCGGTGGTGAAAAGATGGATAGCGGCCCCGGCGGCGGCCATCAGGGTTACGCATTCGGCAGCGGCGGAGGAAGTATCCATAAAATAAAGACCGGGTTCGGCGGATTGTTTGTCGAAGCCTTGCGGGGTTTCGGCCGGATGAAGGACCCCGACTACCTGGGAAGTGCGGCCCATTTTCTGGACATTCCCGAGGGCTTTTTCTTCGATAGTGGTCAGCCCGCCTTTGATATTGCCTTCGGTCGGCTGCGACCCCAGGAGGCTGACCCCCTGGTCCTCAATAAACTTAATATAACTGGTATGAATTTCCATAAATGCATCTTTTATTTCGGGGGTAGCGCAGCGGGCTGCTATCAGGTGTTCTCCACCGGTAACTTCCGAGGTTTCACCGAAATAAACAATACTTTTCATACCGGTCAGGCGGTCTACTACATTCCCGCAAGTAGGATTTGAAGCCAGCCCGGAAGTAGTATCGGATTCGCCGCATTTGACGCTGATGGTCAGTTCACTCATGCTAACTTCTTCGCGCTGTAATTCGGTAGCGGACTGTAAGAATTCGGCGGCCTTGCGGGTAGCCTTAGCAATAGTCATAATGTCGCCGGTCTCTTCAATCGCAAAACCGGCCACCGGTTTCCCGGTATCGCTGATGCCGTCTACGATTCTTTTGGTCCAGACCGGTTCGATGCCAATGACAATCACGGCTGCAACATTAGGATTGCGTCCGGTGCCAATCAGGGTGCGAAAATGCAATTCCAGGTCTTCACCAAACTGCAACCGGCCATAAGGGTGGGGCAGGGCCAGGGTGCCGGGCACGTTGCTGGCTACATGTTCGCAAGCGGCGTTGGAAAGGTCGTCAACCGGGAGAATAATGACATGGTTGCGGACCCCGATTTGACCGTTGGGACGCCTGTAAGCATAAATCTTAGGTATATCCATTCGGGTTATCCCTCTTTTTCTTATTCTATCCTTAAGCTCACTGCCGTTAACTTATGGTTACAAGTTGGCCGTCATCAGCGCGCACCACCGATTTTTTCCAGCGCAGGCTTTGCAAATTATGGACGTGCACGTGGTCTCCGGCCTTTATATCTACAAAAGCCTCCCCAATTGCAACGCCGTACTTGATTACTTCGGAACCTTTTGCAATATCGCGCAAAGCCACTTTGTGCCCAAGGGGTACCGCCTGCCTGGTTTTCAAAGGGAGATAGTGGCCGTTGCTCATAATAAGAGCTTCAACTTCTTCCCCTGCCGCCACATCTTCGACCGCCACGCCGACCATATCTTCGGGCTCGTGAACCAGAAATTTATGTCTTGCTGACATTGCTAGGGTACCTCCTCGCCTTACTTAAAATTCCCGTAAAAGATAAGCAATTCGGGCTTCGGTTCCTTTCAGGTACAGTCTTATTTAGAACTCTGAAACCGGGTAAAATAAAACTATAGCGAAAGTTAACTTCCGGCTGACTTAACAAATTATTTTGATAAAAAAGATTTTGAAATATGCAGGCAGTCAAAATTGGTATTACCAATTAAATTAAACAAAATAAAATCTTTTTTGTCCAATATATAATCCCTCTGACCTTATAACTTTAAGTTATAAGGCTCTGCTGCCGGTGTGCGATTACTGGTTTGGTATGAGATGTTTTTCAGCAGTTTTAGCAGAATCAAAATTCCTTTCAGGGTCGCTCTTAGATTAGTGGAACCCTTATAGCCTGACAATAGCAAAAATTAAATAAAATCTCTTTATTCTATAACCATTAGTTATGGCTTTAATGAGTAGTATGTGTTTGAGTTATAAAAACTTTGGGCTAAAATTAGGTTAAGTGGACTATTTCAAGAAAAAATAAGAATTAAAAGAGTAATTAAATGACAAAAAACTCTTCAAAATATTTAATATAGTTTAGAAAGGGTTTTAAAACGTTTAGATGAGGGGATTTTAGAGTTAAGGTTTTTATATTTTATAAAAATGCTCTGCCAAAATTAGGTAATACCAATTATAATAAAGTCAAAATACCTTTGGGTAATTTAAGGTTTTTACAACCTATCTGACCGCTCAGGTTATTGGCTAATTTACCGGCCTTATGCTTGCAAATCATAGGGGTTAAAGGGGTCCTTTGCCGGTATAAGTTTAACTTAAGCTTCCGGTTGGCCGGCTGAAAGGCTTTGAATTCGATGATTAATACCAATCATTTGTATTTATTCTACCGGGTAGCTGAACAACAGCATTTTACCCGGGCCGCCGAAGAGCTTTTTATCAGCCAACCGGCAGTCTCAAAACAGGTCAAAGAACTGGAGAAAGAACTGGGAGTGACCCTTTTTGAAGCCAATACCCGGCGTAAAGTCCAACTTACCGAGGTAGGCCAAATTTTATACGATTATGCTACCCAGATTTTCGGCCAGGTCGAAGAAGTTGAGCAGGTTATTAATGAAATCAAGGGTCTGCGTCGAGGCCGGTTGGCTATAGGCGCAACCACCACTATTGGAATTTACTTGCTCCCGGCCCTCCTGGCCCAGTTTAAGACTTCCTATCCTCTGATAGATTTGTTTTTAGACATTGAAAATAACGAACAAATTCAGCAAAAAGTGTTAAGCCATCAGCTTGAACTTGGCCTGGTCGAAGGTTTTGTAGAACATAAAGAACTGGTTGCCGTGGACTGGAAACCGGATGAGCTTGTCCCGATTGCGGCTCCTCATCACAATTTAACTATGCAAAGCCAGCGAGAACCTTTAACCCTGGCCCAGGTTTTAGCTTACCCTCTTATTTTACGGGAAAAAGGTTCCGGGACCAGGGATGTCCTGGAAAAAGCCCTCGCCAACCGCCCGGAAAAATGGCAGATGCATATGGAGTTGGGAAGCACTGAAGCCATAAAACGTGCCGTTTCGGCAGGTCTGGGTATATCTTTTGTTTCCAATAGCACAATCGAGCTGGAAGAACTGACAGGGCGATTGGTGGGCTTGCCAATAAGCGATTTTAAGTTAAAAAGGATCCTTTGTCTGATACACCGGCCAAATCATCATTTTTCACCTGCCGCCCAGGCCTTATTAGATTTAATGAATATTAATTAAAGCACCTTAAAGAGTAAATGAATCGGTCCGCTTCTAAGCTGGCTTGGTTGGCTTTGAACTAGGCGCGCTTTGCCGGGTTAAGCTCGGAGGCGGCCAGACCTTTTGCGTGAGCATCTCAATCGGTTAAGCAGATGGGAGAAAGAGGAGGCACTTAACTTTTAATGATGTTGACCTTCCCAAAGCTGGCTTAGCTCATGCAAATTTCTTAAATCTTGTGAGAATGCTTGCATTTTTATATCTGGCTCAATTACTTAGCAACTTGCTATAAAATAAAAAACTGATTTGGGTTTGGTAAGTTCCGGTAAAACACCAGGCAGCGGCGACTTGGGGGCCGGTTTTGTTGAATAAGGCAACCGCATTTAGCCACCTCTTTTACAAGCGACTTGTTTTTTAGGTGGACTCACGCTCGATCAAAAACGGAAGCGGGTTTGGTTTTAATTCAGAAAAAGACTTCTCTCTATTACCTTTTTTCTGGGCAATCAAATCGACAGCTTGTTCGGCGATATGCTTTACGTTTAAGCTGACCGAGGTCAGGCTGGGAACGGTATAGTCACAAAAAGGGGTATTATCCGAACCGATTAAGGCGATATCCTGGGGCACTTTGAAGCCCTTTTCCAGCAGAGCCCGTAGCAGCGGAAAAGAGTATTCATCACTGAAACCATAGATAGCGGTTGGCCGGTCCGGGTCAGCTTGTAACTGGCTAACAATTTGCCGCATCTCGTTAAGGTTCGGGCCTTCAACCGGGAAAACCCGAAAGGCAGGGTAACCTGCGTTTTCCAAAATATCTTTTATGCCTTTAACCCGGCCCGCCAGGTTTGTGACTTGCAGCCTGTTTTGGGGAGCAATCATACCAATTTTGCGGTGCCCTCGTTCTAACAGGTAGAGGGCAACAATCTTACCGACCTCGAAGGCCCGTTCATGAAAGTAGTTGTCATTATGAAGGTGATTGGCTTGAAAGTAAACCAGGGAAGCGGTGCTCTGACTTTGCACCTGCTCTAATTCGGAGGTTAAATAGCCACCCGGCATCCCGATTACCCCGGCGGGTTGGTGCGATAGCAGCCGTAACAAAAAATTGTGACGATGTTCTTCGTCCGGGTCATCATTAAAGTAGACGGCTAAAGTGTAGCCCAACTCCTTCGCCCGCTGGTGCATCCCCCGTATAAGTTCGGTGGTAAAAAGGGTGAGAGGGCGATCGGCCACAAAATAAATTTCGTCACTCTGGCCTTTTCGCAGGGTACGAGCTACCTGGTGAACCTGGTAATTTAGTTCACGCGCCGCCGCTAAAACCTTTTCGCGGGTTTCCGCTTTAATACTCAGGTTGGGAGTGTTGTTCAATACATAAGAAACAGTGGTGCGCGAGACCCCGGCTAGCCGGGCCACATCAAAACTGGTTACGGGCCGCTCCTCAGTTGCCATTTGCCCTATCCTTCTATAATGAATTATGGTGCCTGTTATTTTACTATATGTCTCGAATCTTTTCGTTAAGTTTAATAAAGTGGCGCTAAAGTCCGATTAGAAGTGGAATTGTAACTGGAACTTGCAATAGCTAAATAAGTTTCAAGGCGTGGCACTTCTTAAATTTTAAGCCACTACCGCAGGGACAGGGGTCATTTCGCCCGGCCCGCTGAAAAAGTTTCTTTAATTCGGTGTCTTCCCGCGCCAGGATGCCCATTATATTTGCAGGGGCCTGTCCGGCCCGGATTTCCCCGGCCATTATCTTCATAGGCCGGTCGATATGGGTGAAAAAGGCTTTGTAACCGGCGCATAAATAGTTCAGGCCAGCCTCACCGTCAGGCGTGGTCAAAACCCGGTCCTTGGGGCACCCCCCATTGCAGGCGAACCGCACCGGGCACTCGCGGCAGTAGCGCGGCAAGCTTTCCCTTTTTGCCAGGCCAAATTGCCGCTGCTGTTCCGAACCGACCATTTGCAGCATGGGAAGCTGGCGCAAGTTGCCCAGCTTGTGCTTTGGTTCTACGAAGTGGTCGCAAGAATACAGGTCGCCGTTATGTTCCATTGCTAACCCGGTCCCGCAGGTTTCATCAAAAACGCATAGGCCGGAGGGCATACCCAGCCAGGAATTCAGGGCGGTATCAAATAGCTGGACGAAAACTTTCCCAACATCCCGCCTGACCCACTCGTCAAAGACCGCTATCATAAACTGGCCGTACTGTTCGCCGGTAATCGAGCGGTTGGTTATGGCCTCGCCCTCCTGAAAGCCTGTTTCGTTGGCGCGTTCCACAATCGGGATGAACTGGATAAAGTCGGTCCCGACCTCGTCCCGCAGGAAGCGGTAGACTTCCAGGGGATGCCCGGCATTGGCCGCATTGAGGGTTGTCAGGATATTGAACTCGACCTGGTGTTTTTTAAGCAAGGCGACCGCCTGCATCACTTTATCGAAAGTGCCGTGACCACCTTTGTCGCGGCGGTAGGCATCGTGCAGTTCGCGGGGTCCGTCCAGGCTAAGCCCCACCAGGAAATTATTATCGTGGAAGAAAGCGGCCCACTCGTCGTCCAGCAAAGTGCCGTTGGTCTGGAGAGCATTCTGGATTTGCATGCCGGGACGACGGTACTTCTGCTGCAACTCCAGCGCCAATTTGAAAAATTCCAGACCCATTAAAGTCGGTTCGCCGCCCTGCCAGGCAAAAGTTACCTGGTTGACCCGCTGGGCCGCAATATACTGGCGAGTATATTCTTCGAGCAGGTCGTTCGCCATCCGAAACCGGCTGCCGGAATAGAGCATTTCCTTTGAAAGGAAGTAGCAATAATCACAATCCAGGTTGCAAATAGCCCCTCGCGGTTTAGTCATAATGTGGAAAGAGCGGGGAGGCGGTATCTTCGCTGCGGTAGGAGTAGACGGGGTCGGAGCAGCCAGGGGGCCAGATTCCGGCCCCGCTACCGGGGTTAGGGGTATAACCTTCCCCGTATTGTTTGTACTAACCATGTTGGTTCGCCTTTTCCGGCTAGCCCTCTGAGTCAGAGCTAACCGGAGTATTATTTATTATTGCTTCTGTTTCAGTTTGGACCTGGTCAAATTGGCCGGTCAGGCCCAGCCGTTCATACTGCTCCGGGGGAGCTTCATTCCAGCGCATCAACTCGACCAGTTGTTTGACCATTTGCTTTTCAACTTCTGCGTCCTGAAGCGGGTGAAGTTGGCCGGGGTCTTTCGCCAGGTCAAAAAGGAGCGTGCCAAAAAGATGCGCCCGCAACCAGGATAAGCCCGGTATTTTCAAGGTGCGTACCCCCCTGGTGAAATTGAAAGGCTCCGCCAGTTCCAGGTTTTGCAACTCTTTGATCCCAAAGCGCCAGCTCATGTGAGTTGGCATCAGGGTGTAATCGTATAGGGGTGTATTTTCGGCGGTGGCCGGTGCCCGCATATAGACGTGATGCCCGTTCGTTACATTGACGTGTCCACCGTGAATGCCAAAAAGAGCCGCTTCCCGTACCGGTTTATCGCTGGTCACCGTTTCACGCAGGGGAGAACCCTGCATGGTATCTGGGATGGGTACATTGAAATACTCCAACAGGGTCGGTGCAAAGTCAATCCACTGGACCAGGCTGGAGCGCCTTTCCCCGGCGGACCCGGAACGCGGGTCCCAGATGAAGAGCGGAATATTAGCCAGTTCATTATACCAGGGTTGAAAATTTTTGCCCCAGAAGCCGTGTTCTCCCAGGCTGTGCCCGTGGTCGGTACTCACGATTAGCATGGTATCCTGCCACAGGTCGAGTTCGTCCATTTTGTCGAGGACTTTGCCCAGGTAATGGTCGCACATGCTGAGAAGGGCAGCATACTCCTGATGGACGTGGTCCACTGCTTGTTTTTCCTCGGTGACAGGACCGTAATCGGGCCAGTCAAAATGAGGACCGCTATAATCGTGCGGATACAGCTTTTTGTAATCATCCAGCGAATAGAAAGGCTCGTGGGGGTCAAAAGTTTCCAGTTGCAAGAACCACTTATCTTCCCCGGCGTTGGTATCAATAAATTCCAACCCTCGCTCGAAGGTAAGAGCCATCGGCATCTGGGGTTCTTCCTGAAGATAGCCCCGGTTGACCCAGTCCTGCCGCCAGAGTTTGTTGCGATTTTTGCGGATGCTCTCCGGAATGGTAGGGTCGGCCACGTGGCCTTTCCAGGGGTCGCCTTCCTGCCCGCGAATAATTTCCCAGGAATTGTAGCGGGTGTGGTAAGTCGCGCCGCCATCTTCCCAGTAATGCCCGTGGTCGCTAACGAGATGAGTGTAAACCCCGTTTTTGCCCAAAATTTCCGGCATCGATTCGTCAAAGGGTTCGATTGGACCCCAACTCCGGTGCAAAAAGTTATAGCGCCCAGTGTGGAGTTCCCGGCGGGCTGGCATACAGGGCATGCTTCCGACATAGCAGTTATCAAAGGTAGCGGTGCGCTCGGCAAGGCGGCTAAAGTTGGGAGCCTGGGCTAAATCGGAGCCGTAAGGCGGCAGGAAATGCCGGTTGAGGCTATCAAAGAGGACAAAAATAGCTTTCATTCTGGTTACAGTCCGTTTTCTAGGCCGAAAAAGCCGCTTCACTAGAAATCACCACGTCCGCACTTTCCCGGAAACCAATCCGGTGCGCCCGGACCCAGACGGTCTGACCTTCCGGTACCGGAACAGGTCCGGTATAGAGTTGCCAGTGCCGTCCCTCGCTGTTCGGTCCTCCCACGGCCCTGATAAATTGATTAGCCGCAGGCGGATTATCAGGAGGCGGGTCGGTGGTCCAACCAATCGAGGCCCCTTCAGTCTGGCAGGAGGCCACCAGCATCCCGGCCTGGATTGAAATATCCGGGGTGGCGGTTGGCTGCATCTCCCCGCCGGGCCGCCAGCTTTCGACCAGTTCCTCTTCCGGCAGCATCCCCAGGTCGCCGTACTCTTTTTGCCAGTCCTCGATAGCCTGGCGTAACCGGGCGACTTCGGCAGCGTAACGCGGGTCGTCCGCCAGGTTGTGGGTTTCGTGGGGGTCGGCCAGTAAGTCGTATAATTCATCTTCCGGTTTATGAGCAGCCAGGAAAGGCCGTTGGGTCTCATTCAAAAGGTGGTGGTTCTCACCCATACCCAGAAGCTGGCTTTCGCGGAACCGGAGGGTCCGCAACTCCTGCCAGGTCGCCATGTGTTCGCCGTAATCATTGTACTGGAAGTAGGGGCGGTCAGGGTGGAAATTGCGCAGGTAATGGAAGCGCCCATCCCTGACCGAGCGAGTAGTGTCTTCCTGTTCGTCCATCCGGTCGCGTCCACCAAAGATAAGAGGCCGGGCTGGAGCGAACCGGCCTTGTTCATCAAAGAGGGGTCTGGCATGCATGTAACCGGGAACGGAAACACCGGCCGCGTTTAACAGCGTAGCGGCCAGGTCCATCAGGTAAACCGGGTCTTGATAGGCTGTGCCGGGTTGAATTTTGCCCGGCCAGCGCACTATCAAAGGCACCCGCAGCCCGGCCTCGTAAGGCCAGCGTTTGGCGCGCGGGAAGCCTCGTCCGTGGTCACTCCAGAAGACCACCAGGGTATTATCGGCCAGTCCGTCTTCCTCCAGTTGTTTCAAGAAGTCGCCCACCCAGTAATCCATCGCGGTTATATTGTCGCTGTACTGGGCAAAAGCCTTGCGAAAGACCGGCGAATCGGGGTAGTAGGGTGGAATTGGCGCGGCGGTAGGGTCATGGCGTTCTTCCGGGGTTAGCCGGGCAGTGTTCTTCTGGTATTCTTCCTCTCCGACATAGACCTGGGATTCGTGCGTGACCATACCGTGAAAAGCCGCGAAAAAAGGCTGGTCCGGGTTGGGACGGTTGCGCCAGTGGGCGGTAAAGCTGCAATCATCGAAGGCCGTTACCGGCACTTTGAACTGGAAATCGGTAAAGAAGTTGTTTGTGCAGTAATACCCGGCCTCCCTCAAATACTCGGTAAAGACATGGACTTCGGGCGGCGGGACCGCGTGCGTCCGCATGTGCATCGTGCCGATGGCGGTCGGAAACATGCCGGTCATAATCGCCGAGCGGGAAGGGGCGCAAACCGGGGTCGTCGCGTAAGCCTGGTCAAACCGGGCTCCTTCGGCGGCCAGTTTATCCAGATTAGGCGTATGAGCGTATTCCGCGCCAGGCCAGACCCCGGCGTAGCAGCTCAGGTCCGGGTTTATATCGTGGGTGGAAATAAACAGAATGTTCGGTTGGCCAGTCATGGCTGGGTTCCTTTCGTTTCGCTCGAATCAGCCGCCCCCGCGCTTCTGGTAATTTCCAGTTTGCCGGAAGTGGTAGCGGTTTTTACGGATAAGGTCTCGCCCGGCCCGTACAGGTGACACTTTACCCAGTGGTCGGGGGCTATTTGCTCTACCCCCGGCATCACCTTTCGGCAAACGTCCATTACCTTTGGGCAACGCGGGGCAAACGGGCAACCGGGCGGCGGGTCAATCAGGGACGGGATTTCGGCCCGAGCCTGGATTTCGTGGGCCATCAGACCCTCTTCCGGGTTGGGAATGGCCGATAAAAGCAGTTTGGTGTAGGGGTGGGCCGGTTGGTCCATTAATTCGGTGCTTTCCGCCCCCTCGACCATGTGCCCTGCATACATCACAATCGTACGGTCGCCGATATAACGGGCGCTCGCCAGGTCGTGCGTAATATATAGAAAACCGATGCGGTGTTCCTCTTTGAGGCGCTCCATCAGGTTTAAAACACCCATACGGATGGAGACATCAAGCATCGAAATAGGCTCGTCCGCCAGGATAATTTCGGGCTCAACGGCCAGGGCGCGGGCAATCGCGACGCGCTGGCGCTGTCCGCCCGACATCTGGTAAGGATATTTGCGGGCGGAATCGCCGGGTGGGGTCAGACCGACCGTGTTCAGTAATTCGTAAACCCGCTCGTTGATAGCGCGGCCCCGGGCAATCTTGTGCAGCTTTAACGGCAATTCCAGGTGATTGTGAATCGTCTGAATCGGGTTGAGCGAGCTAAAAGGGTCTTGAAAAATCATCTGGACCGACTTGCGGTACTTGAGAGAAGGCCGACCGCGTTCGGTTTTCAGGACGTTCTGGCCGTGTAAAAGGATTTCGCCGCCGGTGGGCGGCATCAACCGGGCAATCAGGCGGGCCGTAGTACTTTTGCCGCTGCCGGATTCCCCTACCAGCGCCACCACCTGTCCCCGGCTGATGGTAAAGGAAGCCTCGTTCAGGGCGTGAACGTGTTTAGACTGGAAGACCCCACCAACCGGAAAGCGCTTGGTTAGCTGGCGTACTTCCAGGATTACTTCTCCCGGTGGGGTGCCTTTGCGGGCCGGGGTTGTATTGGTTTCAATCGTCATAACTCTCTACTCTTTCTGCCCGGCGCCTGTAATCTGGGCCTGGCCCTGGCTGTCTCCGGGTAAGGGCATGCCGGGATGGTGGGCCAGCCAGTGCTGGGGGGTAACTTCCACCAGGCGCGGCGGCACTTTCTTTTCGACAGGCTGGCAAAGTGAGCAGCGCGGGTGAAACCGGCACCCACTGGGCGGCGCAGCCATATCCGGCGGCGAACCGGGAATACCGGCCAGTTTTTGTTTCGCCCCGTGTAAGGGCGGGAAACTGCTGAGCAGCCCTTTCGTATAGGGGTGCAGGGGATTGGTAAAAATCTCCTTGCTATTTGCCATTTCCACAATCTGCCCGGCGTACATAATCCCGATCCGGTCCGAGAATTCCACCATCAGCGAAAGGTCGTGCGTGATGAAAAGGACCGAAAAGTTCATTTCCTGTTTGAGCCGCCCGATTTGCTGTAAAATGTCGCGCTGGACCACCACATCCAGGGCGGTGGTCGGCTCATCCATAATCAGGAGGGGCGCTTTCAGGGCCAGGGCAATTGCAATTACGGCCCGCTGGCGCATCCCGCCGGAAAGTTCGTGAGGGTAGGATTTTAGGCGCTGAGGTTCAATATTGACCACTTCCAGCAAATGTCCTGCCCGCTCCCAGGCCTGTTTGCGGCTGAGCTTTTCGTGCTTCATTAAAACGTCGGCAATCTGGGTGCCCAGTTTCAGGACCGGGTTAAGGCTGTTCATGGCGCTTTGAAAAACCATCGCGACATCGCGCCAGCGCATTGCTTCCAGGTCATCATCGCCCATTTTGAGGACATTTTTCCCTTTGAGCCAGACCTGCCCGCCGGTAATAACCGCCGGAGGTCGCAACAGGCGCATCAATGCCTGGGCAATTGTAGATTTACCGCTGCCAGATTCCCCGGCCAGACCAAAGACTTCGCCGGGAGCAATCGAGAAGGAGACGCCATCCACGGCCTGGACCGGCCCGCGTGGGCTCCGGTATTCGACGTAGAGGTCGTTTACCTCCAGTAGCTGATTAGTGGGCGCGTTCGATGACCGGAGTGGCCCGGACACGGCTCCGCTTTTCATTTGCGACATGGCTTAATTCTCTTTCTGCCCGCAGGCGAGGATTGGTTACCTCATCCATACCATAATTTATCAACGAAAGACCAAAGGCGACCAGGGCCACGCACAAGCCCGAAGGGACAAAGGTCCACCAGGCCCCAACCAGCAAATCGTTATTGTTCTGCGCCCAGTAAAGATTGGTGCCCCAGGTAACATCGCTGATGTTACTAAGACCCAGGAAGGCCAGGGCTGTTGAAGCCGCAATGGCATAGATAACGGCGTTGACTGCCGAACCCATAATGAGGCTGCTCATGTTGGGCAATATCTGTTTGAAAATAATGCCAAAATGGCTTTGCCCACTGACCGCCGCCGCTGCTACAAAATCTTTCTCCCGCAAGGTCAGGGTCTGGGCGCGTTTCACCCTGGCCCCAAAAGCCCACCCGGTGAAGGCCAGCGCCAGGATAACCGTAAAGGTGCTGGGTTTTAAATAAGCCGACAGTACGATTAAAAGGGGCAGTCCGGGGATAACCAGGAACAGGTTCATCAGCAGGGTAAGCACGTCATCAATCCGGCCCCGGAAATAACCGGCTGTCATACCGATAACCACCGAAATGAGGGTGGTCAGGACTGCCGTCCCAAAGCCGATTTCAAGCGAAATCCGCGCGCCCCAGACCGTCTGGCGAAAGACATCTTTACCCTGGCCTTCGGTCCCGAACAGGTGTTGGGCGGAAGGGGGTTGGTGGGGAATGTCTACAAATTCCTGGGGGTCACCCGGCGCGATGAAAGGCGCGAAGATTGCCACCAGGATAAAAAAAGTAACAATCCCGATCCCAATTTGAGCGCGCCGGTTGGTCAGCAGGTTGCGCAACCAGGTCCACCGCTGGGGCCGGGGGGCGGGTTCGACCGGTTCCGGCACCAGTTGGCCGGTCAGGGTCGGTGCCAAGCCTTCCACAGGTTGGTCGGCGTGCTTCTCGGGAATTTCGGATATAGGTGCGGTAAAGCCGGGCTGGGCCGCCCCCGTTTCAGCGGGGTCCGAGTATTCCTGGATATCTTTTCCATTTTCGTTTTCCATTTTCCGTTACTCCTTACGCCCTATTCCGCTCTTACCCGCGGGTCAAGGCGGGTGTAAAAAATATCTACAATGAAATTGGCGATCAGCACCGCCAGGGTAATCATCAGGAATAAGCCCTGCATCAAAGGGTAGTCCAGGCTGGAAACCGCCCGGATGAGCAAAAAGCCCAGGCCCGGATAGGAAAAGATTTGTTCAATCAGAATCTGGCCGCTCAGGACAAAGCCCAGGGCAATCCCGAACGAGGTTATACCGGGCAGCATGGCGTTGCGGGCGGCATACATAAACATGATTCTTCGCTGGGAAAGCCCTTTGGCTTCGGCCATCGTAATATAATCTTCGGCCAGCACGCCCACCATAACATTCCGCATGCCCAGGGCCCAACTTCCCATTGAAACAAGTATCAACACCAGGGCGGGCAGGGCCAGGTGGGCGATAATGCTTCCCACGAATTCCAGGCTGTAACCGGGAATCAGGTTATCGCTATAAGCGTGGCCGGAAGGGAACCAGTTAAGCTGGGTCCCCAGGAAGTAGAAAGCTACCAGGGCCAGGAAGAAAGGCGGGAAGGCCCCGATGAAAATCAGGAGCGGAGGCACAAAAGTATCGACAACCCCACCCCGCCGCCAGGAACCAAAGATGCCTATCAGGTTTCCAAAAATAAAACTCAGGATAACCGAGGTTGTCCCCAGGAGGAGAGTCCAGATTAGCCCGGTCCCGATAACGGTGGAGACCGGGGCCGGAAAGAAGGAGAAGGACGTGCCAAAATCGAAACGCAGCACGTGAGTAAGATAGGTCAGGTATTGCTCCGGCAGCGGGGCGTCACTCAACCCCAGGGCTTCTTTCAGGGCTTTTACCTGCTCGGGGTCCAGGGTTGCCCCGCCCGCGCCGCCCAGAATGGTCCCTGCCGGGTCGCCGGGAAGCAACCGCGGTAGAAAGAAATTTATTGTGATGGAAGCCCAGAGGGCCAGGATATAAAACCCCAGGCGCCTTAAAAGATACTTCATTGTTCATCCCCATTTAAACAATACACCTGAAAAAGTCAGGCCTGGCTTTTTTGATGGAGCGGGAAAAGCGGGGCCACTTCCTTCGGCCCTTTAAGCCGGTAAGAATGGCCCCGCCCGGAACTACCGGGGACGCAGGTGGGTCATCACGATTAGTTGTTCGGGGGCACCCTGTCCGGACATCCAACCATGAGCGTAGAGGTTATCCTTGGTCGGGAACCCGGTAAACCGGGCCGAGTTGTACTCGTACCAACCTGGTTGCGGCCAGAGGGGCAGGGCCGGGACTTCCTCGGCGTGAAGTTGTTGGAGTTGCTCCACGATTTGTTTTTGCTGGGCCGCGTCGGTGGTGGAGGCAAACTGAGTGAGCAAATCTTCCCCTTTGGTGCTGACATAGCGAGCGTAGTTTTGGCTGGCAGTCTTGCCGATTTCCGCCGAGGTCGATTTGGACATCACGCCGCGGTAATAGTTAAAGGGAGTGGACCCCTGGGCGCTAAAGGCTATCGCCATATCGAAGTCGCCTTTTTGCACGTGATCGAGGTAGCTGGCAAAGTCGTAAGGTTGGAGAGTGACATCAATCCCAACCGCTTTGAAGTTCTGGACCATAATCTGGGTCGCGGAGGTCCAGTCGGCAAAGTTGCTGACGCCGGTCAACTTGAAACTCATTTTGGAACCGTCGGGCATGGTCCGCATACCATCCGAACCCTTTTTGTAACCCGCGCTGTCGAGCATCTGACCAGCCTGGTTTAGATCAAAATTGGTCCAGGTGCCGAGTTTGGTGGGGTCGCTAACCTTGTACTGGGGGAAGGCATCGTTCAGGCCGGTAACGTCCGCCGGGTGCGCGTAATTTTGCTCGGCTACCGAAACAATCTGCTGGCGGTTGAGAGCCAGGCTGAGGGCCTTGCGAACATTGACATCATCAAACGGCTTTTTAGTCGTGTTCAGGTCGAGCAAAACCATCTGGGCAATACCGGGGAAGTAATAGCCCCGGTGGGCGGAGTCTTTGGCGACAAAGGTCTGGTCAATGTTGGTCACGAAGGAGTGGGCCCACTCAATCTGGGCATTGACCAACCCTAACTGAATAGCCTGGGGAGTCGGGAAGGCCGGGTAGCGCAACCCGTTAATTTTAATCAGGTCGCTCTGCCAGTAGTTAGGGTTTTTATCGACCTGGTAAACCTGGTTTTCAAAAACCGTGACCTGGGTGAAGGGGCCGGTGCCGACCGGGTTGTCATTGGTGTATTTAACCGGGTCGGAGACATTTTTCCAGGTATGTTCTGGCACAATCATCTGGGCAATAATATCGTAAAGGCCGGGGGAGTAAACCCGCGAGAAGTTAAAGACTACCGTCTTAGCGTCCGGGGCGGTAACTTCACTGATATAACCGCTGGTTTTGTTCATCGCCAGCAGGCCCGGTCCCTGCAATCCAGGGGTTTTCTGGAATAACTGGAAGGTATAAACCACATCCGCCGAGGTAAAAGGTTGCCCATCCGACCATTTTACACCGTCGCGAAGGGTGAAGGTGAGGCTCTTATTATCGGTACCCCAGCTATACTTGGTGGCAAGCCAGGGGACTATCTCCGTTTTAAGGGTGTTGTAAATCATCAGCGGTTCATGCAAACCGTTAAAGGTCGGGTAACGGGGAGTAGCCGTGAAGGGGTTAAAGTTCCGCAGCCAGGTAGCGGCAGCACTTCCACCGTGAACCAGCATAACGTTGGTAGTTGCAGCCCCGCCGGACGTGGTTGCGGCAGCAGCCGTGGTTGCTCCAGCGGCGGTGGTTGCCCCGGCAGCAGCCGTAGTGGCCCCGGCTCCCGCTGCAGTTGTCGCTCCGGCGGGAGTAGTTCCGGCGGCGGCAGGGGCTGTAGTGGCGGTTGCGTCACCGCAAGCCGCCAGGATACCCGACGAAAAGGCCGCCCCGGCAATAACCAGGGCCGATTGCTTTATAAATTTTCGGCGTGAAGGGGTTAGGGATACCGTGTAGGGTTTAGGATTATTCTCCCGGTCAAATTCCATTTTTCTCCTCCTCGAGTTGGAAATAACAAATTTACCTGGCCGGTACGGTCGGGTGCGGGCAACCACCCATTGCAAATTCCTGACCGGCAAGGGTTTCGTTAACAGAAATGACTTAGTTCGTTAATATGTAAAAAGCAGAGTAAATACGGTTCGGAAAAACCTTCCGAAAGGGACAACCATTTTCGCTTGTTTAGAAAAAGCTGGGAAAGACAAACTGTTTGTTTGGCGATTGACACGTGTCAATGAAGTTATAATAGCAAAGGTATTGACACGTGTCAATAGAATTGTTTATTAAAAATTGTTTAGATATTCCAGGTCTATTTTTGTGGTTCATGGGAGGTGAAAAATAATAAAAGCCGGCATAAGTTTAATAATAGAAGGATTAGAGGAGTCTCAATAAAAATGGGCGGTGAAGAAAAATTTGTGGCAAAACTAAACCTCTCACCTGCGGTAGAACAGGCAAGAAGCTAAAACAGAAATTTCCGAGTATATAAAAATGTTCTACAACCGGCAGCGACTACATTCATTGTCAGGCTACTGCTCGCCGGAAAATTTCGAGAAGCGGTCAGGGACAGATTTACTCGTGTTGTAAGGCTCCGCATAACTGGTGCAAGCTCATTCATAATTGTATTCTTTATACGGTGGCAAAGAATTAGGATTTAGCCGGTCGGTTTTCCAGTGCGTTTGAGCAATTTATGATAAATTCCAGTTCCAAACCGGAATATTTAGCAGCATAATTCAACTGGGAAATCTTTTCTCACTCTTTCTTAATTCGGGTTACTGGCCCCAGTGCTGACAAAACCATAAAGAAACCTCCTGAGGTAAAAGTTGGTCTGGCGAACCAGTTTTACCCAGGAGGTTTCTTTACATCTATTCTTTATTAAAACAACTTCTGGAAAATCGAAACGTAAGCTATGTTCGAGGTGCTTTGAGCGTAGGAATTATCACCGTAGTATTGGGCCACCAGGTTGTGACTTCCGGCTGTTCGTCCTGCCGTAGAGTAAGTGGCTGCGGCCACCCCGTTGCTGTCAACTGTTCCGACCGCCAGGATAGTTGCCCCTTCTTTGAAGACTACATAGCCGGTAAGAGGGTTGATCTGGCCTTGCGGTTTAACTACCACCGCTCTCATCGGGAGGTCTTTACCCTGCATCACACTAATGCTCGAAAGAGTTAAGGTGGTAGAAGTCGCCACGTTACCGGCGCTTGCAGCCGGACCACCAAAGCTATCATAAGCGCCCATATCGCAGTAAGTGGCCGGGCGAGCCAGGCCGCGCTGATCTTTACCGCCGACCAGGGCGCTCTGGCAGACCGTTACATTGCCGGCCCCTGCCGCCGGGCTGGTAGGTTGAAGGGCGATAGTCTGGTTGTAGCCGCCGTTAAACTTCAAACCGGCCGTATTGAACTGCGGGTCGGTATTAGGTTTGCTGTGATTGTTCGGCTGCAAGCCGCAGTTATTGGTGGTTTCCAGGTTGTAACCGCCATCGGTAATCGGTCCCATACAGTTCTCACCGGCCCCACTGTTAGCCATAATGGTATTGACGAGCGTAACAACGGTGGTAACGCCTTGCGTTTGAAAGTTGCGAATGCCACCACCAAGGTACTGGGCCGTGTTACCGGCCAGGGTGCTGTTGGTTATGGTCGTAAAGCCATTGTTGCTGATAGCGCCCCCGGAGATTGCCGCCGAGTTGCCGTAAAAGGTCGAGTTAACCACGTCCAGGGTCGTATCAGCGCCAATCGCGCCGCCGGAATAGGTGGTGGCGCTATTGCCGGAGAAAGTCGAACTGTTAACAGTCAGACCACTTATACTCGCGATTGCCCCGGAATTCTGGGAACTGTTTCCGGTAAAAGTCGAATACTCAACTGTCGCGGGCGAATAGCTAGCAATTGCGCCGCCAAATGTCGATGAGGAATTGTTAGTGAAGTTGCTGTAGGTAATTTTTAAGCTGCCGCCTGCCCCGTTGTAAATCGCGCCTCCTGCAACGTAAGTACTGTTGCTGTTAAAGGTAGCATTGTTTAAGTTGAGGGTGCCTCCCTCATTGTAAATTGCGCCGCCCTGGGCCGCACTACGATTGTTCAGGAAGATAGCATTGTTGACACTGACGGTAGCGCCCTGGTTGTAAATAGCCCCACCGTACCCGGCAGTATCATTGAAAAAATTTACGCCGGAGATACTGGCGTTACCGCCCCGCTGGACGTAGATAGCTGCCCCGCTGGCGGTCGAATAGGCGTTTGCCAGGCTTAGATTCTTGAAACTGGCGGTTGAATTATTGCCCCAGACAAAAAAGAGGGCCGTGTTGTTGCCGCCGCTGATTATGACCTGCTGGCCGTTACCGTCCAGGGTTAAATTCTTGTTAATCTCAATGTACCTGGCGCTGCCGCCGGTCAGGGTGATCGTGCCGCTACAGCCAAACAAAATGGTGTCGCCATTGGCCGCCTTTGAAACCGCCTGGCGCAACCCGGCCTCGGTGCAACTAAGCAAGGTGGTTGTGGTGGCGGCGAAGGTCGGGGCTGGAACAAAGCTCACCAGCATAGCCAGCATCAGGCTTAAGGCCACAACTATATTTCTAATTTTCCTTTGAGAGAGATTGAAAAACCTGGAGTAATTAACAGATAGAGTCACTTTTTGCTTCCTTTCAGGTTATATATGTGCTTCATCTAGAACGCTATCGTTAGTCAGATAGAGTGGCCTTTAGAGTACCTCTTATCTTTCCCGTTTCAGGCTGGACTGTACAGTCGGGACTGTTCAGTCGGGACTGTTTCGGTGATGGCATAACTATAGCGCAGCCTGGCTGGCCCAACATCGCTAGGGTTAGGTATTCTAAACTGGCAAATTTGTGGGTTTTATTAGTAATGAATATGAAATAATTACGAAATTGCGCCTGTAATCCTCACAGGATTGCTCTTGAACTCAATTTATGGCATTATTGGCGCATAATCATTGGCTAGTTAGAATAATCCCGGAGCGGTGCAGGTTTTAATAAATTCAGATTGTAGTCCTTAAAATGTCCCAGCAACCTATAAATATCGCCTCTAAAAGTAAAAAAACTTCCCCAGGTAAGTTATTACATTATTATCGGACCCAGACCGGCCTGACCCAGAGCCAGTTAGCCCAGGCCATCGGCCTCAAGGGTCTGCGAATGATTCAATACTGGGAGGCTGACAGCAATATTCCTAAGGCTGAAAACCTTAAAAAGCTGATTGAAGTCTTCAACCGGCAGGGGGTCTTTAATGAAGGCCAGGAACGTGAGGAAATCGCCCGGCTGTGGACAACCGTCCAGGAGAGTTACGACACTCAATCTGCCACCGCTACCGATGCCTATCCGAGCCTGAATAAACCCTGGTTGGAAAAATTGTTGGTCTCTAACCTGCTAGCATCCCACCAACCGGCTGACGAAATTACCAGGACTGAGAAATTAGCAGCCGAAGAAGTGCCGAGCAATTTACCATTAACGCCCAACCGCTTTATCGGTCGTAAAGAAGAACTGGAAAAATTAAGTAAGCTGCTACTTCAGGGCCAGACCCGGCTTTTGAGCTTAATCGGGCCGGGCGGGATGGGTAAAACCCGTCTTTCCCTTGAGGTCGCCCGGCAGTTGCAGGAGTCTGCGGCCCAGCGTTACCCGGATGGCATCTGGCTGGTGGAGCTAGCCTCGATTGCGGACCCCCAACTGCTGCCGCAGACCGTGGCTTCAGTACTCTGGCCTCAACAACAGGTTGAAGGCGATTTAAAGGCAGGGTTAATCAATCATCTGCTGGCTAAACAAATGCTGGTGGTGCTTGACAACTGTGAACACCTGGTCGAAGCCTGCGCCGAACTGGTGGAGCAACTGGTGGGTAGCTGTCCACATTTGCAAGTCCTGGCAACCAGCCGGGAGCGTTTGAACCTTGCCAGCGAAACGGTCTGGCCGCTGGGGGGCCTCTCGCTACCTTTAATGAATGATGCCGCCCAACCGCCAGCCCTGGAAACTTCCGAAGCGGTCCAGTTATTCGTGGCAAGAGCCCAGGCGGTCCAGCCGGAATTTAGCCTTAGCCCAGAAAATAACCTCAGCATAATCCAGCTTTGCCGCCAGCTTGATGGTTTGCCGCTGGCCCTGGAACTGGCGGCGGCCCGCGTCAAGGGCCTGGGCCTGGCCCAGCTCGTAACCAGGCTGAATAACAGTCTTCAACTCCTGGGTGGGGGTAGCCGGTCCAGTGCCCCCCGCCACCAGACCGTGCGGGCCTTGATTGATTGGAGTTATGACCTGCTGCTGCCGGAGGAAAAGATGCTTTTACGCCGTTTAACCGTATTCCGGGGGAGCTTTAGCCTGGAAGCGGCGGAAGCGGTTGTTACCGGCGAGAAGCGGCAGGACCGGCTCGAACCGGATACGGTTTTAGACCTGTTGCTTCAACTGGTGAACAAATCCCTGGTAATAGCCGAACCCACCGAGCATTACCAGGAAATCCGCTACCGGCTGCTGGAGATGGTCCGGCAATACGGTCAGGAAAAGTTAGCCGGGCAGGAAAACCTCGATCACTTTAAATGGGTCCACTACCGCTATTTCCTTGCGCTGGCAGCCAGGGCCGAGCCGGAATTCAGAGGAACTAACCAGGCGGAGTGGTTAGCCCGACTCCAACGCGACCACGATAACTTGCGGGCCGCCCTGGCCTGGACCATGGAAGAAAAAACCGGGCTGGAACCTGGGACCGCTATCTCCGGCAAGTCGGCGGCGGAACTGGCCTTGCCGCTCTGCGGTTTTCTATGGCGTTTCTGGTTTGTGCGGGGCTATTTTAGCGAAGGTCGGCGCTGGTCTGAAATGGCCCTGGGCCTGCCGGTCTTGAGCGACACCGAAAATGAGGAAGTGCAAGCTGACCGCGCCAAAGTGCTGCGCGGGGCCGGAATCCTGGCGAATTCCCAAAACGATTACGAGCAGGCTCTATCCTACCTGGAAAGCAGCCAGGCTTTATACAGGAAACTAAATTATAAAAATCATGCCGCCCATGTGCTGAACGACCTGGGCGGTATCAGCTACGCCAGAAGCGAATACGAGCGTTGCAACCAGCTCTGGGGCGAAAGCTACAAATTGATGCGCGAAATCAACGATTTATATGGGATGGCTAATCCGCTTAACAACCTGGGCGTAGTGGCGATGCACCAGGGAGATTACGCCAGAGCCATGACTTTGTATGAGGAGAGCGCCGTTATCTACCGCAAACTTGGCGAAGAAATAGGTCTGGCCCATAATCTGCTCAACCAGGGCGAAGTAGCACGGGCGCTGGGACGTCCGGCGCAGGCCCTGGAGTTGACCCAGGAAAGCCTGTCCTTGTTTCGTAAACTTGGCAATAAACAGGGTATTGCCAATACCCTGAATAATCTCGCCGAGATAGCCCTGGACCTGAGAGACCCGGCAAAGTCCAAAAGTTGGGCTGAAGAAAGCCTTAACATTGCCCAGGAACTTGGCGACAGCTATTTACGCAGTTATGGTTTGCACAACCTGGCCGAAATAGCCCGCCTGGAAGGGGAGAATGTTAAAGCCTTTGACCTCTATAAGGCTAGTTTAGAGTTGCGGCGTGAGATTGGCGATAAAAAAGGGATAGCCGAAAGTTTGCTAGGTATGGCCGAACTCGCCGGGACCCAGGGCGAGTGGGAAAGATGCGCCAGGCTCATTGGCGCTCAAGAAGTAATGCGCGAAAAATTAGGGCTACCGCTCACCCAGGCTGTGCAAACCGAACTTGACAAGTTGCTCAACAGTGCTTTTAAGCACCTGGGAGCAAATTCTTATAAGCAGGCCAGGCAAGTCGGCAGGAGCTTTTCGCCGGAAGAAGCGGTCAGTTATGCCTTAAATCCACAGGCGTTTGTAACTCTTGCGGTTGATTTACAGACCAGCTCTGCCACTACCGGGTTGGAGCGGACAGCTAACCTGATGGAAAAAACCGGCCTTACCGAGCGCGAGCTAGAAGTCCTGGCTTTACTGGCCCAGGGTTTGACCAACAGCCAGATTGCTGAAAAGCTAATAATCAGCCCGCACACAGTTAACCGCCACATAACCAATATTTATAGTAAGTCAGGTTTAACTACCAGGGCGGAAGCAGTACGTTACTTCCTGACCTTACAAGAACAGTAGCAACCCAGTTATGATACACTTTGTTTATCTTCTATCTATATTGGACTGTTAAAAGACTACCACTAAAACCATTGAAGGCTCTTATGGAACCAGGTCGGCCTCTAAATTGTTAGTCAGGAAAAGTGTACTAGATGAAACTTGTTGGGCAAATCGGCGGTCTGGTTTGACGGGTGCATACCAGGCCAAAGAATGTAAAAAGTAGCATTCCAACACCACCTATTAAAAAGCTGATGGCGAGGGTACAAAAAACAAAACCAGGCACAAACCAGGAATCAATGTGTTGTTATTCAGAAGGTGTTGGCTGTTGGGGCACTTCAAATTCGACGATAGCACTGTCTATTATTCTGTGAGTCGGGTCAGCCAGTTCTACAAGCACCTTGTGCGGTCCCGGAACAAGCGAGGTAATAATGATCGGTTCGCCGCTGGCATCCACCCAATGCCAGGCCGCATCATCTACCGTAATGTGCAGGTGTCCTATACGGGGAGAAACTTCCAACGCGGCTTTACCAAAGACCGGTACAATCCGTAGATTTTCCGTCCGGTATCGGATAACCACAATCCGGCCCAGGGCCAGTAATTCTGGGAGCGGAGCATCCACAAAGATGCGGGCGGGTGGTTGCGAGGCTAATTGAAAAACCGGGGCAGGCTCAAAATCCCTGGTAGTGTTTGTAGTCATTGAACTGTCTCCTTTTTGAATTTAGCACAAACTGAAACTTTTGGGTCCGCATACACCTGATGCAACCAGTTAGCACAACTTTCGGTAGATTTGTTCTCTTTACCGGAGTTTTATATCTATCACCTCGACCAATTAGTTTTTGGCTCAGACATTGGTCTTATTAGAAGTATAGCCAGTGGATTTGTGAAAGTCAGCGGACATCAGCTAACAAGTCACCTGCCATCACCTTACCTTTCACATCGAAGAAACGGTTGGGGCAATTGGCGTAAATATCACAAACAAAGTTAGAAACGTAACCGCTGAATCTTTTCGAAAAAATAAACGAATAATTTCCCCAGATACTAAACTGGTCGTATAAAACCTGGATACAGCAGGTAACCAATAACCTACCTTGAAATAGGGGGGAAAGTTGGGTTTTAGCATCTTCAAGTTTGTTTTGTCGTTCACCAACCTCCGTGCAGGAGAAATTTAATTTTTCCCATTAAGATCCCACAATGGTGCAAGGTCATGTTAACTAATATGCTACCTTCTGCAGGGTGACTCTTTGCCATAAGCCTTCTATAGTTTTAATAGCAAACGCTGCAACCTCAACTGCAACCTTTTAATTAGCCACCGCATCGATAACCAAAACCTTGCCAGGTAAATATTTACCTGGCAGGTAGATAGCGCAGAGTTTGTCCAGTCAACTTTAACCGTTTGAAGGTTGGTAAACATCCGAAAGGAGCATTTAGAAATGATTTTTGGAAATCAAGCTTTACCCCCAACCGCTGAAGAAATTGATCAACTTCCCAGCCTGAAAAGACCTGTAACTCGGCGCCGATTGGTTAAACATCTTGGTGTTGCCGCCGCTATTGGTGGTCTTGCGGTAACTGCTTCGCCGGCGCTTGCCCTTGCCAGTGATGATAACCACGCCAACGATTTTAAATCCTGGTCCCGACCTTCAGGATATAACGTCCTGTTGTTACACGGAGCTTATGCTACCTCTGCCAGTTGGAATAGTGTAATAGACCTGTTGAATCAGGAGGGTCACAATGTCCTGGCTGTGGATTTACCTTTAACTTCACTGGCTGACGATGTCGCCGTTGCCCGCCAGGCCCTGGCCACGGCCGCTTTTGCTGGCCCAACTATCGTGGCCGGTCACTCTTACGCCGGTGCAGTTATGACCGAAGCGGCTGATAAGGCTTCAAACGTTGTCGGTCTGGTCTACGCCACTGCTTTTGCCCCATTAAAAGGTGAAAGTATTGTTGATTTAGGTAGCCGGTTCCCGGCTCCTCCCGGTAACAGTTTTGTTTTCCCGTCTTACCGAAATGGTTTCGTCTGGCTTGATCCCGCCCACTATCCGCAGATCTTTTGCCCTGACGTTTCCTTAACAATGGCAAGAGAAATGGCCGTTACGCAAAAACCGATTGTGCCTGACTGTTTTGCCCAGAAAGCCGGGGGAGCGGCCTGGCAACAAATACCTTCCTGGTGCCTGATTTCAAAAAATGATATGGCAATTAACCCCGATGTGGAGCGGTTTATGGCAAAACGCATGAAGGCTCCTACGATTGAAGTTAATTCAAGTCATGCATCGCCCGTATCCCATCCCAGGGAGGTCGCCGCATTAATCAAGGCTGCCATCAAGAGTCACAAAAAAGCCTAGACGGCGGTGGCCCAATAGAACCTGTTTTATAACAAACCGTGAAATCCACCGGAGCAAGGCATTTTACCCTGACCGTGCATCAGTGTCTACTGCTCTTATAAGTTTCACCCTTAGGCCAAAACAGGTTCTATTTTTATGGTTGGGGTAGCGAAGCAACTCAAGGTAAGAATTTTTATCTAATGTAGCGACTTTCTGGCAGTGTAGAGCTTCCTAAAAGTTTACAGGAAAAGATGTTTATCCAGGTTTAGAGGTAATAGCAATGTACGACTACAAGATGAGCGAAAAAGATTGGAGAGAGTCTGAGTGGAATCCGACCAATTTTGAAAAGGTAGTTATTAAATACCAGGGCCGTATCTACAATTTTATTTACAACATGTTGTTGGAACCCCATCTGGCGCAGGACTTAACCCAGGATACTTTTCTTGGAGCTTACAAATCTTTATGTTTTCGTGCTGAAAACCGCTACAAAGGGGCGGAAGCTGAAAATTCAGATAGTTCTCTGATAGTAGGATCTACCACAATTTCAACCTGGCTCTATACTATTGCCCGCAATAAGGCCGTCGATGAAATGCGCCGCCAAAAAACCTTACCCCTGATTTCGTTATGGTATTTTGATGAAATGGGTAAAGAAAATGAGCGTACCACCTTTACCCCAATTCAAGGGGTGGGGGTAGGTGAGCTTGAAAATCGGCTCGTTATGCATGATGAACTGGAAAGAGCTATCAGAAAAGTAGGACGAGACCGCTTAACAGCCTTTCTACTTTTTTTATATGGGTTTAGTTACCTGGAAATTTGCCGAATGACCGGCTGCAAGCTTTCCAATGTAAAATCACAGATTTACCGGGCTAAGGAAAGCCTACGTCAGGCTATGTTGCCGCCCACAAAAACTTCGCATACACAAAAACGTACTCCGCTAGCAGGATAAAAATTTCAAGGCAGTTATTTTCTTTCAACAGCCTTTGTTTCACTCTGGCTACTTTCTTTTACGTACCTGTAAGTACCTGGAACGGCTTTCGAACGAAATAAAAAATGTTAACTGCATATATCAACCACAATTTCAGCAGGTAAATTTTACATGGCTAAAAATGGAGGGACATCTCAATGACACGAGAAAAAGGACGTACAAAACTTTTGCTCCCGGTGACGGAACAAGACCACACCCAGGGACTGGCGAACGCGCCGGTGACATTGGTAGAATATGGGGATTTTGAATGTCCTTATTGTGGAAAAGCTTATTTTATTATCAGGGATATTCAGGAATTTTTTGGCGATAGATTGCGTTTTGTCTTTCGGAATTTTCCCCTAACGGAGGCTCACCGGAATGCCGAGAATGCTGCCGAGGCGGCTGAGGCCGCCGCTGAACAAGGAAAGTTCTGGGAAATGCACGACCAGCTTTTTGAGCACCAACGCGCTCTCACTAAAGAGTATCTGCTTAAATACGCTCAGGTTCTTAATCTGGACATAGAAAGATTCAAACAGGACTTGGACAGGCGTACCTTTGCCCGGCTGGTCCATGAGGATTTTATAGGCGGGGTGAGAAGTGGGGTGGAAGGCACACCAACTTTCTTTATCAATGGTGTCCGTCACGATGATTCATTTGAGTTCGCTACCCTGCTGGCTGCCATTGAGGCCGCAATGCCAAAATAAGGCGCAAGCTAATTTCGCAAAACAAACTTTTTAGTTGTTGGCTAACACTTAGCTTTTTATTTTTTGCCAAGGCTATTCTTGGAAATAATCTTTCCAGCTAGCGGGCAAAGCCTCAACCTCGATCGCTCGTTTCATCAACGCCAGGTCAGGCTTACGACTGGTATAAAGGGAAACAATATCGGTTACCTTGACTTCATGTTCGTCTTTAGAAAGGGAAATAATTTTATCACCGGCTCCAATTTCGCCTTCCTGTAAGACGCGGAGGTAAAAACCGGTATACTGCCGCTTTAGAAAACGGCGGAGTATATCATCCCGGCCAAATTTTACAGCCAGTTTGTAACAGGGCAGGCGAGGTTGAGTTACTACCAGTTTGGTTGAACCGATTTGAAACCGGTCACCAATATTCACTTCGTCATCGCGTAGCCCGGTCACGGTCAGGTTCTCCCCGAACATGCCCCAATCAAGGGTCATTTCGGGGAATTCGGACCGCCAATAATCGTAATATTCGGCCGGGTAAACGTAAATGGCTTTGTCCGGTCCACCATGGACCGACAGGTCAGCCTGGGCATCGCCCTTAAAATTAAGTTTATCTACCCGGATGCGTTCCTTTACAGGCTCTTTGAAAATACCAGTGTAAACTAAACGGCGCTTCCACTCAACGCTTCGGGGCAGCCCGACATTAACTGAGAGGACTTTACCAATAACAGTAGGTGGTTGCATATAACCTCTTGGAGTAAAAATTTTATTAGCATTTTACTCAGCGATACCAATAAGATAAGCTAGTAATTTGCCTGCTTGTTTGTTACTATAAAAAAAGTTTGAGGATAAGGAAAAGGAGGCAAAGGACTGTCCCTCTTAATTATTCTCCCTACTGGTGTTTGCATGCATGGTACGCGCGCCTGACAAGTTTAAGTATAGAGGTAACCGTGAAGGAAAGCACCCTCCACCGGTTGCCATTTTACCTGCCATTAGCATGCATGCTGTTGCTCGGGTAATGTTGGAAGGTAACAGGTCTTTATGAGTTTGCTTTACGGAGAGCCGGATTTTGCCTTTGGTCAGTTGATGCTAACTTTACGGCTGGCTACCGGTCTGACGCAGGCGAATCTTGCCGAATTTCTGGGCATCTCCCGCCATGCCATAGGCGAGTGGGAGGCAGGCCACAGTTACCCCAAACCCAGGCATCTTAAAAACTTCATTGCCGTGTGTTTAAAGCATCATGTCTTTGCCGCCGGGAACGAAGCGGAGGAAATACAGGCCCTTTGGAAAGCAGCCCATCAGAAGGTGCTTCTTGAAGAAGGATGGGTACAAGAACTTTTGGTTCAGCAGTCTTCCCAATTAAAAAACGAGCCACCTGCTTCTACTCCACCTCTCATTCAGCAAAGACCCAACACAGTCCATTCCAACCTTTTTGTTACGGAAAGCATTCCCAAGCATTTAGATTGGGGAGAAGCAATTGATGTACCCACCTTTTATGGCCGCAAAACCGAACTGGACCAACTCTCCCAGTGGATTGTCGAGGAAAACTGCCGGGTGGTGAGCGTGCTGGGTATGGGCGGGATGGGTAAGTCGGCCCTTACCGTCAGCCTGATGCACCGCCTGGCCACCCATTTTGAGGTGGTAATCTGGCGGTCAGTACGCGATGCCCCTGATTGTGAGACCCTCCTAAAGGGCTGTCTCCAAATACTTGCTCCAGAGGTGCTCAATGAAGTTTCAGTCAGTTTTGAGCGGTGTTTGAGCTTGCTACTCAAGCAACTGCAAAGCCGAAGGGTGCTTTTGGTGCTCGACAATCTTGAAACCCTGCTGGAGGAAGGCCAGAACGCCGGTTATTTGCGCGGGGGTTATGAGAACTATGGCCGCCTCCTAACCTTGCTGGGCGAGACGAGCCACCACAGTTGCCTCTTACTGACCAGCCGGGAAAAACCGATTGACCTGGTGCCTTTGGAGGGGAAACGTTCCGTGGTACGGTCTTTACGGCTTACCCCACTGGATGAACAAGCATGTGAGCAACTGCTGGTGGACAAAGATGTCAGGGGAACGCCATCTCAGAGGGCTCAGTTAAGCCGCTTCTTTACGGGTAACCCGCTGGCCTTGAAAATCGTGGCCCAGACGATTGTAGATCTTTTTGATGGGGAAATCGCTCGCTTTTTGGAGCAAGGGGAAGGGGAGGCCATATTTGGAGGAGTAAGGCGACTGCTCGACGAGCAATTCGCCCGGCTTTCGGTAATGGAGCAAACAGTGTTGATGTGGCTGGCAATCTTGCGGGAACCATCGAGTGTGGAGGAGGTGGTGGCCGCTTTAGTCAGGCCGGTCTCCAGGGTGAGGTTGTTGGAGATAATGGAAGCCTTACATCACCGCTCGTTAATCGAGCGAGGGGAAAAAGCGGGCACATTTACCCTGCAATCGGTGGTGCTGGAGTATTTGACCACGCGGTTAGTGGAAGAAGTAGTGGAAGAACTGGAAGAGGGCAACCTTAACCGGCTGGTACAACACAGCCTGATGCAGGCGCAGGCACGGGATTATGTGCGGCAGAGCCAGGGGCGCTTGATAATACAGCCGGTGCTGGGGCGGTTTAAGGGTCCGGGTGCGTATGGGCACGGTGAGGTGGAAAAGGTAGAAGAAACCTTAAGAGAGGTACTGGAACAGGTGCGGCAACTACCGCAGGGTCGGCAAGGGTATGCAGGTGGGAATCTTATTAACTTGCTACTTGCGGGGGGTAGTGAATTAGTGGGGTGGGATTTTTCGGGGTTAAACCTGTGGGAGGCATACCTGGCGGGGGTTGAGTTACGTGATGTTAACCTCGCAGGGTGCGATTTGCAGGGCACTACCTTCAACGAAAGGTTTGATTCGATTTTAGCGCTGGCATACAGCCCTGACGGGCGGTATTTGGCCGGGGGGAGTCTTACCGGTGAAATTAAAATCTGGCAATTCAAGGATAAGAGAGAAGGAGAAGGGTACTCACTGCACCTGGAATGCCGAGGCCATAGTGACCTGGTAAGTACAGTGGCATACAGCCCGGATGGCAAACTTCTGGCGAGTGGTAGTTATGACCGGACCGTGCGGCTTTGGGATAGCAGTAACGGTGGGAAATTGATGGTCCTGTCCGGCCACTCAGATACGGTGCAATCTGTAGCTTTTAGCCCGGACGGCCGCCTGCTGGCAAGCGGTAGCTTTGATGGTTCAATTCGGTTGTGGAGGGTGGCTACTGGTGAACTGGTGGCGACCCTTGAGGGACACACTGGCTGGGTGTGGTCAGTGGCGTTTAGCCCTGATGGCAACCGGTTAGTAAGTGGTAGCTTCGATGGTACAGTTAGATTATGGCAGACCAATTCAGTAGATGAAAACAATGTTTTCCAACCGGGCACCGTCCTGATTGACCAAACAGATTGGGTAACCGGGGTAATTTTCAGCCGGGACGGGCAGACCATATACACAAGCGGAATTAACTCTACCATCCGGTTATGGTCGGTTGCCAGCCGGAAGCAGTTGCAAATTTTGCAAGGCCAAAGTGGGGTGGAGCAGGCAATGGCGCTTAGTCCTGACGGTGCAACCCTTGCGAGTGGCGGAACCGATCGTACAATCCGGCTGTGGCAGCCCGGCAAAAACAAACTACACCGTATTCTCACAGGACATAGCGCTCCTATAGCTGCACTAGCCTTCAGCCCTGATAGTAAGACCCTTGCCAGCAGCAGTAGTGATCGGAGTGTAAGGGTTTGGTCGGTTCAAAATGGTGAAAGTCTGGTTACTCTACAGGGTCTTTCACATACGGTTTTATCGGCAGCGGTAAGCCCAAACGGAAGTTATCTTACCAGCACATCCGGCAATAACCGGGTGCTGGTCTGGCAACTACAACCGGCTAATCTGAGGTCGAAACCAACCGGCCAAATTACTCCTTCTATTGTGTTAAATGGACACACCAATGAAGTTTTCACCATTGCTTTCAGGCATGACAAAACCCAGCTTGCCAGCGCCGGTCAGGATGGCACAATAAAGTTGTGGGATATTACCGGGATTAAAACCAGTAACACGCATAGTCAGGTTCAGCCACGACTTAGCATCACCGGTTCTAATGGCGGTATTTATGGTATAGCCTTCAGCCCGGCGGGTAATTTGCTTGCCAGTGGCAGCGCCGATGGTACGGTAACGCTCTGGTCGCCTGATAACGGTGCTCTTATTTTGACTCTCGAAGGGCATAAGGCTACTGTCTGGTCGGTGGTTTTTAGCCCGGATGGTAGTATTCTCGCCAGTGGTGACAGCGATGGATGTGTTCGACTATGGAATACGAGGACGGGCCAACTCAACGCAAGTTTGAGTAGTGATAAAATACCCGGTGCAACTCTGGCATTCAATCCAGGCGGTCAATTGCTGGCCTGCGCCAGATATGATGGAACTATTGAAGTATTGCATACCTCTGATACCTTTCAACCTCCGCTGGTTCTCAAAGGACACCAGGGGCCAGTCTGGTCCGTAGCCATTAATCCTGATGCCACTACTACCCCTACTTTACTCAGTGGCGGCAATGATGGTATCGTGCGGTTGTGGAATATTGAGCAGGGTGAGGAAGTGGCCCGCTTCCCGCACGAAGGGTTCGTACGTTCTGTATCATTTACCCAGGATGGGAAAAATGCGTTAAGTGCGGGGGATAGCGGGTTAATCAAATTGTGGGATATTGGCAGTGGCGAGTTAGTGACTACATTTCGCGACTTCCAACCCTATGAGGGACTCAATATAAGCAGGGCGACCGGGTTGACGGCGGCCCAACGCGCTACTCTTCTTGCCCTTGGCGCAGTCGAAAGCTGAATATTTTCGCATAAAGAAACCTTTCACATAATTCTACTCTCTGAAAGGTTTCTTTATTCGGGTTAAAGGTAATAACGCAACCTTGAAGTACCCTGCTATTTCTAACCTTATTATTTTTGCTGGCCTCGAAAATGACGAGACCAGGATAATTAATTGGTTGAGTTCAACATGAATATTCAGGGTAAAACAGAAAAACCCTGCCATCCCAAAATTCTTAATTAAATCACTCAACATTATTCTGAATAATCGAGATACTCTGGTATTTAGCCATTAAATTTGCTAATATTAAAAACGATTTCTCGAAAATAGGGAATATGGTCTCACCTGAAAGTTCCTCCATATTCCCCATACAGGCGTTTGCACGAATGGTACGCACGCCTGACAGGTTTAAGTATAGTAGTAACTGGGAGGGAAAGCACCCTCCACCAGTTATCATTCCACCTGCCATTAGCATGCATGCTACCGCTCGGGGCTACGCGGGAAGGTAAAAACCCGTAATGAGTTCGCTTTATGGAGAGCCGGATTTTGCCTTTGGTCAATTGATGTTAACTTTACGGCTGGCTACCGGTCTGACGCAGGCGAATCTTGCCGAATTTCTGGGCGTCTCCCGCCATGCCGTCGGCGAGTGGGAGGCAGGCCACAGCTACCCCAAACCCCGGCATCTTAAAAACTTTATTGCTCTTTGCTTAAAGCAAGGCGCTTTCGGCACTTCTAGCGAACTTGAAGAAATCCGAGCCCTCTGGAAGGCATCCAACCAGAAGGCGCTGCTGGATGAGAAATGGCTGCACCAACTTTTAATCGAACGAAATTCCCCAAACAACGTTGTTCCAGCACCAGGACCAGTAATTCTAAACCAACCTGCTATTACGGGTATTAATACCATAGCTGAAGAAAGTGAGCAGCGCTTAGATTGGGGAGAAGCAATTGATGTACCCACCTTTTATGGCCGCAAAACCGAACTGGACCAACTCTCCCAGTGGATTGTCGAGGAAAACTGCCGGGTGGTGAGCGTGCTGGGTATGGGCGGGATGGGTAAGTCGGCCCTTACCGTCAGCCTGATGCACCGCCTGGCCACCCATTTTGAGGTGGTAATCTGGCGGTCAGTACGCGATGCCCCTGATTGTGAGACCCTCCTAAAGGGCTGTCTCCAAATACTTGCTCCAGAGGTGCTCAATGAAGTTTCAGTCAGTTTTGAGCGGTGTTTGAGCTTGCTACTCAAGCAACTGCAAAGCCGAAGGGTGCTTTTGGTGCTCGACAATCTTGAAACCCTGCTGGAGGAAGGCCAGAACGCCGGTTATTTGCGCGGGGGTTATGAGAACTATGGCCGCCTCCTAACCTTGCTGGGCGAGACGAGCCACCACAGTTGCCTCTTACTGACCAGCCGGGAAAAACCGATTGACCTGGTGCCTTTGGAGGGGAAACGTTCCGTGGTACGGTCTTTACGGCTTACCCCACTGGATGAACAAGCATGTGAGCAACTGCTGGTGGACAAAGATGTCAGGGGAACGCCATCTCAGAGGGCTCAGTTAAGCCGCTTCTTTACGGGTAACCCGCTGGCCTTGAAAATCGTGGCCCAGACGATTGTAGATCTTTTTGATGGGGAAATCGCTCGCTTTTTGGAGCAAGGGGAAGGGGAGGCCATATTTGGAGGAGTAAGGCGACTGCTCGACGAGCAATTCGCCCGGCTTTCGGTAATGGAGCAAACAGTGTTGATGTGGCTGGCAATCTTGCGGGAACCATCGAGTGTGGAGGAGGTGGTGGCCGCTTTAGTCAGGCCGGTCTCCAGGGTGAGGTTGTTGGAGATAATGGAAGCCTTACATCACCGCTCGTTAATCGAGCGAGGGGAAAAAGCGGGCACATTTACCCTGCAATCGGTGGTGCTGGAGTATTTGACCACGCGGTTAGTGGAAGAAGTAGTGGAAGAACTGGAAGAGGGCAACCTTAACCGGCTGGTACAACACAGCCTGATGCAGGCGCAGGCACGGGATTATGTGCGGCAGAGCCAGGGGCGCTTGATAATACAGCCGGTGCTGGGGCGGTTTAAGGGTCCGGGTGCGTATGGGCACGGTGAGGTGGAAAAGGTAGAAGAAACCTTAAGAGAGGTACTGGAACAGGTGCGGCAACTACCGCAGGGTCGGCAAGGGTATGCAGGTGGGAATCTTATTAACTTGCTACTTGCGGGAGGTAGTGAATTAGTGGGGTGGGATTTTTCGGGACTAAACCTGTGGGAGGCATACCTGGCAGGGGTTGAGTTACGTGATGTTAACTTTGCAGGTTCAGACCTGAGTCGGAGTATTTTCACGGAGGGGTTTAATTCGATTTTAGCGCTGGCATACAGTCCTGATGGGCGGTATTTGGCGGGAGGGAGTCTTACCGGTGAAATTAATATCTGGCAAATGCGCCAGGCTGCTGGAGTTAACGATTATTCCTTGTACCTGGAATGCCGAGGCCATAGTGGCGTGGTTAACTCCGTAACCTACAGCCCGGATGGCAAACTTCTGGCAAGTGGAGGTTATGACAGGACGGTCAGGGTCTGGGATGCCTATAGCGGGCAAAACCTGCTGGTCCTGTCCGATCACACCGACACCGTACGGAAAGTGGTCTTCAGCCCTGATGGAACCTTAGTGGTAAGCGGCAGTTTCGACGGGACAATAAAAATCTGGCGAATTGCCACCGGTCAGCTATTAACAACCCTGACAGGGCATTCCAATTGGGTCTGGTCGGTGGCCTTTAGTCCTGAGGGAAACCTTCTGGCAAGTGGTAGTACGGATGGGACTATTCGACTGTGGGAAATCAATTTAAGGGATAACAACTACAGGCAAATAGCTAGTTTAAGCGCCCACCAAGGAGGAGTTCAAGAGGTATTTTTTAGCCCGGAAGGAGAGAAATTTTTTAGTTGTGGTTCTGATGGTAAAATCTTGGAATGGTCAGTAGCGAGCCAGGAAATGTTGTGGTCTTTGGAAGGCCATATTGGGATGGTACAGGCTTTAGCAGTTAGCCCTGATGGCACAATCTTAGCCAGTGGAGGGAATGATCTTACTGTCAGGTTGTGGCAGTCTGGAAATCATAAGCCCCTGTTAACTCTAACTGGCCATACTGCTCCTTTGGTAGGCCTGGCTTTCAGCCCGGACGGCCAAATCCTTGCCAGTAGTAGCGCAGACCGCAGTCTTCGGCTGTGGTCGGTACCCGGCGGACAGGCTTTAATAACCAAGCAAGGGCATATAAAAACGGTCCGGTCAATTGCTGTGAACCGGGACGGAACTTACCTGGCCGGGGCTGGCAGCAATAAGAATGTGCTGGTCTGGCAAATGACCGGCCAAGACTTGACATCTCTTCACCATTTTACACCTTCAACTTTATTAAAAGGCCATACTAATAATCTTTTGGCAGTAGCTTTTAGCCCGGATGGAACCACTCTTGCCAGTGCCGGCCAGGATGGTGTTATCAAAATATGGGATGTGCCCAGGGGTAAAGTGAGCAGCCCGGCTCGGCTTAGCCTGACCAGTAATTCTGAATCTATAAGTGCTCTAACTTATAACCCTGCGGGTGATTTATTGGCAAGTGGCAGTGGCAGTGGCACCGTCAGAGCCTGGTCGGTTATCACCGGAGAACAGATGACAATCTTTGAAGGACACCAGGGGGTAGTCTGGACAGTCGCCTTTAGCCCGGATGGGACCACTATTGTCAGTGGCGGTAATGATGGGATAGTCCGCCTGTGGGACACTGTCAGCGGCCAGCTCAAAGAGAGTTTGGACAAGGCCAGGATACCCATCCTCAATATTACTTACCATCCTGAAGGCCAGCTTTTGGCCTGTGCCAGGTATGATGGAACTATCCTGGTGTGGTCGGTCACTGATAACAGCCAACCTCTGCTAACCCTGAAGGCAAACCAGGCACCGGTCTGGTCATTAGCTTTTAACCCTGATCCAACTGCCTCCTCAATTTTACTCAGCGGTGGTAACGATGGCATAGCCAGATTGTGGAACATCGAAACCCGTGAAGAAGTGGCCCATTTCGCACACGAAGGGTTTATTCGTTCGGTAGCCTTTACCAAAGATGGGACCGGCATTATAAGCGCCGGGGAGGATGGTCTTGTCAAGCAATGGGACATTAGAAGCCGCCGGTTACTAGCCATATATAGAGATTTCCACCCCTATGAGGGAGTCAATATCAAAGGGGCAACTGGTTTGACCGAACTCGGACGAGCTACTTTACTTGCCCTTGGGGCAATCGAAATTTGATTGTTTGTGGAAGAGAGATGGACTATGCCAAGAAAAGCGCTAACAAAGCTTCTAATTGTGCTGTTGGGAAGCTTAATTCTAGCTGCCTGCGGGGCTGAAACGACCCCTCCTCCCGCACCTGTTTCATCTGCCCCTGCCGGACCTGCCCCTGCCGGAGCTTTTGCCACTACTGCCCAGGCAAATCTAACTCCAGGTGTTACCACCTCAAATACCCAGGTTTCGGTAACACCTAAAGCAGGTGGAACTCTGCGGGTAGGGTTTAATCTGGAACCAGATAGCCTTGACCCTGCTAAAAGTGCCACAACCGGGGGATTCTTCATTGAATATATCTACGCCCGGCTGGTGTATATCGGTTCGGATAAGTTGCCCCATCCCTGGCTTGCTGAAAGCTGGCTGGTTAGTGAGGATGGCAAAACTATAACCTTTAAACTGCGGCCCGCTCTTAAATTCCAGGATGGTACGACCCTGGATGCTGCCGCTGTTAAGTTCAGCTTTGACCGCATCCTTGACCCTAAAACAGCCTCACCCGTCAAAGGTCAGTTTGGCTCACTCCAGACAGTTAATGTAATTGATCCCCTAACGGTTACTTTCAAATTCGCCCGGCCTTATCCTTCCTTTTTTACCAATATTAGTCTTTATTCAGGGGGAATTGTCTCTCCGGCAGCAGTTGCCAAGTATGGTGAAGAGTTTGGCCGTAACCCGGTAGGAGCGGGGCCATTCGTTTTCAAAGAGTGGAAAATTGGCCTGGAATTAGTACTTGACCGCTTTCCCGACTACAAAAATTTCAGGCAAGATGGCACGAACACAGGCCCGGCCTATCTGGATGAGCTTGACTTTAAGATAATACCCCAACTTCAAACCCAGTTAACTGCTCTGCAAACTGGCGCAATAGACCTGATTGGTAGTCTATCACCTGAGAATGTTCACGAATTGAGCCAGGATAAAAATTTGGTGGTGCAGGCCGTAAAAGAAACCATCCTGGTAACCGAGTTAGAATTTGCCAATAAAGCCCCCTTTAATACCGATATTACCTTACGACAGGCGGTGGCCTATGCTATTAACAAACAACTCATTCTTGACCAGGCATTCGATTCTTATGGGGTTCTCAACCCTAACCCTTTAGGTATAAGCGTGGCTGGCTGGGATGAAAGTGCGAGGGGGTATCCCTTTGACCCGGCTAAAGCCAGAAGTCTCCTGGCGGCAGATGGCTGGAAAGCCGGGTCAGATGGCATTCTTGAAAAAGATGGTAAACAAGCCAGTTTTACAATTTTGACTACCAACGCACCAATTTTAAAAAACAGTGCCGAAATTATTGCAGCCAACCTCAAAGATGTAGGTATTCAATTAAAAATCAGAGCAATAGAACCGCCCACTTTTCTGGCCGCTTCTAAAGCAGGGGATTATGAACTCTTATTTACCAGTACCGGCTGGTATGATGCCTCTTTCTTCTCCCTTCACTTCAAGACTCCCGGTTGGAACGGACAGTTCGCCAACTCGGAACTCGATGCGCTCATTGCCAAATTGGATATCACGCTTGACCCGGCTGAGCGGATAAACCTGACCAAACAAATTCAGCAGTATATAAACACTCAGGCCCTGGTTGTGCCGGTGCTGAGCCGCTGGTCCGGAGTAGTTTTTAACAAAAAAATGCAGGGATTTAAGACAGATATGCTCGGCAACCCCCTGTACAACGAAGTCTGGTTGGCCTGATATTTTTGCCAGGCAATATAAAAAGCTGCCACATCCCGGTGCTGTTAAATAAAGTATTAAAGGAGCCGGTTAATATCCGAAATTGAGACAGTAAAGATTAACTTGCGTCATCTTTACTTGCCAGGTCCTCTATTTCAGTCCACAAACTAGCCAGCTTTTCCTGTGTATCTTCGTCTGAAGCCGCCTCCAGTTCGGCTATCTGGCGGGTTAATTCCAGTAACCTGGCAACCGGTGTTCCAGGGTGATTTTGACACCACAAGATCAGTTCATTGAAGCTCATTTTAATTACTTTCCTTTCTCTCGCTCGACCCTAAATAAATTCTTTTTTAAGGTTATATAACCCTTCATTCGTCAGGGATTAGCTATGTAGTTTCGCGTCCTAAAAAGCGAGCCAGAAGCCAGCCGGTCACTAACTATAACCGGTTGCGCCAGGTCCGATCTATCGGAACATCTGCCGGTTTAAGTTACTGTTATTACTTTAGCCGGCTGGCAAAGTTGAAGATCATCTATTTTGTCAGGTTTGAAGTCACCACTTCCGCTGCCTCAGGTTGTGATACAGAATTAAACAAAAACCTCCAGAGGAGTACCAGTGAACGAATGGCAATACCTGCTATTAAAACACTTATAACCCCCAGGACAAGGTAACTCAGCCCTTCCGCTACACCAAGCTGATCTAACCTGATCCAACGCAAGGTATAGCTGGCTGTCGCGGCAAAGGTAAAAGCCAATGCCCACCACCCCATACTAAACCTTAACTTCAGGTAAACTGGCACCATGCGTAGTTGGACCAGCACCATCAACAGCGCGTAACCGGCCAGCATATAAGCCACAGTATCAGCTTTACCACCATTGAGACTGAAGTAAGCATTACCCCCTACTACCGGCGGGGCTACCTCAACCGCCAGCGTAGGTATGAGGGCTGCCGGTAAGGCGGGATAAAAGAAAAGCCGGTTGAGAATTATCGACCCAAGGGCGACCCAGCAAACCAGCCCGATACCAAAACTCATCCAGCCTAGCCCTTCAAATCCAAAGCGAGCTGCTCCATCTGCTCCGATTAAATTGCCTGCTACCGTAGGAAAGAAATAACCTGGATGAAATTTCTCTAGGGTGAGGTTGCGTGTCATCCACTGGCCGGTTAACCAGGCCCCTAAAAGCAAGCTTGTCAGAAAAAAGACCAGGAATAAAATTCTGGCAAAGTCGGCAGCGTAAACCTGAAGGCCAATGCATAGCAGCATCCCGCTGATTGGAAAGAGCGCTATAAATGGGCCCCGCACCGGATGCTGAATATCGGCCTGAACACTTTCCGGCCTGACTACCAGCCTGATTAACAGGAAAGCCGCCAGTAGCACAAATACGATGGCAGCCACAATATACAAAAAGTCACTTACGGGACCGGGCAAACTGTAATAATTAGTGGTCAATCGCCAGACTCCTGCCAGACCGAACAAACCCATTGCAATCGAGAAGAAGTTAGGGGGCACATTCAGTAATCTTGCACCCAAAGTTTGAATTTCTGGTGATTTCACTTTATTTGACTGCACAGTAATTTCCATTCCACTCCTCTTTCCTCATACCCTTCAATTTTCCAGGACACTTTGTAAACTCGGCCTGATCTTCTTTTTTTTAATATTATTGCAAGGCCCTCACCCTGCTCTGTCCCTGGCGGGGGCTGTTACGCTGCATTTTGTAAAGCTGGTAAGCCATAGCGACCAGCATCAAACCAAAGGCGAGCGCGTAGAAACCGATTAACCAGACCAGACTCAAAAGACCGGTATCCGGCCAGATTACCAGTAAGGCACCGAATACTATAGAAAGCACTCCACCCAACACCAGGGGCCAGCCGTTACCTGGTCGTCTCCCTCTTTCGATTTGAATAGCGGCGGCAATCTCTAAAATCCCGGTCACAAAGGCATATGCCGCAATAAGTAACAGGAGAGCCAGGGCTGTAATAGAAGGCCAGACAAAAGCTATAATCCCGCTGGCTATACTTAAAAGGCCCTCCACAATCAGCCATCCACGCTGTCCTGAAACAGCCAGAGTACCGGCTGAAAAAAAGCCAAAGATCCCATCGGCGATAGAGTAAAAGCCGAACAGAAACACCAATGCGCCCAGGGTAATCCCCGGCCAGGCAAAGGCTCCTATTCCAAATAATAGGGCGAACAGACCTCGTAAACCCACGGCCCACCAGTTAGGGTTATCACTCGCTAACATAATATTTACCCCATTTCTTTAATTTTCATGTCCTTGCTAAAAATAAAACGCTACTTCACATTTTTGGGACCTTGCACTACTTTAGCCGGTTACTTACCTATTAGAAGAAATGGACTGGCCCTCTTAAACAAAACAATGGTTTTCAAAGTGTCAAACCTCCTATTATTTCTCTATAGCCCCTTTCCCCAGGCACGACTATCTGGCGGGCAGGCGAAGGATCTCCGGCCTATTGGCTGTATTTAATTAAGCTCAACAGGCATGAGAACTTTCGCCTGACAATAAAACATAGCTAAGCTAACTGTACTCAGCGCCGTATTTTGCGACGTTGCAACTTACGGCTAGGATTTGAGGAAAGCCAGCAAATCGGCGTTAAACCGATCTTTGTGAGTGACAGTCAGACCGTGGGGCGCGCCCTCATAGATTTTCAGGTTGGCGTTCTTGATGAGCTTTGCGGAGAGCATGCCTGTACTGGCAATCGGCACGAATTGGTCGTCGCTGCCATGAATTATCAGGGTCGGAACGTCAAACTTTTTAAGGTCCTCTGTGAAGTCGGTTTCTGAGAAGGCTTTGATACAATCGTAGGCTCCGGCGAAACCGGCTTGCATGCTCAACCGCCACCACTGTTCCACAATACCCTGCGAAACCGCAGCACCTTCCCGATTGCCTCCGTAGAAGGGAATGGCGGTATCCTTGTAAAATTGAGAGCGGTCCCTGGTAAGGCTCTGGCGGTTTGCATCGAATGCCTGGATGGGTATACCACCCGGATTGTGGGGTGTCTTGAGCATCAAAGGGGGTACCGCATCCACCAGCACCGCTTTAGAAATCCGGGCAGTACCGTGACGACCAATATAGCGCGTTACATCGCCCCCACCGCTTGAATGGCCGACCAGCGTCACATCTTTGAGGTCAAGCATTTCGATAAGTTCGGCCAGGTCGTCGGCGTAGTGGTCCATGTCGTTGCCGTCCCAGGGTTGGCTGGACCGCCCGTGACCTCGCCGGTCATAGGCAATGGCTCGATAACCCTCCGATGCAAAGAAAAAGAGTTGTTCATCCCAAATATCCGAATTGAGGGGCCAGCCGTGGCTGAAGACCACCGGTTGGCCCCTACCCCAGTCTTTGTAGTAGATCGAGGTGCCGTCCGAGGTAATGACGGTATTCGATTTGGCCCTGGTCTCGGTAGTAGTAATCATGCTTCGATTTTCTCCTTCCAGGTTTTTCAAATGATAAATGTATCCACAGGTGTTCAGGTAGAACACCTGCTTTTTACCCCTGGCTAAGACCTGCAAAATTCCAACAGGTCGGCATGGAACCTGGCCTTGTGAGTGGCAGGTAGACCGTGGGGCGCACCTTCATAGATCTTCAAAATGGCGCCTTTGACAAGTTTCACGGAGAGAAGTGCCGCCGCGCCAATCGGTACAATTTGGTCGTCGTCACCGTGGATAATAAGGGTCGGGATGTCAAATTTTTTGAGGTCTTCGGTCAGGTCTGTTTCGGAAAAGACTTTGATGCACTCGTAGGCACCAACAAACCCGGCCTGCATGCTCAAACGCCACCACTGTTCCAGAATACCCTTCGACACGTTGGAGCCTTCCCGGTTGGCGCCGTAAAAGGGAATGGCGGTATCCATGTAGAACTGGGAGCGGTCCTCGCGCATGGCCTTGCGAAACCCGTCAAATACCTCGATTGGCGTACCCGCTGGATTATTGGGCGTCTTGAGCATTAGAGGTGAAATTGCGTCCACCAGGATAGCTTTGGAAACCCGGGAGGTGCCGTGACGCCCAATGTAGCGGGTTACCTCGCCGCCTCCAGTGGAATGGCCGATGAGAATGACATCTTTGAGGTCAAGCATCTCGATAAGTTCGGCCAGGTCGTCGGCGTAGTGGTCCATGTCGTTGCCGTCCCAGGGTTGGCTTGACCGCCCGTGACCTCGCCGGTCGTGAGCAATTGCCCTGTAGCCATTGGAGGCAAACAGGAAAAGTTGCTCGTCCCAGGTATCCGAATTGAGGGGCCAGCCGTGGCTGAAAACCACCGGTTGTCCCGAACCCCAATCCTTGTAGAAAATCGAGAGACCTTCTGACGTAATAAAGGTGCTTGATTTTGCTTTAAACATAGTATCAGTCATGGTGCGTATTTCTCCTTTCAGGATATTCAAAACTCAGGGTTACGCTGAAACACTTAACGAGTAATACAGGTTTTAACGAATTAATCGGGTTGCTTATGCTTTAGAATAGAAGTAATTTTTGCAAACTCTGAACATTTTGTAGTTTGTCCAGCGATTGGACTTATTAGAAGTATATCCACCGAACCAGCATCGGTCAGCAGACATTAGCCAGCACATCACCTAACATCACATTACATTTGAATACTCAAACCTAACCTGGTACTGCTAATTGCCCGCTCATTTGATGTCTGGTCGGAATAGACCGGACACATGGTCTGCCATAGAAAGCTGAAAATATCAACCGCTTCCCCGATGATTTCAAGACCGGGCTTACCCTGGCCATGGCCGTTGGAACGGTCGAGCCAAAGTAGTAGAGGATTAGGCCCCGTATCACAGGCTTGTAGCGCCGCCACGAATTTCAAACCGTGGGAAGGATGGACCCGCTCGTCACCTAGCGGCACCATTACCAGAAAGGCCGGGTGGGCCATTTCTTTGATATTGTGCAAAGGGGAGTAGGCATAGAGCCATTCAAATTCCTCCTGGCTGGCTTCGGCGCTGCCGTATTCGGGCACCCAGGCTCGTCCGGAGCCAAAATGCTGGTAGCGTAACATATCTATAACCGGAGCCTGACAGACTACTGCTCTGAAAAGGTCAGGGTGTTGTACCGCGCAGGTTGCTACAAGCAGACCGCCATTGCTGCTACCGCGAAGTGCCAGCCGATCAGGCCGGGTATAACCTGCCCGGAATAGAAAGCGAGCAGCCTGGCAAAAATCATCAAAAGTGTTTTGTCGCTGTCCTAGCCTGCCTGCCCGGTGCCATTTTTCACCATATTCGCCACCGCCCCGAATATTAGCCGAGGCCAGCACTCCTCCCGTTTCCAGCCAGGTTAGTTGGGATAACCAGAACTGAGGTGTAACGCTCAGGCCGAACCCACCATAACCGTAGAGTAGGGTCGGGTTTGAGCCATCCAGTTTCAGGCCCTTCTTATGACTTAAAAACATTGGTATAAGTTTACCGTCAACGGAAGGGTAGAATACCTGGCTTGTTTCGTACTGCTCCGCGGCGAAATCCAATTGAGGTCGAAAAACGGTTCTTAACTCGCCACCTGTAAACTCATATTGGTAAATGCTAGGCGGGCAGATGGGCGACTCGAAGCTCACGAACATTTCACCATGCCCGGTTTTGCCGGTTAGTCCAACAACTGAACCAATCGGGGGTAGAGGAAGCTCCTTTTCTAAAGAGCCATTCAACCGGTAGACGCTAATCCGGTGGCAGGCGTGCCGGAGGTAGACAAGGGCTAACCTGCCACCCACCAAAAGGCCAAAATCGAGGATGTCGTCCATTTCAGGGACAACAATTGTCCAGTTTTCGGGCATTGGCCGTTCAAGATTCAGGGCAATCACCTTCCCGTGGGCAGCCTGGTGGTCGGTCTGAAAGTAAAATGTAGCGCCCTGATTGCCCAAAAAGAGATAATGCGCATCGTCATCATCCAGGAGCCTGACGAAGGAACCAGCACCATCCGTTGGCCGGTAATAAACGCGGTTAGTAGGAGCGCTACCGTTTAAGATGTGGAGCAGCAGATAGCAGCCATCATCGGTAAGTTGAGGATAGTAAGTCAAGCACCCTACGTTTTGCGGGTCATCAAAAACCAACCGGTCATGTGATTGAGGAGTACCTAAAGAATGCCAGAAAATCGAACTGTGTTCGAGCAAGCCGCTACTTTTGTCTGGACGGAACTGGTTGTAGAAGAAACCGGAATTGTCGCTTTTCCAGGCGATATTGACGAATTTACAATTTTCCAGCGCTTCTGGATAATCCTTTGCGTTCCCGGTTGAACGGATTTTGACAGTCTGCCGGTCGCTCCCGGAGGTTGAGAGGGCGTAAGCCACCAGTTGACCATCAGGACTAAACGACTGGTAACTGATAGAACTCTCTCCGGTTGGGTCAAGCTGGTTCAAATCGAGTATTGGTACCGACAAACCTTCCAGAGAATCTAACCTGTAGAGAACGGCCTGGTTTTGAATCGAGGGTGGCTGAGGTGGTTGGTTTAAATCCTGGCCCCAAAAAAAGTAGTACGGCCCTTCGCGGGTCAGGACCGAATACTTGGGATATTGCCATAGAGCGCTTAAACGTCTTCTCAAAGCCTCCCGAAAAGGCTGAACCTGGCTTAAATACTGCCCGGTCAGATGTTCTTGTTCAGTTAGCCATAGCTGAGTTTTGCTGTCGTCTAAATCTTCCAGCTTACGGTAAGGGTCAGCAACACGTGTTCCAAAGTAATCCTCTACCACTTCACTCAAAGGCGCATGCGGATAATTAAAATTATTATTAACAGATTTCATCAGCATTACTCGCATTTTTCTCAGGGCACCTCTTTGTTAAGGGGCGCCCATCTTTAAGGTTAATAGAGAGTTTCTAGTAGCCCAGGTCATTGGATATGGAAAGTTAGCGAATCTACTCGCTTAAATTAACGGATGACGGGCACTTTTAACCGGATATTGCCCATGCCGACTGGGCAGGGTGGCATTCCTGTTTCCCAGGCTGGTAAGGCCGGGATATGCTGGAGGGAACCGGCCTTACAGCCAGTATGGTAAGGGTTCAGCCGGGGGGATTCACCGGTACGATTAGAAAGTGGAAGGTGCTTTTGCCTGTTCATCTGGTTTCTCCTTAATTTTGCTAAATTTAGACTTCTCGAAAAGACAGCCATAACTCTCCCCGCCATGCACCAGAATTGGCCCCTGAAAAAAGGTATAAGGAATAAGGGCCGGAAAGGGCGGCAGGACTTTACCCTGAATCCGCTTAATTGTTGCTAAAAATTATTTGAAATGGGGTGGACTGTGCTAAGATTAGGCTGTCCGGTTTAATCCTGGGGATTAGACCGATGCCCTCTCCTGGTTTCGAGATTTCTGTCGACAACATATAACGTAGAAATGAATTTATCCAGCAAACCATGTAAAGACTTTGCGTTTAATTCCTTTCCAGCTATTGATTAGAGATAAGCTCGGCTTGTAAGTAGTTCGCTAAACATCGTCACTTATCTCATAACTACACTTTAACCGATAAATCAATTCTTTCCTTAGATTTTCCTTAGGCTTTTAACCTGATTTTCTTAGGGTTTACAGCTCTGCCTGCAATGCGTTGGTACGGGCTAGGTACAATTTAGCTGAATGGTATGGTAAAAGGTGGCGCTATGAATAACCAGCAATTGGCTAGTGCAAAAGCATATAAAGTCAGGAATTACGAGTGTGGAGTGGTCCTGCAAAATCTCCGAAACCGGGCCGGTTTAACCCAAAAAAGCCTGGCGCAACTTATCGGGGTCAGTGAGCAGTCAATTTATTACTGGGAAAGCGGCCTAACTTACCCCAAAGCCGATGGCGTTAAAAAACTTTTGGAAATTTATGTTGAGAAGGGTGCATTTCCGGCCGGTAAAGAAGTTGATGATGCCTACCAACTTTGGGAGCAACTGCGAAAGCTGGCACCCCGCTTTAAAGGCACTTTCGACCGTGACTGGTTTAATAATGTGCTGGAAGCCAAAATCCGCCACGTTCCGCTGCCTGAACTTAACGCCAACACTCCTAATAATTTACCTCCACGCCAGACCAGTTTTGTGGGGCGGCAAAAAGATTTAACTGAATTGACCTTACGGTTAAAACCAGGTACCGAGGCTACGCAACCGGTACGTCTAGTCACTTTAACGGGGTCAGGTGGGACTGGCAAGACCAGTCTGGCCTTGCAAGTAATCAGAAATATATTAAATTATTACCCGCAAGGAGTCTGGTTGATAGAGCTTGCCGCCCTTACAAGTCCCGATTATCTTCTTGAACAAATTGCCACTACCCTGGGGTTGCAAGAACAAGTAGGTATAAGTTTACTTAATACACTGATAAACTTTTTAAGTGAAAAGCAACTGCTCTTAGTGCTGGACAACTGCGAGCACCTGGTAACGGAATGCCGAAGAGTAGTAGACCGCCTTCTCACTAATTGTCCCCGGCTGGTAGTGCTTACCACCAGCCGTCAATCTCTCTCAGTAAGTGGGGAGTTGGTTTACCGGGTGTCTTCGCTCAGCCTTCCTCCACAGACCAAAGACCCCCTAAAAATAAAGGAATTACTAGAGTATGATGCAATCCAATTATTTGTAGAGCGCAGCCATTTGGTCGATCCCAACTTTTCTCTCAATCAGAACAATGCGCAAGCAGTAACACAACTCTGCCAGCGGCTGGACGGCATCCCCCTGGCCCTGGAATTGGCGGCTGCCCGGCTAAAACTACTATCGGTTTTTCAGATCAATGACCGCTTAGAAGACCGCCTGGGTTTGCTTAGCAAAAGTAACCAAAAGACCCGACCGCAGCATCAAACACTCCGGGCGCTGTTGGAATGGAGTCATGAACTGTTGAGTGAGGAAGAACAACTATTGTTTCGCCGCTTGAGTGTCTTTGCCGGGGGCAGCACCCTGGGGGCAGCAGAGCAAGTTTGCGCCTTTGGCGGTTTGGCACAAGCTGTTATGCTGGACACCCTTGAAGAATTAGTAGACAAATCTTTATTGTCAGTGCAGCCGAGCGGCAACCAGCAGTTGGAAATGCGTTATAGTATGCTTGATACTATTCGCGAATACGCCAGAGAACAGCTACGAAAAAACGAATTAGAAGAAAAAACGACCTGCGACCGGCATCTGAATTACTTCACAACTTTATTAATCGAAATTGCCCCTAAAATAGAGGGAGCAGAAGCTGAGATTGCTCTTAGTATACTTGATGCAGAATATAACGATATTCGTAATTGTTTCCAGTGGATCTCAAAACCATTTGAGATAAAGGAAAGCCAGGATGCAGCCGAATTCCAAAACCGGCTATTAAAAGGCTTGGAATTAGGGAAGAATCTCAAGACTTTTTATGATATACGAGGTTATCAAACCGAAAGCCGAGAAATCCTGCAAAAATTGCTGGAACAAACCAAAGCAAGTGGGTTGGCGAAAACCACCGCCTACGCATGGGTTCTCTATACCGTGGGTTTTCTAGCTCAACAACAAACTGAATATCAAACTTCTCGAAAATTAGCTGAAGAAGCGCTTAGAATATTTACTGAGCTAGATCATAAATACGGTTGCGCAAGTACCTGGAACCTGCTTGGTAATACCCTAACTTACCTGGGACAAAGCGAGCTTGCTAATCAATACCTGCACTCAGCTTTGACTTTAAATCGTGAGCTTGCCGATACTGCCGGTATAGCTACGGCCCTTGCCCATCTCGGTTTTACGATTTCTCAGCAGAATGACTTAATGAGCGGTGCTCAATACTTCAGGGAAAGTCTGGCCCTCTGGCGGACCCTGGAGAACGCCTCCGGAAATGCTCGATGTTTATATGGGCTTGGCAATATAGCCCTTAGGCAGGGTAATTTAAACCAGGCTAGCCAGTACCTTGAGGAAAGTTTGGCTTTTTACAACAAAATAGGCGACAAACCGGGTTATTCCAATGCTCTGAAAGGTCTAAGTCACATTGCTTTTGTTGAACAAAATTATGACAAAACTATTTATTATTTACAACAAAGTCTAAACCTGGATCGGGAACTGGGAAATAAGTTTGGTATCGGACAGGCGCTGAGTCTTAAAGGGCTGGTTGCGCAACAAAAAGGTGATTTTGTAGCTGCCTCCGGTTATTATTATGACGGCCTGGTGATTGCTCGCCAGCTGGAAGATAATTCCACTATTGGTGTTTGCCTTGGCAATCTTGGCCTGCTGGATATGGAACAGGGCCAATACGATAGTGCCAGGACCTATTTTAAGGAGAGCGTATATCATTACCAGCTTGCTGGACAAAGATTAGAAATTGTTTATAACCTGGTTGCTTTTAGTAATCTGGCTCTCCGGCAGGCCCAGTTGTCGGATCTTTCTTTGCAAAGGCAACAGTTACTAACCCGTGCTACCCAGTTGGGGGGAATGATTGACGCTTTTGTAAATTCTACTGGAAACGTAATTACGGAGCCGGAAGGAACCATCCATAAAAAAACTCTTGAAACTCTACGTGGGCTTTTGAGCCAAAACGATTATCAGATAGCTTATACTGAAGGGCAGAGAATGACATACGAAGAAGGAATAGAATATGCGCTTCGTGATTATATCTGAAACTATTTATTATTAAATGTAGCAAGTTAGGTGAAATTCTCAAAATGCCTAAAAATCTTCGGAATTAAGAACTTAAATATTGTATGAGGTTGTGATTGTGTGATACTTTTGGACTTTTGAGGGTTCTGTCAAAAACTGGGTCTCGGAGAGGATATGAGGAGCCAAAACCTGGCAACACCAAATTGAAATATCAAGTTTTATGCTGTTAAAAACGCTTTTTTAATTTCTGCAAATCGCAACTTATGGAGCGTCCTTTGACGGAGAAGCGGCACTTTTTCATTCTTGTAGGTTCGGGTCCTGAAAAAGTCTCTTTGTTCCTCATAGGCTTCAATAAAGCGGGCTGCACTCTCAAAATTCTTGAAGCCTTTCATCGGTTGGTAGCGCCCTTTTATCCCTCTGTGATCTGCCTCGATCAGGTTGTTCAGATATTTGCTGGTCCGATGCTTGACCTTCTTTCCCAGGATGGTGCGGATGGCTTTGGGGTAACTTTCGTGCTTGTCTGTGATTACTCTCTCCGGTTTTCCGATTGTTCCCAAAATCTTTTTGAAGAAGGCTTTGGCCGCTTCCATATCGCGGGTCTTGGAAAGCCGCACGTCAACGAGATTCCCGAACTTGTCGATAGCCCGGTACAAATAAACCTGGTTGCCGTTTACCTTTAAGTAGGTTTCATCAACATTGATCTTACGACTTTTACCTATTTTGTTCTTCCGCTTTTCTTTAAGCTTGGATGTAAGGAGAGGAGCAAACCGCTCTTCCCAGGCTCGTACCGTTTCATGGGTGAACTCAAATCCACGCTCGATGAACATCTCGGCGAGATCGCGATAACTCAATTTGTAACGTAAGCGCCAGTGAACTAACAGGAAAATTATTTCGGTAGGGAAGTGAGTCTGGTTAAAAGGGCTGCCGGTCCGCTCGTTAAATTTACGCTGGCATTTGAGGCAATAAAATACTTTGTATCCCAACTTGGTTGTCTTTTTACGAGATCTGGTTTCTTTTGAAGAACAATAGGGGCAGTCCAATTAACAATTCATCCTTTCCTTATAATATTATTTAGCCAGAGATAAAGTTTAGCATATGCAGCGCCTTCCTATCAGAATTATTCTGGAAATTATATTTCAAGGATTTGCAGAACTTTAAGCTACTTGAGACTTCATTCCTGACGGAGCCAATTGAAAAGCTTTGGCTCAACCAGCCAGACTGCGCCTTCCACGCCACCAACGTCCGTAGTCGCTGGTTTCGATTAAGAGGTAATACCTGGTCCAATTGAATCGGGCCGTCATCGTGCAGCACCCGTGCGGTTACAATGCCAACAGCGGCACTTGGATACAACTTCATCCCACAGCAGACGTTTGTCATTCATTATATTGAAAGCGACCATGGGTTAGGTAATAAGTGTGACGCCCATTTGGGCTATCCACTCACCGTTCGGACGCTCGCCCGGCTCCAAGATTGCCAGGAAGCGCTTGTGGTACTGTTCTACCCATACAGGGAAATGAAGGAGGCTAACCTTCATTTGGCCAACCTGTACAAGCGATCTTATCAATATCTTCCAATAATGGTTTTTTAATACAACTAACTGATTGCTTTACATAATACGGAGAAGTCTTGATGATAAAGCTGATTTATATGCTATAATTTTCGGGTATTTTTAATTGTGCAAGAACCGCTTGCACAATTCCCTTAAAATCCTAAGGTACCAGGTTATAAACCTCATTATTTCCGTCCTATTAATCTTTATTATCAGTAAAGAGATCACATGTCAGAAGATTCGAAGCTGATAACTTCGCATGATTACCAACAATTTCTGAAAGCTCTGAAGAACCGGATTACCCAGGCTCAAGTCCGAGCCGGGCTGGCGGTTAACCGGGAACTGGTGCTGCTATACTGGCAAACCGGACTCGATATTTTAACAACCCAGCAAGAACAAGGTTGGGGTGCAAAGACTATTGACTATTTAAGCGCAGATTTACAGCGGGCTTTACCCAGCATGAAGGGCTTTTCAACCCGGAACCTGAAATATATGCGGGCCTTTGCCGAGGCCTGGTCGGACGAAGAAATTGTGCAAGCTCTTCTTGCACAAATCACCTGGTATCATAATATTGCTCTTATCGAGAAATTAAGCGCGAAGGAAGAACGGATCTGGTACGCCCAAAAAACAATTGAGCAGGGGTGGTCCCGTAATGTTTTAACCTTGCAAATTGAAAATAAATTACACCTAAGGCAGGGAAAAAGCAGTACAAACTTCGTGCATACCCTCATGTCACCCCAGTCAGATCTGGCCGGACAGGTTTTGAAAGATCCCTATAATTTTGATTTTTTAGATATAGGAGAAATAGCCCAGGAACGTGATCTTGAGTGAAGCCTGATTGAACATATTCGGGAGTTCCTCATGGAGCTCGGCCAGGGCTTCGCTTTTATGGGCAGCCAGTATCATATTGTGGTCGAAGATAAAGACTATTATATAGACCTGCTCTTCTACCATGTTAAACTGCACTGTTATGTGGTAATCGAACTAAAAGCTACCGAATTCAGACCGGAATATGTGGGTAAACTAAATTTCTATTTATCAGCAGTAGACGATTTACTGCGCCAGCCCGAAGATAATCCGAGTATCGGGCTAATTCTAGTTAAGACAAAAAGCAAGGTTGAAGCGGAGTATGCCTTGCGTGGGGTAACGACCCCAATCGGGATTTCGGGTTTTGATCTAACCAAGGCTTTACCCGAAAAATTGAAGGGCAGCTTACCTACGATAGAGGAATTAGAAGCTGAACTCGAATTCGAAAACGGATCTGATGCACAACCTATTCCATAAAACTACTAAATAAAGCACAAAAATCTTTCGGAAAGGCGAGACATGGGGCATACTTAAGGAATAGAAAAATAACAAGGAGAAATAAGTATGCCTGCCCCACGCTTTCTAAAACTCGACCCACAAGAGGTCGAAGCTTTACAAAAAGAATATCGAAATACCAATCAGGCCGACTTGCGCTCGCGCTGCCAGATGATCCTGTTATCCGCTCAGGGTCGTAGTGCCAGCGAGATTGCCCAGCTAACCTTCTTTGACCAGGATACCGTTTTGTACTGGTTTGAGCGTTATGAGAAAGAGGGTCTAGCCGCCCTAGGGGACCGTCCTCGGTCAGGGAGGCCACCCAAAAGTAACTACCGAAGCTGAGCAAAGTCTCAAAGAAACGGTTGTCACTGACCCGCGCCAACAGGGAGAAGCCTTCTCGGTGTGGGATTGTGCCAGCTTGGCCCACCAACTCGTTAAACAAGGAAATGCCAAAGTCAGTCGGGAGACGGTCCGGCGTCACTTGCACGAATTGAACTTTCGGATAGTCCGACCAGTTTTGAGTGTGAAAAGCCCGGACCCGGACTATAGGGTTAAAGCGGCCAAACTCCTTGAACTCCAGGCCCAAGCTGCCAAAGGCCAAATCGTACTCCTCTATGAGGACGAGGTGGACTTGAAGCACTTGCCAGGGGTAATCGGTTGCTGGACCGAACGAGGTAAGCAACACAAAGTACCGACCCCAGCGGATAATCAGAAGCGATATGGTTTTGGAGCGGTAGAATATCGCACAGGCCGGGTAATCTATAGCACCAGTGAACACAAAAACAGTGCTGGGTTCGAGGCTTTGCTCGAGCAAATCGTGGCAACCGACCGTTATCAGCCAGCGCAAGGAGCCGAAAAACCGCCACCAAAAATCGTGTTGGTAATCGACAATTTTAAGATCCACCATTCCAAGTTGAGCCTGGCCGCCTTGGAGCGGCATAAAGATCAGTTGGAGATGTTCAGATTGCCGGTCTATGCGCCCGAATTGAATTTGATCGAGCGGGTCTGGAAGTATATGCGCCGCACAGTTGAGGCCAGTGTTTTTCACTTTTAGTCAGATGATTACACCCGCTGCACTGGCGCGAGAAGAACTGGTATTCCGTAACGCTGGCTTTACCTTGAGGTAATTCCCAGACTTGATGGCGTAGTGGTTCGCCCAGTTGGTCACTGGCGCGTAAAGGAGAAAGGCACTGGTCGCATTCGTGGGGATAAATCTCGATTACTTCGTCAACCGCTTCGATAGGAAGTAGTTCTCAGGTATGACGGTTATGACCAACCTGACCACCCCGTGGTTTAGCAGACTTTTCCTTCATCTTTTTAGGCGGGCGTTTGAAAGGTGGGTCACTGGAAGGTGGTTTGTTACTATTTTGGGAATCGCTATTAAGCTTTTGGATTAGTTCTTGATTTTGCACGATGAGCATTTCAAGCATTTTCTGAAGGCTCAGAATATATTCCTGGGCCTCCTTAGGCCAGGACTGAAGTGTTTCAGCTTGAATTTGTGGCACTTCGAACTTTTCCATGACTTTATTTTACATTAAGGGGTATTTTAATACACCCTGTGAACGGATACCGTTATTTTTATGTTTATGTGCTTAATTACACCTCAAGACGCTATCGGTTATTTTAGGCACTGTGGTTATCCTTCTTCGGTTCAATAACTTTGCATCCTGCTGTAGAGCCTGTTTGAAAAAGCTAGAGCCGGCTTAACCGGGAAAGCATTAACCTTGTCATAGTCAGGTAAATTAACATTTCACTGGTTTCAGCTAACCCTTCATAATCCCGGCTCAGTCGCCTTGAACGGGTGAGCCAGCCGAAACTTCGCTCTACCACCCACCGACGCGGTAATATCTCAAATCTTTGTGGCAAAGGAGGTGGTTGTGCGCCTGGTCCGGTCCAGACCCACTTAGAAGGTCCTTTGACCACTTTGACTAACCAGTTCAGATGCTCTTTAACCCACTCCTTAAAGGGGCTACCATTGTAACCAGCATCAGCCCAAATTAGTTCAAGGCGAGGGAATTGATCTTTGAGAGGAGCTAAGAGAAGTTTAGCACCCTCTCGTTCGCCAATGTCACCCGTGTGGACCTTCACACTCAAAAACAGACCCAGGGTATCTACCAGAATATGGCGTTTACGACCGTTGACCTTTTTGCCTCCATCATAGCCGCGTTCACCTCGCACAAAAGTAGTTTTGACGGACTGGCTATCAATAATGGCGGCACTTGGCTGACTATTTCGGCCTAATCTAAGGCGAAGTTGCTCTCGAATGGCTGTGTGAACAAACTCCCAAAAGCCATTTAAGCGCCATACTCTGAAATAGTAATAGACACTTTGCCATTTGGGAAAATCGTGAGGTAAGTGACGCCAGGCACCGCCGGTTCTAACAATATAGAAGATGGCTTTAAGATTTCTCGCCAGCTATGCTCTCGCGGACGACCAAGAAGCTTAGTTTCGGGCATAAATGGTTCAAGAATGGACCATTCTGCCTCGGTTAAATCAGTTAGATAAGGTTTTCGAGTAGTAATTTCCATTCTTATATTTTACTACTCATCACACCTTTATCCCTTTTTCAAACAGGCTCTAAACTCGACTTTACACATTTTAGAAGGAGAAATGGATAGAAATTAGAAGAGGAAGGCAAATGCCTTGCCGCCTGAGGTAATATATGTTCGCCAAAACTATACACCTTCAGGAGAAATACAATGC